>Ga0209211_10000422_pt1 | contig 87029 bp, 88 predicted proteins | sample RifGroA2_FD_183992 | JGI IMG/M metagenome (GOLD analysis project Ga0209211, IMG submission 183992) | Groundwater microbial communities from Rifle, Colorado, USA - Groundwater A2 (SPAdes) (version 2) | ecosystem: Environmental > Aquatic > Deep subsurface > Groundwater | place: Rifle, Colorado... | reverse complement strand
AAGTATCAATTGTGCTTTAAAGAAATATTTGCAATACTACAATTACGAAAGACTTCACATGGGAATTAATTTAAAAACACCCAGTCAATTATTAATTAATTCCGTCCAAGCTATTGGTTAGAATACGGATTAAGTAATAGGCTTTCTCAACTTGCAAAATAGAACATTTGTGCTATGCTATATATACCGCAAAGAAGATAGGCAAACAGTAAGTCCTATTTAGTGGGTCGATACTTGGCGGCCTAAGAGCCGTTTTTTTTATGAAAAATTAGTGAGTGAAACGAACATAATTTTCATAACCCTGTTAAATAATTTTGCTTTGCAAAATTGTCCGAAGGACATTTAACAGGGTGTGGATTTTAATATTCACTTCGTTCATTTAAAATCACACATGTTACAAAAATCAAAAAAAGAAGAAATGATAAAAAGTCTCGAGAAGGCGATTAAGGGATCTGAATCTGTCGTCTTTGTAAATTTTCATGGTATGAATGTTGGCGATGAAACAATTCTTCGCCGAGAATTGAGAGACCAAGGAGTGGATTATAAAGTATCAAGAAAAACTTTGCTTAAACGTGCATTGTTAAAAAAAGCAGAAGGAGAAACCCCAGAGCTTTCTGGTGAAGTGGCTATTGCTTATTCTAAAGACAAAATTGCTTCTGCTCGTGAAATTTATAATTTTCAAAAAACTCATAAAGGTATCTTAGATATTTTAGGAGGAATTTTTGATGGAAAATTTATAGGTAAAGAAAAAATGATGGAGATAGCCATGATTCCAAATCGCGAAGTTCTTTATGCTCAGTTTGTTAATCTTATTAATTCTCCGATACAAAGATTCGCCGTGGTGCTAAATGAAATAGCAAAGTCAAAATCATAACATTTGGATTTATTATTAAAAATTTAATTGAGTAATTTTATGGAAAAATTTAAAGATATTATAGAAAAAATAGAAAAAATGTCAGTGCTTGAGCTCCATGAGCTTGTAAAAATTTTAGAAGAAAAGTTTGGAGTATCAGCTGCAGCAGTTGCAGTACAGTCTACGGGTGGTGGAGCTATTCCAGAGGCAGAAGAGAAAGACGCATTTACTGTAGTACTTGCTTCTGCTGGTGAACAGAAAATAGCAGTAATGAAAGTGGTAAAAGAAGTCCTGGGCCTTGGCCTTAAAGAAGCGAAAGACTTAGTAGATACCGCTCCTTCTACTTTGAAAGAAGGAATGAAAAAAACTGAAGCTGAAGATCTCAAGAAAAAAATTGAAGCAGCTGGTGGCAAAATAGAGTTGAAATAAGATTAATAAAAAACAAGACTAAAAGTTTTTGTCGGTACAGATTTTTTGAAGCTTAAAAAATCCTGAAATTCTCGCGCCGTCGCGCTCGAAACCCCTTAAAAACCTTTGTCTTGTTTTTTATTTTTAGGGTTGTATTTTAAATAAAAGGTAGTATTATACATTTATATGGAAATTCTAGGGAAAATATTGGGTAATCCAGCCAGAGTAAAGATAATGCGGCTTTTTTTATTGAATCCCAAAGTCGGATTCAGTAGAAAGGATATTATCAAAAGAAGCCGTGTGAATTCTGATGCCGCTCGTCGAGAAATAAGGCTCTTATCTTCCATTGATTTTATTAAAAAACATACTGTAGCCTGGCATTTTAATCATCTTTTTAAATACGCAGGAGAATTTGACAGGCTTTTAATAAGTTCTGATACTTTAAATAAAAAAACTATTGTAGATAATTTTAAAAAAGCCGGACGGATAAAGTTTTTGTTAGTTTCCGGCGTATTTATCAAGAATAAAGATACTCGGGTAGATCTGTTGATTGTCGGGGATAAAATAAAGAAAAGTAAAGTTGAAGAAGAAGTGCGTAAACTTGAGGCTGAAATAGGGACGGAACTGGTATATGTCATTTTTGATACTAAAGAGTTTATTTATAGGCTGGATATGTACGATAAACTAGTTCGGGATATTCTTGATTTTCCGCATGAAGTGATTTTACAGGCCAAAGAGTTATCCACACAGGCTTTAAAAAAGGCTTAGGAATTGGTATAATTATGTGGAGCTTTATAAGGTCGAAACTTTAAAAGTTTTTATCATTAATAATCCTGATATGAAGTCAGGACCCCGATTCTAAAATATCGGGATTTATAAAATATTATGAGTAATATTTGGGTAACGTGGGGTGATGTTTTTAATGTATCACTGCAAAGTTTGTGGTGGGGCTTTATTCAATTCACGCCTAAGCTTGTTCTAGCTATCGTTTTTTTTATCGTTGGCTGGGTCTTGGGTTCTCTTATAGCCAAAGCATTTGAACATGTTTTTAGCGCCTTAAAAATAGATGGCCTTTTTCGTTCTGTCGGGGCAGACGATTTTTTCAGAAAAGCAGGAATGAATCTCAATTCAGGTTATTTTGTTGGACAGGTAATAAAATGGTTTGTCATTATCATTTTTCTTCTCCCTTCACTGAACTTAATTGGTTTGGATTATATTGCTTCTTTCTTAAAAGACGATGTGCTCGGATTTTTGCCTAGAGTCGTAGCCGCTGTTCTTGTACTAATAATTGCAACGATTGTGGCTGATTTCCTTTCCAAAACAGTGATGGCCGGTTCCCGAGCAATGAATCTTAAGTCAACCAATATGCTTGGTTCTCTGGTCAAATACACTATCTGGGTATTTGCTTTCATTATTGCCCTGGGTCAGCTTGGAGTAGCTGAGGGTTATATGAATACTCTCTTTGCTGGCATAGTTGGAATGCTTGCCCTAGCTGGCGCTTTAGCTTTTGGCTTGGGTGGTAAAGATGCAGCAGAACGATTGCTTACAAAGATCGGTGAAGAAATATCTCATCGCGAATAAGCTTAAAAACTAAAATAAAAAAAGAGCGAATACAAAAGTACTCGCTCTTTTTTGCTTGACATCTTTTTTCGTTTCATATATACTCTTTTAATCAGTATGAATACAACAAGAAACAGTTTAAAAAGGCGGTTTTAAGCAGGCTTCTTTTGTCTGTTGACCGCCCGAAAGGCGGTTTTTTCTTTGGTAAATTTGGTAAGTATGGCTTGAATATTGACAACTTAAATCCTATCCAACATTTCGAGGGTCTTTTCGCGTTGAGATAGGAAATTGCTTAAATAATTTTGAATGCCGAGCGGTCGGAACGTGAAATTTTTTTGAGCTTTGTTTTATTCCGGCGTAAAGTCGGAATGTGGTTTGTAAATTTCTTAACAGGAAATTTAAGGGCGTACGGTGGATGCCTTGACTTTAAGAGGCGATGAAGGACGTGGCGTTGCTGCGATAAGCTTCGGGGAGGTGCTTAGCTACCTTTGATCCGGAGATTTCCGAATGGGGAAACCCAATGCGGCAAACCCGCATTGCGGGCTTTGCGCGCAGTTCATAAAGTAGAAAGTTCATAAAGTAGAAAGTAAATGCATTTATATTTTCTTTTAACTTTATAACTTTATAAACTTTTGACTTGCGGGCAGAGCCCGCGCACACCCTGGGAAGTGAAACATCTCAGTACCAGGAGGAGTAGAAACAAATATGTATTTCCTTAGTAGCGGCGAGCGAAAAGGAAGAAGCCCAAACTTTTTTCGCAAGAAAAGAGGGTTGTAAGGTAACAATGTAGATTTCTAGAAGAGTCAAAAAATAAATTATTAGTTGAAGTTGCTGGAAAGCGGCACCATAGAGGGTGATAGTCCCGTAAACGAAAATGATTTATCTCTTTTATTGTTATTCTTGAGTACCCCAGGACATGAATGGCCGGGGGGAATCCAGCGGAACTAACCGCTAAGGCTAAATACTCTTAAAGATCGATAGTGAACTAGTACCGTGAGGGAAAGGTGAAAAGCAGCCCGATTAGGGCGGTGAAATAGACCTGAAACCGTATGTCTACAAGGAGTCGAAGCCCTCACAATTTTGGATGTTTGCTTATTTTATTATTAAACATAGTTTAAAACCAAATTATGTTCAGTAATTTATTTTAGTAAGTTTCCAAAATTGTGAGGGCGACGGCGTGCCTATTGAAGAATGAGCCAACGAGTTTATTCATACTGCAAGGCTAAGCTGGCTAAAACAGCAGAGCCACAGGGAAACCGAGTGTTAATAGCGCGCAAAAAATATCTTTACTGATATAAGTAGTATGCATAAGACCCGAAGCCAGGTGAGCTTGCCATGAGCAGGATGAAGTAGGTCGAAAGACTTATGGAGGTCCGAACCGGTAGATCGTATAACGTCTTCGGATGACTTGTGGTAAGGAGTGAAAAGCTAATCGAACCTGGTAATAGCTGGTTCTCTCCGAAATAGCTTTAGGGCTAGCGTCAAGTGTTTTTTCTGGGGGTAGAGCACTGGAAGGTTCGGACAGGTCGAAAGATCGCTGAACCTATCAAACTCCGAATACCAGAAACCTAAGCTTGGCAGTTAGGCCATGGGGGCGAAGCTCCATTGGCCAAAAGGGAAACAGCCCAGATCTCAAAATAAGGTCCCTAAATTTATGCTAAGTGCAAAACAAGAAGGTGGAATTTCTCTGACAATGAGGAGGTTGGCTTAGAAGCAGCCATCCTTTAAAGATAGCGTAACAGCTCACTCATCTAGAGATTTTGCGTCGAAAATAATTGGGGCTAAGCATAGTACCGAATTTGAGGATTCGTGAACTTCATAGAGGAAAAATTGTTCTTTGTTTAAGGAGACCGAGGAAGGTCTTCAGCTGGGTAGTTTAGTGTGAGGTTTTTATTTACAATATTTAGTTTTTATTTTTGTGAGACGATTATATTGCAAACAAAACAACGAGACTTACAATCTCGTTACGCAGATATCAACGCTGCCCCAGCAACCAATTATGTGAAGGGAAAATGAAATTCCCTTCTTCTATGAAGTTCACGAGTGGTAGGAGAGTGTTCCACTCTGCTGTGAAGGCGGACCCGTGAGGGCCGCTGAAGCGTGTGGAAGTAAGAATGTTGGCACAAGTAACCGCAATGATGCTGAGAACGCATCACGTCGAAAGATCAAGGTTTCCTTGGTAATGTCAATCAGCCAAGGGTTAGTCGGGCCTAAGGGAATGGAGAAATCCGTACTCGATGGACAGCAGGTTAATATTCCTGCACTTCTGTATTTTGTGATGGGATGACGGAGCGTAGTATATATTGCTCATTATTGGATTTGAAGTTTGTTTCTTAAGAATGATATACAGGAAAATCCGTATGCTGCTTTTAATAGCGAATTCAAGAGAAATGAAAAGTTTTATGTTTCGGCATAGGATAATAATATAAAGCACGCTTCCAAGAAAAATCTCTAAACTTAAAAATATAGAATCCGTACCGCAAACCAACACAGGTGATCAGGTCGAGTAGACCAAGACGAACGAGTGAGTGGTCCCCAAGGAACTCGGCAAAAAAGCAGCCGTAACTTCGGGATAAGGCTTTCCCCACACCTATTTTGGCATTGTGTTTTTGTTGCACTGTTAAATTTTTTCTTTTAATTCTTTATGAGAAATATTTTAAACTTTGTACAAAAATTATTTTGAACACAATGCAACGATGCCAAAATAGGTGTGGGGACGCAGCGAAAGTTTCTCTGACAACTGTTTACCAAAAACACAGCTCCCTGCGAACTCGCAAGAGGATGTATAGGGGGTGACACCTGACCAATGCCAGAAGGTCAAACAACGCCGTTTTATTTTTCGCAAGAGAGATATGGTGAGTGTTGTAAGCCCTGGTGAATGTCGGCCGTAACTATAACGGTCCTAAGGTAGCGAAATACCTTGTCGGGTAAGTGGAACTGCCCATCCCAAGAGTGATTTTGGGATTAAATCTGGCTCATAACGGTGAAACCCTTTGTGCAAGGCGCAAAAGTAAAGGACAATACCGTGGGAAGTCATTTTATCGATTTTTTAAATAGGTAGAATTGACCCCGTAACGACTTAGGTCGCCTATGTATAGTGGCGACCGAGATAGATTATTGATATAATCTATAATATGCCAGCTCTCAAGAAAAAACGCAATATACAAGAATATATTTCTGGATATGTAGATGGAGAAGGATGCTTTAGTATTTCATTTTCAAAACGAGAAAAATTTCTAGTTGGTTGGGAAACCAAGCCAAGTTTTTCGGTCAGTCAAAATGAAGATAGAGCGCAAATTCTTTTCTTGATGCAAGAATTTTTTGAATGTGGATTTATTAGACGAGATTATTCTGATAAAACTCTTAAATATGAAGTAAGAAGTTTAAGTGATCTAATTAATAAAGTAATTCCTCATTTTAAAAAATATCCTCTACTCTCAGAAAAACAAAAAGATTTAGAATTTTTCAAACGAGTTTGTATTTTGATGCAAAAAAATTTACATCGAGACAAAGAAGGTTTGCAAAAAATTATGAATCTTGTGTTTAAAATGAATCCAAGTGGAAAAAGAAAATATACGAAAGCGGAAATGCAAAAAGCGTTGAGATGAAGATATAGTCTGATCCCTCTTGTAAAAGAGGATAACAATAATGAAGTTCCGACGCGCACGAATGGTGTAATGATTGGAGAACTGTCTCGGGGACCAGCTCGGTGAAAATACAATGCCGGTGAAGATGCCGGCTAAGTGCAGTTAGACGAAAAGACCCTAGAAGCTTTACTATAACTTGATATTGAGCATGTTTTTAAGCTGCGTAGAATAAGTGGGAGAGGTTTGATGGAAACGATTTCGGTTGTTTTCTACTCGTCAGTGCAATACCATTCTTTTTGAAGGCATGTTCTAACCAATACGGCAAAAACGTATTGAGACAGTATCTGGTGGATAGTTTTACTGGGGCTGTACCCTCCTAAAAAGTAAAGGAGGGGTTTAAAGGTCAGCTAGGCGCGAATGGAAACCGTGCCGATAGTGTAATGGCACAAGCTGGCTTGACTGTAAGAGGTACATCTCAAGCAGGTGGGAAACCAGAACATAGTGATCCGACCATACGCATTAGACGCGGTGGAAGCTCAACGGATAAAAGCTACTCTAGGGATAACAGGCTAGTTCCGCCTAAGAGTTCATATCGACGGCGGAGTTCGGCACCTCGATGTCGGCTCACCTTAGCGCGGCGGTGGAGAAGCTGCCAAGCGTTTGGCTGTTCGCCAATTAAAAAGGTACGCGAGCTGGGTTCAGACCGTTCTGAGACTAATTTTTTAAAATTAGTAGAAGAACAGTTTGAACCCTCAGAGGAAAATAATTTTTACGAAATTAGAACTGTTATAAATCGAAATCAATCATGAGCCTAAGGCTCATCACGGCGGCGTAGTATAGAAATATATTATGGCAAGCTAACTTATATCGGAGAAACCCAATCCTGAGTTTATCGAAGGAGGGCAACGCCGAGGGAATGTTTCGACAAGCTCAACATAAATCCTGAGCAAAGTCGAAGGAGCCCGTAGAGACTGAATGTTAGCCTTTCAGATTTTGGAAGAAGTCACAGTCCAATCCCATAAGTAATTATGGACGCCCTCCTACGCGTAAAGCTACGGACGGGCAAATAGATGCGTGAGACAGGTTGGTCTCCTATCTACTGCACTCGTTGATTCTTGAGAAGATTTGCTTCTAGTAGGCCCTTTAGGGCTTTGCTACTTCACGAAGAAATTTGTGATGAAAAAGTGGCTAATAACGGTGAAGTCTTCATCATTTTCTATCCTTTTAGGCATACACATAATGAACGGTCCTGTTCATGTGTTGAGAATTTACTTGAGGACCAGAAAATGTTAAGATAATACCGTGGGAAGTCGATCTAAAATTGAATTAGCATACATATCTGGTTTTCTTGATGGAGATGGTAGTCTTATGCTTCAGCTTAAAAAACGAAGCGACAGTAGGCGAGGAATTCGCTTTATGACAACCATTTGTTTCTATCAAGATACTAGACATGAAAAAACTTTATATTGGATAAGAAAAGTTTTGGGTATTGGTTATATTTCCAAAAGAAATGATGGAATAACCGAACTGCGAATAAATGGCTATAAACAGACGAGAGAAATTCTTAGAAGTTTGTCACCCTACATTCGATTTAAAAAACTTCAAACTGATGCGCTTTTACAAGCGTGTGAGATATTATCTAATATTAAGTTTAATAAGCTAACAAAAATACAATTACAAAAACTTGTTGATTTAATTTTAGTAATTCAAAATGAAAACTATGTTACTAAAAAGAAAAAAACAAAAAGTGAATTGTACAAGGTTTTAGATTTGACCCCGTAACGACTTGTTTCCGACTTAGTGTCGGGATAGACTTACGCAACACTGGAAAGTCTTGAAATATTTTGAGACAAGTTTGCGTTTGTAATACGCCAACATCCTAATTCCATTTGGAAAAGGATGAAGATATAGTCTGCACTCCTAGAAATAGGGGAGAATGTGACGAGAGGACCGAAGTGAACTGACCTCTGGTGTACGAGCTCTACTGCCAAGTGGATTGCTCGGTAGCTATGTCGGGATTGGATAACCTCTGAAAGCATCTAAGAGGGAAGCCAGCTTCAAGATTAGGAATCGTTAAGAACCGTGAGAGATTATCACGTTGATAGGCTTTAAGTGTAAGCACAGTAATGTGTTGAGCTGAGAAGTACTAATGTTTCGATTCCTGTTAAGAAATTTGCAAACCACAAAATAAATATAAAAATTAAAATCAAATTTTCAGTGTTGGTGATTTGTCGTAGGGGTCACACCTCTTCCCATTCCGAACAGAGAAGTTAAGCCCTATTGAGCCAATGATACTCTTCACAGGGGAAAGTAGGCAGTCGCCAGCACTGAGTATTTGATAAGAAAAAACTAGTAGATTAATTTACTAGTTTTTTTGTTTAGTATTTATTTAAATTTCTTATTTGAACAAAAAAATACCCGAATCTAAAAGACTCGGGTATACCAATAATACGATTGAAGAACTAATGAAAGGTTTTTTAACTACCTCCGAAGTTATGATTTTAAAAGGCCAGCCTGCCCTAATGTTGGTTAGGCGGGGGCAGAACCTCACCAACAAAGAACAGACTGGGAAGGAGATCCATTTACATAATATATCTGAATTCCTTGGAAGTCAAACAACGGTTGTGAATAAATATGAAAGTCCAATTTTTATAAAATCAAATTAGTGATATAATACCCTTATGAATTGGTTTTTTATAGCTTTGGTTGCGCCGTTTTTGTGGGCTTTTGTAAATATCGCCGATTCTTATCTTATATCCAAGTATTCTTTTACTGCTTTTTGTAAAAAAACTTTAATTGTTTCAAATGAAACATTATGATTTTCTTTAAACAGAATTGGTTCTTTAAGAACATCATCAAAATAAACAAGGGATTTTAAAATTAAAGTTTTATCAAAATTCGGATACTTTTTTATAAAATTCTCCAAAAGATCCGATAAAGACACATTTTGCAAAATAAAATACAAATCAATATAATCTTTTTCTACATATCGACTTGTAATGGCAGATAGTTTCATGCAACCGATATCAACAATGGAAGCAATATCAAAATGTTCAGTTTTTATAAGTGGTTGTAAAAGAGAATGACGATAACCAAAAAAACTAAGTTGAATGCTATTATCAACCAAACAAGAAACGGTATTCTTTTCTTGTTGTGTAATAGTTAATTTGTGTGAAATAAAAATTGTAGAAATTTTTTCAATCAAAAAAGTGGTATCAAAATCTCCTTCTTTAAAAAAATCGAAATCAATACTGTCACGATGACCGAGTTGAAGGGCAAGTCCTGTGCCACCAGCAAGATAAAATCCATCAAAAGAAAATTTTTTTAACAGAGGAAGAATTGTTTGTCTTTTATCGTTAAGAATGTTCCAATGTAAATCCATATTAAACAAATCGCCCCTTTTTTAATGGACGAACATTAAATATAAGCGACCATAATGCTAAAGATTTTTTATTCCAATCAGTGCTAATACTTTTTTCAATTACCTCTATAATTTCTTTTTCAGAAAATATTTTACGAAGCCAAGAGATTGCATCACTTGTGCCACGATTTAATACATTTTGAATAACTCGGGTGCGATGGTCAAGCACAGAAAGATCAATTGTATCAATATCATATGACCACAAACATGCTTTTACAAATTCTGGAATTTCTATTTTCATACTTTTATTATAACATATTTTGACTAGATTTGCATATTTAATCTTACCTGACTTTTAAAAATAAACTTTGTGATATAACCCTGTAGTAGAACTTTGTTAAAAGTTTCACTACGGGGTATAATACCCTTATGAATTGGTTTTTTATAGCTTTGGTTGCGCCGTTTTTATGGGCGTTTGTAAATATTGCTGATTCTTTTCTTATATCCAAGTATTCACAAAGAGAAAAGGAACGCAGTTCTGGAGGCTTGGTTATTTTTTCCAGTCTGATTGGTATTTTTATCGCTTTTTTAACATCTTTATTTATGCAAAAAGAAAAAGCACGTACTAATTGTTCTCTAGGTTTCCTTTTTAAATGTTTTTCAAAATATTTTTTCCACATTTTATAAATTTTTATATATCAGTTAATCTGTGTTTTTTAACCAAATACTCAAAAAATTGAATCGATCCTTCCAGAATTTTTTCCAACCGATATCTTGGTTTTCCATAATATCTTGAAAATAAATATTGTTTATAATTGTGAAGATTTCTTTTGCTTCTTCAATATCTATTTTAGGGAAATATTTATCCTTATATATACTTTTTCTAAACATATAATGGCTAGCTTCATGGCAGATTGTTCTTATTGGGGTTTGAGTTGAAACAGACACAGATATTCCTTGTTTAATGTCCATTGAATATGGTGTTGAATTTAAAAAGCATGTAAAATCTTTAGGTAAATTAATTCCAAATATTTGGAATATTTTTTTTGAAAAAATTTCTTCCACTTCTGGTGTCCAGATTGATTCAAATTTTCTTATTATTTCTGCGTTGACTGGGAAGACCCCAGTTTTCTTCTCTTCATTGAAAATTAATTTACAAGCATCTATATCTTCTTTACATTTTTTATCAATTTTTTTATTATACACAAACTTCATACTATGATTATATACCAAATAAAAAGAGTAGCAAGATTAAAAATCTTGCTACTCTCGTATACTAATACTTGGTGAACGACTTTAGTTTGAACAACCACCATCATCATCACCATCATCACAGTCACATATGCCAGCTTCGTTCTTTTTTGATTTGTAGCCTTTTAGCTTCTCAGCATCAAAAATTCTCTTTGCTAGTGCATTGTCTACTAGATTTTTTAATTCTAGGTTCATCATAATTTTCTCACCTCCTTTCAATGAATGGTTTAATTATTATTTCGGATGAATCATATTGTAGATATTGAATAAAACATCCTCCACCACAATGTTTTTGTAAATTACATTGCTTACATCTAACATCAGGCAGATTTTGTGTTTTTTGATAAAAACTTATGATTTCATCCTTTTTTCTGAACTTTTCAAATTCCGTGTTTGTATTAAAGTCTACCCCCAATTTCCCCAAAGAATATTCAAACAAATGATTACATGGTACCAAATTGCCATCAGGCATAAATATGAGACCGTTGTTTGTTTGAAGCTGACAAACTGTTGTCAAAAGATCTTTTGACAACAGTTCATTTATAAATTCAATAGGGAGTAAGCATAATGGTAATAGAAAATTATAAACACATCTGACGCCACTGGACTTAATCATTTCATAACTATCAATTGTTTTTTGAGCCATTTCTTTAGGATGAGGGACTTCTTTTATACTAACTTTATTATCTAAGACTACTGGTCTACAGTAATTAATAGACATAACTTTAGCATTTGTTGATTTCATCCAGTCTAAAACCATAGGCAATGTAGTCATTATTGAAGAAGAAAAAGTAACAGAAATAGAATAATTTATTTTAAAATCATTAAGATTGGCAACTGCCTTTTCTACAGATTTTAGACAAGCTACTCCTGTATTTTGTTTATATTGTTCTTCTGTTGCACCTTTTAGGGAAACTGTGACCATATCTAATCCGTTATCAATCAATAACTTTAAATATTTTTTATCAGCAAGTTTTACTGCATTGGTAACAAGTAAAACTTTTGCTGGTTTTAAACGATTAATCATTGATGGTAATTGATTGTGTAATGTAGGTTCACCCCCTATGAGAATAAATTTTTTTATAGATGTTGATGAAATTGCTGATAATATTTTTTCAAATACAATAGAGGTCATTGTTGAAACTGAACTAAAGTTATCAGCTTTTGCATAACACCAATTGCATCTCATATTACAAGCACGATTTACTGTTAACCAGCAGATCATAAAATACTCCTTTCTAATTTTTTAGTAGTTTTTATTTGTCAAAGCTGAGAATCTTTCTCAACGGACTTTTTTTCTATTTTCAGTATACCAAATTAAATGAATTTGTCAATACGGCGGGGTAGTGGGTTAAGGAGTATAATACCCGTATGAATTGGTTTTTTATTGCTTTGGTTGCGCCGTTTTTATGGGCTTTTGTGATATAATAATTTTATGGATAAGAAATCAAAGATTTTTTTAATAGTTTTGTTGTTGCTAGTTATAGTTTCAATATATTTGACTTACAGAAGGTCTTTTATTACTAAAGATTATGAGATTATAGTTCCTGAAGATACACAAACTGACGAAGGGGACCTAAATCAATAAGATTTTTATGGAAGAAATTAAGACAAATTTAACTATTAGAAATTTACCCAATTACGCTACTAGATTAAGACTTTGGATTACCGGCATCAGTTCTTATTATGTTTTCACCTATTTATATGATTATTTTGCAGTGTCTTTTTTATTAATTTATTTTGGTTTTATAAAGGGTATAATCATTGTCATGATTTTATCTGTTGTTATTGATTTAAGCACTTTAAAATTTTATGATTGGTTTAGGAAAGATTGGTTAGCACTGGAAACATTAAAAGATTTACAATATAAAAAAAATTTTTGGGGTAAATTATTTAGTTTTGTACATAATAAAAGTACTTTTATAACAGTCGTGGTTTTGTCTCTTACTTCAAACGCTTTTATTGTTACTGCATATATGAGAAAAGGGGCTTTTCAATATAATGGATTAACAAAAAGAGACTGGAATATTTTTTTTGCAAGTTCATTATTAACTAATCTTTATTGGGTCTTTTTAATTGCTGGTGGAATTGAAATTATGAAATATTTATATCAAGTAGTTCTTGATTTTATTATATTAATTTAATATATGGAAGATAAAGCTTTTAGTTCAATAGATTTAGTAGGGCAATGTTTGACTGATTCAAAGAGAACAGAGGCCTTTAGGAATGCTATTAAATCTATGGTTAAACCACGACATACGGTTCTAGATGTTGGTACAGGGTCAGGAATAATGTCGTTGTTTGCTGCAGAAGCAGGGGCAAAGCAAATTTTTGCTCTTGAACATGACAATTATGTTGCAGAAATAGCAAAAATAAATTTTAGTAAAAATGGTTTTAATAAAAAAATTAAATTATTAAAAGGTGATGCAAGAAATTTTAAATATCAAAGGAACATTCATTTTGATGTTGTTATAATGGAAATGCTTACTACAGGAATGGTTGATGAATTTCAAATTCAAGCTGTAAATAATTTACATGATAAAGGAGTTGTTAATAAAAATACAATTTTTATACCACAAGCTCAAAAAACATATATATCTTTGGCTGAGACAAATTTTAATTTATATGGATTTGAAATAAAAATGGTTCAGTATTTATGGGAAGGTTTTCCAGGTCGCCATAGATGCAAAATTGTAAGCGATAAAAAATTATTACATGAAGTTTATTTCAGCTTGCCGAAAGATGAATCTTTTGTTCAAATTATTGATTTTAAGTCAAATAAGAGTACTATGGTTAATAGTATATTTTTATCGAGTGTTACAATATTAACTGATAATTTTAAAATAGGTGATACACTTTCTTTAAATGGTCCTGTTGTTTTTCCAATTAAGCCTTTTAAAATAAAGAAAAATCAATCGGTCAAATTTAGAATCTCTTATAGGTTTGGTGGGGGTTTTAAAAATTTAAGTGTTATTTTAATAAAATAAATTTATGATAGACCTTCTTTGTCCATGGGAATCAGCTCAATATCTTTTTTTCTCTAGTAGTGTTCCATCAGCATTGCTATATTATTCTCATGGTATTTCTGTGATTTTTGCTTTAGTTTTTGGATTTCTTTTGTTTTTTAAAGCTAGAAAGGTTTTGTCAGCTAAAATACTTTTTATAATAACACTTTTGTTTTCTGTTTGGGTTTTTTTTGACCTTTTACTTTGGGCAGGTAATAATCCATCGGATGCTTTGTTTTTTTGGTCGATCCAAATTATGGTTGAGGTTTTTATTTATATAAATGTTGTATATCTATGCTATGTTTTTATAGCTAAACAAGATTTATCTTTTATAAAAAAAATTATTTTATTTACTCCAATTTTACCAATTCTCATTCTTCTACCAACAAAATATCTGTTATCGGGAGTAGATATTAGTACTTGTGTCGTAAGTGAAAGTGATTTTATTATTTTTTATTCATATGCAGTAGAAGCGATTCTCCTTGTTTCTCTTATTTTTGTGACATCGTATCTCCTAAAAGATCATTCAGGCCAACAAAAAAAAGAAGCATGGCTATTTACTTCTGGTGTTATTTTGTTTTTATTAGCGTTTTCCTCTGGTAACATTATCGGAAGTATTACTGAAGATTGGGAAATGGCTCAATTGGGTTTGTTTGTTATGCCAATTTTTATCGGTATTCTTACTTATCTTGTTGTAAAATATAACTCTTTCAATGTAAAACTTATTGCCACCCAAGCATTAGTCTGGGGGCTTGCGATACTTATCGGCTCGCAATTCTTATTTATAAGAAACCCGGTCAATTATTTATTAACCGGCGTAACTTTTGTTGCGATCGTGATATTTGGCAGATTCCTTATAAAATCCGTTAAAAAAGAGATAGAGCAGAAAGAAGAATTAGCAAAACTTAATATAAATCTTGAAGAACTTTTGAAACAAAGGGAAAGTCTGGTGCATCTTGTCACTCATAAAGTGAAAGGGTCTTTCACTCGCTCAAAATATATTTTTGCTGGAATACTTGATGGGACTTTTGGTGCTATAAACGAAGAGGTAAAAAAGAGAGCACAACAAGGTCTTGAATCGGATGATATGGGTATAGAGACGGTTGATGTGGTTTTAAATGCCGCTAATCTGGAAAAAGGCACGGTCAAATATGAGATGAAGACCATTGATTTTAAAGAATTGGTTGATAAAACAATATCTGAAAAAAAAGCTTTGGCTGAAACGAAAGGATTGAAAATGGAAACAAAAATAGCGTCGGGTACTTATAAAGTGCTTGGTGATTCTTTTTGGTTGAAAGAGGTGTCAAATAATTTAGTAGAAAATTCTATAAAATACACCAGAGAAGGGAAGATAACAGTAGGATTGGAAAAACAAGACAAGAAAATTAGATTTTATGTCAAAGATACAGGTATCGGTATATCGCCTGAAGATAAAAATAATTTATTTACGGAGGGTGGACGAGGCAAGGATTCTGTGAGGATAAATGTGGATAGTACGGGTTATGGTCTCTATTCGGTCAAAATGATAGTGGATGCCCACAAAGGCAAAGTCTGGATGGAACCTAACAAAGACAGTAAAGGCTCTACATTCTTTGTAGAACTAGATGCACAATAACTTTCCCATAAAAAATTTCTGAGCCTTCGCCCTCGGAGACGTAAGGACAGGGAACCCACGACTCTTAAAATTCTTTACGGGGAAGTTATTTTTTAGCATATACTGCACAGGATTCATAAATATGTTATAATATATTTATGGATTCAAGAGAAAAAACTAAAGAAATAATTAAGGAAACACTTGTTGAAAAAGGTGCTGATTTTATTGCACTTTTTGGATCTTTTGCCCGAGAAGAAGAAAAGCCAACAAGTGATATTGATATTTTAGTTAATTTTAAAAACCCAATTTCTTTATTTGATCACGCTGGTATTGAAATTGAGCTTGAAGAAAAAATTGGCAAAAGAGTTGACCTGATAACTGAACACGGATTATCAAAATACATTCGCCCATTTATTATAAACGAACTCACTACACTTTATGAAAGAAGATAGTGTATATCTTAATCACATACTTGAAGCTATCAATAATATCTTTGAAGATACAAACGGTTTTATCGAAGAACAATTTTTAGCAAATAGAACAATCAAACAGGCGGTGACTCGCAATATTGAAGTTATTGGTGAAGCAGTTAAGCTTGTTTCTGAAAATATAAGAAATAAAAATCCTGATGTGCCATGGCAAAAAATTGCTCGTACAAGAGATATGTTGATTCATCATTATTTTGATGTAGATGACAAGGAACTTTGGAAAATAATTGTAGATGATTTGCCTATGCTTAAAAAATCAATACAGAAAATTTTGTCAAAATGATAGTAGATGCGCACAAAGGCAAAGTTTGGATGGAGCCTAACAAAGACGGCGTCGGCTCTACCTTTTGGGTAGAATTGGATGCCGTATAGAAAAAGATTTAATTAAATTATTTTATTGTCCCTATAATAGTTTTTAAATATTTAAATGCTTGATCTAGTATCTCTTTTGCTTCTGGAAAAGTAATTAATTGTTTTGCCTCTTCGTAAGTAACCCATTTTAATTCAGAAATTTCATTTTTGAAATTGTCAGGGGTTCTTGTATCTATAGAAGAGACAAAACCAAGAAAATATTTAACAGATTTATTGTATTTTATATTATTTTTTTCAAAGAAATATTTCTCAGAAAATGATTGATCATTTGAAAGATCAACAATACTAATATCTGTTTCTTCTTTTAGTTCTCTTATAGCAGTTTCCTGCTCTAATTCGTCTATATCTTGATGACCTTTTGGGAAACCCCAATGTTCTCCAGCATGCTGAATAAGACAAAAAGTGAAGTTATCTTTTTTGTCTCTAAAAACTGGTATAATACCAAACGATTTTTCTTCTTTTATTTCCATAATTTTATTTTAAAATTTATTTAAAATCCTCTTTTCTTAGATATCTAATCAGAACATCTTTCAGAGCACTTGTTATAAAAGGTTTGCGATGACGAATTATATTATCTATGTATGCACTAATAGAACCTTTTATTTTTTTAGAATATCCATCTAAATTATGACCTAAATATTTACCAGCATCTAAAATTTTTTGATGGTATTCTGGCAACAAAAATTTGTATGATTGGCCAGATATTTGGTGTCCATGTTTGTCAATAATAGTTGTCCAACAAAAAATTTTATATTTATTTTTTAAATATTTATGATATCCAACTTCTATACCTAAGGCAAAATCGACATTTTCAATTTTCCTTAGCGCGTTTTTAGCCCTGTTTATAGATCCTGTTTTAGTTTCACTTGATGTTATCGGTTGATTAGAAACTTCACTTTTTACTTCAACAGACTTAATAATCGATTTTATTTTTAGCTCTTTTAAGACTTCTTTAAGATAGCTAATTTTTTGAAGGGAAGTTGTTCCAACAGCTATGGTCAATTTTTTCATATAGTAGAGTAATTATAATGCTTTTATTTCATCTTCTCAACTCTTTTTTTTAGCTTTGCTAAGTGTTATAATACCCTTATGACTTGGGCTTTTAAAAGACAACTTTTTTTTGTAAGTATTTTTGTTGCGCTTTTGTTAGCATTTGGATTTTTAATAATTTTCCCATATGTAAATAAATTACCGACTTGTATAGATAATAAGCAAAACGGGGATGAAAAAGGAATAGATTGCGGGGGGTCATGCACTAAAGCATGTACTTTTGAAGTAGATCAAATTTCAATCCTATGGTCTCGCACTTTTGAAGTTATTCCTGGACGCTATAATGCAGTGGCTTATCTTGAAAATCATAATAAAAATGCAGCTATCTATAAAATAAAATATAAATTTCGTTTTTCCGATAAGGATAACATTTATATAGGCAAAAGAGAGGGTGAAACGTTTATTCCATCGTCCGGCAGATTTGCTATTTTTGAGGCGGGGATTGGGGTTGGCAATTCCGTTCCTGTTTTTACTACTTTTGAATTTACCGAGACACCCATATGGAATAAAATACCGGAAGATATAATGAAACAATTAAAGATATTGGTTTCAGACATAAAATTGGAAAATCAAAATACCAGACCACATCTATCTGCTACCATAAAAAATGACTCCCTTTTTACAATTCCAGAAGTAAGTGTGGTAGTACTTTTATATGACGAGAAAGGTAATGCTCTTTCTGCCAGTCGTACCTATTTAGATGAATTAACACCGGAGGAAAGTGAAGATATTAATTTTACTTGGCCGGAACCGATAGTGGGAAATGTAGTTGCCAAAGAAATAATCTCTATGTATAACGTTTTTTTAGTTAAGTTAAAATAAGAAATGATAGATCCCGTTAGAAATAACGGAATACATGTTTCGTTTACCGTTTAATGTATATAATTTATTTATGGAAATTTCTAACGGGATAGAGAAAATTATCAAAAGAATAGATTGGCTTTTGGTTTTTTTTGTTATTCCTATAATTCTAGGCGGTCTTTTCACCATGAAATCATTCACCCCGCAGGAAGATATGATTAATTTTTTTGATAAGCAAATTATCTGGATCATACTGTCCTTTATTATTTTTTTCGTTTTTTCTTTTATTGATTTCAGATTCTTGCGCCGCACAGATGTCTTGGTGACATTATTTTTAGTATTCTGTATTTTGTTGATTATTTTGCTTGTTATCGGCAATATAATAAAAGGCGCCCAAAGCTGGTTCTCTTTCGGCGTTTTTTCTTTTCAACCGGCAGATGTAATGAAACTTGTGCTCATTTTGATATTGTCAAAATATTTTTCTCGCCGGCACGTGGAAATCAGAAATATAAAACATATCTTTATTTCCGGATTTTATGCTTTCGTTCCTTTTGTTTTAGTTTTAATTCAGCCCGACTTTGGTTCTGCCATAGTTATATTTTTGATATGGTTTGGCATGGTGCTCGTTTCTGGAATTTCTAAGACCCATTTATTTTTTGTTCTTTTGGCTGGAGCAATTATTTTTGCCTCTCTCTGGGTTTTTGCTTTTGCTCCATATCAGAAGGCTAGGGTTGTTAGTTTTTTAGATCCACTGGCAGATATACATAACTCTGGTTACAACGCCTCTCAATCCATCATCGCCGTTGGTTCTGGACAAATTTTAGGCAAAAATCTCGGTTTTGGCACACAATCACGATTGAAATTTTTGCCGGAACCTCAAACTGATTTCATTTTTGCCGCCTATGCCGAGGAATGGGGTTTCGTCGGTTCTTCTTTTATCCTTCTGCTTTTTGGACTGGTTATCTGGAGGATTCTTCATTCCGCTTCTTTAGGGGTTTCCAATTTTGAAATGCTTTTTGGCATAGGAATTGCTATTTTTTTCATGAGTCATATACTGATAAATATAGGCATGAATCTTGGGTTGATGCCTATTACGGGTATTCCACTTCCTTTTATGAGTTATGGTGGTTCACATTTGGTTACTGAATTTGCGGGGTTAGGAATTTTAATGAATATGCGCAAGTATGCCAGGTCCGCCCATCGGGACGATATGAAAAACGAATTTTTAGGAATTTAGATAAATTATGCAAATTATTGATGGCAAAAAAATAAGGGATAAAATTTTGGCCAAGATAAAAAAGGAAATAGCCTTCTTGCCGTTTAAACCGATTTTTTGCGATGTGCTTGTTGGCAATGATAGAGTTTCAATGCAATATGTACGAATGAAAAAGCAAAACGCAGAGAAAATCGGTATTCTTTTTCATAACGCAAATTTTCCTACATCCATCAAGACACAGGATTTAATAAAAGAAATAAAAATTTTAAACAAAATACCGAATATGTGCGGAATTATTGTCCAGCTTCCATTGCCCAAAACACTTGATGGTAAAGCAATAATGGATGCTATTGATCCACATCTTGACGTTGATTGTTTAGGGACGGTTGCCAGTGATAAATTTTATAAAGGTGAAATAAATTTCGGTTTTCCAACTGCACTTGCATGCATGGCTTTACTTGATTACCTAAATTTAGATTTCAAAGGCAAAAAGATAGTTGTTTTAGGACAGGGAGAATTAGTGGGCAAACCTGTTACTGCCCTACTTCAGTTTCGTGGATTTTATCCAGATATTGTAAGAAGTAAAACGGAGAATAAAAAAGAAATAATAAAACAAGCGGATGTTATAATTTCAGGCATAGGTAAAGGCAAGTATATTACAGGCGATATGATAAAAAGGGGAGCGATAATAATAGATGCGGGTACCTCGGAATCTGGCGAAAGTTCATCAAATACCCCGACAAATGTTGTGGGTGACGTAGATTTTGAATCAGTAAAAGGTGTAGCCAGTTTTATATCTCCTGTGCCGGGAGGCGTCGGACCAGTAACCATAGCGATGCTTTTCAATAATGTGCTGAAAGTGGCAAAATCCCTTGGAACGGCTCGGGGTAATTTTGCCGAATCAAATATATGAATGATTCAATTTTTTTCTTTTTTTATAACTTGGCTCATAGTTCAGAACTTTTTGATCAGATTGTGATTTTTGTCGCGGATATTTTCCCTTACATTGTTGTAATCCTGGCTTTTTTATTTTTAATTTTTTATAAGAAAAATTTTAAGGAAACTATTTTAATATTTTTCTCTAGTGCTTTTGCTTGGTTTTTAGCTTATGTTTTGAAATTCTTGTTTCATACTCAAAGACCCTTTGATTTATTTCCAAATGTCGTTTCTCTTTTTCCCGAAACAGGTTACGCTTTTCCTTCAGGGCATGCCACTTTTTTTATGGCCCTTGCCTTTGCTCTTTTTTTTAATCACAAAAAAATTGGCCTGTCTACGCAGGCAGGTTATCTTTTCATTTTTTTTGCATTTTTGATAGGTGCCAGTCGCATTATAGCCGGAGTTCATTTTCCAGTTGATATTTTAGGCGGATTTGTTTTAGGTTTTTTCATTGCATTTTTTGTAAAAAACAGATAGAATAATTATATATTTATGTGGAAAAAGATAGTATCTATATTAATAGTACTCATTCTGGGTTCGGCCGTGGTTTTTTTTGTCTTTAAATCAGAGCCTAAATTAAACCCTAATTTTGAAACCGAAAGTTCATTTTTCAAAAATTCTTCATTTCGTCTTGGTCTTGATCTTTCCGGTGGAAGTCATTTGATTTATAAAGCTGATGTTAGCGGAGTGAAAGCTGGAGATATTACTATTTCGATGGATGCCTTACGAGACGTGATAGAACGCAGAGTAAATCTTTTTGGTGTTTCTGAACCGATAGTACAAGTGCAAAATAGTGGATTTGTTTCTGGAGCAGAAGAGAAATTAATAGTTGATCTTCCAGGAGTGACGGATATAGAAAAGGCAACAGCTATGATCGGACAGACTCCGCTTTTGGAATTCAAGATTGAAGCACCCGCAGGTACTCCGCAAAAAGCAACCGTGGATAAAGATGGAAAAGTGACCTTAGATGCTAGTTCTCAGTTTGTTTCAACAGAACTTACCGGCAGATATTTGCAGAAAGCCAGTCTTGAATTTGATCAAACTACTCGTGAGCCGAGAGTGAGTTTGCAATTTGACGATACCGGCACAAAACTTTTTGCCCAAATTACAAAAGAGAATGTAGGTAAAATGGTAGCTATATATTTAGATGGAGCGCCTATTTCTATTCCAGTCGTTCGCGAAGAGATTCCTAATGGTCAGGCTGTAATATCTGGCAGTTTTACTCCCACTGAAGGGAAATTATTGGTTGGCAGATTGAATTCTGGCGCCCTTCCAGTCCCAATTTCCTTATTATCTAGGCAAACCATTGGAGCAACATTGGGTAGTGATGCCGTTACCGCCGGAGTAAAAGCCGCTATTATTGGATTTTTAGTAGTAGCACTATTTTTAATTCTCTGGTATCGCTTGCCGGGATTTATGGCTGTACTGGCTCTTTGTATATATATAACAATAATGTTAACTCTCTTTAAATTATTGCCAGTCACTCTTACGGCGGCCGGTATTGCTGGATTTATTATTTCTATCGGCATAGCGGTGGATGCGAATATTCTTATTTTTGAAAGATTAAAAGAGGAATTACATTTTGAACGTACTATTGCAAATGCTGTTTCTGCAGGTTTTTCTCGAGCCTGGTCTTCTATTCGTGATTCTAATACTTCGACCATCATTTCTGCCATTATTCTTTTCTGGTTTGGGACGCCTTTGATCAAAGGATTTGCCCTGACCCTCGGTTTGGGAGTTTTGATATCAATGTTTTCAGCTATAATGATTTCTAGAATTTTTCTTTCAGGGCTTATTTTTATAGGAGAAAGCAGGGTAGTAAGATTTTTGTTTTCAAGTGGGTTTAGTAATCAGTGAGAGCTTTAGGCTCTCCTTAAGGAGAGCCTAAAGCTCTCACTGGGAAAAATCATGTTTATCATTAAAAACAAAAGAATATTTATCAGCATATCAATAGTATTGGTTTTACTTTCTATTGTTTCGCTCTTTGTGTTTGGATTCCGAATCGGTATTGATTTTAAAGGTGGCGCATTGGTAGAAGTTGTTTATAAAACTAATCGGCCGGCACAATCTGATTTGGACGCTGTATTTAAAGCGCTAGACTTTGGTTCTGTGCTTATTCAACCAACAGGAGAGTTAGGTTATATTGTTAAGTCCCTTGATTTAAATGAGGCACAGCATTCTTTGCTTTTAAAAACACTTTCCCAAGATGGTAAAAGTCCGCTTGAGGAAAAAAACTTTAATTCTATTGGACCTTCTGTCGGACGCGAACTTACCAGAAAAGCGATTATCGCTATTGTTTTGGTTTCACTCGCCATTATTCTTTTTATTGCTTTTGCTTTCAGAAAAATCTCTAGACCAGTTTCTTCCTGGAAATATGGTCTGATGGCTATTGTTTCGCTTTTACACGACGTTATTATTCCAATTGGACTTTTTTCTATTTTGAGTCGCTTTTATGGAGCTGAAGTAGATACCCTTTTCGTGGTGGCAGTCCTTACTATTCTGGGGTTGTCGGTATCTGATACCATAGTTATTTTTGACAGAATTAGAGAAAATTTGAGAAACAAAACTGGAAATAGTTTCGGTGATACAGTCGGTAAAAGTTTGGATCAATCGTATATGCGGTCTATTTTTACTTCGCTTACCGTCATAATAGTTTTATTGTCTCTTTTCTTTTTTGGTCCCGAGTCCACTAAATATTTTGCCTTGATGCTCACGGCTGGAATGTTTTTCGGGACATACTCTTCTATTTTCTTGGCTTCTCCACTGCTTGTTTTAGTCGAAGAGTGGCAGAATAAAAAATAATTATTAATTAAAGATTCTTGCTAAAAAATTTCTGAGCCTTCGCCCTCGGAGTCATAAGGACAGGGGACCCACGACTCTTAAAATTTTTCATCAAAAATCTAAAGATAAAAATCATGGAACAAAATTTTTGGCAAAAAAATAAAGTGCTTATAATTGTTTTGGTTGTGGTCGTTCTTTTAGCATCTTGGGTTGTGGGGAAATATAATTTTTTCGTAAACCAAAATGAGAATATTACTGGACAATGGGCACAAATAGAAAATCAACTGCAAAGACGTTATGATTTAATTCCGAACGTTATTAATACAGTCAAAGGCATAACCAAACAAGAAAAAGAAGTTTTCTCACAATTGGCAGAAGCTCGTACCCGATATGCGGGTTCTACCACTATAGACCAAAAAGCAACAGCAGCCGGACAGGTAGAATCATCTCTGGCTAGGCTTTTGGTTATTGCAGAAAATTACCCAGAATTAAAGTCTTCCCAATCCTTCCGTGATTTGACTGTGGAACTTGAAGGCACTGAAAATCGCATTGCTGTAGAAAGAATGAAATACAATGACTTGGTAAAAAATCTAAATGCCAATGTTAAAACATTCCCGAATTCTATCCTTGCTTCAATTTTTGGGGTGGCAGAACGTTCTTATTTTGAAATAACAGAAGGTACAGAAGTAGTTCCCAAAGTAGATTTCAGTGAATAAAAAAATGTCAAGGACCGTCCTTGACATCTAACTTAAAATGAAAAGATTTATTTTTCTGGTCTCAGTTTTAATGTTTTTTGTTGGGGCGCACGTGAGCTTGGCTTTTGATATTTTAGATAAACCACAGAACTTTGTGAATGATTACACTGACACTCTCTCATCAGAAGACAGAACTTCTTTAGAGAATAAAGTTTCAAATTTTGAGAAGCAGACAAGCAACGAAATAGCTGTAGTTATAATACCATCTTTAGATGGGGATACTGTCGAAAATGTTGCCCAGAATATTTTTACGAAGTGGGGCATAGGCAAAAAAGATAAGAACAACGGCGTTTTACTTTTGATAGCTATGACTGAACGCAAAACCCGTATTCACACTGGCTACGGAGTGGAAGGCGATTTAACTGATTTGGCTACCTCTTATATTCAAAGTGAAATTATTACTCCGGCTTTTCGTGAAGGGAATTATTATACTGGCATTGATAGAGCCTTAGATGAAATGATTGATTCTCTTAGTGGAAGTAATATTGTACCGGAAAATTATTCCACGGCAAAAAAATCGGGGATAAGTTTTGAATTTTTTCTTTTTGCTTTTTTTGTATTGCAATGGTTGGTGGCAATTTTAGGCAGATCAAAATCTTGGTGGGGCGGGGGAATTGTCGGAGCGATTATAGGCGGGATAATTTGGCTTTTTGGTTCCCTTTCTGTTGTTTTTTCTGTATTTTTGTTCTTTCTTTTGATAGTTTTCGGATTAGGGCTTGATTTCTTTGTTTCGCGCAAATATCAGGAGGTAAAAAATTCTGGAGGTCATTTTCCATGGTGGATTGGCGGGGGAGGCGGTGGTAGCGGTGGTCGTTTTGGAGGTTTTGGTGGATTTGGTGGCGGATCTTCTGGTGGTGGTGGTTCTTCCGGTTCTTGGTAAAATAATTTGTATTTATTTTGTTTTTTATTTCTATATTTATTATCTACGCTATAGCGTAGATTGAGGAAATAGTATATACTGGATATAATATGACTAGTGGAAGAAAAAAATTTAATTATAAAGGTATGCCAGTGAATATTTTTGGTTTACCTAGTTTTGGTGACTTTAATCCCAAAAAGAAAAGAAATATACCTAAACGACAGTATTTATGCTCTTTTGTTTCCAATTTTCATAAGGATACACCCAAAAATTTACTTCTTATATACGATATTCCAGAAGGCAAGAAAAAGGAAAGGGATTGGTTTCGTCGTCAGCTTAAAAATTTCGATTTTATAATGATTCAAAGAAGTGTCTGGGTTGGGCCTTCACCACTACCAGAAGAATTTATTGATTATTTAAAAAGGATTGGATTGCAAAAAGAATTCAAAACATTTAAATTGGCAAAATCGTACGTCAGTTAATCTACGCTATAGCGTAGATGTTCTTTTTGGGGGTTTATTTTTTCTCTTTATTTTGCTATAATCCTAAGTATGGATATCAAAGACGTTGAAAACCTAGCTGATCTGGCAAAAATAGACTTGAATGAAGAAGAAAAAAAACAAATTCTAAAAGATATGGATGATATTTTAAAGTATGTAAAAACTATAGAAAGGGTGAAAGTAGAAGAAACGAATCCAAAATTTGATGTTTATAATGTTTGGAGGGAAGATAAAATAGAGCTACAGGAATTTTCTAAAGGTTCTATTATAAAACAGTTTCCAGACTCGCAAGACAATTTTTTGAAAGTGAAAAAAATTTTATGATATTAAAAATTGAAAATAAAATTTTTGCCGGTACGGAATTTTTGAAGCTTAAAAAATTCTGAAATTCTCGCGCCGTCGCGCTCGAAACCCCTTAAAAACTTTATTTTTTAATTTTTAAAATTTTGGATATATATGATAGATTTAAAAAATCTGACGGTCGAAAAAACACACAGGAGTTTTAAGAATAAAGAATTTACTTGCAAAGAATTGGTGCAGGAATATTTGAAGGTTATCAGGGAAAAAAATGCCCAACTGAATGCGTATTTAGAAATTTATGATGACATTTTAAATCAGGCAGATGAGGCACAAAAAAAATTTGAGACCGGAACAGCGACAATGTTAACAGGTATACCTTTCGCTATCAAGGATAATATTTTGTTTGCAGGCCATAAAGCATCGGCTGGTTCAAAAATTTTAGAAAATTATGTGGCAGTCTATGATTCTACAGTCGTCAAAGAACTTAAAAAACAAGGAGCAATTTTAATCGGCAGAACAAATATGGATGAATTTGCCATGGGTTCTTCCACTCAGACTTCCGCTTTTGGAGTAACTCGTAATCCTTATGATATTTCTCGAGTACCGGGCGGTTCTTCCGGCGGTTCGGCAGTAGCTGTGGCCGGAGATATGGTTTTAGTAGCGCTGGGGACGGAAACATGCGGATCTGTGCGACAACCAGCTTCTTTTTGTGGTTTGGTTGGGTTGAAACCAACCTATGGGGCAGTTTCTAGAAATGGAATTATCGCTATGGGTAATTCACTCGACCAAGTTTCACCTTTCGGCAAGAATGTACGCGATGTAGAAATTGTTTTTAACGCTTTATCAAAGTATGATCCGATGGATAGCACATCTATAAAAGATAGAGTTTCTCCAGACACTCAGAAACCCCCTTTTTCTTCCGCTTTTAAAATCGGTGTGCCGTGGCACTTGTTTGAAAAAGGAGTGGATTCTGAAGTAATGGATAATTTTAAAAGTTCCATAGAAAAACTAAAAAATTCCGGTTACAAAATAATAGATATAGAACTTCCATATTCTAAGTATTCTCTTGAGACTTATTATATTATTATGCCGGCTGAAGTCTCCACCAATCTTTCTCGTTTCGATGGCATACGTTATGGTTTTAGCGACAAAGGAGAAAATCTGATGGAAGTATATAAAAAAAGTCGAGGTAAGGGTTTTGGCAAAGAAGCTCGCAGACGTATCCTGCTCGGCACTTATGTTCTTTCCCATGGTTATTATGATGCTTATTATAATAAAGCTATAAAAGTTCGTGAGAAAATAAAAGAAGAGATGTTAGAAGCTTTTAAAAATGTTAATTTTATTGCTACTCCTACTACTCCGACAAGCGCATTCAAATTGGGTGAAAAATTAGACGACCCGGTGGCTATGTATCTTTGCGATATTTTTGCCGCCCCGGCGAATTTGACCGGGATTCCCGCCTTAGCCATCCCTTCCGGCAAAGATAAAAATGGTTTGCCTCTATCTATTCAATTTATGGCTTCTCACTTTTGTGAAAATTCTCTTTTTGAAATAGGGAAAAAATTTGAAACCCTGAGAGAAAAATAATTTTTGTGATGCAATAAATAATACTTGTCCCGTATGAAATTTTACAAAACGTGTTATAATTACTATATTATTATTTATTAAAATTTTCATACTGGGATGTATACCACGAATACATTTAATAATAATCCTCTGATAGAAAATTCATTTCTTGGTTCCGATCTTCTTAATCCGGAATATTTATTCAGTAAAGGTGTTCAATTTTTGGGTTATATTTTTAATGCGAAAACCCTAGGGGGTTTTTATGTTTTTCTTTCTTTCCTAGCCATACTTTTTATCGCTATAATTATTTATACCACCATTAGAATGTTTGAGATCAGAGCAAAAGAGCGTGCACACTTAAGACATGAAATTGCTGAATATGCGCATAGTCAGGCTTTGCGAGAAGAAGAATCACAAGAAAAAGGAACGTTCAAAAACGAAAAATGGAAAAAAGTTTTAGATTATCTTTTTTCTGTAAATGAAAATGATTGGAAACTAGCAGTAATTGAAGCTGATTCTATGCTTTTTGATTTACTTACCCAATTGGGATTTAAAGGAGAAAATTTAGGAGATAAATTAAAGGAAGTAAACAGAGATAATTTTCACAGTCTTAATTCTGCTTGGGAAGTACATAATATAAGAAATAAAATAGCTCATGAAGGTTCTTCTTTCGAGTTTTCTTTACACGAAGCAAAAAGGATAATTAGTTTATATGAGCAAATTTTTCAAGAATTTGGGTATATTTAGTTTACTTTTTGAAGAATTTAAGATAGAATAATAAATGCCTATAAGGGTATTTTAGTTTATAGCGGGGTAGAGAAGAGGCATCTCGCAAGGCTCATAACCTTGAGACTCTGGTTCGATTCCAGACCCCGCAACACTTCGGCAAGTGACATGCCATAATGTCTAATTGTCGAATATTGTATGATATTTTGTCGGGGTAGCTCAGTTGGTAGAGCGGAGGAATCATAACCCTCAGGTCGTGGGTTCAATCCCCACCCCCGACACAAAAAAATTCTTTGAAATTACACAAAATTATGTATAATAGATAAGTGTTCTTTGTTTCTTAAGAGAAAGAAGAAAAAATTTGAAAAGTATATAATAATGCGGCTGTAGTTCAACGGTAGAACGCTCCCCTGTCACGGGAGAGGTAGTGGGATCAACACCCATCAGCCGCGCACAACATAAAAAATACAAGGGGTTCCCCTGTATTTTTTATGTTGGTTTTGTTTTAATAATTATCTACTCCCAGAATTTAATTTCTAAGATTTATCAAATAAGAAGATAAAGAATTATACACATTCTTAATCATTTGAGTTGTTTGATTAAAGAGATTTTTTAGATTAGAGATGGAAGTAATGAAAGCATTACCATTTATCTTATTTATCTGTTCAAAAGAAGAAGAAAAAATATTACCGTTTATTTTTTTTATTTGTTCCAAAGAATTAGTAAAAGCACTGCCGTTTATCTTATTTATCTGTTCGGAAAAAGAAATTCGGAGATTCATCAGGGCAGAAGCAAGAAAATTATATGTATTACTAAACATCAATCCTGTTTTTTTAAAAAGATTTGTAACATCAAAATAGAGATTATTTAAAACACAACCAGTTATTTCTTTAGTTTTCACAAAAGTTGAGGCAGAAGAAAGATTTTCCTTATTTTCTGTTATTTCTGAAGCAGAAGAAGGTGTAGAAAAAATATCAATCTCTATTGTTTGTTTATCAGCAGGTAAGCTGTCTGCTTTTCTGGGGAATTCAAAAAGTGTGGCGGGAGTTTTTAATTCTGTTGGGGCTGTGATTACAGCAAAACTGGTAGATACTCCCAAAACAAAAAATATACTTAGTATAAAAGTGATGAGCATTAAATTTTTAATTTTTAATTTTACAATTTTCATTCTAAATTGTTTTTTATTTCGCAGAATTTACTTTTTTTCGGGTCCTCGGGTCGGTCACTCTTTTGTTTTTAGTTGGTGTGACCTCAACCAGACCAGCTCAAAAAAGTAAATTCTGCTTCATAAAATTAATAATTATGGTATTGGTTCTGGTGCTGGAGGTTCTGCTTGCGGTGAGCTTGTCGAATCCGGTTCCGGTATTGGTTCAGGTTCAGGTTCTGGCTCTGGTTCAGGTTCTGGTGTCGGTTCAGGCGTAACTACAACATCTCCTACATTTACAGTTCGTGTAGCTGTAGCAGTATTATCTGCTGTATCCGTTGCGGTATAAGTAATAGTATATATGCCATCAGTTAATGTATCAACCGAACCACTAATAATTATAGCAACATCACCATCTACATTATCTACGGCTGTCGCTCCTTCTTCAGTGTAAGTGTCATTGATATCTAAATTAACTTCGCTAGAACCATTTAAAGTAATGACTGGGGGGGTGGTGTCTTGGGGATTGTCGTCAACCGGCTCGTCAACATCGGCAACGGAACGTTCAATTACCACACATTCCCCAGCAGTTGTTTTTGTTTCTCCGTTTGCCACAGAGATACAATATGGCTCGCCACTTATTTCATCATATAAAGTAATACCAGTGCGTTTATCTGGACTGCCGATTTTTAAAGTATCAACTACCAAAGCTTTCATATAGGCTATTCCATTTTCTACACTATATACTACATCACTAAAGAACATACTGGCATATTGTCCAAGTGTGGTAGCGGGAGTGCCTATTTGTGTAGTTGATAAATCTGATATCTTTAAATCCAATTCTTGAATAGAAGCTAACAAAGTTTCATTGACGGATGTTTGTTTTACAAAATTATCTGTCACGATTAATGTCAAATCAGATATTTTTTTATTGGTCGCTTGTATCCCTAGAACCATATATCCTAGAGTATTAACTGGGTTAACTATTGTTCCATTAAAATGCATTGCCCACAGAGCTTCATTTGCCATCACACCCACATATTCAGTTGTGCTATCTCCTGTACCCATTCCTGGTTTGTAATTGAAGCGATAGATTGGTGTTGAAAGAATTTGAGTTAATGCTTCACTTGGGTCAGTTATTGTTCCGATAATATCTTTTGATTGACGTGAAGATGAGGCAGCGGCCCATGAAGTTATACCATTCCCAGCAACATCAGTAAGTTGTTCCCCAGCTCCTCCAACTGCCGTTGGTAAAGTCATCGTCCAGGTTCCAGCTGCATTCGCAGGTTGAACAATTATTTTACCAGAAGTCACACCAGCTAAAGAAAGTACTCCTTTTGTTGTTCCAGCTGTTCCTAAACTTAGTAATTCAGTCGGACTGGTCGTCCTGATGCCGACGTTGCCGTTTGTTAAAACGGTAATGTAAGCACTCCAGCTTCCGTTATACCGGTACAGATCCAGCCTGTCACTTTCGGCGCTGCTCCGCTTGCTCCACTGCCAAAGGTTGTTCCCCTCCCCTAGTTCCAGGGAATTATTTTCATTCACACCCGAGCTGATCCTTAATACAGCTTCATTTGTGGCAGAGTAGACGTGCAACAGCTTATCCGGCGTCGTCGTCCCGATGCCGACGTTGCCGTTTCCTAAAATAGTCATTTTGGTACTCATCGTTTGCAAAGTAAGACCTGTGGTTAAAGTCGTTCCAGTTTGAAATGAGATAGTACTAGCTCCTGTGCCAGTTCCTAATCCAGCTTGTAAAATTAAATTACCACCAACTACATCACTGACAGAAGTGCCTGCCACTGTTCCTCCTGCCGCCACGGTTAACGCTCTTCCCACAACATCGGTGGCAGTGTTCTCAATCCAAAACTTTCGGGCTGCTCCATTACCTAAACTTAGTAATTCAGTCGGACTGGTCGTCCCGATGCCGACGTTGCCGTTTCCTAATATCGTCATCTTGGTACTCATCGTTTGCAAAGTAAGACCTGTGGTTAAAGTCGTTCCAGTTTGAAATGAGATAGTACTAGTTCCTGTGCCAGTTCCTAATCCAGCTTGTAAAATTAAATTACCACCAACTACATCACTGACAGAAGTGCCTGCCACTGTTCCTCCTGCCGCCACGGTTAACGCTCTTCCCACAACATCGGTGGCAGTGTTCTCAATCCAAAACTTTCGGGCTGCTCCATTACCTAAACTTAGTAATTCAGTCGGACTGGTCGTCCCAATGCCGACGTTGCCTGTTCCTTTGATTGTAACTACTTCAGTAAATTGACTTTGTAGAGTTGGATTAGCTGAATCATAATATCCAAAACTAAAATCTCTCGTACTACCACCAGTTAAAAATTGAGTGGTATATATTGTTCCGTGATATCCCAAATTCATACCATAAATATTATTTCCGGCATCACCACCAAATACTGCAATACCAGGGTTAACCCCTGTGCTACTAGAAAGTGCTCCACTATTTGTTTGCAACCAACCAAGAATATCGTCTGCTATTCCTTGTTGACTAACCCTACCGCCACTTACTGTTAATTTACTTCCCGGACTCGTCGTCCCGATGCCGACGTTGCCGTCGCCTTGAACTCTTAACAAATTCTGTGCGGTTTGCGTACCTATTGAAACAAAATCAGTTGCTGTGTTTGCTTGAATATAAATATCACCATCGCTTCTTGATGACCTTAATGTTTGTGAAAAAATATTTCCAGTTCCAGAAGCGGTAATATCTCCAGCTACTTCTAGTTTTGCCCCCGGCTCCGTCGTCCCGATGCCGACGTTGCCGCCGAAGTAATTCTTGTCCGCCTCTGCATACACACCATAATTATTGGTTGCACCAGAAGCATTTACATATAATCCGTAGTGAGCTACACCGCCTGCACCGTTTACTAAAGCTCTAATAGCGTAATCAGCTCCGGTAATATCAGCGTTGGTAGTTTCGAAGGCGACGTCATTGGTTGATCCTGATGCTGTGAACACAGTTAGTCGCCTGGTTCCAGGGTTCGTCGTCCCGATGCCGACGTTGCCGTTTCCTAAAATAGTCATCTTGGTACTCATCGTTTGCAAAGTAAGACCTGTGGTTAAAGTCGTTCCAGTTTGAAATGAGATAGTACTAGCTCCTGTGCCAGTTCCTAATCCAGCTTGTAAAATTAAATTACCACCAACTACATCACTGACAGAAGTGCCTGCCACTGTTCCTCCTGCCGCCACGGTTAACGCTCTTCCCACAACATCGGTGGCAGTGTTCTCAATCCAAAACTTTCGGGCTGCTCCATTACCTAAACTTAGTAATTCAGTCGGACTGGTCGTCCCGATGCCGACGTTGCCAGCGGTATTAACATAGAGCCTACTTGCCTTTAAACTATCTGATGTAGAATATGTTTGAATATTAAAAGTGCTATATCCGGCACCATCTCTTGTTGCAATTAAAGAAGTGGGATACCAAGCATCATCTAATTCATAATCAATTATAGCTCCGCCACCATTACTGGCATCTAAATTACTAATAGCTAATTGAGAAACGGCCGAACTAACTGAATTATTCACAACAGTTAATTTTCTACTCGGCGCCGTCGTCCCGATGCCGACGAGGCTATTCTTTATACTTAATGTATCATCATATACACCAGAAGCAAGAACTGATTGTAAAGTTAATCGTGCGGTTTCATAACTATTTCCATCGTATTGAGAGACAATTTTACCAGTCTTGAGAGTTAAATCTTGTCCAGTTGGTGAACTCTTAAACTCTAGGGCAGTTCCAATGCCACGATTTGCTGTCTCGTTTGTATTTGTCAACAGTAATGAATCTATAAGACTTGATGAATTAACGGTAACTTCCAACTTCGCCCCCGGATTTGTCGTCCCGATGCCGACGTTGCCGCTATTGTTGATATAACTATCGGCTCCCGCTTCTCCATACAAGAAAATTTTTGTAGTCCCTCCGCTATCTTTTATCCTAAGTTGACCGTCTCCACTACTATCAGTAAGCATGGTCATGGCACTACTTCCATCTGAAGCTACAAGTTCTATTTGCTGCGAATTTCCAAATACTGTTAATTTACTTCCCGGTGCGGTCGTCCCGATGCCGAGTCTATCAGTTGAATCATCCCAAAAAAGATTAGCATTGTCTTGCTGAAGAATGCCACTGGTGCCGGCAAAAAGTACAGAACCGGCAGTAGGCGCGAACCAAGTAGGGGAACCAGTGCCACCAGAAATTAGTGTTTGTCCAGTAGTTCCGGCGGCGGAAAATAAAGTGGTGCTGGCTGCCGATTGATATGGTACAGCTCCAGCCACTCCACCAATCATATTGATGGCATTTTCAGATACAACAGCAGCCGGGACGGCACCTAGTTTTTTGCGGGGAGTCATTTCTCCATCCCAGCCTGGGGTGCCGGTGCCCCCGATGTTCACGCCCAAATAAAGTGTTTGATTAAAATCAACTCCAGTCAAGGCGGTAACTTCTCCCAAAAGGACACTAAAGAGTCCGCTAGTCACTTGAACTTTATCGGTAGTGGTTCTTGTTTCTGTCCACAAAATATGCGCCCCGCCCAAAGTCGGGTCATCATATAAAATAAATTCCATATTATAAGTGCCGTTAGCCACGGCTACCCCTGCCGAGGTGGTCAGTTTTCCTTGATAATTTATTTGCTTATTAATGGCAGCTGAAACGTTTGCGATTGGTAGAAGTGTAAAAATTAAAATTATAAAAATTATAATTGCGAAATTTGTCGCAGGTGCAGTTTTTGAGAAACATTGCACAGGCTGACGAGCCGAGCATAGCAATTTGCCAGTAGGCAAATATGCGTGTTGAGCAAAAACTCGTACCAAGAAAGAATTTCGCAATTTATTTTTTACGAAACTCTTTCTCGGCATACAAAATTTTGCATTTGCCAAAGAATTTTGTTTTTTAAAAAAGTTTCTCATTCTTTTGAATTACATCTTGATTATCCACAGTTCTGATTTGACATTATTCTTGGGTTTTACTATACTTTCGCTAATACTTACGAAAAAGACCCTTATGGAGTTTTGTCTCCATCGGGGGCTTTTTCTTTTTCTCTAATTTCCAACCAAGGTCAGATACACCTTTATACAAATTAGCTCCGTCTATAAAAGCATAATTATTTTCTCCTTTTTCTTTATTCTTTTGTATTTTTTCGTTTTGCATTGTTTTTCTATTCTTCATTCATTATTCCAAATTCGTTAGAGTCAGAAAGTTTTGTATTTACCGCTTCAGTCGGGTTGCTGTTTTTCTTATTATAAAAATGCAATCCTATAAAAAAGAGCGCTACAAAAATAAACGCATATATGAAAATGTTACTGATTCTTTTTGAGGACAAAAAATCCCTAATTGCCCATTTTTTGTGATGGATTTTTTGCTTAAAAATATAGTTTTTGATTTCTTCTTCAGTAGTAAACCAACTGCCTCCAACTTTCCCTCCTTTTATCTCTTCCCTGCGTATTAACGAACTCAAATAATCCTGATGATAACCAGAAATTTTTGATGCTTGTTTCAAGGATATGACTTTTTTTAGATTCTCCATTTTAACGAAGCTATATAATATTTTCTCGGATAAACGAGATACAAAAAATACCTATCTCGGATAAACGATAATTATTTTTATGTACTTATATTATAGTAGAAAACAAACAGTATATCCACTAGTTATCCACAGGGTAGTAGATTTTGGCATAGCAACTTTATTTGCGAGCAGAGCTCGATGCCAAAACTCACTACCCTGTCCACAGGTGTTTATTTTACAAATTTTAGTATCAATAATGGAGCCAAAAGGAGTAAAAGATATATAATATATAGGATAATATCAGAGTTGAAAGTATTACAAAAACTTTCTTTTAATTGTTCTATTTTTTGGATAACGCTTATAGAAACAAATATTAGTCCCTTACCCAATATTTCGGGATTATTATCTTTATATCTGAAAATAGTTATGGTATAGGCGCCTGTGTTTTGAAGTGGGGGAATGATACTTTCATATCGCCCACTGTCTCTATTGAAAGAAAACATATACTGTCCTAAATTTTCTCCCCCTGGTCCAGTTACCATCAAATAGTCATCGGAATAAATCATTGTTTCCGTATCAATTGTAATATTGTCAATATTGTTCACTATGGCTGGCATAGTATTGCTGAATGGTTTAACTTTTTGATTATATTGATGCACCATATATTTAGGCAGAGGGCCTACAAAATCTCCCGTAGGAATAGAAGGGATCGGTATTTTTATAAAAGAAAAAGTAATAGCAGATACGGCGCTGCCCGAGGAAAAATTTCCTGTAGTGTCTCTGCTGAATAAGGTATAAAAATATTTTGTGCCAGCCACGACATTTTTATCGAAGAAATATTGTTTGTTTCCTTCGTAAATTAATTTACCTGAAAACGGGTCGCCATGAAAATGGTTCTCATTTCTCATGATGCGAATATATGAAAAATCTTCATCTGGCGGGTTTAACCAAGAAAGAATAATGCCATTAACATTAACAACTACCTGCACTTTCAGTGGATTTTGAGGGGGAATTATGTCCTCTGTCGGTATTGGAGGCGGAGGACGAGATATTTTACTTCCGCTACTTGTCGTACGTTGAGCGCAGTCTTCAGGACAGCCCAAAATAGTTTCATATTGTTCGCAATTCCCATTACTATTACATCCCTCCACGATGTTAAGTTCAACTTCAATGCCGTCAGATTCTGCGTGCGCAAAATTAATATTTTGTTGCCAAACAAAAAATGAAAATATTATAAAAATAATAATAAATAGTCGTTTTATCATAATGCAATTATACTGTGAATTATGAAACTCTTTCTCATCATAAGTTTTTGATAGACACGCATAATTTTCTGCTGAAAATTTGCTATGCTCGGCTCGTCAGCCTGTGCAATGTCTCTCAAAAACTATGATTTCAACAAGTTTCATAATTCACAATAATTATAACACTACCGCGGTCACAATAACTGTGGAAGAATAATTACCGGAAGTTTGAATATGAGCGCTACCAGATTCCGCGCGAAAACGCACATTTACAGCGCTACCCGAGGGATGATTACTGCTTGTTTTGCCGGCAATAGTTTGGGCTGAAGTGGAAAGTCCATCCCAGCATTTAGCGCTGACTTCTCCAGAACCGGTATTACAGGCCGAGCCGTTATCTTTAAAACGCGAATTTGTATCAGTACCTTCTGGAGAAAAACCAAATTCTGACGCGGAAGAAGCAATAGAAAAAGTATAATCAGGGTCTGCTCCGCTGGGCGTATAGTTGGCAAAAGAATCCTGCGCAGAGGTAAGAGCCGGCGTAGTTGTTGTTTCAATACTGATAGTATAGCCGGCAAAGTTGTCTGTGATTACCTGCCAGGACACTGTTCCTTCAGTACCTTCTCCGGTGATGCCGCCGATAGAGGTTAAGCCCAGGTCGGAAGGGCTGGTAATAGCGATGTAACTTTCTTGCATTTGCCAGAATCCCGCGTGCAGATAATAATTAGTACTATTTGAATCTCCGGTACCCACTTCTCCCAGAGTGTCACCTAGCAGATAATTAGTGCTTGAGGAAACATCTTCTCCACCGGCATTGATACTATCGGACATTATTTTATAGGTAGTGCTTTGCATAACTTGGGCAAAAAGTGTTTGAGAAAACAGGGCAAGCGAAAAAATAAAAAACGAAACGAACAATAAAATTCTCGCCTTCATCTTTTTTGAAAAAGAGATAACTGGTTTCATTTTACAATTATTTTTTTCTCAACTCAAAACGCGTCAAAATGTAATAGAAAAATGAAACAATCAGAATAATGCTTGCGAACACGGGAACCAGTATTTTCCACGGAATAACCCAAAAGGCTAATTTATCTTCCATAAACTCGTTATTGTAACCTCTGTACAGAGAAAGATTAGCTGTATAACGACCCACACTAAAACCATCACTCCAATTTATCTCTCTGTATCTGGTAGAATCCGGAAGCACAAAATATGCATCCACTGGCAAGGTATTAATAACTTGGCCGAATATATTTTTAATAGTTATTGTTCCATAAGGGACAAGGTGAACATTTCCAGTATTTTTAAACGCAATTTCAAATCCAGTCGGTCTTTGACTGTAAAATATTTGAGCTGGCCCGATTATTTTAAAATCTTCAATATTTCCTTCGGTTATTCCTTCGCCTTTAATTTTAAGCAAAAAAAGCGAGCCGATTCTAGAAATAATTCGTGTTTTTCCTTCTGTTTCTTTTGAATTTTCACCTTCTAATTTTTCAGGGTCATTTGATACAATCAATGCGCCGTAGTATCCCTTGGGCTCGGCATTACTGGGGACAGATACGGTAACCGGAATGGTAATTTTTTCTCCGAATTCCAAACTAAATTCCCTAATTTCAGGAACAATAAAATCTTTGAGAGAATAAGGACTATTGGTATCACCGAGAAGCACTAATGGTTCTTTGGGGTTATCTGTTCCGATAAAATCTTCAGCGCTGAGTTTAAATCTGACAGTTCTATCTACCCGGTTGGTAACGGAAATATTTTTTACCATGCTTTCTCCGAGATTCAGCAATATTTCTGTTTTACCCGGTTCTACCACAAAATCATTTTGGGCAGCCACGTCAATTTTGGTTTTTGTGTACGCTTCAGAATATCTTGGTAGGAAAAAAATTAAAAAAAGACCACCCACAATAACAGACGCAAGAACGATACTACTATATATAATTTTCTTTGAAAACAAAGTCATTATTTGGTTTTTTTAATTCTTTTTATATTACTGTGGCAGTGCCGGTAATAGTAGCGGTATATGTTCCAGATGGAGCAAAAATGGTGTCTTGTTCAGCGGCAACACAAAACGTCGTTGTTATACCAGCAGAAGGAGTAACAGTAGCTTTGGTAGCGATATTTTTGGTTGCTGCCCCAACAAATCCCACATATAATTGAGTGCCGCTCGGTACACCAGCTGCCCCGCAAGAAGCGGCTGTTCCCCAAGTGCCAGTAGCCGTATCAGTGCCGTAAGCTGAATATCCAAATTCTTTAGCTCCACTAGCTACGCTCCATGCTTCAGGAGTGCCCGCAACCGCTTCCGTATAATTAGCGAAAGAATCAGTGGCGTTACTGTGCTTCAGAGCTGGATCGGTGGAAGCTCCTACCACCAAGTTGTAGCCATCTACGTCGTTAGTTATTACTGTCCAAGAAGAACTGCCGATAGATCCATTAGCAGTAATACTAATATTCGGAGCCATAGTAATGGCAGCGCCATCCGAAATACTAATACCTGAGTCAACAGTAAGCGTTACTACCACGTTGTCTGTCACAGCGAATGCATTTTCTACCATAGAATAAAATTGCGTAACAAAAACAAGAATCAAAAAACTAACCACGAACTTTTTATTTAAATTTTTCTTCATATTTTTTATTGAAATCCCTTTAGTTTTAATAAGTAGAACACTAAATATTTATGTATATATTATATTATATCACAATATGGGTAAGTAAAAATTAAATAGTTATCCACAGGTCTCAAAAATGACAGAATTTTTGCAAAATAAGCCAAAATAAACTAAGATGTTTTAGTAGATGATTTAAGTTGCCGTTATAGCTCAGGTAGTAGAGCACGCCCTTGGTAAGGGCGAGGTCAACAGTGCAAATCTGTTTAACGGCTCCAGCCGATATAGTTTAGTGGAAAAACACTACTTTCGTAAAGTAGAAACGTGGGTTCGATTCCCACTCTCGGCTCATGGAAAAGGATATAGACAACATTCAAAAGGAAATAAAAAAGCTGGAAACCCAAACCTTCAGGGTAGATTTTTGGAATGACAAAAATAAAGCACAAGCAATATTGAAAAAACTTTCAGAACTTAAAAATAAGCTCGCCGGCGCCCCAAAATATGACGAAGGTAGTGCCATTGTTACTATTATTTCCGGCGCCGGAGGAAACGATGCAGAAGATTTTTCACGAATGCTTTTAGCTATGTATATGAAATATGCCGAGAGATTCAATTGGCAGATTTTTTTTATTCACCAAAACAAAAATGATCACGGCGGATATAGGAATGTTTCTTTTGAAATAGCAGGTAAAAATGTCTATGGTAAATTAAAAAACGAATCTGGGGTACATCGTTTAGTTCGTATTTCGCCTTTTAATGCAAAAAATTTAAGACACACCTCTTTTTCTTTAGTTGAAATATTGCCTAAGTTTTCAAAATTAGAAGAAAAAGATTTTAATATTCCAGAAAATGATTTAAAAATTGAATATAGTCGTTCTAGTGGACCTGGTGGACAAAATGTGAACAAAAGAGAAACAGCTGTCAGACTGGTGCATCTTCCGACTGGTATTTCTGTTCATGCCACCGGAGAACGTTTTCAAGAGCAAAATAGAGAACGAGCTATGTCTATTCTTCGAGCCAAAATTTTTAAAATAGCAGAAGAAAATAAAAAAAGCCTGGAAGAAAGCATGAAACTTAAAAATACAGAAATAGAATGGGGAAGTCAGATTCGTTCCTATGTATTACATCCTTACAAAATGGTTAAAGACCATCGCACAAATATAGAAACCAGTGATATCAATGCAGTTTTAAATGGCGGAATAGATTTATTCATTGAAGCAGAAAAGAATTTATGTTAAGATACAAAAGTGATTTATTTTAACAATGTTTCAAAAATTTACAATAAAGATTCTGTTGCCTTAGATGATGTGACTTTAACTGTTACAGCAGGGGAATTTGTCTCTATTGTAGGACATTCTGGCGCAGGCAAAACCACTTTAGTTAAAATGATTTTAGCAGACGATATTCCAACTAAGGGAACGGTTTTTTTTGAATCAATTAATGTATTTAAAATAAAAAACAAAGACTTAACTAAATTAAGAAGAAGAATCGGCGTAGTTTTTCAAGATTTCAAGTTGCTTTCCAATAAAACAGCATACGAAAATATCGCTTTTGCCATGGAGGCTGTCGGTAAAAATAACGAAGAAATAGAAAGCGACGTCCCCCATGTTTTGGAACTTGTTGATTTGAGCGATAAAATGTTTCATTTTCCACATCAAATGTCCGGAGGTGAACAGCAACGTCTTGCTATCGCGCGCGCTATTATCAATCAACCTGAACTCATTATCGCAGATGAGCCGACAGGGAATTTGGATGCTATCAACACATACGAAATAGTCCAAATTTTGAAAAAAATAAACGATTTGGGCACGACCGTGATTTTAACGACGCATAATCGCGGAGTGATTGATTCCATTAAGAAGAGAGTGATTACCATGGAAAAAGGTAAAATTATTAGAGATGATAAAGAAGGTAAATATGTGATATAGACAGAAAAATTCAAAAGATTTTGGCGCCTTCGCCCTCGGAGTCATAAGGACAGGGAACCCACGACGCTTTAAATCTTTCGAATTTTCCTGTATAATCTACTATAATGATTGAACTAAAAAGAATTATAAAAGCGGGATTTGTGAATTTTACCAGGAATGGAATTATTTCTTGGGCCGCCGTTCTGGTCGTTACTATTACTCTTTCTGTTATCACTACTATTATATTATTGCAAGCAGTACTTTATTTTTCCTTGGCTCAAATAAAAGATAAAGTGGATGTAGCAATTTATTTTACGGTCGGCGCTCCTGAAAGCAAGATATTATCCTTAAAAGAATCTTTAGAAAATTTGCCGGAAGTAGCGGAAGTCTCTTATATCAGTGCCACCGAAGCATTACGGCTTTTCCGTGAACGCCACCAGAATGATTATCCGACTATTCAAGCCCTAGACGAGATAAAAGACAATCCGCTTGGAGGATATCTGAACGTTAAAGCCAAAGAAGTTTCTCAGTATGAAAGCATTGCAAATTTTATGAAATCGGACAATGCTCTTGTCCTTGGGTCCGCCTCCATTGTAGACAAAGTAAATTATCACCAGAATAAAATAGTTATAGATCGGTTAAACAACATAATATCCGGCGCCCAGAGATTGGGTTTTTTGATCACTTTAATTTTAATAATAATTTCTGTAATTATTACTTTCAATACCATTCGATTGACTATTTTTATTTCTAAAGAAGAAATAGGCGTGATGCGTTTGGTTGGAGCAAGCAAGATGCGGGTACGCGGGCCTTTTATGGTAGAAGGGGCTATTTACGGTATCGTTGCCACTATCATAACGCTAATACTTTTCTTGCCAGCCACCATTTATCTGGGACGCAACATGACTGATTTTCTGGGACTGAATATTTATGATTATTATATTTCAAATTTATTTCAAATTTCCATAATTATTTTATTGTCGGGAGTTTTTTTGGGCATGATTTCCAGTTTTTTTGCCATTAGGAAATATTTGAATAAATAAAATGAAAAATTAAAAGATTTTAAGAGTCGTGGGTTCCCTGTCTTTATGACTCCGAGGGCGAAGGCTCAAAAATCTTTTGGATTTTTCATTTTATTTGTGAAATCCATTATGAAAAAACAAACGAAATATATTTTTGTGGTGGGAGGAGTTATTTCCGGAGTAGGGAAAGGCATTACTTCCTCTTCCCTTGGACTTATTTTAAAAAATCGCGGATTAAAACTTACGGCTATAAAAATTGACCCTTATATCAATATTGACGCTGGCACCATGAACCCAACGGAACACGGGGAAGTTTTTGTGCTTAAAGATGGGGATGAGACAGATCAGGATATGGGCAATTATGAAAGATTTCTGGATATAAATTTAACCCGCATAAATTATATGACCACCGGCCGAGTGTATAAAACAGTCATAGAAAAAGAACGCAATTTGGAATATAAGGGCAAGTGCGTAGAAGTTGTTCCACATATTCCGCTGGAAGTCATTAAACGGATTAAAGAGGCGGGAAAAGACGCCAAGGCCGATATTGTGGTTATTGAAATCGGCGGTACTATCGGGGAATATCAGAATATGCTTTTCTTAGAAGCCGCCAGAATGATGAAACTTTCATTTCCCAAAGATGTTATTTTTGTGATGGTTTCTTATCTGCCGACTCCTCGAAAAGTTGGTGAAATGAAGACTAAACCGACTCAACACGCTGTAAGAACACTGAATGCTTCCGGCATTCAACCGGATATTTTGATAGCTAGAGGGGATGTTAATCTTGATAAAAAAAGGAAAGAAAAAATTTCTCTTTTTTGCAATATGCCGATTGACAGAGTGATATCAGCTCCGGATGTTGATAGTATTTATGATATACCGCTTAATTTTGAAAAAGAAAAACTTTCTGAAAAATTATGTGAAATTTTAGATGTTGCTTCTAAAAAACCGAATGCCAAAGCTTGGAAAAAATGGAAAAAGTTTGCAAAATACGCGCATAATGGCGAAAATATAATAAAAATAGCAATGGTAGGAAAATATTTTGAAACAGGAGATTTTATTTTGTCCGATTCTTATTTGTCCATTATTGAAGCAATTAAATATTCCAGTTATGCACAGAATAAAAAGCCCGTTTTAACTTGGTTGAATTCTACTGATTATTCTGCTGGAACGGGGTCTTCTTTAAGCAAAGAAGTAGCAAAAAATTTAGGTAAGCTTAAGAATTACGATGGCATTATTATCCCAGGGGGTTTTGGTTCACGCGGAGTGGAAGGGAATTTAAATGTTATAAAATTTGCTCGCGAAAACAAGATTCCTTATTTTGGTCTTTGCTATGGTATGCAGATGATGGTAATAGAATACGCGCGGAATGTTTTAGGATTAAAAGACGCTAATACCAAAGAAGTAAACCCGAATTCGAAAAACTTGGTAATAGATGTGATGGAGTCGCAAAAAGAAATTTTGAAAAAAAATTCTTATGGCGGATCTATGCGCTTGGGAGAATATAAAGCAATATTGCGCGATAATACTATAGCCAGAGGGGCTTACACCCAAAAGGAAATAGCAGAAAGACATCGTCATCGTTATGAAGTAAATCCCGCATTTATTGGCGAGTTGGAAGCAAAAGGCCTTATATTTTCGGGTCGTTCTCCCGATGGACATTTGATGGAAATAGCAGAGCTTCCCCAAAAGAAACATCCATTTTTCTTGGGTACCCAATTTCATCCGGAATTTTTGGCCCGTCCGCTTTCCCCTCATCCTCTTTTCACTGCTTTCATTAAAGCTTGTGTAAATAAAAAGAAATAAAAAACATCTACGCTATAGCGTAGATGTTTTTTACTGGTTAAAACCCTAGTTTTTCATTCACTAAAATAATGTGAAATTTACGTCCCATAAATACCTGTTCTTTATTCAAGATAAGGATTTTAGAAATAAAACTTCCTCCCATGCCGACACTTTTCATTCGTGCGTCTTCCAGAGGAAAGACATATTCATTCAAACGCTTCAAGGCTTCATCCAAATTAGATGTTATTTTTTGCGTTCCCACCACTAGAATAATATTTGAAGAAGTAAAAGCAAGATGTGGCAATTGACTACCGGAATTTGAGGCGATTACTAATTCACCATTTTCTGTGAGGGAATGGACGCTGCCCAGATAATAATCTGAAAGAACTGATTGTTTTCGGAGCAAAGATTGTTTCCCAGGGTTATTTTCTGCAAGAATAACTTTGTGAAAGTTATTCCAATTATGTTTTCCATTTTTGAAATATTCAATAAATCCAATTTCTTCTAGGGTGCGAGATGACCCATTCATTACGCTGGCATTGTCTGGAATAAGTCCTTTAATTCTACTGAGTGCTTCTATGCCAGTGGCCACGGTTTCAGCCAAGAATCCGTTTTTAGTGAGTGATTCTATTGTTTTATTTACCACATCTGCCGAAGCAAGACTATCAAATGTTTTTGTCATAATTTTATTGTAGCATAATATTTTAAAGCCCTGAGCCTGCCGAAATGCTGACTGACTCAGTCTAGAACCTTGCCTTGTGAGACCCCGTAAGGCTTCCTTGAGCGTTTTTAGTATATCAAATTGAGGCGTCTCAGTCATGCTTCATTCAAGCCGTATAAGCCTTATTTCACGTTAAAATGAGACGAATACAGGTACAACCAACGTAAGGGTATTTTGGCATTTTCTTTAGGACTCGCTGGGGCACACAGGTCGGGATCTAAATTTTTGTAAATGGGACATTTGGGACACAAGAAAGGGGGTGTACCAAAACCAATTTTTAAAAGGGTATTTTCTAAAATAAGCCTATAAAATAAGGACATATTTGCGATTTGTAAATGGAACACTCAAAAAACCGTGTCCTATTTGTGTGTTGCCAATATTTCTTAAATATGTAACATTAAATATTATGCGCAAAATTATATACCTTGGAACCAATCTACAAAAACAGACAGAGTTGCTTCGAAGAATCGGCTTTAACCAGAAATTTAGATCAGCCGTAGAGACAATAAAGGCAGAATTTCATATACTGAAAAGAGAAGAAATGACAATCGGTCAAAGACTCCTTTTCGTGGAAAATCCCAAACTAGTTCAAAAATCAAAGGAACTCATGAAGAACTTTGATTTACCAAAAAATTGGGAAGAGAATATCCTTGGGTATATAGTTTATGATGAATTTTTCTTCCTTCATGACCCAGATGTCTTATCGCTTGAAATTGAATCAGAAGAAAATGATGCGGATAAAAAATTCTACCTCCGTATTTTCCCTGACACCTCGATTAAAGACATAAAGGACATCTGGTTTCTTGTTCAGAAAGAGATTAATCCAAATAAAACAAAATCCAAGAAAAAGAAATATAAAAACTTTAATCGAGATATGGAAATATACTATCTGCATCTATGTGGAAATTCTGTATCCGAAATCAGTACAAAAGTTAAGAAGAATTTCCCGAATAAAGATCTTGATCATGGAAATATAAAGGTAATAATTTCAAATTTCAAAAAAATAACATAAGGGCAAGAAAGTAAAAAATAACGGGTTCGTAATAATTTACGACAGAAGTTTAACTTAGGTATATGCTGTGATTACTATCACGGTTTTTTATTTTGCAAACAAATTTATGTCAAAAAAACTATATTGGAAAACTGAAAAGCGTCGAGTTAACGATTTGCTTCCCTACGAGAAAAATCCTCGACAAATTACGGAAACACAAATGGAAGACCTGAAGCGGAGTTTTCAGAAATTTAATATTGTGGAATTACCTGCAATCAATCTAGACGGTAAAATTGTAGCCGGCCATATGAGAATTAAAGCGCTTCAGCTTCTCGGTCGAGGCGAGGAGGAAATTGAGGTTAGGCTACCGAATAGAAAATTGACTGAAGCTGAATTTAAACAATATATGCTGACTTCAAATCGCTCGGGAGGAAGTTGGGATTGGAATTTACTTGAAGCCAATTTTGACATTGATTTACTGCTTGAATCCGGATTTGACTCGGGCGATTTGACTAATATTTTTGATGACAATTTAGAAATAACCGATGACAATTTTGACGAAACAAAGGAACTGGAAAAAATTAAAGTAACAGATATTAAGCCGGGTGACATGTTTTCTCTTGGGCGACATCGCCTTATTTGTGGCAATGCACTTTATCCATTTATAGTAAAAAAACTCATGGGCAATAAAAAGATCGATACCATAGACATAGATCCTCCTTTCAACATCTCTCTTGATTATGATAAAGGTGTTGGAGGGAAAGCTAAATATGGTGGCAAGACGAATGATAAGAAAACAGATGACGAATATAGAATCTTTCTGAAAACACTAATGGAGAACGCTCTCTCTGTTTCTAAGGAAAATGCACATGTTTTTTTCTGGTGTGATGAGCGTTACACATGGCTTATTCAAGAACTGTATCGAGAGCTTGGTCTTGATTCTAAGCGTGTCTGCATTTGGGTTAAGGATAACGCTTCACCTACCCCAAATGTGGCTTTCAACAAAGTGACTGAATTTTGTGTTTACGGAACAATAGGCAAACCATATCTTTCTCCAAAAGTGACTAATGTAAACGAAATTATGAACAAGGAAATGACGACAGGTAATCGTTTAACCGAAGACATCTTAGATCAGCTTAATATTTGGTTAGTAAAAAGGTTGCCCGGATCAGAATATGAACACCCGACCCAAAAGCCACCAACACTGCATGAAAAAGCATTGAGGCGTTGCACTCGCCCAGGCGACATCGTTTTAGATTTAACTGCCGGATCAGGCAGTATTCTCTCGGCTTGCGAACAACTTAAACGAACGGCCTATCTCTGTGACTGTGAGCCAATTTTCTGCCAGTTGATCATTAACAGATTTAAACAAATTTCAAATGAAAAAATCACCAAACTTAATTAAACAAGGAAATATATTTAAACTCGGCAATCACTATCTCGCCTGTGGAGATTCGCGTGATGCAGAATTTGTTTCCAAAGTAGTTGGGAAAACAAAGATTAAAGCCGTTGTCTGTGACCCGCCGTTCGGGGTTGCTGTTACAGAAAGCAAGCATAACTTTAAACGATTACTTAAGGATAAAGTAATTATCAATGATCATTTACAGAGCGATGAAGAATATACAACATTTACGCAGGACTGGATTGAAACCATTAAGCCTCACCTAGAAAGAAAAAACGTCTTTTACATTTTTAATTCCGACAAGATGATTTTTGCGCTTCGCGAGGGAATGCGAAATGCAAGTTGTAAATTTGGACAGCTTTTAATCTGGGTTAAAACACAAGCGGTCATTGGAAGAATGGATTATGCCCCACAGCATGAGCTGATCGCATATGGATGGTATGGAGTTCACGAATTCCTGAAATCAAAAGACAAAAGTGTCATTATCTACCCCAAACCCAATCGCAGTCCATTTCATCCTACAACGAAACCAGTTGGCTTGATACGTCATCTTGTTTTAAACAGCACTAGAATTGGTGACGTGGTATTTGATGGATTTCTTGGATCCGGCACGACCCTCTTGGCATGTGAGCAAACAAAAAGAATCTGTATCGGCATAGAAATTGATCCTGAATATGTACAAACCACAATTTCGAGGTTTGAAAAATTAACAGGAGTTAAAACACAAAAAATTGCATGAAAAATGAAACAGTAGAAAAAAGACAAGAAGCAGAAAAGAAATTACTGCTTGAACAGCTTCGCAGAACGCCAATTATTAAAGTTGCCTGTGAGAAAATCAATATTGGTCACTCAACATATTATCGCTGGCGAAAAGAAGATGAAGGATTCTCCCTAGAAGCCGACGAAGCTATTAGCGCAGGTGAACAGCTAATCAATGACCTAAGTGAATCACAGCTCGTTTCTCTCATTAAAGACAAAAACTTTCCCGCCATAAATTTATGGTTACGTCAGCATCATCCGAAGTATAGCAATAGGTTGGAAGTAACAGCACGTATAAAAAGTGATGACGTTATGACACCGGAACAGGAAAAAATTGTTAGAGAAGCACTTGGTTTAGTCGGAGAGCAAGCGTCAGATAAACAAAGCAATGCACAATCATGATCCTAGTAAAATCAAACAAGAGGAAATTGAGCAGATTATTAAAAATCGGGCTATGCGTCGGAACGTGACTCAAGCATGTCATTTTTGGTTTTTCCACATCTATTTTCCGCGCCATATTGGCTACCAATCATCGGCCTTTCATAAAGAATTATTTGAGTTAACGGAAGATGAAAGAAACAAGAATGTTATTGTAGAGGCCTTTCGAGGATCTGGGAAAACCACAATCATGGGAATGTCCTATGCTATTTGGTCAATTCTTGGATCTCAAAAAAGGAAGTTCATATTAATTCTTGCACAGACAGAAAGCCAAGCAAGACAATACTTGGCGAATATCAAGATGGAGCTTGAGCTGAATGAACTACTTCAATCTGACCTAGGACCTTTTGAAGAGCCTGACGATGAGTGGCGAGCAACATCAATCGTGTTAAAAAACTACGGTGCTCGTATCACCGTCGCTTCTATCGACAAGGCGATTCGTGGAATAAAGCACCGTCAGCACAGACCTGATTTAATAATCTGCGATGACCTAGAAAACTTGGATATTGTAAAAACTCAAGAAAGCCGAGACAAAACTTTTAATTGGCTGATGGGCGATGTTATTCCATTGGGCGACAAAAATACCCGTCTCATTGTGATAGGCACCAGATTACACAATGATTCCATAATTATGCGACTGAAACAGGCTATGCGTGATGGAACAATGGATGGGATCGCTCGAGCATACCCATTTTTTGACGAAAACAATAAAGTGATGTGGCCGGAAAAATATAAGACGGAGGTGGAAGTTGAAGCAGTCAAGAAAGGGCTACCAAGCATCCAAGCCTGGGAGCGAGAATACATGTTGAATATCATAAGTACCGATGAGCAAGTAATCCGCCCTGAATGGATACAATATTATGACTCATCCCCACCCGACGATCCATCATCTTTTCGTTACAGTGCAACAGGAGTTGATCCAGCTATTAGCGAAGAATCCACGGCTGACTTTACTGCTATGGTTTCAGCCAGAATCTATGGAAGAAAAAATAATCTAAAGATATATATTCTCCCGAATCCGATTAACGAGAGAATGGATTTTCCAAAGACAACGGAGACAATCAAATTAATATCTACAACCCTTGGAAATGGCTCTCCGACTACCACCTGGATTGAGGGAGTCGCCTATCAAAAAGCGCTGATTGATCAGTTGCAGTCAGATGGGTACCCGGCAAAAGAATACAAACCTCAAGGGACAGATAAACGGGCTCGTCTATCGTTAACTTCTAGTCTCATTCAATCGGGGAAAATAGTATTCCCGCGCAAAGGTGCCGAACATTTGATTACTCAAATTACCGGCTTTGGTACTGAACGTTATGATGATCTTTCTGACGCTTTCTGTATTTTAGTTCTAAGTATCTTGGGGCAGGAGTCTCGTATTATTAAAGGATACTATCCTCTTATTAATGAACAAGAATTAGAATCGGCATATATCGATGCTCTTCCACCTCTCGGGGAAAGAAGATTAGGGGTGGTTTTGGCCGGTGGCAACAGAAATTATTCAGCCATCGTATTTCGAGCAAAAAATGTCGCCAAGGTTTTGTACCATGAACTGACAGACGATATTACAATCGTCGCTACAAAAGTAATTGAGCTTGCTAAAGAAAACAATGTTCTTCTCTCCGATAATCGAATCTTTATCGATAAAGTGGGATCGGGGCAAGAACTCTGTGAGAGAATTAAGCAATATGTGACAGATGCATATCAACATGGAACTCAAAGTTACAGACAATACTATGGTATCAATATGGGTGATCCGCCACTTTCTGATAAAGAACGATATGTAAATCATCGAGCGAGAACATATTGGCGACTGGCTGATTGGATTAGAAAGGGTGGAAAACTTCTCGGTCGTCCTGTTTTTGACGACTTGCTTTCTATGGTCTATGCCGAACAACCAGACACAAGGATACGGATAATCGATAAAGAAAAATTACTAGAGGAAGGGATTGACTCATCGATTCCAGACGCGCTTGCCCTAACTATTGTGACTGACAAAGAACCGGAATATCAGCCGTATATAGAGGAAAAAGAGATACCTTTTTGGATATAAGTTTGTAATAAAGTTTATTAACCAACATGCTAACAGAACTCAATTTTAACTTTTATTCTCAAGTATACGTCTTACGTGCTCAATTGCTTCTTTGCCGTAAAGTTTTTCACCGATAGAATGGTTTTTTCCAAAACCGTTTTTTACTCTTATATTTAATCCCTTACCATAACCTAAACCTCCACGGAAAAGATTGCCATAATTAATAACCATAACATCTTCTTGTTTTATTGTACTTGTACAAAAACCAAAAAAATAGTTTTTGATATAATCTTTACCGACTTCTAATCTTGATCCAAGAGGAGCAAAGGCAATAATACAACTTAAAACCCAAAACCCAATCAAACCAATCCACTCATTTTTTTCTGCACTACCACCTTCCAGAATTGTAACCAAGGTAAGTATTAAGGGAAAAATAAAAATTAGGGAACTAGAAAAAAAATAGGACCTTTGTACTTTATAAATAGTCATGTTATTTTTTCTTCTTACAATTTTTCTCAGGCATTTTCTCCATCTTTTAATGAAGTAAAAATCCTAGTATATAAGCAATAACTAGAAAAACCGCTAGCCCTCCCCCAATCTGATTGGCAAGCTTTTTACTATGTACAAAATAAAGGCAAAAATATAAACCACCCAAAGGAATAGCCGTAGCTAGTACAGCTTTCAGTATATTTTTGCCGTCTATCTTTGAACCAAATAGATTAAAATAATCTAAAAGGAGGAAAGAAATTGCTATGCTCGTACATAACACAAGGAGTCCTATTATTTTATTTTTTGTTGTTTGCATAAGTTTTATTTTGATTTATTTCTATTTTTAATAGACTTTAAGGCATCAACTATCCCTCCGACAGCTGTTCTATATAGATCAGATGCTTGTGAACCGATAGCTGACTTAAGACCCGTACCAGGCGACATATTACTTATTGTACCGTTCGACATCTTTGTCTGTATAGTTTTTCCAATTGCATTCATATTGTTGCGTCCTGATGATAGTCCAGGTATTTTTGTACTAGGCACTACCCTTTGAAGCGCACCTGCGGTTAAACCAGTTACGAGAGAACTTTTATTCGCTTCCATAAGGTCTATACCACCTGTCTGTTCTCCCATATTTACATCAATCGCCTGTTTAGTAAGATTTCCATAAAATCCTCCAATTGTACCAGTAACAATAGCCGCGGAAACAGCATTAGAAGCCCCAAGTGTGGCAGGAGTGTTGATCGCGCCCCAACCTATAACTCCACCAGTTACCATAGCACCCCCTATTTCTCCTCTGGTTGGCAAGTCTCCAGTAGTAACTAATGACACACCAACTTGCGTAAGAAAACCAACAGCTGCTCCAATTCCAAACCCTATTGCATCATCAACTAATGCAATTTTCCCTGTTGGATCAGTTCCATTTATTGGATTATTCCTCACAAAAGAGTAAGAATTCAACTGCTGAGGGTCCAAAAGTATTTGACTTCTGTTTACTCCAATTAGTCCAGAGAAATTTTGCGAACCCAGATATACATGGCTCATATCTTGTTGATTGAACCTTAATGCAGTTGGACTATAGTATCTCGCTTCAGCATAAACTAATCCTGTATCCACATCTTCCTCATGACCTGTATAACCATGTTTAGTATTTAGAGCCCCTGTCTGAGATAATACTTTTCCGAATGGATCGTAAGCTACTTTTTCTACTGCTGTTCCTGAGGAATTGACTTGTTGTACCGGAGTATCTAGATGGTCAGCGATTGCCGAGTAAATCGTTCCGTTGTTGATGGTCCCGATAGGTGTCTTTCCAAGTTTTATCGTAACTTCCGGAGTACTGCCACGTACTATGTAAGTTTCTTCAACTTGGATTTCAGTACTTGATGGAGTCTCGTAAATAAATCTTTCACCATTCTCATCGTAGTACATGTTTATATTCGTACTACCACCTACAGTTATGAGTGATGGCTGATTCTGCCAGTTGTTTGTGATGGCAAGGTTTGGAGCAGTTGTGAGGTTGCCGTTATCATCATAAACATAATTATTAGAAGCGATAGAAGTTACTGCGTGCGGATTTGTTTTGCCTGTACCAGAATAAGTGTACGAGGAGCCGTTACCAGTAGTGACATTACCAATAGCATTATATGCATAGGTGTAAGTGGTAGTGTTGTCTGCAATAGAGAATGTGCCTGCGGAGCTCCAAGAACCTTCCGCGTTGTCATCGTCCCAGAATTTAATTCTCCAGTAATAGGTGGTTTCAGTGGATAAAGTGGATCCGGCGTAAGAGATGTCTTGAGAACGGTTGCCGGCAGTAATGGTAGTGCCTAATGCTGTCTGATTAGAATCCCAGATATTGGACGTGAAGGAAGAGGAAGTAGAAACTTGGATTCGGTAGTGAGTACCGATGTCGCCTGAATCCGGGTCATTGAAGATGGCGCTGAATTCGGGAGTGAGATCCGAAATGCCCGTCGGGTTTGTTTGGCCTTCGGTGAGGAGGGAGGTGGGCGCAGTCGGTGCTTGGTTGGCGCTCGCATGCTCCACAACGAGCATCGGGTCATATGTGGTTCCTGTTTGGTCGGCAAAATATCCCTTAACCCAAGATTCCTTGTTAGCGCTCCAGGTTCCAGGAGAATTCGCAGCATCGTGGCTACCCCTTAGACCGAACTTTGATACGCCAGTTTTTGAAACATTACCAATTCCAGTAGCATTAAGTGTGAAATCATTATATCCATTTACCCAATTTGCATATGCTTTTGCTGTAGCTTGTGTTGTAGTTCCAATTTGCGCATAATCGCTATTAGCTAAAGCGGTATTGGATGCAGGGGTAGAGGTGTAAACATTATAAGTGCTAGCCCAGCCAAGAGCATCTTGTTTTCCAAAACCATAAATAGACAATGCTGTGGCACTAATTGTATCCGCATCTGGTAATGATGAAGTATCAAACAAAAATATAGAACGCACTATTTTTACATATTTATTGGTTTGTGCTCCAGATTGAACCGTCGCTAGTTCGTCTCCAGGGCTAACATCGCTACTACCATTTCCTGCGGCATCGTGGACAGTAGACCAAACTACTTGGGCTGTGCCATATTGTACAAAGCCGTCTACCGAAGTACTTTCGGTATCAGCATTGGGATAGAAAGTGGAAGTTGTATTTCCTATTTTCCCTGTGATTATTTTCTCCGGGCCGAACTTTTCTTTCTTGACTGCCATCACTTGTTCTAAGACCTGGAGCAGAGCCTCCTTCGGATCTTCCCTATATTTTCGCTCCATAGTTACGCCCGCTGAATTCTGCCAGGTGCGAACAATCGGTCCTTTGGAATCGGACACCAGAATTGGAGGATTAATGATGCGGAAACGCTCTATGTCTACAGTGCCATCTTTACCAAAACCTATTTGCGAGCCCTTATTCCACACTCGAGCAAATACCTGCACTCCGCCTTCAATTGTTTCAATGCCTAGAATCTCAAAGCGCAAATTGCCTCGATTATGCACACCCTCAGGCGTGAGATTTACAATTTTACTTGCCTTGCTGTTGGCAGCAGTATCCTGGAAGGTCGTATCGGGTGAGTTGGTTAAGGAAGCGCTAGAAAGGGATAACTCGGTTCCTTCTGAAGAGAAACCGCTCATGCCTTCTTCTCCGCCCGATGGCGTATGAACTGCTTGAGTCAAGCGATACAAGTCATCATAGGTGTAAGCTTTCGTGAGATTTGGTTCCGTAACCTGCGTGATATTGTTTACATTATCGTAGGTATAGCCATAGCTCTGGAGCGTATCGCCTCCTTGCACGGCGGCGACATTGGTTTTGCGATAAAGTTTCGTATCGTCATAGGTATTGGTAATAGTTGGACCGTTGGTAATAGTTGTTACAAGTGGTTGTTCAGCAAAATTGTAAGTAGCAGTTGCAAAAGTTGTCTCCGAACCTCCCGGCAGAGTGGTGAAGACATTGTAAGGCAGAGCCCATTCACCGAAAGTGTATCGCACAATGGTATTGTTCGGGTATGTAATTTTATTTACTTGGTCTCCGTAATTGTAAAGATAACTTGTGGTGTAGGTATTTCCCAAAGTGGTAATTGCAGTGCTGGTGGGAACTCCTGAGATGCCGTAGACGTAAGATTTAGAGAGAGTGGTGCTGTTTGGCAACGTGCCGGACACGGAACAAACTTTACCTTTACCGTTGGTGCAGGAATCATAGGTAATCGTGTAGTCGGTCGAGCCAGTCGTGGAGCCATCAATGCTGGTTGGACGGTCGAGCATATCATAGACACGAGTTATTGTTGTTCCTGTTGGTTGAGTTTCTACTAGCTGATTGCCGTTTAAATCATAGGTAAATGAATTCGAACCAAATGTACCGTCAGCGGAAGCGTGTAAATCTTCGGAATTCGTGATCCAGCCCGCATTGTTGTATGTGAAGTTTCGCACATTACTCAAGGCATCGATGACTTTTGTTAACAGATTTCGAATATCATATTCATAGTTAGTTACATACTCATTGCTCGAGTTGTATTCCTTGACTTGAATCAAGTTACTGTACGCATCAGTCTTGTTTTTCTTCTGCTTGCTGTTAGCGTCGGTCACCGTGGTTTCAGCTCCGGCATATGCAAGTGAAGTAGTGCCGAGAGCGTTCACAATGGACGTCGGACGATCAAAGACATCGTACGAAGTCGTTGTAACTAGGTTCGAAGGGACGGTCAAGTTCAAAGCTGAATACCATGGCTCAGCAACCGATGTGCCATAAGGTGCACTTTTCGTAATCTCACGTCCCAGGGCGTCATAAGTTTTCGCTTCTTTTAGATAAAAGTCGCCAAAGGTGTTGGTGTCATGGTTGGTTTTTTTACGAATAAGCCGAGTAGGGCGGGCCAGGTTGTCCACGATTTGATAAGAGTCGTCAAAAGTGGAATCAACCAGCTGGGTTCTGTTCCAAATGGCCCATGCCGCGCCGCTTCCCTCGAGTCTTTGTTCTGTCTCCTGACTTCCACCAGTGTTGGCTACTGTAGTTCTGAAAAGCCACCCGTGGCTGGAATATTGATAGGTAGTAGTTCTGCCGTTCGGGTCGGTGACTTGAGTCGGCATCAGGGTGGTATAAGTGTAACTAGTCTGGTGGTTCAGATGGTTAGTTTCGGTGGCGACCTTGGACTTGGTGCTGTCGTAGGTATAAGTGGTGGTAGCATTTCGCGGATTGGTGACCGTCAAGATGTTGCCCCATGTATCGTACGTATATGTGGTGTCTGCAGTGGTGGAGCCGTTGCCGGAGATCCATTTTGTTTCTTTGGTAAGATCGCCAAGACTACTGATTGTGCCGTGAGATTGGCTGTCATAGAAGTAATCAGTACGAGCCAAAGTATCTCCGGAAGATGATGTAGTGCGCAGGTCAACTCTTTTTGGTTTAACTATCGTACTCCCTGTGTTGTTGGCGTACTCAATAAATTTGTATCTGGTGTCGCCAGAAATATCAGTATACGTTCCATCTGTTCCGGCAGTAACAAATCCCAAGTTTCTTAATTCAGTCTGCTCTCCGAGGGTCGTGTCAAAAGTATACACATCGGCAGTGGCAACATTCGTACTTGCATCAGTCGTTTTGGTTAATGTCTCAGTTGGATAGACAAACTTTGAAAGTCTGCCAATGACTGGTTCGGTCACAAGCGTGTACTGTCCGTATTTGGTCCAAGTTTCCTTTTTAGGAGTGCCAGAAGAATTTTTTGTAATACTGTAATATGGCTTGCCAATTAAAGCCAGGCTGGTATCAGTCGGTTCGTTAGTAGCGGAATCTGAACCGTTGCCCTGATGGAAATATGTTTCGGTGATTCGAAGCGGAGAGAGATCACTACCGGACTCGGTGGCGGTAACTTTGTGAAAACCAGCGAATCTTTTTTGTCCTGTGGCAGTGTCAGTATTGTATACGCCTTTGGTGTAACCATATTGAGTTACCATGCTTGGTTGGCTCTGACCAATATTTCCGACCGTCAGTTTCTTGACCACGGAAATCGGAGAAGCATGGGTATCACTGTAGCCTGATGGAGTAGGTCCGTATTCTATGGCAGTTTGCGCATTAAATGGTGTCTCAATCTGAACTAATCGATTCGGCGCCGCGGACTTGCCCATGTAAGTAAGCGATGCATTACTCCAGCCGGTATTCGGCGTAATGAAGTCAATGACATCATCGGAATTAATATCGAAGAAAATAGCCTGGGACGGAGTGATGATGGATGTCCAGCCGGTTGCGCCCGTGACCCATGCATCTCTGCCATTGCTGATCGCTCGCACTTTACCGTTGGTCTGATATGTTTCCGCGCCGATGATGTCGGGATAACCATCTGCAGTAACATCAAGCATGTTGCCCCAGTACGCAGAATTGGAATTGGCATATTTAAGTTCCACTGGATCCCAGACATTGGAGTTGGTGCAATTAGAAGTAGAAGCTGGGTTGATGGGAGTAAAGCCAGCGCCGTTGTTAAACCAAACCCGCGTGCAAGAGTCCTTCCAGGTCACATAATCAATGAGACCGTCGGCGTTGATGTCCGCGAAGCCACTCTGAGCAAGGTAGCCACTTGGAATATCAATGTCATAAGCAGCACTGTACGCAAAGCCGGAACCGGTGTTGAGGTATGTGCCATAGGTCTGGTGGTAATAATCAGGCAAGCCGTCACCATTTACATCCATCAAGGTCTGGTAATTTGCCTGGTTGACATCGCCTGAGCACAGAGAGTAAATAGTGAAGGTGACCCCGGTATCGGGAGTAAAGGTGTATGCGGAGGAAGCAGTGTAGCCATTGCCATTGTTTAGGTACACGAGGAAGTTGGAGGTACCACCGAAGTATATGATGTCGTTCTTTCCATCACCATTGATGTCGTACAGAAATGCGTTCATATCGAAGTTTTTACTGCTGCCGGTGTTGTAGCCGCAGTTCCTGGCGCCGTCTATGTAGGTGCCGACTTCCCAGACGCGGGAATCGTCGGAAGTGAAGCTCGAACCGGTGTTTAGATAAACGTAGCGCGTATCACTAGTACCGTAGTTTCTGGGATGAAGATCAGGCAGTTTGTCGCCGTTTAAGTCCACAATATTAAAATTTTCTACCATCTTGTTTGTAGGCAAGGACCAAGAGCTTCCCGATTCGGTGAATGCGCTACCGCTGTTCATCATGAGGTAGTTGTAATACTGTTGGCTGGTCGTTTTGTTTGAGAGCAACACATCGGGATAACCGTTCATATCAAAGTCGGAAGTGAAGATGTTGCGCCAGATGGTAGAGCCATCGAAATCTTGCAGATACCCTTCCATGGAGTATGAACTATTCTCCCAACCCGCGGTTTTGGTGGAATATGTAAATTCAGTGAGGTCGTTAAACGGCTGAGAGTATTGGGAACCGTATATTGAATGAGTCCGCTCTATACCGGTCAGTAATTTTTGGTTGATGAACTGGGCGCTTCCATATGAAAAGGTGTAGGTGTGGGAAGTGGTTGCCGAACTGACCGTAGTACTCGCAACAATAGAGCTTAATAATTTATATGTAGTAACTGGAAAAGCTGCGTTGTACGCGGTGGATCCATAACTTGCAGGGGTAGTGTAATTAAAAGTAACGGTGTTGACTGCCGGAGAGGAGGCATGATATGTGTAAATGATTTGATCCGGGTATATCTGACCGTTGTCTTTAGTATATGAATATTGGATCTCATTGCCATGGCTGTCGGCAATCTTTGAGAGCATCCATTTGTATACCTTGGTGGAGTCGCCGGGCTTATCTTGGCGGGAAGCGGAAGTTCCTCCGTAGGTATATGTCCTGCCATCTTTTCCTGTGACAGTCCAAGTGCCATCGCTGTTGTATGTGTATTTCAAATATTCGCCGTTATCAACTTCGGGGCGATACGTCGTGTATTGGGAAGAACTGGTATCAGTTGTGGTTATGAGGTTGCCCGAAATGGAAGAACTAAAATATGCTTTGGAGAAAATATCCTCTACTCCTTTCGCTCGTTCCCGTTGAATGTACGGGGTTGAAAGTTCCCAACCCAAACCCGTGAATGTGTCAGGTCTAGTGGCGTTTCTGGAATTGTATCTTACCGAGAGCTCCGGCTTCATGCCGACTCGGCCTTCAGGCATGGCGATTGGGTATTCGTAGATGAGGGCACCGGTGGACTGGTCGACGACGGCTTGGGACTGGGCAGGCAGTTTGAATTTGAGTCCTGCGCCCAAGCTACTTTCCGATGCCAGGGCCATGGTTTCAATGGGTTCTTCGTCTTTTGGTAGCTTTTCTTTAGCTTCGTCTACGACTTCGGGTAAATCTGGACTGGCAGGCTCAGTAATTGGTGCGATGGGATCTATAAGTGGAGTTGTTTCGCCCAACACTTCACCTGGCACAGTAGCTGTGGTTTCAATTGTCTGGTCTAGGGGAGGAGTTGCTATGTCTGCTTCTTGGGCGAGAATCGGAGCAAGTGGAGTTACAAGAAAAGTTGAGATGATAAAAAAGACAGTTAGCTTTGCTAACTTTGAACCTCGCAACCCAGAAGATGTTGTTTGCATATATTTAGTTTACTTATATTAATGAGCTAATAATACCATTATAATAAAGTTACACAATGTGTTTAAACTATTTTAAAATCCCAATTATACTCGTGAGTTATTAATATTATATTTATTCATAATGTTAATAACACTCCATATGCCCAGTTGTTTGACCCCATTGGGAACTACTAGAAAAGGAGCAATTGTAAATATGTGGAATTGGAACTGCTACTGGTGGTGGAATATAATTAGATTGATTTGCTTGTGAACTGCTAGCTATTTGGTCCTCCATGGAATCTATTTCGGCTTTGAGAAGAGCAAGGGCAGACTTATATTCTTTATCTTCTGAAGCCACATGGCTCTTATATTCTGAAACCTCTTTTTCTTGTAAGAGAGAGCTTTCGTCCATCATTTTTATACTAGAGTCATAAGAGGCATTAAGTTTTTCAAATTCAGTTGTAGGGATAGAAATTTTTGAGGATACGGAAATAGCCTCTGTGCTAGAGACTGTCATTGTTTTTTTGCCAGAATCCCTATAAAGGTTTTGCATGCTTTTAAAGTTTTCCGAAATTTTACGATCGTACTCATATTCAGTGTTAAAAGCTCTTGCTATCTTTATAGTCTGAACGTCGCTAATGCTATCTATGAAAGTTTCATTTTTTGAAATTAAAGAGTTTAAAAAATTAATTCTTCCATTGATAATAAATATCATGCTGTCAGCATAGTTTGAATTCTTGTTTGCTATTGCATATATTTCCGAAATCTTACCTAGAAGAATTTTTTTGTATTGTTCAGTTTGAACTTGATTATCTGAGACTGGTTTTACTGAAACAGTGGGAACAACTGGTTTTGTCGCTGTGCTTTGAGTATTAGATGTTTCTGTTGCGGGAGTAGTAGTATCTTCAAGTTTCTTTTCCAATTCTTTGACACGATCTTCTAAGATTTGAGTTTCTCGGTCTGTTTTATGAAAAGTCCAATTATTAAACCAACTGAATGGATTCCACCAGGAAGCAAAGGCAACTGAGGGAACAAGTAAAAAACTAAAAAGAACTACTATTAAATATTTATTTTTCATGCACTTTAGCGGTTTTATTTTGGGCGGGGTTGCAAAAAGCTCCCCGCCCATTGCGATGGATCTTGCGACCCACCCATACCAGTTTCCCGGTATGACCGCTAAAGTGACTCTGGACGAGGAGTTTTTTACACTTTAGCGGCGTTTAAGACCATATCCTTTAGAAAACTAAAGGGGTTAGGTCGGCTATTAATTTGTAATGAGATTATACCTCTTTTTTAGAGGTCTTGCCATCCTAGCTTAGATTAAAGAATTTGTGTAGTCGAGTTACCAACAGTTCTATTTAGACGCTTTTATTTTTTACCTTGCTAGCTTCTTCAGTCATATATACAGCAATTAGAATTTTTATTGTCTGAATAATGTTCTCAATTTCAATCTCAGAAATTTCAATTAAAGAATTCTTACGAATTGTTCTAGTTACATCTTCTGCCCTCATTGTTATTCCTGTATTTTCTGGTGCTCGAAATGGCAATGTTTTTATTTCTATATCTCCTGCTAAAAATTTAAATTCTCTGTATATGAGTTCGACATCTCTATCCGTAATATTTTTGTGATGCTCTATACTATTTCTTATACTAAAGTACCCATCTAACATTTTTCTTATTGTTGGATTATCAACCTTAAGCATATCTAATTTATTTCTTACTTTTAAGTTTTTGTCTCTCGCTATGTCTTGTATAAATTTGTCTTGAGTTTTTTGTAAAAATTTTTCTACCTCTTCTCGTCCCGTGAGAACCTTATCAGGTCGTATGTCACTTTTACACATATTTATAATTCCAATAAGGTTATCCATAAAATCTTGCAGAGAGCTCACGCATGCTTTAAAACATTTATTAATTTCTTGCTGTTTTAGAATTTCAGGAGTTGGAATCAACATGGACATTTGCATAACTCCGATATTTTTCATTTTGGATGAGTTGAAAGAATCATCCTGTATTGATCTAATGGTTGACTGAAGCGCAATTAAATGACTGTCTAGGTAAGAGACAAGTTTATTATGAAAAAATTGAAGATTAATGGTTAAATTTATTTCTTTACCAGTCATGCAATGATTATACCAATACCATCGATAAATTAGTTACCAACAGCTAGACTTCATGGGAGAGTAGCGTCATTATTACTGTATTAGGTAATAACATAAAAATCTTATAAAATGTAAATACTTATGACAGATATAAAGGTAAAAACACCGTTTAGATACCCAGGTGGAAAATTCTATGCAATAAAATACCTTCTACCTTATATTGCGCAAATTCCTCATGATGAATACAGAGAGCCATTTGTTGGTGGTGGCTCAGTGTTTTTTGGCAAACCCAAAGTTAAAAATAACTGGATCAATGATATTGATGCGGAGTTAATGAATATATATAAAATTTTCCAAGACAAAAATCTTTACAAAAAACTTTTAAAACGATTTCAGAAAGAAGTGGCAAATCCAGTTCGGTATAGAGAAATAAAAAAACTTGACCCTAAAAGCAATTTAGAAAAAGCATTCCGCTATTATTATTTAAATCGTACTTCTTATAGCGGTAAAATGATAAGTGCATCTTGGGGCTATAGAGAGAAACGAAGTATCCCACCAGAGAGATGGAGAGAAGTTGTTGAACCTGCGCATGATAAATTATCTGATACTAAAATTACAAACCTCGATTTTGAGGATTTAATTAAAAAACCCTCAAAAAGAAAAGTATTTTTATATATAGATCCACCTTATTTTCTTCCTTTAAAGAAAAAACATTATATTAATGGTTTTACAAAAGAAGACCACTTACGTTTGATGAAACTCTTAAAGCAAACTAAACACGCCTTCCTTCTTAGTTATGAAGATTGTCCCGAAATTCGAGAATTATACAGTTGGGCTAAAATATATAAACTAGCATTTCCATACCGTGTCCAAGATTCAAACACAAGTAATTCCAAGAGAAAAACAGGTCAAGAGGTCGTAATATCAAATATTGAATTTTCAGACTATGAAAAACTCAGGATTATTTAACCTAAACGATAAAAAAGTTAAAACTCCATTTCGATATGCTGGAGGTAAATATTACGCTCTGAAGTACCTTCTACCTTATATTGCGCAAATTCCTCACGAAGAATTTAGAGAACCGTTTGTCGGTGGTGGCTCAGTGTTTTTTGGCAAACCCAAAGTTAAAAAAAACTGGATCAATGATATTGATGCGGAGTTAATAAATACCTACAAAGTTATGCAAGATCCTGTAAAGCATAAGGAACTTATTACTCTCTTAGAGAATGAAATTGCTACTCCAGATAGACATACTCAAGTCAAAGAATCCAACCCAAGGAGTGACATTGATCGAGCATTTAAGTATTTCTATTTAAATAGAACTTCGTACAGTGGAATAATGAAAAAACCAGCTTGGGGTTATAGAGATGATAAAAGTTCTCCGCCGAAAAACTGGGGAGCTATGATAAAAAACGTTCACGAAAAATTAAAAGATGTGAAGATAACTTCTTTAGACTTTATGGAGATTTTACTAGCACCTTCATCTTCAAAAGTTCTTTTTTACTTAGATCCACCATATCTTGAGGCTGATCAGAAAAGAGCTTATAAAAATCACTTCTTGTCTGAAGACCATAGAAGATTAAGTGAAGCTCTCAAAAAATGTAAGCACTCATTTATTCTTTCTTATGACAACATAGATTCGTTAAAAGAAATCTATAGCTGGGCGACCATTATAGAGCTAACCTGGAATTACAATACTTCTAATATAAAAGGTAAGGAAAGAATGAAAGGTAAGGAAATAATTATCACAAATATTCCTTTTCCTACTTTAAAAGTTCAAAACGATTATATTCAACCTCGTCTGCTTTAAAAAGAAAGGACGATTTGATATATTCAGCTCCCCACTCTTTAGAACGTGGATGTTTATGTAATTTTGAAATAGGCAAGATCACAAAATTATAATCTTCGGTTATGATATTCAACTTTTTTGCAGTATCAACATGGATAGTGTTTGGATCAATGACTATTGCTATAAAATCAAAATCTGTTTTTTGATAAAGTCGATTTGGAACTCGCCCATGGGAACCTTGAGTTTCACAACCTAAAATTTTATCAGAACTCATCCCTTTAGTTAAACCCTTTACTTGTATTCTTGTACCGCTATCTAAAACATAATCAACTTTTTGATTACCTCGAGTGCTAAGTTTTTTTGGTTGACTTAGATTAATTCCGTGAGTCTGGGCAAATTTATAAAAATGAAATTCTCGTATAGTGCCAACAATTAACTGAAACCAAATTCTGAAGTTTTTCTCATCAATAATTGCATGAATTATATCAAAATCAGTAAATCCTATTTTGGAAATCAATTTAGGAAAATATTTTGTCTCGGATCTCGAATGTTCTACTATTGTTGGATAATCTTTTATATCTACACCTAATAAATCATATCGATTAAGCCACTTAGTATTCCAATCAAAAGGAAGTGGGTCAGCAAGACATTCAGGATAATCCAATTTTTTACTTACTTCTCCTCGTGTGGGAAGATATTGTCTTGGACAAATAATCACTCCATCTGTTGGATGCAACCCGACAAGAAAGTCAGCAAACTCATTTTTCTTGTAATAGCAATAAGGTTTTACTTCTGCACCGTGAGTCTTGTGCATACGATACCCAACCATCTTGCCTGCGATAGTCGCTTTAATATACGTTGTCTTTAACTGAAGAGTTTTTTTATTAATAACTCTATCAACGACATTATCGCCACCAACACTAGTTATGGCAACGTTTCTTTCTTTCATCTCACGATCAAACCAAACTTCGAAGGCGTGACCTCGTATACTACGGTATATATGAGGATTTAAGCTTAAAAATTCATCGAAATCCTCGATATTAATTTTGACGATTTTAAGTAAATCATTGAATTTTTTGAAGTCGCTGGGGGCTATTTCCATGACCTCAAAGTATCATTTTTGAGCTTAAATTACAACACTTGTACGACTTAGTGTATAAATTTAGTTACCAACATATGGCTCCTAGACTCCTAAGAGCCATTGCGTCATTCCTTAGGTGTAGGTCGATTATCAACCAAACACAAGGAATATATATGAAACATAAGCAAGCAGAACAAGCCCCCGTGGCACCTCTTAAATACTGTTTGTATTCAAGAAAATCCACCGAGGCTGAGGATAAACAGGCTCTTTCAATAGAGTCACAGGTAAAGGAGATGCAAGCTCTAGCAGAGCGAGATCACCTCCATATCGTGGAGATTAAGCGAGAGGCCCACTCTTCAAAGGAGGTCGGGCAAAGACCCATCTATAATGAAATGCTGTCTGAAATAAAGCAGGGCAAGTTTAATGCCATCCTAACTTGGGCACCAGATAGGTTAAGTAGAAATGCAGGAGACTTGGGGTCGGTGGTGGATTTGATGGATCAAGGGAAATTAATTGAGATAAAAACATACGGACAGAAATTTACAAACAATCCAAATGAAAAGTTTCTCTTAATGATTCTTGGATCACAGGCGAAACTTGAGAATGATAATAAGGCAGTAAATGTGAAGCGAGGATTAAGAACAAGGTGTGAGATGGGTTGGAGACCGGGAGTGGCACCGACTGGCTACTTAAATGAAAAGCATGTAGATAAAAAGTGCCAATGTAGGATTGATCCTAGGCGAGCACCAGTTATTAAGCAGATGTTTGAGAAAGTGGCATCTGAACAATGGAGTGGAAGAAAAGTATATCGGTGGTTAAGAGAAATAAATTTCAAAACTCATCGAGGAAAACCATTGGTGCTAGCCAACATTTACATTATTTTAAGAAATCCCTTTTATTATGGTGACTTTGAATACCCAGTAAATGGTGGACAGTGGTATACAGGAAAACATACGCCAATTATAGATAAGATACTTTATGACAAAGTACAGATGACCCTTAATCAGAATTATATTCCTAAAACTGAGAGCAAGGAATTCGCCTTCACTAAACTAATACACTGTGGATACTGCGGATCAGGCATATCGGCGGATGAGAAATTTAAGAAGCTCAAGGATGGTGGAACAAATAGGCATGTGTATTATTTTTGCACTAAGGCTAGAAACATAGACTGCAAGAATCCAGCAATCAATGAGCCGAACTTAATCACAGAACTGATTGAAGTGATGGATAAGGTAGATTTAGACGAGTTAGGAATCAAATCGAGAATTGAGGATGAGATTAGCCGATTCAATAAATTTAGAACTGGTGTGCTTGGACATAAGCAAGAAAAAATGTCGCTAGACATAGATGTCAGAAACTATACGAAGTACCTTCTTAGAGACGGAACGCTGATGGAGAAGCGAGAACTCCTGTCGTGCATGAAAAGTAAATTAATACTCAGGGAAAAGAAAGTCTGCTTTATATAGAAAGAGAATACTATTTTGGTATGGTATTGATTTCACTCCAGATCAAAGATATTTCATTAGCTAGTTCTTGATACTCATTAATACCTTTGGCTAAACGAATTTCGTCTATATATCTTGTTGTTAAACGAATGTGAAAAAGAGTGGCGATCAGAAGTGCTTGTCGCATATAAAAACTAGAGGCAATAGCAGATTCTTCCTGACCCATATAATTACTAACAACCATTGGACTTACGTGGTTTAACCTACATCCCCATATATATGCTTGGCTTATACGTGAAAAATCAAAATCTTCTAATTTCTTTGCGGAGTGCAAATCTTCTATCATCTTTTCTAAAGATATTCCTGCCCAACTCCTTCGATTTTTCCCAGCTGAGTTGAGAGACGCATAGTTTTTTTCAGCGTTTTCAACTCCAAGTTTTAAGCTTTCATTTTGGATCGCAGGATCTTGCCCGATGAATTTCAGAAATTTAATTTCGTCGTGAATTTCTTTATGTAAATGTGTTTGAAATTGTTCTGCCATTTTTTCTTTACCTTTCCAAAGCATATACTCAATAGCGATTCCATATTCAATAATTTTTCTGGTCAAAGCTAGAGCGCTACTACCAGTATCTTCATTATCGGATAGATAATAAATATCTCTAAGCGTCCCAAATGAGACTCGATAGATACCAAGAATTACATTCATGAATTTTGCATCTGAAGAAGTGCCTGCATTAACAAGAGGCTCAGTCACCTTTAAAGTTTTTTTAAGAATATCTTTTAATTTTTGCTCCATTTATCTACACTATAAATAATTTATCTTCCTTTTTTGAATAATTAAGAATGATACTTCCAACTTTGTTATCACGCTCATAAAATTCAAGCCTCAGATTTCCCTTAGCTGTATCAAAATTAATCAAATCTGGTTCCCATGGAATACCCACTTCTTGTGAGTAACAAAATTTGTAAGGCCCTCCAATATCTGTCTTAGATAAAACATCTATGTAAACTGGTTCATTTCTTGATATATCTCTAGTTGTCTTGTTCCAGTGCGTCCAATTAAGTGGAAAAGGTATAAAATTTTCCGTCTTAGATCCATCAAGGTAAGTTAATAAAACACGCACTTCTTTCGCCGACACACTTCCAATATTTTTAACTATTAGTCTCTGATAAATATGTATTTGAGTTTCGTTTTCCTGAAAAGTTCTTATTGGTTCAACTCCTTTAATTTTTGGTTTTAAAATAATTTTTCTTATCTGATCACCAAAGATAGCCAAAATACCTAAAATAAGAGTACCAATAACCCCCAAAAGACTAGCTGATATACCAAAAATACTATCAACTATTTTTGGATCATGAAATGGAAAATGATTAAAACTCATGAAGATATTATAACAACTTTTATTACATTTTAACATGCCCACTTTCCAAAAATTCTTTTAGACTCTCTTGAGAATTTAGTGTGTTATCGGGAATCAAACCTAAAATCATTGCCATGATTTGATCTGTTATCCAAATAAACATTTTCATTTCTGGAGTTTTTATAGAAATACTAGTTTTACCAAAATGCAATAATCTATTTCTTGCGTTTACTAAAGAGCGAATATTTTCTCTAGCTTTTGAATCTAGTGTTATATCAAAATATTTATTAAGAATGTAAGATATTTTTGATTCTGCTTTCACATTACGAAGGTCATCTTCTGAAATCCACATCCTGTTTTCAATAGAAAATAAAGACTCCCAAATTGTCCAAGCTGTAAGAAAGGAACTTTCAATAGTTTGCCATTGGACCATGTTCCGGTATAAAAACAAAAAATATCCATCATCGTATCTTTTTTTCCATTCTTCTTTGGAAATATACACAATAATATCTTCAATGTCTTTATCGAAACCTGGTGATACATATTCGAGATCCCATACGGGGATACCTTGTGCGGATTCAGTATCAATAATTTCTCCAGTTTTCTTAACTCTAAATACTGATTTTCGCTTAAGTTTTAGAGAGAGTCTTAATTGCCCACCATAACCAGTATGTGGTCTGTGATCAGCAGTTATGGGTAATTCACCCTCCCAATTGTGGAGAAATACATTACGGCCTGTGAAAATTGAAATAAAGAAAAGTACATCATAAATTTTAGTAAGTTCTTTATTTTCGTATGGTAAAACTGTGGCTTCTTCCTTTTCTAGAATTTTAACGATAGCAGTTATCTGATGACTTCCTGTAATCTTAGTCACATTATAATTTGGCATTAACTTATAAACCTCATCATAATTAGAAACAGCATCAAAAATATAGCCGCAAATATTTAACGATCGGACGCCTTCAGGAAATTCTAAATTGTAAATTTTTATCTCTTTCATAAGTTTCATACTAACAAAAAACTACCTTTTAAGGTAGTTTTTTGTTCTGAATACTGCTCTCAGCAGGTATGCAATGGCGGTATAGTTATCGTATGCGTCTCAGTCACCTGACTTAGCATATGATGGCTGCGGGACTAGGGTTCGAACCTAGATTCCATGCTCCAGAGGCATGTTGCCTACCAATTAGCAGATCCCGCAATTTTAGTATTTTCTAAACTGAATCAGTTTAAGGAATTTTAACACTTCGTTTTTCTTTGACAATTGAATCATCTTTTTACTTCTATGAGGGTGAAATCCAATTTTGGTAACAAGTTTAGACACATTTTCTAACATAGAAATATTACTATTTGAAAACCGAACTTTGTATGTATAAGTGGGTTTATGAACAGAATATGAACCTTCCGCCTCATATAATCCTCTAAGATATCTCACTATATACTTTTTATTTGAAATAATCCAGCTAGGTATCTGTATTTTAAGGTTGGCACGAGGACTAAATGGCACTCCAAGCCGATTGCTGATGTATTTTTGGTAAATACGTATTCTTATACAATTTACCTTTGAGTGTTGATTAATGGTGGGTTTTTTATTAAATATATTCTCTACTAAAACTGAATATCTTTTTACAAAACCCGGGTTATTTGAGTTTGAAAATATAGATAACTCCTCTCTCGTTTCATAGTGTCAGAAATTTTTTTAACGGAAAGATTTGTATATTTAGTTTTGCCTTTATTCCAACTGGTTAGCATAAATATATTGTATCATATTTTCCTACCATTAGACCTGCCTGCACAGGCAGACGATCTCCCAATTACAATAGTACAATAATACAAAACACTATTTTTATCAAATAAAAATATAGTAAATTTATTGAATAAAAAAATTATTGTGTTTTAGCTTCTATTCTTTCAAGAGCTAAAATAAATGCGCCTCGGCGGAGGTCTGTATTTGATTCTTTTGCCTTTTCTACGATTTTTTTGGCTGAATCTTCAAGCATAGGTTGAAGTTTGTCGAAGACTTCTTTTTCACTCCAATGTTCACCTTTAAGATTTTGCACCCATTCAAAATAAGAAACTATAACACCGCCAGAATTTGCTAAAATATCAGGCACCACAGGTATGCCTTTTTTAAATAAAATTTCATCAGCTTCAGGCGCAATAGGTCCATTGGCAAGTTCCAGGATAGCTTTGGCTTTAATCTTTTCAGCATTTGTGCCAGTTATTTGATTTTCAAATGCGGCAGGAATTAATAGATCACATTCTGTCTCTAAAAGTTCTTTATTGGTGATTTCTTTTGCATTCGAAAAACCTGAAAGGGAACCGGTATCCTTTTTATATTTCATAAGTTTCTCTATATCAAAACCTTTTTCGTTATAAATTCCATTTTTTGAATCTGAAAGGCCGACGATATCATGACCTGCTTTATTCCAAATGAGCGCTGCATATGACCCAACATTTCCGAATCCTTGGATCACCACCTTGCATTTTTCCGGCAATTTTAATTCTTTTTTTAATGTTTCAAAAACAAAAAAACCGCCTTGGGCTGTGGCTGTGTCTCTTCCTTCCGAACCTCCTTCCTGAAGTGGTTTGCCTGTTATCATCGCTCCAGTTTTATCTCCTGTTATTTTTTGATATTCATCATTCATCCAAGCTATTATTTCAGATGTAGTATTGACATCGGGAGCCGGAACATCTTTCTTCGGTCCTAAAATATCTGAAAGTTTTTGCACCCATGCACGCGAAAGTCTTTCTAATTCTCCTTTTGATAATTCTTTAGGATTAACTGTTATTCCACCTTTTCCTCCACCCATTGGAATTCCAGCCACAGCGCATTTGAGCACCATCCAAAAAGCCAATGCTTTTACTTCATTTATTTCCATATCCTGATGATATCTGATACCGCCCTTATATGGTCCTAGAGCATTGTTGTATTCAATTCTATAGCCCTCGAATATTTTTAAAGAACCGTCGTCCATTTTTACAGGAATAGATATCCTTATATCACGGTCAGGTTGGCGCAAACGGGCTATGAATTCGTTATTGAAATTTTTAATCTTTGCGACTTTGTTCAATTGAGACATTGCATTTTGAAATGAGTTTTGCATTTTTTAGATTTTTTATTTTTGGGGCGAAAGATCAATCATTGAGGTTTACATTATACAGCAAAGTCTTCTGGTGTTTCAAGTTTTGTTAAAAAGTGTCAATATTTCTTATGTTTTGCTATACTTTATCTACAAATGAAAAATAATATTTTTTTAAAAATAAAAAGTACGTTCGTCAGTACTTACTTTTGGTTTTTTGTGTTTTTACTGCTCATTTTAGCTTCGTTTTTTGTTGCTCCGGAATTTTTTAGCACTAAAATATCAAATGAAATAAAAAATATAATAGCAAAACCTGAAGAAAATAAAATTCCTATCCTTCCACCCTTGGACACTGTTGCTTATGACAAAAAGCTGAATGAGTTGGCCAATAATCCTCTTCCGGTAATTCCCGTTGTAAAAAAAGATAAAAATGGCAATACTATAACCCCAATTGAAACTCCCGTTTCCAAAATAAATCTTTGGCCTGTGAAAACTGTTTATCCCAATACTGGAGCTATTTTACCGTTCAATCGCGTGGTTGCTTATTATGGGAATTTATATTCAAAGAATATGGGGGCGCTTGGACAATATGGAGAAGATGAAATGATTGAAAGACTTGGGGCAGAAGTTAAAGAATGGCAAAAAGCGGATTCCTTAACTCCGGTTATTCCGGCCCTTCACTATATTGCAGTGGTGGCTCAAGCAAAAGCGGGAGAAGATGGAAAATACAGAATTCGTATGCCAGATTCAGAAATAGATAAAGTAATTGAAATGGCGAAAAAAATAAATGCTTTAGTTTTTTTAGACATTCAAGTTGGTTTTAGTAATTTACAGACTGAAATACCATTGTTAGAAAAATATTTGAAAATGCCGCAAGTGCACTTAGGTGTTGATCCAGAATTTTCTATGAAGACAGATATTAGACCGGGTAAAATAGTTGGGACACTGGATGCCAGCGATATAAATTTTGCCGCCAATTATTTAGCTAAAATTGTAAAAGAAAATAATCTTACTCCAAAGATACTTGTCATTCATCGTTATACTCAAAAAATGGTAACTAATTATAAAGAAATTAAACCATTACCGGAAGTGCAAGTTGTGATGCATATGGATGGTTGGGGTGGGGCAGCCAAAAAAATAAACACATATCAACAATTTATTTATAAAGAACCTGTGCAATTTACCGGTTTTAAGTTATTTTACAAAAATGATGTTCTAGAAAAAGGAACTACCTTAATGATTCCGAACGACTTATTAAAACTAAATCCTCAGCCTATTTATATTCAGTATCAGTAAAATGTTATAATTATATATATATGAATATAAAAATAATAGGTAAAAAAATAACAGAATCTGAACTTCGTGAAATTGCTAAAGATTTTTATGGTGATATGGTAAAAGGTGTAGTGGATATTGAACGTGGAATTATAGCTATGGGTGGAGAATATCATATGGACGCGAATGTTATGCTTATTGAGAATGGATCTAAACAACAAAATATTTGGGGTTTTAATTGGTATTTTGATAAAAAAGAAAGTGAACGGATTGAATATATTTCACTTATAAATATTCGTCCCAGACAAAACAATAGAACAATGGAAGTGCAAGATGTTTCTTTACGTGATAAAATGAAAACCATCATATTGAAATATTTATTATGAATACTAATAGGACACCACTTTTTTATATGGCTAACTTAGGAAGTGAAATATCTCATGCTCTTTTAGAGTATGAAAAAAAAGATTTTCAAAAAATGCGAGATTCAATATTTCGTGCGGAAAATATAATTAAAAAAATTAAAGAATTTCCAGAAATGAAAGGTAGAACAGGTGAACTTGAGATATTAAAATCAATTATTAAAAATTTAAGTCAAAAAAAGTTTGAACTTGATAAAAATCAACTCTTAGATTATTTTTCTCCATTTGCTATTCGTTTAATGTCCTTGTAAATTAAATCCTCAACCTATTTATATTCAGTATCAATAAAAGAAATCACTAAAATTCAAAAATTTTTTTAGCCTTCGCCCTCGGAGTCATAAGGACAGGGGACCCACGACTCTTTAAATTTTTTAATTTTAGTGGTTTTTTGTGATTTTTATGATATTATATTCACAATGTTCACAAATTATTTAACTACCAGTGTGCATGGATTTTTGCCGGTCATCGCTATTTCTGCACTCATAGATAGTATTAATCCTTGTGCTATCTCTGTTTTATTTTTAACTATTACTTTTTTATTTAGTCTCGGGAAAAACAGAAAATTTGTTTTATTGTCGGGAAGTGTATATATTTTAGCCATTGCCATCGTTTACACTTTAATAGGTTTAGGAGCTCTGCAAGCCCTTAATTTTTTAAATGTTCCGAATATGATGGCGAAAATAGGGGCCTCCATATTATTACTTTATAGTATAATTGGCTTAATAAACGAATTTTACCCGAATTTTCCCATTAAACTGAAAATCCCGGAAAGTACGCATTCAACTCTTGCCAAAGTGATAAGCAGAGGTTCTATACCAGCTTTTTTTATTTTGGGGTCGCTTGTCGCTTTATTTGAATTTCCATGTACCGGTGGGCCTTATCTTTTTGTTTTGACTTTACTACATGATTACACTACTTTTTGGAAGGGTTTTTGGTATTTGATTGTATATAATATAGTTTTTGTATTACCTCTTATCCTGATACTTGCATTTGCTACGAACAAGATTATGATAGAGAAGATAGATAAATTGCGCAGATTAGAAACAAAAAAGACTCGCGTAATATTACTTCTTGTTCTTATGACTTTTGGTATTATTATATTTTCATTATAAATTAATGTATAAAATATTATGACTGATCTAAAATTAATGAGTTTTGAAGAACTTCAAAAAAAAGTAATGTCTTTAAAAGAGAACAGAGGTGTTGATTTATCTACTGATGAAGATTTGAGTATTGCTGTTATGAATTTAATAAGTCTAGAAGAACATTTCTTTTTTTCTGGAGCAAAAACGAAGAAAGATGAATATTACGATATGCTAAAAGAAGTAAGAGAAATGAGAAAGATACTTCTGGCCCGAATGATAGACAAGACTGAAGGCGAGAGTTGGTGCATCTCTAAACATTTACTCGGCACAACTATGCGCTTGATGGAAGTTGGCACCAAACTACAAGGAGATGGTAAAATAGAAGAGGCAAAACAGATGTTTAGTTTTGCTTATAAAGTTTATAATTTATTTTTTGGACTTAGATTAAAAATTATTAATATACCAGATGTTAAAAATAGTTTAGAAAAAGAAAAACCTATGTCCTTTGACGATATTATGGCTAAGTTAGTTGATTGTTGTAAGGAGTAATATTTATGACTAATAAAAATATTTTCTTTTTGATAATTGGTCTTTTAATTTTGGGAACAATTGCAACTATAATATTCCAACCAGGGGAGCCGACAGTTCCTTCTTCTAAATATGATACCTTTGCCAAATGTCTTGCCTCAAAAAATTTAACCATGTATGGCACTATTTGGTGTTCTCATTGTAAGGCTGAAAAAGCGCGTTTCGGAGATTCTTTCAAATATGTGCCTTATGTTGAATGTACGGAAAATCCGAATTTATGTCTTGAAAAAGGGATAGAAAGTTATCCGACTTGGCTAGATGAAAACGGAGGAAAATATATAGGGGAACAAGGCTTAGAAAGATTATCACAAATAAGTGGTTGTGAATTGCCTGTTAATTGATTTATGATATAATCTGTAATATGAAACAAGCACGATTAGATCAGTTAGCTGATGGCATATTTGCCATAGTTATGACTATTTTGGTTTTTGAAATACGTATACCGGAATATGTTGGAGTAGCTAGTGAACAAAATCTTTTAAAATCATTACTAGATCTTTCTCCTGTCTTTTTGAGTTATCTTTTGAGTTTTTCACTCCTTTTTACCTATTGGAGATCACATCATTTTATAGAATCAATACTTGCCAAAAACATTGATACGCGTTTTTCTAATTTAAATGCAATCTTTTTTTTCTTTGTAGCCCTTGTTCCATTCTCATCGCATTTTCTTGGTAAATATAGTTATTCCAAAACAGCTATAATCTTTTTTGCCTTGAATATTATTTTAATTGGAATTTCTCTATTTATAATGCGTCAATATGTTATTAACTCTAAAACCATTGAAAATGCTTCATTTACCAAAGTAGAAAACGAACACGCCAACATGCGGATATTGTTTCCTGTCGGCGCGGCAGTTGTGGCTATATTTGTATCATTTTTCAGCACCAGTCTCGCCATTTTATTATTTACCATTGCCATCTTATTCAATTTGTTGGAAAAAAGCACCAAGCACACCTTTTTGTTTATTGACCTTTTCCGCGAAAAAGATTAAAATCTTTTAATGTCGAATAAATAATAATATTATTATAGATATAAATTTTTAAAAATAAGATGAAAAAAACATATACGATTGTGATTGTTTTGATTCTGGTAGTATTGGGGGTTTTGTTTTTTACTGGTAAGGGCAGTAAGTTGGAAGCACCTGCCGTAATAAATGATGTTAGTAAAGAAAGCGAGGAAACAGGGTTGGTTTCTGAAGAAGAAACAACAATCGCTGAGGTCAGAGAGTTTACTATTTCCGGTCAGAATTTTTCTTTCACTCCAAGTTCTATAATGGTCAAGAAAGGAGATAAAGTAAAAATAACCCTCAAAAATATTGATGGATTTCACGATTTTAAAATAGATGAATATGGTGTTGCTACCAAACAATTAAAATCTCCTGCAGAGGAGGTGTTGGAATTTACAGCAGATAAGGTTGGTAGTTTTGAATATTATTGTTCAGTCGGTACTCATCGAGCCATGGGAATGTTTGGCACCCTAAAGGTAGAATAAAATATTTATCCCGTACTAAATTTTTGATTATGTGTTATAATGATAAACATTAGTAAATAAAATTTTAGTACTGGGATGGATTCCAAAAAAGAAATACAAGCTTGGCATAAAGTCAAGGTCAGAGATAGATTCTTAAATGCGTTTAGGGGAATATATATTTTTTATAAGACCTCTAGACATTTATACGTACTTATATTTAGTGCCTTAGCGGTGATATTTTTAGGGTTTTATTTTAGGGTTTCAAGTTTTGAGTGGATTGCTTTAATTTTTTCTATCGGTTTTGTAATAGTTTCGGAAATATTTAATACAGCCATAGAAATAGATATAGATTTAACTTCTCCGGAATATCATCCTTTTGCCCGTGATACCAAAGATGTGGCAGCGACAGCTGTATTATTATCTATCTTTACTGCAATGATTATTGGATTTATTATTTTTGTGCCGAAATTTATTTAATATGTTAATATATAATACATATGTCTAATGTCTAATAAAAATATTTTTTTTCTAATAATTGGTATTTTGATATTGGGGACCATAGCGGCTGTGCTGTTGCGCTCTCTTAGCGTACCAGCTGGTCCCAGCAAATATGATACTTTTGCCCAATGTTTAAAGGAGAAGGGTGCAGTTTTTTATGGAGCTTTTTGGTGCCAACATTGTCAGGCTCAAAAAGAAATGTTTGGTTCATCTGTTAAGTTTTTGCCTTATGTTGAATGTTCTGTTCCCGACGGTTCTACCCAAACACAAGAATGCACGAATAAAAAAATTTCCAGTTATCCGACTTGGGAATTTTCTGATGGTACCCGTTTGACGGGAGAAGTCCCGCTGGCACAACTGGCTGAAAAAACTTCTTGTTTGTTACCCCAATAATTATGGCAGAATACGTACATTATTTTAATTTGACCCTTGGTATATTCGCTATTGTCTTGCAGTTTCTATGCGTTTTTTCGCTAGTTCTTCTTTTTCTGGTTTCCGATAAAAATAAATTCAAGAATGAATTTTTTTCTTTTGTTTTAAAACATTTTTTATTTATCGGATTTATCATTTCTTTTTTTTCTACCGCTCTTTCGCTCTTTTATTCCGAAATATTGGGTTATGCTGCATGTTTTCTATGTTGGTTACAAAGAATCTTTTTATTTCCCCAGGTTGTGCTTTTTGGCATGGCTTATTTAAAGGAAGATAAAAAAGTGGCGCATTATGCATTTCCGTTGCTTTTTTCCGGTTTTTTGATTTCACTTTATCATAATTTCATCTATTACTTTAACAAGAGTCTTGCTCCTTGTGATGCTTCTGGTGTTTCCTGTATCCAAAGATTTGTAAATGAAATTGGCGGATATATTTCTATTCCGATGTTTTCTCTGACAATGTTTCTTGCCCTGATAACTCTTTTATCGGTGGTTCGTTTTTATAAGAAAGATAGAGTATAATAATAAGATGGATGAAGAATTAAATAAAAAAATAGAAGAACAGGGATTAAAAATCGATGCAATTTATAAGTCAGTGGAAAAAACTAGAAAATATTTTTTAATAATAATTTGGATTACGATTTTGGGAGTTGTCTTGCCAATGATAGGACTAGCTTTTGTTATACCATCATTTTTGAGTAATTATACAAATTCTTTAGATAATTTTGGTATTTAAAATTAATTAATCCAAAGAGTATAAAGATTATTAGCATAATATTTACATTTTTATGGCAAAGGGAATGACATATAAAAAAGAGGCTAAAAAACCAAAAAAAGCAAAGAAAAAATAATAAAAAAATCCGCAACATTGAATTGAGGATTTTTTTATGTTTTAATATAATTTAAATAGACCCGATGATTAAAATAATCTTGAAAGAAATCTATTTATATAGAAATAAAAATAAATCTAAGATACTCTCTAAATTTTTCAAAACAGGAAGTGGACAATATGGGGAGGGAGATGTGTTTTTAGGATTAACAGTGCCTATCTCTCGTAAAATTGCCCTGAAATATAAAAATATATCAAAAGCAAAGATACTTTCATTATTAAAAAATAAAATTCATGAAGTTCGTTTGATTGGTATTCTTATATTAGTATTTAGATATAAAGAAGCAAAATTAAAAGGGAAAAAAGAAATTGTTGATTTTTATTTGAAAAACACTAAATGCATAAATAATTGGGATTTAGTAGATTTGTCCGCACATTATATACTTGGTGATTTTCTTTTAGGTAAAAAAAATAAAAAAATTTTATTTAAACTTGCTCATTCTAGGAACCTATGGGAGCAAAGGATAGCTATAATATCCACCCTTGCCTTCATAAAAAAAGGAAAAATAAAATGGACTACAAAAATTGCTAAGATATTTATTAACCACAAACACGATCTTATTCACAAAGCCACAGGCTGGATGCTTCGTGAAGTAGGAAAGAAAAACATAAAAGAATTACGTAAATTTCTTGATGCTAATATTTCCCAAATGCCTCGTACCATGCTTCGTTACGCGATAGAAAAATTTCCGGAAAATATTCGTAAGAAATACCTCAGAAAATAAGATTTATAGAAGTTTAATCTTTGTAATATAATAAAGATATGTTGAAATTTACCAGAAAAGAAATAACCCTAATGCAAAAATTAGACACACCTGCAAAAATACAGGATTTTTTAAATGCTTTGAAATTTAATTTTGAAGAAAAAGGAGAAACTCTAAAATCGCCAATCATGATTTTAAGAAAAAGAAACGCGCATTGCATGGAAGGAGCATTATTGGGAGCGTATATTTTATCACTTCACGGTTTTTTGCCATTAATACTTCATCTTCAAACTACCAAAGATGATTTTGATCATGTTATTTCTCCATTTAAACAATATGGTCTATGGGGCGCATTATCTAAAACTAATCATGCAGTATTGCGATATCGGGAACCGGTTTATAAAAATATACATGAATTGATAATGTCTTATTTTCATGAATATTTTTTAAACAAAAACGGCAAAAAAACTTTACGCCGATACTCTAGACCACTTAATTTGAATATATTTGGTAGAAGTTGGGTAGTAGCAGACGATGATCTTTGGCAGATAGATAAAGCCTTAGATAAAATAAAACATTACAATATTATACCCAAAATTGTTTCAAAGAATCTCAGAAAAGCGGAAAAAATAGAAATAAAAGCCGGTGAAATTGTGCAGTTTAAAAAATATTAAAGATTTTTTCTAAAAGATTTCTAAACCAGCCTTTTTTTATTGGTAATATTTCTTCCTTATTTTCGGTGATAGCATTTATTACTGTAGCTGTATTTTGAGACGGTAGATTCTCTGAATTTATTTTTTGTTTTTTTGGGGTAGCTTCTTTTGCTGTTATTTTTGTTGGCATTTTTTTCTCTATTGGAGGTGAAATTGATTCTTCTTCCAATTTCTCAAATTTTTGCATTATTTGATTCCAAGTTTTGCCAGATAATGCTGTTATAGCATAAGCAGTTTCCCAAATTTTGTTTTGTAAGGATTCGCCCTCCTCTCCGGCGGGTAAATTTTTTATTCCACCATCAGTGTCTTGATTTATTGCCAGATAATCAAGCGGAGTATTGTCATTCTTAATCCAATTTTCGGGTTTTTCGGATAGTGCCCAGATGCCTCCTATTGCCCAAGCGGTGGAAGAAACGTTTCCCCATCCGCCGTCATTTTTTTGATTTTGCTTTAAAAACTCTCTTGCTTTTACTAGTGCATTTGCCACCCACTCATTTTGATTGAAAAAAGCAATAGCTTGCATACCAGCGCCCGTCATATCTATATTTTCATCCCAAGATCCGTTTTCTTTCTGTCGGTTTAAGATAAAAGATATATCATCGGCTATTATTTTGTCACTTTGTGTAAATCCGGCATTTTGCAAAATAATTAAAGCAAAAATATCATCATTGTCTTGATTTGTATCGCCAAATTGTTTGCCGTCAAAACTATCAGTTATTTTTTTTATATAATTTTCATTATTTGTATTATACGGATTCAGTCCGAGAGCCATTAATGCCATGGCATGTCTTTCATAATCCGTTAAATGCCCATCTTCGAATTTTGATTCTGTAAAATATTTAATTAATTTTATTGTTTGATTTTGATAATTTCCTCCCGCTAAGGCTATAGCCGTCCAGTCGGTATATAAATTTTCACCAAAAGATCCGTTCTCTTTTTGTTGTAAAATTATAGATTCGAAAGCTTTTTCCAAATCAAATTTTACTTTTGTCTCAATGCCGAGCACACTTCCTGTGTTTTTATTTTTTCTGCTACCAGAACTGCTTGAAGAAGACGAAGAACCTGTATCTGAGGCAGGAGCAGCTGTTACCGTCAAGGTCTCTGTTGGAAAATAGAAATCTTCTTTAATGCCTACATTATAAGATCCTTCCGGAATAGATGAAAAATTTGCTTCACTGTTTGCATCCACTGCGGCTGTCTGTATTTCAGTAGGTGTCCATGGGTTCTCTGGATTAGGCTGAGTCAATCCTACTGTCACGCCAGTCCTCATTATCCAAGCGTCATTTTGATAATCATATTCTTGTGCTGTAGCAGTGAGGGTATCTGAGATAGTGATAGAATTTGAGTTAAGTGTTATTTTATATTGCGGTCCGAAATACAGATATACATTTTCTCCATCGGATAAAACTTTTTGATCCATACCTATGCCCGGATAAGTGTTATTTACCGTATATTGCCAATTGTCGCATTTTTCACCCATGATTGTTCCGGTAATGCATTTTAAATACAATGATCCGAAAGAAGAATAATATTCTAAATCAGAAATACTGAAATCTGCGCTTAGTATATCGGCATCATTTATAAGAGAAAGTACGCTTTGCGCATCTATGGAATGAGATGTGCCGGTATTGTCGTTCAAATCAATCGTTCCTGTCGCTTGTAGAGGCACTGCTCCTTCAAATATTTTGGTATTTCCATCCCTAATGGTCAAGCTTATGTCGGCATATACCACATTTCCCGTACCCGTTAAGAATAAAGCTAAAATGAAAAGAGTTTGTAAAATTTTCTTTATATTTCTCATATTATGGTATTTTTTAGTTAGTGTTTTTCTCGTATTTCCAGGATACGACATCTCCTGCTTTTATTTTGTAATTAGAAATTCCAATATTTGCTTTTTGTCCATTTACATAATAAATCCAATATTTATCTCCATTACTTATTCCGTTTATTTCCTCGATTAATTTTCCCATTCCAGAATAAGTTTTATCTTTGAAATCTATTTTCCCTTCTTTTTTTAACTTGAACATGAAATCATAAACACTTTCTTTCTCCTCTATCTTCATTCCCAATTTTTTTCCTTCAATCTCCAGAAATGCCTCGGTTCTTTCTTCTTTTTGGGTAGTGGCAGGCGAAGAGGAAGAAATAGAGCTTGTATCTTGGCCAATATCTTTTGTAAAAACAAAAATCAAAAAGAAAAAAAGCGAAACAACAAAACCGAACCATATTATTTTTTTGTTATTTTTATCCATAAAAACAAAAAAACTCTGTCGAGCAGAATTTTGAGTCTTCAAAAGGAAGAAGGATTATCCTGCTCGGGAAAAGTTCCAGTACTAAAACAAAACTTAGTATGGAATAAACGAAATAATTGGTAGTCGGACTTGTTCCCTTCACCTGTTGGTGTTCGGGACTTACCGTAGCGGCACTGTACTGGAATCTAACCAGTTTCCCCAATCATTTTTTATAATTTTTAAATGAACTCTTTTAGTATATACTTACCCTTAAGGATGTCAAAAAAAACTGTGGAAAAGATAATTCACCGGAGGCGGACAAAAATAATGGTTTTTGGAACTTTTGATGGATTGCATAAAGGACACCTTAATTTTTTCTGGCAAGCCAGAAAAGTGGCTGCGGATTCTTTTCTAATTGTTTCAATTGCGCGGGATAAAAATGTAATTAAAATAAAAAGGAAGCCCCCATTTTTGAGTGAGAAAAAAAGGATGATTTTACTAAAAAAATGCAAATTGGCCGATAAAGTAGTCCTTTCTGGCATAAAAAACCATATTCCGCATATTGTAAAAGAAAATCCTGATATTATTGCTCTTGGTTATGATCAAAAAGTTTATGTTAAAAATCTTAAAAGAGACTTAAAAAATAAAGGTATTTTGGTAAAAATTGTACGTCTAAAACCTTTCAAAAAAGGAATATATAAAAATCATCTGCTCCGTGCTAAAAATAAATTTACTTTTTTGAAGAAATAAACCGACATGATTTTATTTCACATCTCTAAGTCTTAAGACATTGAAAAACCCGACAAGTAATACTGCACTTAAGACAAAGAAAAGATATTTAAAAGAGGGAATGAGAAAAAGAATAGAAACGGCCAAAAGGGGAGCAATTATATAAGAAATAGATGGAGCATTACGGAAGAAACTTATTTCATTAGCATATTCTTCTTTTACAATTTTGAAAAAATAGCTTTCATTCATAACTTCTATAGTAGCTGCTCCGATACGGGTAGTAAAAAGTATCAAAGCCCATATCCAGAATATTGGCTCTGTAATCAAAGGAATTACCAAAACGGATAAGGCGATAATTGAAAAACCGAGAAGAAGCATTTTTTTCTCACCGATTCTGTCTGAAAGTTTACCCAATGGAAAATCTAATACGATAAATGGAAGCAACATTATTGAAAAAATGATACCAATTTTATCCCAACCAAAACCAATGTATTCATGCAGATATATTGGTGTATAAATTATCATCCAGGCATAAAAGAATTGTAAAATTAAATTACTGAAATATATTTTTGAAATATGTTTATTATGTAAAAAAATTTTTAAAGTTTTTAATATCGAGACCTTTTTATATTCTGGATCTTTAAAATCACGTAGAAACAAAAAGAAAATTATTCCCGCTAGAATAATAAACCCTGCTGCTAAAAGATAAATACCAGAGAAAGAACTTTTATTAATAATTGAACCAGAAATTAGCTGGGCAACAATCCAAGCAAAATTTATAATCATTAAATAAAAACCTCGAAATGAACCAATATGAGAACTCTTTGAAAAATCTTCGACGAAAATATCTAATGAAGCGATGATAAAATTAGTGGATATAAAATAAAGAATAAAAGCAGGAATTATAATGAAGATATTGTTTCCAAAGGCAAGCAAGATAAATGATAAGAGTATGAATGAGTATGATAAAAGAATTGTCGAACGGTTTCCTAAACGAGTCAAAATCTTAGGCATTTTTAATAGGCCTAAAATGGTTATAACTGAGGCAATTACGTAAATGATACCTATATAATTTTTGTCAACATAAATTTCCAAAAAACTCGAATTTATATAAGAGGTAAGAGCTACTGGGATAGAAAATAAAAAACCTGCTAAATATATTACTTTTCTGTTATGTCCCATAAATTAGTTTTTAGGTTCTAGGTTCTAGCAACTAGTCACTAGCAACTAGCACCTAACTTGTTAAATACTTAATACTACCGGAATAACCAGGGGTCTTTTGGCAGTCTTTTGATATAAAAATTTTGAAACTGTTTCTCCTAAATTAGCTTTAATATAATCAAGATCAACCAAATTATTTCTTATAACTACATCTTCCACCCCCTTTTTAATAATAATTCTTACCTGACGTAAAAGTTCTTGATTTTCTTTCAGATATACAAATCCTCGTGATATTAAATCTGGGGATTTTTTTAATTTTCCAGTTTTTTGATCTACTAACGCTATAATTACAAACATTCCATCTTTTGCCAGCATCACACGATCTCTGATAACAACATCTTGGGTATCACCGATTGAAATGCCGTCTACCATCATCAATCCAGCAGGGGCTTTTTCCTTACGCATGGTCATTTTTTCTCCATTAGCAGATATTTCAATAACTGAACCATTGTCCGGTACGGCGATATTTTCTTCTGGCATGCCGAGTTCAAGAGCCAGTTCCTTATGAAGTTCAAGGTGATAATGATGTCCATGAATAGGTATAAAGAATTTTGGATGAGTTTTTTTATGTAGCCATTTGATGTCTTCCTTATTGCCATGTCCGGTGGCATGCACGAAGTCTTCACCCGGGGTGCGATAGCTGATGATTTTAACGCCTTGCCGTGACAGGCCGTCTTTCATTTTTTGAACTTGAAGTTCATTGCCCGGGACAATAGAAGCCGAAAGTATGATGGTGTCTCCTTTGTGCAGTGAAAATTTTGTATGCGATTTATTGGATGCGCGATTCAGAGAAGAAAATTCCTCGCCTTGAGCGCCGGTCATAAGAACCACGACTTTATTTGGGGGATAATTACCTGCTTCTTCTATGGGTATCAGAGTGCCCTTTTTGGGTTTAAAGAATCCAGCTTCTATCGCCACTTCTATGTTTGTTTTCATAGAACGCCCATCTAAAGCTATTTTTTTACCGAGGTTTTCAGCAATTTTCACTACATGAGCTAATCTAGTGATATGAGAAGCAAAAGCAGCAATAATTATGCGTCCATTTATTCTTTTTATTAAATTCTCTAATCCTTGATGTACTTTTTTTTCGGGCAAGGCATAACCTTCATTTTCAATATTGGTGGAATCAGTCATTAAAAGGAGCACCCTTGCTTTATCAAAAATAGAATATTCTTTTTCTTCTTCGGGAGTTACAATTCCGTCTACTTGGTCTAATTTATAATCTCCTGGATTTACGATCCATCCGTGTTTAGTTTCTATAATAATACCCATTGAATCAGGAACCGTATGCATGACACCAAAAAATTTAATTTTTATCTTGCCGCAGGTTATTATTTCATCTTTTTCAACGATATGTTCTTTCATGGCTGGCAATTGTGGAAATTCTGCTTGGCGTTTTCTCATAAGAAGAATGGAAAGATTACGGGAATACACGGGCGGGTTGCCTATACGTGAAAGAACAAGTGGCACGCCCCCAATATGATCTAAATGTCCGTGGGTAATGATAAGTGCGCGTATTTTTTCTTTGTGTTCTTCAAGATAAGTTGTGTTCGGAATAACATAATCGACGCCGGGCGTTTCTTCATTAGAGAAATGCATACCGGCATCAATTACAATGATGTCGTTGTCTATCTCTATGGCGGTCATATTTTTGCCTATTTCTTCTACTCCGCCCAGCGGAATGATACGAATTACTCCTTCTTCGAGTGGCGGAATTTTATTTTCATTTGTGTTCTTATAGCCGCTTTTTCCACTGAAAGAACGATTATTACTTCGAGATTGCCTGTAATTCTTCTTAGAATACTGATAAGTAGAATTTTTTATAAGTTTTTTAGAAGTTCCACGCCTAGAATCCAGACGCCCGGCGTCTGGTTTAGTGGTCTTTTTTTCCTCTATCATGATGGCGCTAAAAGGCAGCCTGTTTTTTTTCATTGTTTTTATTTGTTTTTTTAATAATAAAAATAGTTTTTATTCGGAAAATATTTTCCAAACATTATCTGTTTTAATATACCATAAATATGAATTTAGGAATCTATCCTCAGGTCTAATTATATGGTCTATAGAAAATCTTTGAATATTTTTTGATACTATATATATAAAATTAGGACTATACAAAAAAACAGCCGGCATATCTTTTTTGATTTCATCTTCAAATTGAGCGTATTTTTTTATTCTGGATTTTTCATCGATTGTGATAGACGCGTCTTCCAATATTTTATCCACTTTGGCATTGGTGTACATGGCCACATTAAGGCCTGGGTCTTTTCTTTGAGAAGAATGCCAAAAAGCATATAAATCGGATTCGTGATTGATTACCTGTCCAAAAAGAAGGACGTCATATTTACGTGGACGAATTACCGATTGAGTTAAATTTCCGGCCTCAAAAGTTTTGATGTCAACTTTCATCCCGATATTTTCCAAATCTTTTTTTATTAATTCTGCGGATTTCACAAGTTCTGGAGCATTGCCTGTGGAAATAGAAAATTCTAGATACGCCGTAGTTTTCTTCTTTTTTTTGTCGGTTGTTGTTTTTTCTAAAAATCCATCCGCCCCATTTTTCCAGCCATCTTTACTTAAAATATCTTGGGCTTTTTTGATTTTTTCTTCATGTGAAATATTATTTCCCTTGTTCAATTTTTGATAATTAATCATATTAGGAGGTATCGGATTATCAATGGCAACCCCATAACCTAAAAGTACGTCACGGATAATATCGTCCTTGTTAATGGCTAGGTCTATAGCTGTTATGATGTTTTTATCAGTAAAAATTTGATTTTGATTTTGATTTAAAAAAAGTCCAAACACCCGAGGAAGCGTCAGAGATTCTACCCGATAGTTTTTTTCTTTCAGTATTTGCGCATTTGAAGGAGTAATGGAACTTATTTGATCTACCTCTCCACTTTCCAGCGCCGATATTTGGTCATTTTCGTTCGGGTAAAAGCGCAATATTATTTTTTCAATATACGGTTCGCCCAAATTAAATTTTTCAAAAAATGCCAACTCGTAATAATCTATTAATCCCCCGGATTGTTTGTTTACCTTTGCTACTTTGTAAGGTCCTGATCCGATTGGTTTTGTATTTGCATCATTAAGTTCAATAGGGGAAGCTTCCCATAAAGATGCTGGCATTATGCCGAGGGTTGTGTTTTCTAAAAAGGATGCATAAGATTGTTTTAGTGTGAATTTAACCGTCTTTTCATCTATTTTTTCAACACTGACACCATCCCAATTTCCTCTTTTAGGACTTTTTATGACCGGATCCTTAATTTTATTTATGGTAAAAACTACATCATCAGCACCAACCGGTTTTTCGTCATGGAAATAAATTTCATTTTTCAAAGTAAAAGTATATGTTAGACCGTCTTTTGACACTTCATATTTTTCAGCTAAATCTGGAGTAAGAGTGCCGTCTGAATTTTTTCTCATTAATCCGGAATAAATAAGCGATACCAAATCTTGATCGGCATCGGAAAATGCCAGTACCGGATTTATAAAACGGGGAGTGCCGACAATACCTTCAGTTATAGATCCTCCCTGTAAAGCTACCTCCACCATAAAAGATTTGTTGATATTCTGAAGTATTATTATGGTGCTTAAACAAAGAATAAATACAAAACTTAAAAAAATAAAATACTCTCTTTTTGAAAAATGAGAGATGGCTCTTTTTATTTCATTTTTTGACGGCAACAAACTAAGTATACGACTGTAAAGATTTTCCATAAAACTAAAATTTAATGTAAAATTCCTTAGGCTAATACTAGGCAGCTTTTATTATTATAGCCAGAAAAGCGGACAAAGCGAAAAGGATTCCACAAACAATAGATAAAATAAAAAGAAAATATTCAAAACCCCGGCGAGTGTGATGAAAAGAATCACCGTCACTCCCTCCTAATGCGCCTCCCAACCCCGCCCCTGATTGTTGAAGTAATATTGCCGAAACTAATATCACAGAAAGTATTATCTGCGCATAAGGCAGTATTATAGCTACTGATTGCATGAAGTTAGTATTGCATAAATTGCTTCAAAAAGCAATTTATTTAACTTAAATCGTTCCAGACCAAAAGTTTCCATTCGTTCTTTTTAAACCAATGAGGAATGTATGAGCAAATAGCCATGCCAGCATTTTTAATCGGATTAAAATAACTTAGATTATTATATTTAGAAGCAGTAAGTTCATTTCCGTAGAGCATATAAGACACTACCATTTTTAAGAAAACGCCATGAGTAATCATAATAATTCTTTTTTCTCTTCTTCTGGCGATATAGGCTAATAATTTTTTTGCTCTTTTTTTAAGATCAATGAAATTTTCTTCGTCAGAAATTCGCAAGTCATCAGGATGGTAGCTTCCGTCAATACGATCTATAATTTGTTTAACTCCTTTTTCTTGACTCCAATGGCCTATTACTTCGGAAGGATTTTTTCTTTCCACTAGAAGATCAGAATATTCTACCGGTATTTTCAGTTCTTCAGCAATAATTTCTGCCGTTTCTTTAGTGCGCTGATATGGACTGGAGATAATAACTTGAGGACACCCTTTCTTTTTTGGAAACCTCAAAGCTGTAGCCAATGCTTGAACTCTGCCTTTTTCAGTCAAAGACCCTTCTGGCCCCTGCCTGATATTTTTGGCGTTATTTTCAGTTTCGCCATGTCTCACGAAATATATCAGTTTTGTTCCCATAAACGCTATTTTACCACGAATTTATGTTATACTTAAGCTATGAAAAAGGAAATTTCGATGTTAGCTTTATTTCAAACACTATTTCATAACTTTAATGCTCGAGCTTTTAAGGATGCCACCCTTGCTTTTAAGAAACACCTGGATGCTGGAGGCAAAATGCTGGTGGCTATGGGTGGAGCCATGTCCTCCGCTCAGATTGGTATTACTCTTGCCCCGATGATTAAAGAAGGAAAAATTCACGCTATTTCTTGCACCGGCGCAAACTTGGAAGAGTCAATTTTCAGATTGGTGGCTCATAACAGTTATAAAGATTATCCGGATTATAGATATTTTACCAAAGAAGACGACGAGAAAATTTTAAATAGAGGAGAACGAAGAGTGACAGATACATCCATTCCGGAAGAAGAAGCGTTTAGAGTAGTAGAGCCGATTATTTTAAAAAGATGGAAAGATGCGCAAGCCAAAGGTGAGCGCTATTTTCCACATGAATATTTTTATCAGATTTTATTATCGGATGAACTGAAAGGGAAATATGAAGGCAACCCAGATCATTGCTGGCTCTTGGAAGCCGCGAAAAAGAATTTGCCTATGGTGGTGCCGGGTTGGGAAGACTCAACGCTCGGAAATATTTTTGCTGGATATTGTAAAACAGGAGAAGTAAATCCAGCCGTTATGAAGACGGGCGTGGAATATATGGTGTATCTTTATGATAAATACAATGAGCTTTCACAAAGTGGTCCAGGTTTGGGATTTTATCAAATTGGTGGAGGAATTTCCGGAGACTTTCCGATTTGTGTTGTGCCTTCTATAAAATATGATTTGAAAAAAGAGGTCCGACCTTGGGGATATTTCTGCCAGATTTCGGACTCTACTACTTCTTATGGATCGTATTCAGGAGCCACTCCGAATGAAAAAATAACTTGGGATAAATTAACCAAAAATACTCCTATGTTTGTTATAGAATCTGATGCCACTATCGTCGTGCCTTTAATGTTTGAAGCCATTTTGGATCGGTATAATATTATTGAAAAATAGTATAGTCAACCTGCCAGGTTGACGAGTTTGACATGTGGATAACTATTTTGCTTTCCCGTCGGGGGGCGTATTCTAACCAATAGCTTGGACGGAATTAATTAATAATTGACTGGGTGTTTTTAAATTAATTCCCATGTGAAGTCTTTCGTAATTGTAGTATTGCAAATATTTCTTTAAAGCACAATTGATACTT
>Ga0209211_10000420_pt1 | contig 87279 bp, 92 predicted proteins | sample RifGroA2_FD_183992 | JGI IMG/M metagenome (GOLD analysis project Ga0209211, IMG submission 183992) | Groundwater microbial communities from Rifle, Colorado, USA - Groundwater A2 (SPAdes) (version 2) | ecosystem: Environmental > Aquatic > Deep subsurface > Groundwater | place: Rifle, Colorado... | reverse complement strand
ACCCCAGTAACGCTTTTTATGCTCGGTAAAGATGTCTTTTTTGGTTGCCATAGTCATAGACGACTACGGTAACCTATTTATGATCTATCCACACCTTTCTTGGTAACATTATTTGTGATCTATATCGAAGTCGGTAAAGGGATTCGGGCTCATGGTATACTAAATTATGGCTCCAGATATCTACAAACAACTAGTTTGGGACTATCAGATCTCTCCTTCGGAGTTCGACTCGATACTTAGTGGTCAAAAAACTTTCGGTTCTCTCAACCAAGCCTGGGCTATTTCCAGAGTCCTAGAAAACCTTAACTACTACGATGCTATCAAAATGGTTTCGTTGGATTCCATTAAAAATAACTGGTTAGAAGTAAAACCAAAATTATTCAAAAAAGCGATCAAAGACGGCTATGAATTCGTTCTACAACGACACGCTTTATCCCATACAAGATAAAGTACTCGAAATAATTCAAAAATCCAACTCCCTTTTTTACCTCACCGGTGGTACGGCTCTATCTAGGTTTTATTTTAATCACCGTTATTCTGATGATCTGGATTTTTTTGTTAACCAAAACCCAAACTTTGTATTAAACGCTGATCAAATAATTGCGACACTCGGTAAGTCTGCCGTAGTTAAAATAAAGCTAAAATCAACGACTTATTACTCAATTGTTGTTAATGAACTACTTAAAGTAGATTTGGTTAACGATGTCGGTTTTAGATTTGGCGAGACCAAGTCATTTTCCCAATTTAATAAAGTAGACAATGTCGAAAATATTTTATCTAACAAACTCTCAGCTTTAATTGGCCGAGATGAACCGAAGGACGTAGTAGATATTTGGGTCATTGCGAAAAATGTTTCTGTTAATTGGCCCAAGATGTTTCAGGATGCAAATTCCAAAGCAGTGGGGATATTTCCACCCGAGGTAGCAAAGAAACTAAGTGAGTTCCCTACGACAATGCTGGAAAAAATTAAATGGATAAATAACCCGCCAGAAGCTCAAGCTTTTTCCGAAGATATCACCAATATTTGTAACTCTATGCTAAAAGAGAGAGATCGTTAGGCGTTTTCGCCGTGCTGGCCGAGCTGTTTGGGGGAGAAGTCCATCGTGTGGCCAGGGAGGCGCCGTCGGCAATGATTATTTCAACTTTAGATTTGGGGTATTTTTGGATAGAAATGGATCTCAGACACTTTTCCAAGACAGAGGCGGAGTTGAGAGTGGGGATGACGATGGAGATATGGGGAAGTTGCTGTTTCATGGATGTTGGGTGTTAGATCGGAAGGGTAATTGTAGTTAGTGGTAAGTTTTCTATCATTTTCTGAACAGCACCGTCTTCGATTTTCCTTGAATAATAAATTTGTCCCATCTCCTGTTCTTTTTGAGTAAGAACAATTTTCCAGTTTTGCTTAATGTTGGCTTTTGTAATTGGTTGGCGAATTTCCTTTTGTTTGACAAGCTCAACTACCTCATTTAGGTCAATCGGATATTCCTCAAGAATCAGGAATATGTCATAAAAATCACGATAGCGAGCTCGGTCGCTCATGGCCCTGATCTTCTCGGCACATATTTCTTTGATATCCATAACCGAAATGGTGAAATCTACTCCCCAAACATTGTGGTATTTGAAGATTTGTGGTGAGAGAAGTACGTTTTGCAAAAAGTCTACTTCTACCTTTAGAGAATTTGGCTGGATAAGTGGCCCAATATACTGCAACTTCTCGATCTTCATTGTGGCGCCGGAAAGATAATCTTTTTTGATCTTCAAATAATCAAGGTTCCTAAAAACCTGATGTATATCCTCCAAAGAAACCGGAACTTGATTAGAGGAAAAATCTAGATCTTCAGAAAAGCGATATTGTTCCAGATAACAATGATGGAGTGCTGTGCCACCTTTAAAAACGAGCGTCTTACCCAAAGAAGATGAGGCAATAATCTGAAGAACAAGGGTAAGAAGATAGTCCTTTTCAGCAATGTGGAGCGGATACTTCAGACTCTTGCGATTGATAATTTCAAGCTGCTGACGGGTAATCACAGATTTTCCATGATGGACTGATATTTATCAAAGTACTCATCGTAGTAGAGCCGCCACTTAGCATTAAACTTTTTATCACCGGGAAGCATCCAATGAGTGCCCCGTCTGGTCTTCACAAGTGTATATAAACTCATTGAATTAATACCTAGTAAATCCAACATAAAGCCAAAAACCTTTATGGTGGTGGTAGACATTTTGCTTACATCTTTACATAGCTTTTCTATATTCAGGCTACGGCGATATTCTTGTAGCTTTTCGATCACTAAATCTACCGAGTACTGGCTCTTATGGAAATGAATGATGTCTATTAAGGCTTTCTCGGCGGTAGCAATTCGTGACACTCGGTTATCGATCGTGGCCTCTCGCCAACCGAAAAAAAACTGTTCTTTGATGTTCACAAAACTATATTCCGTACTATCTAGCTGGACATTTTTATACCGATTTTTGGAAATTGAAATAACTTTGTCCGTCAATTGATCAAACATGCCATAGTAAGATAGGGCCGATTCGAAAGATACATAAGAGTCTTTTACTAGCAAGTTGGCAACTATATAGGGCGAAAGTGACAGGAACCCACGATTACTGAAGTCCGAAATGGCATACAACCCTCTTTTGATGCGGATCAACCAACCATTTCTCACCAGTTTCGTTACTAATTTCTTAGCTTGTTGCCTGTCCCAAGTGTTTGCGGCTTCCAGATATACCTGCTCAGAAGTCACAATTTGCCCATGTTTGACAATAAGGCCTTCTAAAAGCTCGCTCTGTTTGGCGGTTAGGATAGTTTGTTTCATATGCTCCAAGTACCCTTATGTGGGTACTATCTAACATCAATCTAAACAAATATAAGGAAAATTGTCAAGTCTAGGCACAGGGGCTAGGCGTTTTCGCCGTGTTGGCTGAGTTGTTTGGGCGAGAAGTCCCAAAAACGTTAAAATCCGTCAATTTTGGTTGTTTTTCACGGTTATGTTGACAAAAACGTGAAGATTGATATAATGAGGTATGGCAAAAACTCTCAATGTCTTTAATAAGATTGCTCTCCTTCGAAGCCGATATTATGAGGCGTCTTCCGGCAAGGAAGCGCTTATCAAGCTTATTGCTGAGGCAGAAGTGGCTGAACAGGTATATAACTCAAACGCTATAGAAAATAGTACCCTTTCTTTGGAGGAGACAGAGAAGATTCTACTGCAAATTGATTTAGATAGGTATATCACAGAAAGAGAGCTTTTTGAGGCTAAAAATTTGGCTCGAGTGGTGACCTATATTGACAAACGAGCAAAAGAACAAGAACTTACTTTAGAGGTGGTTTTGTCACTTCATAAAATGCTTATTTCAAATATCCGTGATGATATTGCCGGCAATTTTAGAAAAGAAAATGAGTTTGTTCGTGTAGGTAGTCATATCGCTCCAGATCCAAAAGATGTAATTCCAAGACTGGATAAAATGTTGGTGGAGTATAACGCTTCTAGTGGCGACACTATCGTAAAGCGGATTGCCAAATTGCATCTTAATTTCGAATACATTCACCCTTTTGTTGATGGAAACGGTCGAATCGGGCGGGTTCTAAATAACTATCTATTAATACGCGAAGGTTTTGTTCCCATAAATATAAAGTTTATTGATAGAAAAAATTATTATGAAGCCTTTAAGGAGTTCGATGAGAAGAATGCTACCAAAATCATGGAGGAAATAGTAGGCAAAGCATTAACAAATAGCTACCACAAACGGTTGGCTTTTTTAGAGGGTAAAAATATTATCACTCTAGCAGAATACGCAAAAATCAATAGAAAATCCCACGCTAATCTTATAAATAAAGCCGGTAGACAATCCATCGAAGCGTTTTTGGACAAAAATATTTGGAAAATTGGTGTTTAGGTAGCTGTGGCACGAGAGCTAGGCGTTTTCGCCGTGCTGGCCGAGCTGTTTGGGAGAGAAGTCCGTCATGTGGCCGAGGAAGCTCCAGCCAGTAGACTGGAATACATCAACCTATGGATGGAACAGCTTGACAGAAGTTAATCTACGTTATGTGCTTGTATTCGTAGATAAGAAATTCCTAAGCAATGACAACTGATATAGACGGTAGCATATGTAGATTATAGACTGGGGTGGCAAAACTAGCTCAACTCGGCATACACATACTTGACATTTTTCTCCTTTTGTTCCACTATTACTAGTATATGATTAGTATTTCTGGAATAGAACATCAAAAAGAACTCGAAGCTCTTCCTTACTTTACCAAATCCCAAGCTGGTCTTCTCATCGGTAAATCTGACCGCAACCTCGACGGCAAGCTAGCCCAACTAAGCCGTCTTGGCTATCTGATATCACTCAAAAAAAATCTTTATGTCACCGACACTTTTTTAAACAGTGTCGACCGCTCCTACTACACAGAATTGATCGCCAACACCCTCCGCTCCCCTTCCTACCTTTCACTCGAGTACGTTTTGGCCAAATCCGGCCTCATCCCCGAAGGAGTCTTTGCTCTAGAATCTATTACTCTCAAATCGTCACGAGCCTACACTAACTTGCTCGGTCATTTTTCTTATCACAGCCTCAAGCCCTCGCTCTTTACCGGCTACCACCAAATCACCTGGGACGACAAAGTTGTTCTCGAGGCGACCAGCGCCAAGGCCTTGTTTGATTGGCTCTATCTCAAAAAAATGCTCGATGTTCGTGCTGAACTGACCCACGATCTGCGTCTTAACTGGGGTTATTTCTCATCTGCTGATTATCGCGAGTTTACCCAGTATGTTGACCTTTCCCACTCTCCAAAAATGCAGCAAATTAGTCGAATTATTCAAGAACTCTATGCTCATTCATGATTTAAAATCGGTCTATCTATCAAATAAGCAGGCGCACCCGGGATATTTGCGCAATCTCCTCAAAGAACGCTTGCAGTTCTACGTCCTCCAATTTGTAAGCGTTTCACCCTGGTCGCAGTCACTCATTTTCAAAGGGGGGACATGTCTGCGCTTTTTCTTTGACTTGCCCCGCCTCTCCGAAGACCTAGATTTTGATGTTCAGGATGAGGCAAATTTCCAGATGTCTTCCTTTGTCGAGGCCATTAGAAAACATTTTGTCTCTACGCTTCAATTTACCGAGCTTACGACCAAAATCGCGGGTAACGGCCGCACCCTCTACCTCAAATTTCCCATTCTAGATCAACTCGGCCTGAAACTTACGCCGTCGGACAGCCAGATTTTATTTATTCGGCTCGATTTTTCTCCGGCTATTGGGCATTCCTACGCTGTCGAGCTAGCTACCAAATCCACCCTTAATTTTTCCTTTATCATCCAGCGCTATTCTCTCCCCGACCTCATGGCTGGCAAAATTGCCGCCATCATCAAGCGGGAAACTCTGGAAGGTACCATAAAACAACCACGCATCAAGGGCCGTGATTATTACGATCTCGTTTGGTATCTCGAAAAAAATATTCGGCCTAATTGGTCATACGTCAAAGATTTAGTTGGGCTCTCCAAAACCGATGTTCTAAAACTCCTCCTACAAAAGATCAAGGTCATCGACCCCGCCCAGCTCAAAGCCGACATTGCCCCCTTTTTCCCCGATCCTCAATTTGTCACCTCTTTCAGTCAAAACATTCACGCGCTTTTTACCAGTCACTTTAAGAATCTAAAGGATTAGGCATGGATGTTAGGCGTTTTCGCCATGTTGGCCCAGCTGTTTGGGTGAGAAGTCCATCATATGGCCCAGGAAACGCCAGCCGGCCATGAAGAGGAATTTGATGTCGTCCAGATGCCTGATTTCCTTTACCTTACGAAGCATGAATTTGGGGCTTAAGAAGGATTTATAAAGATCTTGGGTGAGTTCCAAGACTTGTTTCTCCGTCAGAGGGGATTTCATGACCGGCTTGCGCATGTCGTAGTCATCGTAGTCCTCGGAGAGAAGCCATCCTTCCTTCTTGCACTCTTTCCAAAGAGGCGTTCCCGGGTAAGGAATAACCACGGTGGCTTGGAGAGTGTCGACAAAACCCTTATCAAAACATTTCTTGGCCAGATCGACCGTTTTCCTGGCGTCTTCGTAAGTTTCCCAAGGATAGCCCATCATGATGGTCAAGTGAGGATCCAGACCGCCCTTCTTGGCCATGCGGACACCTTCTTCGATCTGGTCAACCTTGACACCCTTATCCAGGTGATCTAAGGTGTATTGATTGGCGGACTCCATACCGTAGAGAATGAAACGGAAGTTGGCTTTTCCCATTAGATCATAATGTTCTTGTTTGAGGGCGTTAAGGCGCATGTTACAACCAAAAACAACTTTTTTATGATAGCCGGAATCAATTAACAAATTACAAAAATCAATTAGCGGTTTACCGATCATAAAAGTGCCGGCATCGTCGAAGATTTCTTTGACGTGGTACTTATCGACGACGTGCTTGACTTCGTCAAATAGTCTTTGGGCCGTAAATCGGCGGTAGGAGCCGATGGGATTGATGGTATGGTCCCAGACACAGAAGGTACAGCGATTCCACCAGCAGTCGCGACCGGAGTACATGTAGGTGGCCGGGGTGTATTTGTAGTTACCGTTGTAGACGGCATAGAGTTCCCACTTAGTAAGGTCTCGATCCACAAAAGGAAGAGTGTTCAGATCGTGTCCGATACTGGGTTTACCGGAATTGGCATAAACTGACGTTCCCTTTCTTTTGATGGTTTCGACCGGTTTTTGTTTAATTCTCTTATCCCCGATTCTCCACCAGACGCCACCTTCCAGCTCGGCGCCTTTGGATAAGTGATCCAGCAAATTGACGATAACAAAGTCGTAGTCACCTCCGGTGATGAGGTAGTCTACATTACTATTGTCCATCATTTCTTCCGGAGCAAAAGTGACATGATCCCCTACCCAGACGAGAAGGAGTTTGGGGAGCTCCTTTTTGAGGATCTTGGTCAGTTGCCAGTGTTTTTTGACGATCGGGGATTTGGTCTCGACCATGAGGACATCAGGCTTGAACCTCTTAATTTCTTTTAGCCACTGCTCAAAAGTTTGTTCCTCCGCGATGCCATCCATCCATTTCACCTGGTAGCCATGAGCCTTCGCATTGGAGGCGGCATAAGCCGGAACCATGGGGTAGATGAAGGTCTTGGCGTTGAAGTACTGAAACTGACGATTTTGGGAGAGTAACATGATCCCTTTGTCTGAGGGAGTGGGTGGATAACCGACAACAAGCCTTAAAGAGTGTTTGGTGCGGGGTGGTTGGTGCGAAGTGTTTTTAATCATGATTTTTTAAATATTTTATTAAAGCGTTGATGGAAATTATCAGTTTTTCGTATTTTGACTTGATAATTTCATAATCAGCGAGATCAATGTATTTTAGTTTACTGCATATTCGCAACAAAACTATTGTCTCCCCTATTGAGCCCCTTGAAATAACAAGAAAGTGTCTGAAATCTTTATGTGTGTCTCTGTAAAAACCCTCGGCGATATTGGCACAGACTGAGACTGTTGCTCTAGATATTTGAGATGATAGCCCAAATTTTTCCACCGCGGGTAGGCTCTTGATTACCGAGTATATCTGCAAAGTAATTTCTTCTGCTTCATTAAGAATTTTGATATCTTCTAAGGTTTTCATTGCACTATTAACTTTGCACTAAGCACTACGCACTATTCAGGGAAAGAGTTGTTTTCCAGTTTTGTCTTTAATTATGATAGCAAGAACGGGGCAAGAACGTGCGGCCTCCATAACAGCATCGAGAGTGTCGCCATCAGGATCGCTAATGATGGCCTTGCCATCTGAGTCTCGTAGCAAAAAGGTCAGGGGGGCGGCGATGGAACAGGGACCGGCGGAGATACATTTATCGAGATCAACGGTGATGGTGTGGCCATCTTTGCGGACGGCTTCGCTTTTTGATTCGGTGGTGGTTACCTTGGACATTGGTGTTTTATTTTAGCAGGAAAAGGTTAGGTATGAGATTGCCACGACCCGCCATAGCGGGCCTCGCAATGACGGTGATGATTGATTTCGGTTATTGTTTGGTATTAAATGGAGGTATGGATAAATTTAAAGTATTCAGCTATGAAGATCGTAGCGGAAAAGATTTGATTATCAAATCAGTTAAAAGGTTTACAAAATCTCAAAAATCAAAATATATTCGTCAAACTCTATTTCTAAGAAACTATGGTATCACTCGGAACAATCCCGTACTTAAAAAAATCGTAGGGACTCGAATGTGGGAGATGAGAAGCCTAGGAAAAGACAATCTTCGAATCTTTTGTGCTGAATACAGAGATGGTGTTGTTTTGCTACATGTTTTTATTAAAAAAACGCAAAAGACCAGTTCTGGCGACTTGTTACTTGCCCAAAGAAGACTTTCAGAACTACTTGACTGAATATACCTTTTATGGTATATTGTCTTTATGAGAAACCTAAAGACAATTAATGAGTTCACCAAGGAGCTGCTTAAAGATCCCGAAGTCAAGGCTGAGTATGATAAACTCGAGCCTGAGTATCAACTCATGTGCGCAATTATTGAGGCAAGAAGAGAAAAAAGACTTAGTCAGAAGCAACTAGCCGTAAAGGCCAAGACAACCCAAGCCAAGATTTCTATGATTGAAGCCGGTTTGTCAAACCCGACGATTCAGACAGTAAATTCAATTGCTATGGCTTTTGGGAAGAAATTGAGGATCGAATTTGTGTCTCGTTGAGTAGAAGGAACACTTTCCAAAACGGAAATAGTTGGAGTAGAAAGTAATGTGCAATAATTGCACATTGTTCCAAAATGGAACTATCTGGCTAACTTTTTCGTAAACAGGAAGCCTTGGAGAAAGCGAAGGCCGTACCAAAGATGGGTGATGAAGATGATTGGAATAGAGAGAAGAGATTGGAAGATGTTTTTTGAGACGCCGGCTATCCAAATAGCATTGGCAATGAGAGATAGAAAATATCCTTTGAATAACAGCCAGCCAATCCGGTGAAAATAGTTTAATGGTGGTTGGTTTAACCAACTAAGAAAAAGCAAGTAAAATATGCCTAGAACCAATAAGGACGGGCCAAAATAGACCAATTGAAGGGAGGTTTGGGGTAGAATTCTGGCAAAGAAGCCCCGATGAAGACCGAAGTTTCCATTTTGCCTAAGATGAGGGAACAAAATAGGTCGACGGTGATGGTAGACCAAGACTTGGGGATCGTATATAATTTTTTTACCTAGTCTGTGAGTGAGATCGAGACAGAGCTTGGTATCTTCACCCGGCCAGAAGTTTGAGTCAAAACCACCAACTTTTTCGAAGTCCAGTTTGCGGACGGCTAGATTCATAGAAGGATAGTCTTTGACGAATCTTTTTTGGAAAAGCAGAAATCTATATAAATAAGGGCCGGAACCGATGGGAGAGGCAGAAGCCCAACCGGAGGCGGCTTCTTGCCAACTGACTCCTGGAGGGGTGACTCCGGGACCACCGACACCGGCAATCATTGAATCCCTAAAGTGTGGCATCATATTTTTTAGCCAGTCCGGACTAGGAAATGCATCGTCGTCGATAAAGGCCAGGATTTCTCCTTTCGCCATTTTAGCTCCCACATCTCGCTTCTCGGCCGGGCCGACGTAGTGGCCGAAGTATTTTTGACGAAGTTTTGGGTAATTTAACTCAATCTTATAATCGCAGATCAGAATAATTTCGAAGCGTCGATAGGACTGTTTTTGAATAGCATCCAAACACTCTGCCAAATATGGATTTTTCTTTTTGTAATCGACAATGATGATAGAGACAATGGGGGGGGCTTTGTTCATGGGGTGATTGACTATACGTGTCTAATGGGTTATATTTCTCTTAGTTAAGGACCAGCGTGAGCGGATTGCCATGGCTGGTCTTTACCGTATCTTGAGCCTAAATAAATAACTTGGGTTGATTTTTGAGGCTATTTTCCTCCTAATAAATTTGATTTTCACTCTCTGAATTGGAGTCAATTTTGCACTCGAACCCTTATTTTCATAATAAAAGCGAGAAATCAATGCCATACTGTCCGCTAGTTCAACATCGGGATCACGATTTCCCTTTGTAACGTAACTTAATGAGGTTACGTGTTCGCGGTATGTAGGACTATTCGATTGATGATAATGATGAGCTCTTAATAGAAAGATATCTTGGTTCGTGTCTGATTCGGCTATTATTCTTCCATATAACTTTGTCTTCGACAAATTAAGTTTGAATTTTCTTAAAAGGGATCTGTAAGAGCGATTTAAAATCGTGTTAAGTTCCCAATTTCTTTTTTGGGCATGTTCCTTATTTACTATAATTGTAACAAAACAGATCTTTTCATCGTTAATTACATTTATCAATTCTGACCAAAAATTTGTTTCCGCAACAGGGTCTTTCAGGGAAGCAAAAGGGCCGGCTTTACGGAATATGTCACGCCCGTGAAGGATTATTTCAGAGTCACCGAAATATTTATCTTTTATTTTTGAGAGTGATCGATAAATCTTGTTTCTTCTTGATTCCTCGATAATAACTCCACAAAGGATAAAATATTTTGATGGATGTCCATACGAAGCCTTGCCCGATTCATCAATAGAGAGTAGTTTGTATTTGTTCATTTATAGCGGAGTTTGAGATGGGGGTCACCCTCCCAGTGGTCGGATCCATCATCGTCGTAGTAGTGAAGAATATAAGTGCGGTAAATAATGGCTAGGTAATCGATAAAGAAATTTTGAACCGAAGAAAGTCCAACATTGCTCATAAAATTGCTGGAAATCTCGACTGGTGATTCATAGATCCGCTTAAAACCAACCCTGTTCGCGATGGTGAGCATCTCGAGGTCAAAAGCCCAACGCTTGACGATCATCCTGGGGAGGACTTTGACCAGGACGGATCGTTTAAAAACTTTGAGGCCGGTTTGAGTATCTGAAACATTCAAACCAAAAAAGAATCTGGTGGCTCTTTGAACGATATGCGAGAGAATTTTCCTCTGCCAAGGATACTTGACCTTGCTGGCGTGATGCCGCTTACTTCCGATGATAATATCGGCATCGTACCACTTCATGTGTTCGAGAGCCAAACCAATACCTTTGGCATTGAGGTCTGAACCGGCATCAATAAAAGCGATTATTCCCCCCTTGGCTCTCGCCATACCAAAACGAACCGCATAACCCTTACCTTTGTTTTGTTTATATGAATAAACCTTGATATCTTGCCGACGCGTTTTTTTGGCTAGATGATAGGTTTTGTCCCGAGGTGATATACGACCATCAACCACGCAGAGAATCTCGTAGGGGCGATTTAATTGACTCAGGTAGTACTTAATTACAGTAAGATCGGTGACGATGGTTTTGCAGTTATAGGCAGGAACAATCACCGAAAGAAGCGAAGGATCAACTTTTCCGATTTTTATCTTTTTTCTTTTGGTGACCTTAGGCATGAAAGAATTTTACATCCAATAAAGTTATTTTGAATGGGGAGTTTGCCGACGGTAAAAATACACGAGCAGGGACAGGACCAAAAGGAAGTGAATCGTAAGGTTCGACCAGATAATGCCGGAAAGGGAGGTACGGTTCATATATAAGAGCACTGGCTGAACGATGGTGGCTATCAGGAGCAGGTAGTTCGCCTGAGGGCGGCCCGTGGCCATGAGGAAAGAAAGGATAAACTGACTGAGAGCAAAGAAGACCATGGAAAATGCGAACAACCACAGATAAGGGGTGATGGCTAAGTATTGGGATCCGGAAAGTATCCTGACAATGAAAGCCGGAAAAAGACTAAAAATACCGGCGCCTATGATCCCTAGAGCAAGGATTAGAACACCAAGCTTAACCAAGACCGATTTGGCGGAGCCGGTGGCGGTATGACGATGGGTGGCAATGGGGAGGGTGAGAGCGATGAGAGGTGTAAGACCAAAAAGAATCATTCTGCCAAGAATGGACAGAGCGGAGTAGAGACCGGAGAAGTAAGAATCCGAAAAGGCTCTGACGACCAAAATATCGGTGGAGATGAGAGAAAGAGTACCTAGGGCAAAGAGGAAACTAAAACCGGTAAATCCTCCGAGTGAAAACCGTGGTGCTTTTTTGACTGTTAGGCGGGGAAAAATAGAGGGCCGGATCCTCCAAAAAATAATGAGGGTGCCAATGATACTCGCGATCAGTTGACCAAGAACTGCCCCCGTAGCACCCAGGCCAAGACGGATAAGGAGAATGGATAAAACAATCGATAGAAAAATACCGACAAAGCCGACGAGAGAGATAAAAATAAATTTCTGGAAAGCGGTAATGTAGGAAGTAACAATGGTTTGAAAAAGAGAGACAAACATACTAAGACCAAGTACCACAAAGGCAGTGGGGTGAGCTTTGAACAAGACTGATAACGGACCGGCAAAGAAAATGAGAGCCAGGCCAAGGGTGACAGTAATGGGACTAAGAGTCTTCAAGAGATAGTAGAAGAATAGATTGGTAGAGACAGAGTCATCTTTCGCCTTGAAATCGGTGACGAACTTGGTGACCACGGTGGCGACGGTACCCATGGGAATACTTAGGATATAGATTAGAGATAGATAAGACAAAAACTCCCCGTACTCGGCCGGGACAAGGAACCTCAGTAAAATCAGATGAAACAAATAGCGAAAAATGTTTTGGGTGAAGCTCGCCACGTAAAAGACCATAGTGCTTTTGGCTGTGGGAGTGGAGAGAGAATTGAATATTCGTTTCATTGGTTTAGCTTGAAAATATAACTTGTGAAGACGCCGGAAGAGACAGTGGCGATGGGAGTATTCATATCGGAGTAGGAAATGACTTCGGAGATGACCACGCGGTAGAGTAGCTTTTCACTGGTAAATTCATCCGGATAGATCCAGCCGAAATACTCATCGGCAGAACTACTACTTGGGTGATTGCCGTAGGTTTGGAAGAGATAGCGCCAGCCACCATATGGGTGGTATGGCCGAGGATCTTTTCCTACGGTCTCCAAACTAAAGGGGCTATTCCCTATTAGAGGCATAATTTGATTGATTAAATTCCTGCGAGTAGTAAGACCATATTGGGACTGGGTGGTGGTGAAGATGGTGACAGAGTTTATGGCGATATAGATGGCAAAGAGTGGTGTAAGAAGTTTCCAGCTTACTTTCTCCAAGAAAAGTCCCAGGACTATCGTAGTCATAATAAAGAAGCCTAGCAGATAGTATTCACAGCCAATGGAGGGGTAGAGGAGATAGAAAAGAAGAATGGAAACGATCATCCAAGCGAGAATTTGAAACTTTCTTTCTTTTATCGCCTTCCGGAAAAACCAAACAAAAATCAGGACAACGAAGAGACTGATAAGGAAAACTGGTCGAGTCATATCGCCATGGGCTCCTAGACCGTGTTCTTCTTGAATATTGGTGTAGGGCTTGAGGTAAAGTGCTCGACTGATCGAGAACCAAACATTGTTTAGGTGATAGATAAGCTGGTCGAGACCAAAGACCGAACCCGAGGTTTTGGGGCTCAGGACATACCGGATGGGACCCAGGAGATCGTCAAAGTTGTGATTGATATCGAAGACGATGAGGGGTGAGACGACGGCGAGATAGGAAAAGATAGAGATCATCCAGATAGAAAGAGAAATTTTCTTAATATTTTTCAGAACAAGGAAAATAACGAGTGGCCAGTAGACCATGAGTGATAGATGAAGGTGGAGGCCGGAAGCCATGATAATAGTGGAGAGAATAAACCAGCGAGTGTCCTTCTCTGCCCGGTACAAAGAATAAAGAAGCCAAATGGTGACAAAGGCAATGGGAGTGGGATTCCAAAAACGATGATCAAAATAAATTAGTAGCGCCGAAAAGCCATAAAGAATAGCGGAAATCAAACCAACTTTTTTGGAAAATATCCTGGAGGCTACGAAATAGAGACTTATGGTAGTGATAATGCCAAAGAAAGAGGAGAAGTAGGCTAGGACAGAGAGATCACCGTTGCCGATCCAAAATAAAAGTGCGTTGAGATAGGTAAAGGCCGGACCCAGGTAAAAGCCAAAGTTACTGGCGCTCACGCCGATCCAGATGGGATGAAAATCTTTGACTTGAGACCAGGCTAAGAGGGCTTGATACTCCTCATCAAAGTTAAAAGAAAACCACTCGGCTGATTTCCAAAATCGGAGAACTATCAGAAAAATAAACAGAAGAATCGGAATTATTTTGGTCGGAGTAATCTTTAACTTGGCCACAGAGATAGTTTAGCATCAGCCGATAAAGTAGCCACGGGTGAAGAAGATAATTGAAAGTATAGAAAAAACTATAGTGGAAAAATAATAAACGTATTTAGTAAATGGGTGCTGGCGCTCTAACCAGTAGGCCAAATACATAAAGACTGGAAACATGACAAGTGTGTATCGCGGAACACTGGCAAAAGTGCCGGAGAAGCTGGGAAGGAGATAGGAAAGTAAGACAAATAGCCAATAGGAAAAGCGTATTTTTTTGAAGGAAAAGATTAAGACACCCAAGACTAGTGTGGCAGAGAGAAGTTCCAATACGACTGTAAAAAATAAGGGGTCCCAGTGATCGGTAAAAATAAGCATTTTGGCGTAGCGAAAAAAGACCTGATGAAGCAGAATTAGCTTATTGACCGTCCGGCCGGTAAAGTTTGTTTGAATTGTGGCGAAAAACAAGGCGTCTCCCGTCTTGAGAAATTGGAAACGCATAAATGACAGAAGCCCTAATGGTGGAAGGGTCAACCAGATGGCAGATGGATTTAAACATTTCTTGATATCTTTTCCGTAATAAACCCAGAATTCGTAGATAAGAGCCGGCCAGAGAAAAATGCCGGTGATTTTGGTGGCAGACGCGATAGCAGCCGCTATACAAGCCAAGAGGAATTGATTGCGGCGAGCAAAGTAAAAGCTGAGGACCGCCAGAAGTAGAAAAAGAGATTCTGTGTATACAGAACCAAAAAAGAAAGCTGTGGGAAAAAGCAAAAGGAGATAGATGGTTGATTTGGCAATTTTGGATTTGAAATCCAGAGCGACTAGTTTATAAAGGAAATAGAGAGCCAAAATAATACAGAGATGAGAAATAATTAGTCCGGAGGCGAGATAGTTATCGAAAAAATTGAAAGTGCGAATGGTCCAGGGGTAGATAGGGAAGAATGCATAGTCCATGTCTGTCTTGTGTTGGTAGCCGTAACCAAACTCGGCCAAGTCCAGATAATGAAGCCCGTCGAAGTTGGACCACATGGAAAAAAGATTACTCGCTGAAGGTATCTCGGTGAGATTGGTGAATCTGGTGCGTGGGGTCAGAAGAAACATGGCCGGAAGGGCGATGAGAATAATCAGCAGTCTCCAACCGAGGACGAGTTTAAGGATTTCTTTGATTGTCATTTAATTTATATAGATTGCTTCGTCGTTTCACTCCTCGCAATGACGGGTGGAGTGAGATTGCCACGTCGCGATTACACTCTTCGCAATGACGTGGAAAGAATGTGTTGATAAACGGCGAGGGTGAGTTTGGCGGTTTTGGCCCAAGAAAAGTCATGGGAACGTTCTTTGGCAAGATTAATTTGTTTCAATTTGGCTTCGGGAGAAAGTTTTAAAGCTTTTTTGATAGCTTTTTCCATGGATTTTAATTTCCTCGGACTAAAGGTAATCGCCTCTTCATGATATATTTCCGGAAGGCTAGATTTTTTGGAACTGGCTATCAAGCAACCGGCCGTCATGGCTTCCAGTAACGGCAAACCAAAACCCTCGTACAAGGACGGCTGAACATAAAGCGAGGCTAGGTGAAACATGGCGTTAAAATCTTCATCCGGGACGAAACCCGGGTAACTGATGTGGTTGTAGACTTGTAAACGAACCAAATCGATTAATTCCGGGTGAACCGGTTTAATAATTTCTTGGAGCATACCCTTACCAACGATTACTAATGGTATTCCGAGTCGATCCGTAACTTCAGCTAGTGAGGGGAGATTTTTATTTGGATTTGGCCCAGCGGCAAGCGTGAGGATAAATTTATCGGGAAGATGATATTTTTCTTTGATTTCGGCAATCTTTGAAGAAGAGGGGGGCTTTTTGTAGATCTCTGCTACCGCCAATGGGGTAACAAAGATTTTTTCTGGGGAGATACGAAAATATTTTTCGATATCTTTTTTGGAGTTTTCGGAGTCGGTAATGATGGCTGAAACCGATCTCAGAGACCACCACTGACGTAATAGATTGAGAGTACCCTTGATACCCTTAGGATACCGGCTGGACATAACGAGGGGTGTCAGATCATGAATAGTGACGATGGTGGGTTTTTCCTTTTTTACCGGAAAGGTAGCGTAAAAAAGATCAAAGAAGGGGAAGTGAATAATATCCGGATTTTTATCCGTCAAATCTATATCAGGAAGTTTAGCTAATGCTCTGGATAGATTTTCGGAATAAACTCCAACTCCCCTACCAGCGGAATGATCGCCTCCATTTAGAAATACTTTAATTTTTTCCATAATCTTCGTCTTTGTAGAGTTCCCAGAGCTTCATATAGGAAAAGGCGTGATGAAAACCTGAGTAAAGAGAGAATACAAACCCTGGAAAACCATCCATAAAACCACGATAGCGGATATACAGACTAAGGAAAGTACCTAAAGGTTTAAAGAATAAATAATTTAGGGTGTTGAAAAAATTGATTTTGACGCCATCTCTTTTATAGAAACCGGCTTGGAGACTGGAGTAACGATTCTCTCGGAGTAAGTAGCGAGAAAAATTGGGGGTGGCAAAGTGATCCAGGTCAGAACGTAACCAACCGACACTTCCTTTAACAATCATTTGCTCATGGACATCTTTGGCGGGAAGTTCGGCCTTACCACGTTGGAATAGTCTGATCACCGGATCCGGGTACTGTCCAGCGTTCTTTAAATATCGATTGAGAAAGAAATTTTTTCTGGGTAACCAGTAGGCGGCGGCCGGTTTGGTGAGACGATACGGCTCAGGAAAAAAGGGGAGAAATTTGTTGATGGTTGATTTTAATGGTGAAAGCCAACTGTCGTAACCAAAGTAGTCGCCATCGAGAATACCGATAATTTCCTTTTGCATTACCGGCGTTATTCGCTCGTCAGCATCTAGCTGAAGAATCCAGTCAGACTTGGCTTCGCGATTGGCAATGTCTTTTTGGATGTGGAAGACCGGATTGTTTTCTCTGAGTAGCACCTTGGCACCCAGCTTGCGGGCGATCTCAGCCGTCTTGTCCGTAGAATGGCCATCCACCACGATGATTTCATCTACCCAGCCCTTGACCGAGTTTAAGCAGTCGGCGATACAGTCCTCGTTGTTATACGAGGCTAAAGTGACCGAGATAGTTTGACGTTTAGATTTTTTCATTTGGTGGAGAGGAATTTGAACATTATAGCCCCTGCCGGAGAAAGAACCGTGCCAATTACTTTGGTGTCATCTACTTTTTCCTCGGCGGTAATGAGAAGAGTGTTGGGTAACAGCTTGTCTTGTTCGTAATTGATAGTGCGGAATTCGTATTTACCCAGCTTGCGGCCGGTAGCAAAGCCGTAGTGATCCGGTTCAGACATGACGATATCTCTCTGAAGATCTGCCGGAGGATATTTGGTGAAGAAGGCGATCAAGATATATGGCTGGTCGTAACGATCGGTGATAATAATATGATCATATTTGTTGTAGTTTTCTTTAGTGAAGGCAGCAACTTGATCAAAACCGTATTGCCAGGCGTAGGGTAGTTCCTTCGGGTAGTGGACATAGTACATATGAAGATAACGGGCAAATGAATAAAAACTCAAAAAACCAAAAATACAAAAAATCAAAATTTTGTAGACGAATTTATATTTTTTAATTAATTCAAAAAACTCATAAGTCCCCAGGGCGGCGATGATCATGAGTGGGACAGACATGTTCTCGGCTCGGAGGGCATGGGGTGACTGGTAGGTAATAGAGGCGGCTAGGGGGGCAATCAGGAACCAAGCCAGAACGACTTTCTTACCGTTGGAGTCGAGCATTATTAGAGAAAGTAGTCCTAGGGCGAAGAATGGGAGAAGGAAGAGAAGACTTTGCCCCGTTTCCGGAACTTTGCTTCTGGCTATAGCATCCCCATTGAGGAATAGAAAATCAGGAGAGTAATGAGAAAGATAGTTTTGGACGAATCTCATGGAGTAAGAGAGATAACGATTGTGAATTAATCTGACTTGTAAACTGCTTTTATCCTCATGCTCAAGACGGTAGTTAGTGGCTTGCCAGTCCGGACCGGAGTCGGCAAAGATCGAGACGCCGGAAAAACGAGACTGACCCTCTTTGGAGAGAAGTTGGCTGGCGATGGGGAGGGAAAGAAGAAGGCCGAGGAGGGTGGCAATGATAATAGTTTTCAGTTTTGAGTTCTCAGATTTCAGGTTTCTGATGCCGGAGAATAATTCTTGACGGTAGATGAAGACGAGAGAGAGGGCAAGAAGAGGAGAAATTATTCTGGCCGAATGATAAGTGTAAAAGCTTAAGGCAAAAGAGGTAACGAATAGGTAAAAATATTTTTGATTTTCCAAACCTTTTAAGAAACCCCAGACACCAAGAAGGATGAGGAAAGTAGCGGCGTTGACTTCCCAGCCACCCCTGGAAAACTGGAGATGCCAGGGAGATAGGGCGAGAAAAAGAGCAGAGAGTAAGGGTAGGTGGCGTGAGATTGCCACGTCGCGTTCGCTCCTCGCAATGACGGGAGGGAAGAGAAGTTTGATAATCAGGTAGACGAGAAGGACGCTGGCGATACCAAGGAGGGCCGATGGCAAACGAACCGCCGTGACAGTCAAACCCAAGAATTTGACAAAGGGTAAAACCAAATAAAAATAAACCGGAAGTTTGTAATCGTCGAAGGACCGGAAGACCAAGGGCCAGGCTATGGAGTGCTCGTCTTTACCCGTTTGGATCAATGACCAGGCGTTATAGCCGATGGCGGCTTCATCGGCATTCAAACCGGCAGGGAACTGATCGAGAGAGTACAGTCTGAGAACAGCGGCGAAAATGAGGATAGCGATAATTAAAAAATGTTTTTTCACTTGTCTTTGGTCTTTATTATTCTTAAAGAAATGTCTCCATTGGGGAAAAGCACATCAACGTGTTTTTCTATCGTGGGTAGAGAGAAATCAAAGTTTTCCGGAAAGTTGCCTATGGTTCCCACAAAGATAGTGCCAAACTGATTACTAACTTCACTCAGACCGGACTGGTGGAACTCGGCCAGACCAACTTTGGCAACATTGCCAACGTCGTAACCGCCAGACTGAAATTCATTGATCTTTTGATAAGTAGCCGGATCAAAACGGGAGTAAAAAAGATAGAAGATATATGGTTGACCCAAAACGTCGGTCATGACAACTTTGTCCTGCGGATACTGATTGATAAACTGCATGGCTTCTTTGTAGCCATATTGAAATTCTTTGGCATAAATGAAGTTTGAGTGAACAAAGAGAAGATCAAGAAAATAGACAAAGAAAACTATCGAGAGAAGGGCGACGAAAAAGAAAAGTGGCTTTATTTTCGTCAGCGCATAATAGGCTCCCAGTCCGCAAATAACTGCGAGGGGAATGGTGAGGAAAAGAGCTCTAACCGTCGAGTACTCGGAAAGGGTGAGAGATCCCGGAAGTGGGGCGAGCAGTAGTAAGCCGGCAATCAGGAGAGAGTTTTTTAGATTTGGGGATCTAACTAGAAAGATAACTCCTAAAACAAACCAAATAAAATCGAAGGGTAGAAGCATCCCCATACCGGGAACGTGTCCCCTTTCAACTATTCCTGTGCCTTCGTAAAATAGAACCCCCGGACTAAGGTGCTTCAGATACCGACTGGCAATCAGCCTAGTTGTCAGTTGTGGTTGGTTGTGAAAAAGACTGAGACTTAAGGAGTTGTTACTATCCGTGGCTCGGAGCTGTTCGCTGATGCCGGGATGATAGCCAAAGATGCTGAGTCGCTTCAGGCGATTGGCACTTTCGCCGGACATGGTAGACAGTGTAAGCGAAAGGAAGAAGGCCAAGACAAAGGCGACAACGGCTTTATTTTTTTTGACGGAAAAATAGAGTTTAAATTGATCTCTAAACTCTGACCAATAAAGTAGGACAGGAAGAACCAAAACCAGAGGAGTAAAAAGTTTGGCTGCTTGGTAGGTAAGGAAAGTCAGAAGAGCCAAGATGAGGGAGAAAGTCAGGAATTTGCCGGAACGAATAAAGACGAGAAGAAAATAAAGAGCGAAGAGAAGTAAGGTGACGAAGACATTGGTTTCCCAAGCCCCACGACTGAAGTGAATGTGCCAGGGCATGATGGCTAGAGAGAGGGCGGCGTAAGATCCCAGTTCACAGTTCTCGGTTGTCAGTTCTTGGTTTTTTGGTTTTGATTTTTTGGAAAATAGTTCATTGGTCAAAAGAAAGATGCCGTAAATGGCGAGGATGCCGGCGAGAGCGCTGGGGAGTCGGACGGCAAATTCGGTGAGTCCCAGAACAGCGATGGGTGGAATGGCCAGATAGACGTAAAGTCCCGGTTTAAAATCTCCGAAGCTTTTGAAAATGATCGGAAGAAACTTTCCGAATTCATCTCGACCGGTTTTGATGATTGAATAGGCGTTGTAACCCAGAGCCGCCTCATCCCAAGTTAAGGCATTGGGTAATGATCCGAGCTGATAAAGTCTGAGGACAGTTCCCAAAATAAGAGCGAGTATCAATAGCCAGTACTTCTTCATGGAAGTTCGATTATTTTAAAAGCGGTTGACCCATCCAGAAAATTGATGGTTTTTAAAACGTTGGCTCCTGTCGGAAGATGATCCGGCGAAGCAACCATCAAACTGTTGGATGTCGGAATCTCTCCGCCACTTTCCAGAGGTAACGAGGTGATCTTGCCGACCGGAATTTGCCAGTCGTTAACGAAGTAGACGTTATCGATTTTGTCCGTCCAAAACCAGTCCGATTTTTCAAACCGAATATTGTCCCCGCCCGGTTGTAATTTTTCAGGGGCAAGTTGGTTATAAAAAGCATAGAAAATATGGGCTTCACCATAGCGTTTGGAGATAAAGACTTTGGAAAAGTTTTTCTGAGTATTAATAAAATCGAAGACTTGCCGGTAACCATATTGCCAAGACTCCGAGTAGGTCTTGGAGTAGTTAGTGAAGTAGTCGTCTGAATAAATGACGAAAACGATAATAGCCACTGTCATCACTAAAGCAATTAAAAATGTTTTGGCAAAAGCCGAGAGACGATCCGCAAGAAAAAATAAACCTAAAGCGGCAATAATTACGGTAGCAGGAATCATGGGGTTTGGACGTAGAGCTTGTGGGGGATCGACTGTTAGGGCAGAAGCAACAGGAGAGAGCAAGAGCCAAGAAAGAATGAATTGATTCGATTTTTCACTTGGATTTTTAATTAAGTAAAATATCCCAATTAAAAATAAAACCATAATGGGAAAGCCAAGAAGGTTTCTGCCGGGGATAGCGAACTGGAACTGGGCTCCCCTGCTCTGATTGAAGAAATCCGGAGCGAAGTAACCAAAATAATTATTGATGAAAGTCTGGGCAAAATACAAAGGTCGGTTATAGACAAATTTGGCGATGATGGGAGGTAAGCCACTCTCCAGTCTTTTCTGTCCTAGGGTGTAGGCAGTTGATTCGGTGATGATATTTAATTTGCCATAACGGGCAGTGCCGGTACCAGTAAAGATCTGATAAGCCACAATGGTGGCGAAAAAGGCAAGAATTAATATTGCGATCACCATCTTGATCCTGGATTGCCACGTCGCAAACGCTCCTCGCAATGACCGCCAGTAAATAATGATAAAGGCCAAAATAATTGTGGGGACAAAAATTCTAGAAGTATTGTAGGTATGAAGAGATAAGCCAAAAAGGAAAGCAGAAGCTATTAGTGCGAAGTTGTTGGTTCGAGGTTCGTTGATAGAGCGTATTAGAAAGTAGGCTGCGAAAATTATTAGAGTTAGTGAAAGATTGGCCTCCAATGCCGGGCGGGAAATAAAGAAGTGCCAGGGCATAAAGGCAAGGAAGAAAGCGGAGATAGTTGGCAGATTACAGATGTCAGATGACAGTTTAGGTAATTTGTTTATGGACTTGTTGTTATTTCTGAGAACTGAGAACTTAGAACTGAGAACTAATTGATTTGCGAGAAGGTAGATACCTGGAATGGCGAGGGTGCCGGCAAGGGCGGAGATAAAGCGGATTGAAAAAACCGAAAGACCAAAAGCCCAAACAGGGAAGACCGTCAGATATATATAGAGGGGCAGTTTGTAATCGCCAAAAGCTCTGAAAATTAGGGGTAGTCTAGTTCCCCATTCGTCTTTTCCGGTAAGAAGAATTGAGTAGGCGTTATAACCATGACTGATTTCATCCCAGTTAGGGGCGACCGGAAAACGATCTAACCAGAAGAATCTGACTAAACCACCCAACAAAGTTAAAATTAAAAGAATCAGAAGTTGTTTTTTCATTGCTTAAAGTCAAAGACTTCCATAATTATCTCACCTGTCGGGGTAGTAACTTGATGCAGAGTGTGTCTTTCACTTGGTAGCAGGGAATTCCCCTGCCAAACATAAAGAGTTTCAAGATTTTTATCTTCCGGCCAATCTAATTTTTCGAATGAATATTTTCCCAATCTATATTTACCCATTTGATCCAAATAATCGACCGGATTTTTTTGCATTTCCTTTTCCCAGTCTGCAGAAGCTGCTTGAAAGACTGGTGGAGGTGTCTTAAGGTAAAAAGCAATGAACGATTGCCCTTGTGTCCCCTTATCGACCATAACAGTATCGTAATTCCTCTGAATCTTTGAAATAGCATTCACGGTATCTCTCCAGCCGTAAGACAAGGCTTTGGGGTAGGTAACAACCGAGTTGAAAAAGTAATCCTCGAAATAGAATCCGGTCAGGATAATGGCCAGTCCGATAAAAAGTCCCAGGATTTTTTTAGAGTACTTATTTTTTATTTCCAGGAATCTAACAAAACCAAAAGCGGCGATTATTTCCCATAGACACAAAAAGGAACCGGCACGGTTTGGGCGGTAACCTTCTTTAGTAAGCGCTGCCGGGATGGCGGCAAGGAGGAGCCAAATAAGTAGAGGTCTGGCATCGTAGTCTTCATCTTTTATCTTCTTAAGAAGAAGGAAAAGACCAAAAAGAACGAGAGGTAACATCCAGAAAAGAAGGAGTCCCCTACCTGGAATAACCGAGTAGGTTATTTCCCGACCACCTTCGGTAAACCAAAATGGTAAAGAGAAATAACTAAGATAATTCTCTCCGAACCGAGAGATGACGGTAAATATTTTTCGGTGAAAGAGACGTGGTATTTTTGGGTTTATCTTTGCAAGTGGGGAGTAGAAAGATTGATCATCGATTTGTTTTAAATTGACAGTATCGAGTTTAGATACCAGAAGATCCCCTCCCCTTTTGGCGGAGTTGCCAAAAACTGAGTCTATAACTAGAGGACTTAAAAGAATAATAATTGTCAGAAGGGCAGGCAGTAGTGATTTTAAACCTTTTGAAAAAATCTGCCGGCGATAAAGGAATAACAGCGAAAGGGCAAAGAGAGGAATATAGATTTTAGCCGAGTGATAGGCATACAAACTGAGACCCCAAAGAATGGCGGTGTAAATAAATTGTCGATGGTCTTTGAGTCCTCTCAAATATAAATAAAGTCCCAAGGGAAACAAAAAGGAGGTGAGGTTCACTTCCAAGGCAGTTCTTGAAAACTGGATATGCCAGGGAGAGAGGGCGAGAAAGATAGCACTATAGAGTGGAAGGTGTTTATAGTTAGGGAATATTTTGCCGGTGAGTAAATAAATCGCTAAGATGGCCAAGACCCCAAAGATGGCACTAGGGAGGCGCGCGGCAAATTCATTTAGCCCGAAGATTGCAACACTGGGAATCATCAAATAGGTCTGGAGGGGCGCTTTGTAGTCCAGAAATGACTTGAAAGAAGAAATCGGCCAACCCAATCCCCACTCGTCCTTACCTGTTTGCAGAAGACTGTAGGCGCTATACGCCTGACTAGCTTCGTCTGGAGAAAAGCCGGCGGGTATGCGACCGAGGTAGGTGAAGCGTAGGAAAAGCCCCAGGATTAGGATTAAGGCAAGGAGGACTTTCCCGATTTTCATACTACTTACTATTATATGGCTTGGTACCGGTCAAAATGTAGAAAAGAGGTTGACCGAAGATATTTTTTTGAGTGGCAAGAACTTTGGTGTTCTCCAAAGGGTTTTTACTCCAGTCCCAATCCCCTATCCCTTCGCGTCCTTGGACGGCGAGATAAAGATCATTGTTCGTCAGGAGGACTTTGAGCTCATCCAGATTGGGTGACTCTCCAAAATAGTATTTGTCCGCAAATTGGAACCCGTGGAAAGATCTGGCTTGATAAGTATCAACCACATCAGTGACAAAGTTTTTTTGGAATTCCTTAGGTGAGTACCTGGTATAGAAAAGAAACATGAGAAGGGATGGCTGATGGGTATTGTTGATGTAGACCTTGTCGTATTGAGGCAGTAGAGGTTTTAATTCAGTAAAAATATTTTTGAAACCATATTCCCAAAGAGAGGCAGACTCGTAACGGTAATGAGCAGAATAACGGTGAAAGTAACCGGCAAAAGAAACGGCGAGAATTATTAAGAAGATGAAGATCGTTGATTTGATTAATTTACTGGAGAAGAAACTTAGAAGATAAGTACCGCCGAGAGAGGAAATTAATATTAATGGAGGCAGCATTAGAAAAAGACGGGTGGCATGAGTGCCACCATCTACGGTGAGACAGCTAGGTATTGGGGAAAGAAGAAGCCATAATAACAGTAGGCGGTTATTCTTTTCGGTAATATTTTTAAGCATGAAAAATAAACCAGCAAGAAATAGTGGAAGTAAGATTGTAAGAAGCTCACCGACCATTGAAACTGAGTGTCGGAATTGAGGATCGCCTTTTATAAAAAGAAACTGTGGGGAGAAAGCGGTGAGGTAGTTATTCATGAACGCCGAAGAAATGGCGAGATATTTGTTGTGAAAAAGGGTTTCAACAATTGATTTACCAACCCAGGGATCTGTTCTTTGGAGGATAACCGTTTCAATAATTTTTGAGTCACTAAAAATACTCACTAAATTGAAACGACCACCGGCTTGGCCAAAAAATACGTTGTAAATTACCGGAAAGAAGATGATTAAAGGGAGAATAAGACGGATCCAATTTGTTTTAAGATTAAGTCTTGGTTTAAAAACAAAAAGAAGAGAAAGAACAAATAAAGGGGTAAAGACCATGGCAGTCGAATAAGTATAGAAAGTGAGGACAAAAGGAATTAGACCGGCAAAATATTTTTCTTTCAAGAAGAGATGGGTACCGAGCATGACCAGGAAAATTAAGGGAACGACCTCAAAAGCGGCTCTGGAAAAATGAATGTGCCAGGGAGTAAAAGCAAGTAATAAAGCCGATAAAAGAGCAGTTCTTTTGTTTTTAAAAATTGTTAAGCCGAGAAGGTAAATTAAATAAATGCTGGCGGAACCGAGCAGAGCTACGGGAAGTCGTACAGCCAGATCGGTGGGACCAAATATCCCTACAAAGGGAGCGGTGATGTACATGAGAAGCGGGGCGCGCCACTCTGAAAGGCTTTGGATATAGGTAGGTAAGAGGTGCCCCATGTAATCGCGACCGGTAGTGATGAGAGACCAAGCCTGATAACCAACGTCTATTTCATCTCCAAAAAGAGCAATAGGAAGACTAGTGAGACTCTGGAGCCGAAAAAAAGCCCCGGCTGCAATAATGATCGCCAGAAAAGCTTCTATCATAGATCCATTATAGCCATTTTTTCATTTTCCTAAATAAAGGGGATTTTTAATGTCAGGAATAAATTTAGAAAGTGAAAAAGACTCAGAGTAACGTAACCGACCCACCAAGCCGGATTCTCTGCAAAAGTAAGTAGTCCAAAAATAAGAGCCGGGGCGAGGTGCCTCTCATGCACTCTCGTCTGCAGAAAGAAAACGGCTAGGGCCCAGATGAATAAAGAGTTCAGGAAAGTTCTTGGGTATTGGTTCTTGGATACTCTGATAAGTAGATACACAAGTAGAGATATAAGAAGGACGATGGAGATTGTTCGCACAGAGAGTAGTCCCAGGTGAACGGAGTCTTCGGCTCCAGCCGGATATAAAAGATACCAAAAATTCCAGGCCGCATCGGAAACGCCGGTAGAGGACCCACTGAGAGTGGCAAAATAATTTTTAAGCGCGGCAAAGGGGCTCAAGCCGAAGGGCAAGTAACTGGCAAAGAAAACAAGGATCGAGTAGAAGGCTCCTGCCAGAAGTTGTCGAACAGGAAGATTCTTTAGCCAAAGAAAGAGATAAAAGGGCGCGAACCAGAGAGCTGTTTGTTTCGTCAGAGTGGCAAAGATAAAAAATATTAATGATGAGGATTTAGCCCGATCCGTTTTACCGAGAAACATGAGGTAGAGAGAAAGTAAAAGAAAAAAGTTAGTTATCGGTTCGATTTGACCCCAGACCGAACTGAGGTATATAACCGCCGGATTAAATAAATAGAGAGATGTTAGTAAGTATGGATGTTTAATTTTTCTGGCTTGGAAAAACTTGAAAATTAGAAGACCGGTACCCAGATCTGCGAGGATTCCGGGTAACTTGAGAAAACCGTAGCTCATATTTTCGTGATTAAACAAAGGAATGATAAATGACGGAAAAAAAGAAAAAGAATTATTTAAGAAAGTAAATAAATTGCGTAGAAGGGAAAGAAATAGATTGGAAACGGCGAAAAGGTAAATTGCTAATGGTGGATAATTGGCATCGTTAAAGCCGGTGAAGTGAGTTGAATAAAGTCCGATCGTGTTCGTCAGAGCGGCATTTCCCCAGACCAAGTGATTTTTGACATCTCCCGAGTACTGAGGAAATAGAAATATTAAACGTAGCAAAAAAGCTACTACCAAGATCACGTAAATTGACTTAATCTTTTTCATAATCCACCAATAACCAAATCAATACAGCTATTATTCCAGCTCTGGATATTTGAACTATTTCTAAAAAGTAAGAAGACTTCGTCAGAGATACCGGTAAAGCAAGTTTTGAATGAATAAACATCTGCAAGTGTAAGGAAGGATCAAAGGAAAACAGGATAATTAACCAACAGATTATTAAAGTGAAATAAAAAAAGTAGTCAGCCTTAGAAATAGAATAGATGACGAGCCAAGGCATGATCCATACTAGCCACTGAGGGTGGAAATGAGAAAAAGCTAGAGAGGCCAGAAGGGCAGAACCAATCGCAGTTGGTAGAGATAGCCTCTTCTTCCATACCAGGATTAGAATTAAGGTGTAGAAGATGAAAAAGAGAGGAATGTCATGACCGGAAGCGATGGAGATGGAGGCGTAGGTACTTTTACCTATTTGTTCGGCGAAGAGGGCGTAGTAACGATAGGCGGCAGATCCAAGATAGGGAAGAATTCCAAGTAGATAAACTCCAAGGCCGGTAACAGCTAATAGCAGAGATTGAAGGAGCTTTTTGTGAGTAGCCAAATAATGGAGAGCCAGAATGGGGATGAGGATCAATCCCGCTGGCTTGATGAGAGCCGAAAGGGCAATCAGAAGCACCGAGAGAAAGGGTTTGCCTTTCTGGTAATAGTAGAGACCAAGGGTGATAAAGAGAGCAATGATGATATCTACTTGACCGACCATTGAACTAACATAAATTGCCAGAGGGTTGAAAGTCCACAAAAGCATGGCAAGTTTTTTATGATTCTGTTTTTCAAAAAATTTAGGGAGTAACCACAAAAAAGCTAGATCTGCCAAAATCATAGGGAGTTTGTATAGAAGGAGAAGAACGTTGAAGTTGGGACTTGAAGGTAACCAGTCTTGATTGGCGAAAATTTGGCCGGTTTCTTTTACCACTGCTTGAAACGGCAAATAGATGAGGGAGGGAATTAGATAAGCTAAGGGTTGGTAGTTGAAGACTACGTTGGTATTTGGAGTGTCGTAGAAAGTAAATAACTTTCCCTCACCAATGATCAGTTTTCCGGCTATTGAAAAAGCCCCGATATCCGACTGATAAGTAAAAATTGAGACAACCACCCTAATTAAAAAAGCAAAACAAATCAGATATTTAAACCATGAACTATTCATCTTTTTACAGTTTTAATTATTTTCTGCCATTTTTGACCCGCCCAAAGAACTAGATTTAGTATAGCTGAGCCAATTACTCCGTGATATATCTGGGCGGACTTGGCTAAAGGACTTTTAAGATGACTGACAAAATTACCACTAGCACCATGAGCGTGTTGAACCTTGGCTTTGGGCAAGTAATAGATGGGGAAGCCAAACCGATGAAGGCGGCGACAGAACTCGATGTCTTCATAATACAGAAAGTAGGCTTCGTCTAGACCACCAACTATGTCAATCGTAGATTTAGGAATCAAAAAGGCAGCCATGACAACAACATCTACTTGGGTAGTTTCCTCCCCAGGATTGTATTTGTTAAAGCAGTTCTTACAGTTGAAGAAGTAATACTTGATAGCGTTCAGAATGGTGGGAAATTTGTAACAAGAAGGTTGAAGATTGCCGTCATTATTTAAGAGCCGAGGAGCAACAGCACCAAGTTTGGGAGTTTTTTTAGCGAAGTCAAGAAGATTTTTTAGAGCAGAGCCAATAATTCTGGTGTCGGGGTTGATGATGAGAATATAATCCCCTTTCGAGATTTTAATACCCTGATTGATGGCTTTGCTGAAACCAATGTTTTCCAGATTTCGAATGACGGTTGGTTTCAGAGAATGTTTTTCGGCTTTGTCAGCTCCTTTATCCGATGGGTAATTATCGACGACGATAATTTCTTTTTTTATACCATCCCGATTCTTTTTGATAGAATCCAAAAAAGGAACAATCGTATTTTCCGAACGATAGCCGACCGTTATTATGGACAGCTCAGGTTTCATAAGGCGTGTTTACCAATTTAAAAACTTCCTGGTCAGAGATGGGGAGAGATTGCCGCTTGCCTTTGGTAATGAATTCTTTTAGGGCGGCAAAGATGACCTTTAAATATCGAGGGTGTCTCAAGGAGTTGGAAAAAAGAAAAAGTTTGTGCGAAAGAAGCATCCGTAGATCAGAAAAATTTTGCCAGGTAAAAAGAAGCTCGTTTCTTTGTTTAATTAAATTCATATATTCCTTGTTTTTTAGTCCAAAGGTGGATTCGTGATGGTGGACGACAATTGGTTCCGGTGTCCAGATTATTTTGTATCCCGAACGCCAGGCGCGCCAGCCAATATCGATATCTTCCCAGTAAGCCGGACTATATATTTCATTGAAACCTCCCAGTTTATCCCAGATTGACCGCCTTAGGATACAACTGCCGCCGGACGGCCAAGCGGAGTAATGCGGGGTTTTTTTATCTTCCCCCCGGACAAACTGAAACTTGCCGGAGTGCCAGGAAACTTGTGGCCAGGATGAATTTTCTTCGTTGAAGTTCACCGCAAAAACTTTAAGGTCATCGAAGTATTCCATGGATTTTTCGATGTAACCCGGTTTGGGATAGACATCGTTATTGATAAAGATAAGAAAATCGGCCTTCGAATATGAAACTCCTTCATTGACCGATTTAGAAAAACCAAGATTTTCCGAGTGCCGAACACAGATCACTTTGGGCAACCATTTTTCCAGATATTTCGGAGCATCGTCCGTACCGCCGTCGTCTACGACGATAATTTTATTTACTTCCGGTGAGGTTTTAAGTACCACCGGTAAATTCTTTTCCAACAGCCATTGGGCGTTGTAAGAAGGGATGACGATGTCGATCGTGGGCTGTTTGGCCATATTCTTAATTATAGCTAACTCAACAGGAATCTATTAGTATTTTATTCTAAATACTAAATACAGGAAAAAGACGGCTAAAGTAACCAGCGACAAGTAGACTCCCTTCTTAAAATCCGGGTTATTATAACCAAAGGTGATCTTATGCTCGCCTTTGGGAACTGACACTTCTTTGAAGGTTTCCTTGAACTTCTGAATCGTGACCGGAGTATCGTCGATATTGGCTTGCCAATGGTCGGAGTAGTTTTCCATCAAAACGAAGCGGTTGTCGGTGGTAGTATTTACGGTAAATTCCCAAAAATCGTCCGCTTTGTTCGTGAGAAGTATTGAGTTTTTTGGATTAGTCTCGGAGAAAAAGTACGGAGGGGTGTAGTTTTGATTTTCTAAAATAACTACAGTACCTTCAGTAAAAACAGGTTTCCAGATTTTCTGATTAATACTATCAGCGATTTTCCCGTCCTTATCCGGAATCGAAACCTCGCTTCTCTTTAGAGCCATAAAATACTTCACTCCAAATTCGTCAAGCTTATCTAGGGCTGCACCATTCTCAAAGTAACGACTGATACTGCCATGGACGTCTTGATTTTTCATATACTTTTCGTACTGCAAGGGAGCAATCGGATCGTAACCGGAAGTAGAATAAAAGCCGAATACCTCCCACATATTGGGTGGCAGGAGCTCTCCGGACTCTCTCTCGAACCGGAAAAGATTAGGGGTTTCTGAATACTTTTCTTTGACAAAGGTAATCGATGGTGTTTCCGGAAAGTATAAATTTTTGGGAACAAAGGGAGTTACTTTTTTAAAGAAAAGAAAACCTTCGAAAAAAGCCAATAGTAAAACGACGTAGACCGCTAGAGTTTGTAATTTCCGGAACCTCAGCCCAGTCGCCAAGAGTCCAAAAAGAATTATGTAAATACCAAAAGGATACACTGAGTTTCTAGCCGCCGTGGTGAAATTGGCTTTGATTGCTTGATAATAGCTTGACATGCCGGGACCGTCTTGGGCGATGACATAAAGCGACCCAAGAAGAATGCTGTAAAGCAGTAAAAAGAAAGCGATAAATATGACGTTAGAAAACAAAAGTGATTTGCCATCTACTTTCCTTGAGAGAAAATCTTTGATCCCTGAGCTTGCTAAAATCACCCCGCCGAAAATGGCGAGAATAATGCTTCTCCCGGCCGGACTGCTGGATAAAAATGGCAGATGATATTGATAAACCAAAAATCCAAACGGGTACCTGGTAGTTAAAAATATACCCAGTAATAACAATACCAGGCCAATGACACCTAAAGAATCTATCTTTCTGGACCGAAATACTTTAACAATTTGGTAGATAGCAAAAAATAAAGGGATTGTACCAAAGTTGACTAATTTTTCTTGGAAATTATAATCTCCGCCAAAGTAATTCCCAGTGGAAGGATTGCCAAATACATTTACAGAGAAGAGGGTGGCCAATAATTTACTCCAAGGTATGAACCCAAAATTTACTCCCACAAGTGTTTCAAGTGATCGAATTGAGTGGCTAATAATACTTAGGCTTGGGAAAATGGCGGGAGCGGTAAGAAGTAGAGAAATAATAATTATGCAGAGTGGCTTTATGAAGGATAGTAGCCTGTTCTCTCCACGGGACAACATTCGAATTGAAGTCCAAAGGTAAAAAATAATGAGACAATAACCGATGGTTTGGGGGTGTCCTGAGAGTATTAAAAAAACCAAAGAGAGAGTACATAAGAACGTAAAATGTTTCTCGAAAAAATATAATACCCAAGGAAGCATGGCTAAGGCGAATGAAATAGTTCCCCAAGTAAGCCAGCCAGTGAAGAAGCTAGACATGCTCCAGCCAATAGCCAGAAGCCAGCCGGAAATTGGTGAGGCGAAGACAAATGAACCCAAAAGATATCCACCTAGTAAAGACAGAAAGACCTGAGAAATTACAATGAAGGACATGGCATCTATTTGGGGAAGAAATGTATAGAAAATATTTAAGGGTGAGAAAAGCATGGTATGGAACCATGGTGACATCTCGTAGCCGGAGAAGGAATATGGATTCCAAATATTTATTTTTCCCTTTAACAAGTCGGTGACTCCACGATTTCTCCAGATCCAAAATTGAGAGATAGTATCTGATATTAGGGAATTTTTTACCGGTGGGCGGACGGCATAACCATAACTTTCATTCAACCAGGGATAGTACATTCCGACCGGGATATCGATAGGTAGGGGGGTGTTTTTATTCTTAAAGTAGGGAAAAAATAGAACTCCGATGATACTCAAGATGACGAGGTTGACAATAAGTCTTTTCATCAATAATTATTTTTGATTGGATATCGGGAGGTAGGTCTTATTTCCCTCTGCGTCGGAGAAGAAAATAGTGCCGGAAGAGAAAATCTTCTCTTCTCTGATTTCGATGCCGGGTAGGAGATTTCTGTCGATTGTCTCCTTGTCAAGCGAAGGATGGAGTTCACCAATGAATCTGGGGAATTTATCCGGGATTACCTGTCTGAGGTCCTCGTCTATTAGTGGCTGGCCGATGATAGTCAGATTGGATAAGGCTAATAAATATTTTCCGTTTTCACTCAATCTGGAGAAAACGACATACACATTTTTTTGCGTTCTCGCCTTGGCATTCTTGTCCGGGACAATTTCGATTTTGCCTGCCGGGTCGAAGCCGGGAGAGAGATGTTCCCACTTCCAAACTGTTTTCCACTGGTTGTGTTCGATGACAAAGTTTAGCTCTTGGTTACTACTAAATTCACCAAAGTCCGTCAGATACTTGGTATTTAATTTCCCCCGATGAATAGTGTCGGTATCGACAATATCGGTGATAGAAACTTCGATTTTTTTGACCCGTAAAGTAGTATAAAAGTTTTCTAAAATAGATTGGAATTTATCTTCCGGAAACTGAGATCTGGTTTTCCGGTCGATACTGCGATAGAGCTCGCGATAGGCCCGGGTATTGAGGAAGTGAGACACGGGTTCGGTGTGGCCGGGTAAATTTCTAACTGTAAGTGTCGGCAGCAGTATTGAGAGATTGAGGAAAGCCAGGATAAGGATAACTGGCGTGAACTTCCGGAAAAAAAAGAGAATAAAGAGAATAAAGAGAGGAACAACAGGCATGAGGTAGCGCGCCCAAAAGGGAATGACGGTGTTGACGGCGAGAACTGCCATGCTAAAAAGAGTGAGATAGATCCAAAAATACTCTTTTTTCTTGAGACTTAAGGCAAATATCACAACTGAGAGGATAACTCCCAAAGGCAGGATGAGGGACCAGTCCCCCAGCCCAGTCTGAGCACCACCCACCCAAAAACCTTTGTAAATATTCAGAAAGATCCCCCGCCACTGATTGAGATAATCTATGGAATCAACGCCACTATGGAGATAAAAATCTAATGGCTTTTCGTGAAGCCGGAGCCATGGAATTGGATTTGGATGGTGAATGAAATAAGAGAAAAAAGAAATGACGTACCCGGCAAAGACCGAAGATAAATACAGAAGAGTGTTCAAAAATTTTCGAGAACTTAAGAATACCAGAATCAAACCGATGAGCAGAGTCAGCGGAGTGTAAACTCCAATCTTGGTCCCGGTCGCGAGCCCGAGGAAAATGCCCGCCAAGATAAGGTCTTTCGGCGTGAATCTCTTAAAAAACTTAACAAAGAAAAGAGTGTGAAGAGCAAAGAGGGCTGTAAGAGGCAGATCCAGCATAGTTTCTTTGATCTGGGTGGCGATAAAAGGAGTGGTGATAAAGAGAAAAAGGCCGAGTAGGGCTGTAGTCCGACCGACAAAGAGTTCAAGACAGAGTAAGTAGATTGCTAATCCCGTGAGGAGGTAAAAACCTAAACTAATCCAGTAGGGGTTCCCCATCGAGTATTCCGCCAGTCCATAGAGATACTTGGCAAAAGGGGGAACTTCGTAGTTGATGTTAAACGGATTTTCACCCTCCACTAGCCGATACCCGACAAACTTGTAGAGCTCGCCATCGGAAATTCCCCGAGAACTCTGGGGAACGTTCCACTGAGAGTTGTAATAATAGTTTTCGTAGTACTCGGGATTGTATTTGTAAAAGAAAATCTGTCGGGAGAAGTAAAGAATGGAAACCGTGACTAGACCAATGAGAAAGAGGAGAATTACGTCTAGTTTTTTCACTCCCTAAGTTTAGCAAACTTTCAGAGGAGCGAGGTAAGTTTTTTATTGAACTCGGAGATAGAAAATGTTTTGGCTCGAGCGATAGCCCCTTTGGACATCGCTTCTAAAGCTTGAAGATTTTTAATAAGATGCTGGGTGGCTGAAGCAATTTCGTCGGGTGTGTTACAAAGTACTCCCGAGTTTTCGGTGATAATTTCTTTCTGGCCACCTTTGTTGATGACTAGGGGGATACAACCGGCGGACATGGCCTCGACCGTGGCCATGCCGAAGTGCTCGACTTTTTCGGGATCGGTTTGCTCATTAATTTCGTAACCGGCGGCATGCCAGAAGAACTTGGCTTGAGAATAGAGCTTCTTTAATTCGTTAAAGTCAGGGTTGGTTATAAATTCAACAGACAGACCTTTGGCGAGATTTTTTAACTTTTTGATAGTTGCCTCATCCCCTATCAATCCACCGGCTAAAATTAATTTATAGCCTTTGGTTTTTCCGGATAGTATTTTAAATGATTCGATTAGAGCATCTTGACGTTTGCTATGAGAAGGGGAGTCAAAACGGGCAACAGAGAGAATCAAATTCTCTTTTTTCCCCGACTTAAAGCTTTCGGTATCGATCGGGGGATAAAGGACAAAACCCTTATCTTTTTGTAAATTCTTTTCTAAGACATTTCTGGTAAATTCAGAGTTGTAGACAAACTTTCGGACGAAGACAGTCTTTAGATTATTGATGATGCTGTTACTGCCCAGTTTTTTGAAGGGAACCTGAAAGTGTATCAGATTGTTTTTCGAGAATAAAAAGGGGAGACTGCCGTCGCTCACCCAGAAAATTAGATCGAAGTCTTTGGTAAATTTCAGTCTTTCGGCATAATCGGTTTTCTGGCTACAGAGGTCGTAGATCCCCTGATCGAGAGTGATTTTGGACAGATCGAGTCCAAAACGAGTTTCCGCGGCTAGAAGATCATTTTTGGCTGGCCAGGCAAGAACGACCGAGTAACCATTTTGAATTAGTCCTAAAGCAAAGGTAAGCACGTAGCGCTCCCCTCCTCCGAGAGTGTCAATGTAGGGATCGTAAATTAAAGCTTTTTTCATGATTTTTTCTCTTCCCATTCGGCGAGAATCTGTTTGTCGATGTTATCATAAGTCTCTTTAAGTGTCGGTTTTCTTTGCATCTCCCAAAGACGCTCGTAGGTGATGAACTTACTGAACATCTGGTAAATAATTTCGACCCAGCCCTCAGTACCATCTCTCCAAAGTCTTTGCTTAACTGCTCTACTCCAAAACTCGGTCAGAATTATCCGGATGAATCGCCAACCGGCCATAGGAGGATGGTGGGCATCGAGGAGTAGGTTGGCTTCCGTCTTCGACCACTCCAAAGTGTTGGAGAGTTTTTCGTCAATGTTTTTATGAGAAAGGTGAACCATTTGCTGTTTGAGTTTTCCAGTGGTGCCGGTCAATTTTGGTTGTTCATGAAGACGGCCTTCCCAGCGCTTAAGGGCGACTCTTTTCATTAATCTCAAAACACGAGGGTCGGGCCAGTGGTCAAGGTGTTTACCTAAAAAGATTTCATAGCGACTGATGGTATAGGCGGAGTGTTCCGGTTTGTTGATAGTATCGATAATTTCTTTGGCTAGTTTGACAGGAACTCTTTCGTCCGAATCAAGGTACAAGAGCCATTCTCCTTTGGCTGTCTTAGCTCCATCGTTGCGCCACTTGGCAAAACTGTCCCCGGTCGTGTGGACGATTTTGGTGCCAAATTTTCGACAGATATCAAGAGTGCTGTCCGTAGACCCGGTATTGACCACTATGATCTCATCGGCGAATTGCGAAGATTTTATGGCAGGGATAATTTCGTGAGCTACGTTTCGGACGAGAATGATGACAGATAGTTTCATATTATTTTTTCCAACTCCCCCAGCCGAATTTTTTGGTGAAGTAGTCTCTGACCGCGATTTTTTGAGCGGGGGTACCGATAATAAGTTTTTTAATTGCTTCGCGAAGAAGGGCAATTTTGGTACGAGTGCGGGCATAGGTAAATCCGAATAAAAGTCTGTTCCGAGTAAGAAAATAATCATTTAAAGGAGAACCAATTCCCGAACTCTGAGCCACTTTATGACCGATTTTAATTTGTGGGTCGACGAGCAATTTATAACCGGCTTTTTTAACGCGAAGACACAGATCTGAGTCTTCGAAGTAAAGACAGTATCTTTCGTCAAAAAGGCCGACTTTTTCTAAGATTTCGGCCCTGACAATAAAGAGACAGCCTGTGACAAAATCGGTATTTCTAATTTGGTCGAATTGGCCCTTGTCGACTTCGTCTACACCTATGTGGCTGGCATAGACATTGTCCCAGTCGTGTTTCCCGCCTGCGTACCAGATGACTTTTCCCAAATCTTCTTTTTGGTAATTTTCTTTAAATTCAAAACCTTTGGAAAAGTAGATAAGACCTCCAACAACTCCGATATTTTCATCACTAATGGGTGAATTAAGAATATTTGTCACGAAGTCAGCCGGAACAACGGTATCGTTATTTATGAGAACTATAATATCTGCCTTATCTTTGAGGGCGCGTTTCATACCGAGGTTGTTGCCAGCGGCAAAACCAATGTTTCCCGGGGAATCTAGGTAGATGGCGTGTTTGAATTTGCCCAGATTCTTCTTGAGGTTTTTCGAGAGGGAGTTGTCCACACAGTAAATAACAATCTCAACGCCTTTGGGTAAGATATTGGCTTCGAGTTGAGTGACTACCTCAATGGTATCCTCGTCACTGTGAAAACCAACCGTAATAAAGGCAATTTTCATTGTCTTAATTATACTGCCTATCGGTACGGTAAAAAAATCCCCTTTATTTTAGGAGGCGGCGTTGGAGCTTGAGGAAGAAAGCTTCGGTTTTCGAACGGGAAGATTGGAGCTTGGAGGTAATAATCCAGTAACGGAATTCTTTGAATTTTTCCTTAAAAATGGTCTGCCAGAGAGGAGTGAACTCTCTTTCCTTGATGGGTTTTTGGTCTTCAGACTGCCAGACCTTGAGATAGATAAGTAGGATGGAGAAAAACTGGAGCAGAGCCATGATGAGACCGTGAAGACCATCTTTGTAGCCTTCACCGGCAAAGAAGCGGGAGAGAAATTCACCAAGGGGTTTTTTTACTAAATCAGCCGGATCAAACACATAGCCGGACTTGATCAGCTCTTTGGCTTGCTGGGTTGAGTAGCGAAGAGAGCGGGTAAAATATTCGTCAATGGTGCGATAGTGGTGGTGTTCTATGGCAAAATCAGAGTCGTCCTGCAGATTGAAGCCATTACCGAAGGTTATCGGAACGGAATGGATCTCATCTTGCCACTCGACCGAATCCTTTTTGAAAAAACGAATATTGTAGTCCGGCCACCAGCGTGAATGCTGAAGCCACTGGCCAAAAACCAAGTTTTTCCTGGGGATCCGAACAAAGTCCAGCTCGTTCCGATCCGCAATCTCGATTAGCTTGGCGGCGAGAGTTTTGGGAACACGCTCGTCGGCATCGATAATCAGAATCCAGTCTCCCAGTGCTTTTTTGATGGCGAAGTTTCTGGCCGGTTCGACAAAACCGACAGCCTGATGATCATAAATCCGATCGGTAAACTGCTGAGCTATCTCCTTGGTGTTGTCCGATGATTCCATGTCCACGACAACAATTTCATCACAGAACTTTAGAGTCTTCAGACAATCAAAGAGATTTTCAGATTCGTTTCTAGTATTGACAACTGCTGAAATTTTTATCTTGGACATGGGTTAGTTAAATTTATATATGTTAATTTCTCCCGAGTCAAAGATTTTCTTTAAGTTTAAGTCTCCCGGATGGAGTTTAAGTTTTTGGAGAGGAGTTTCGTAGACGTACAAAATGTTGTTTTTGGTTAAAAACTCTATCCCCCATTGTTTATCCTCAGTATTGTAGAGACGCTGGATGTCTCTAGCCTTTTCTTTGTAATCAAAGCCGGTGATATCTAAGTTAATAGTATCCGAAAGGAATTCCGGTCGTCCTGAGATGGCTGAAATGTAAGCGGTGAAGACGTAGGAGTAGAGAGGTTTGGGGGCATAGATTGATCTTGAATCGTTTTGGTTGAATAACGGAGACAAGACGATACCTTTTGGCTGATCTCTAAGTTTATCCAAAGCAAGCAGTTCGGTGTAACTGATTCGTGAAGCAGAGAAGAAACCAATGTAGTCTTTTAGAGTACCGACCGAAGTTAGAATGGCGAGGAAGAGCACGGGAACTAGAAGATAAATATTTAACTTAGATAGAGCTTTGGCGGTGAAGATGGCGAGAAAGAAAAGAGCGTAGTACATAAACTGAATGGTGTTCCAAGGATTGACGTTTTGAATAAACAAAGTGGGAAGAAGTAAACCAAAAAGGATGATCCAACGAACGATAGTTTCCGAAGAGGTAACGGATTTTGTTTTGTAGATCTCAAATAGTCCAATAAGGCGCAGGCCAAGGTTACCGAGTAAAAAGACGGCTAAGGCAAAAAGATTAACCAAACCCAGTTTGACAAAGTTACCGGAGGCCTCGTAAGCTTGCCAAGCAGACACTAGTTGTGGCCAGTAGAAACGATCGAAGGAAGCGAAGAGACTTCTGGGAAACCATAGAGGAGAAAATAGAAAAGGTGCCGTTCCCCCAAGAGTGATGAAGGGCAGAGATATCAAGCCGCCGAGAAGTAGGACTCCAAAGAATAGTTTATATTTCCGTGAAAAAAGAAGAGCGCCGAGAAGAAGAATAAAAGCATAAATTTTTGTTTGGGAGAGGAGGGCACCGAGGAGGAAGAGGGAAAAGAGAGTTGTCAGTTTATAGTTCTCAGTTCTCAGATTGTGGTTCGTGGGGATGGATTCCCGATCAGGTCGGGAATGACTTTGGTGAAGATTGAGGAAGAGAAGGAGGACGACGATGGAGAGGGCGAAGGGGGGGTTTAAAAAAATGGAAACAGATTGATTGGACCAGAAAGCGGATTCTCCGGAAAAGATGTCCTGACCGTTTAGGAGTTTGGGAATAAAACCGAAAGACCCGGCTAAAAATATCAAGACTAAAGCCAGTAACCTTTCTGCGCGGGAGTAATTCCAGCTCTTGAGCAATTTATCGAGAAGAAAAATAATCGCAAGGCCGGTAAGGACCGGAAAAATCATGAAGTAAAAATTGATAGCCGAGACTCCGAAAATTTTGACAATAATTCCGGAAAGGAAATCAAAAATAAAGTGATAGTTGGATATCTTTTCTCCGGCTATTTGAGGATGAGAAAGACTAAAGGGAGCACCGGCGAACTTTTCGATCATAGATAAATGGAAAACGGCGTCGTGACCGTTTGGTCCCCAAAAGCCCATACCAAATGACTGGAGGGTACCGCTCCTAATAACGGTTAGTGAAGCGAGAAGGGCGACGGAGATGCCAATTATCAAGGTGGAGTGAGATTTACCCGCAAGGGGTATCCAGGAGAGCCACGTCGGAGTACCTTCTCGCAATGACGAACCTTTTGACCTTTTTATTTTTTTTGCTACGAAGATTGTAATTAGAACAATTAATAGCCAGAAGAGCCAGGTATAGGAGTTGGTATTTTTGAAGGGGGTAAACGGAGTTAAGTTCCAAGTGGTGATATTCTTCTCTCTGCCAACCTTAATGTCTTTGGAAGTGATGGCTGGTGCCGTAAAACCGGAGAAGGAAATTTTGTCAGGAAATAAAGTCAGTGTTTTGTTTTCCAGTTGGAAAGAAATTTCCCAGTTGTCCCATTGTTTGGAATGTATAGGAGTAGCTTTCTCCATATCTATAGACATGATTAGCTCAGAGCCAGGAAACTTGATGGAGTCGATGACTGCTGGAATTTCGTGGAAGAGATCGAGACTTTGATTTGGAGTAGCGAAGTTGTCTTCATAAATGTCTCGGTTGTAGACGCGGAAGTCGATTATCTTGGTTTCTCCATTAACCGATTTAAGGCCGATTCTGTAAAAAGGACTTTGGTACCAAAAGACTTTACCCGGGTCGGTTAGCTTAAGGTCGGTAGATTGATAGAAATAAGCCGGTGAACTAACCGGATAGCGGGCTTTAAACCAGTCACCAAAGTCCGAAAGAGAGATTGGATGAAGACTAAATTTGTCGTGATTTTTTTTGAGGGTGATAAAAACATTTTTAATTTCGTCTTTATAGTTCGGAAGGTAATAATCGTTTTCCAAGCCGATGTTGACATAGGTAAATTCATTAAAGAACTTCTGCTCGTATTGATTGATAAGTTTTTCGAAGTACTTGGTGTCTTGACCCATGTTCAAGTAATCATTGACTTGGACGGAATAAGCCGACTCCGATCTGTAGCCATAAAAATTAAAGAGGTCTCTTTGTGCCCAACGAACCATGGCTAAATCGACCCGATTTTCTTTACTTGAGGCAGGAATCAAAGAATTATTTTTGTCCGGGAAGTAAGGACTACCGAGATACCCGCCCCATAGACGATATTTGTCGGTGGAGTATTGATCGTCGCAGTTCATGGCGGTCAAGACCGAGTACTTGGACTGGAGATACTGGAGTGAGTAACTATCTAGATGCCAAGCAGAGACAGACTTGGGATAAGAACCGAAACGAGCGAAGAAAGCATTCATGTAGGTATCGATCAGCTTGATTCTGTCTTGAATGGTGTAACCGGAGAGAAAAATGCGATTGGCGTTAAAAATAGAAATTCCGGGAGGATATGAAATGTTGGTAGCCTCTGTTAGTTTAGGGGTGATCTCCAAGAAAGCTCCGAGAGATTGATTTTTGTCCGTCTCTACAAGATTATTAAAGAAAGCCGACATGGTAGCGTCTTGTACCGCGTCGTATCGCAGAAGCCAAGTGATGGGAAAAGCTGAATGGGTAGATTCATTGTATTGATAGAGTGGAAGAGCCAATGGGTCTTGACCAGGAGTTTGCCAACCTTCAGTTCCTCGAATGGGATTGGCAAAGGTAACAAAAGTTTCCGGCTTGAAAGCTAGAGCTTGTCCGGTAGCCGCAAAGAAAAAGAGAGCTAGGAGGATAAATATTTTTCTAAGCATGTTTAATCTTAAAGTAACTAAGGGTGTCCGTAAAAAATGATTTGCCTTCAAAAAAATAAATTGCTAGAGAATAAATGGCGGCCGAGCTCATGACGATCATGATTAGAGCAGGAAAGGAGTTTATGAAACGGATAGTAAAAAATAAAAATGAGGACATGAAAGCAGTAGCGGCTAAGGGAGTTTTAACAATCGCTAAAAAACTAAAATCGACATGTTTCTTGGCCATAAAAATGGTAACTATGGAAGAGGTAGCAATAATACCGGTGGCGTAAGCGACACCGAGGTAGCCGAATTTAATTGCCAGTAAGGGCATAATAGCCCAAGTGAGACCGGTCCACATGAGCATTAGTTTGAAAGTAGACTTGATGTGCCCGGTGGCATTTAACAGATTGGTGAGACTGGTACTGATACTGGCCCAGGCGGAGTTGTAGAGATAGATATAGAGAGGAATGATGGCGGGTAGCCATTTGGCGTAGTGGGGAATCAGGTGAGTCATGGGTGGTGCCACAAAACCCATGCCGGCGAGAATGGGGAAAGCCAAGAGGCACATGTACTTGAGACTGACTTCAACTGCTTTGGCCAGTTTTTCTTTGTCGTGTTGGAGTCTGGCAAAAGTCGGGAAGGAAACTTTGGTGAGATTGTCCATGACAATACGGAGAGGTAAACCGGCCCAGCGAGAAGCCCAGCCAAGGTAACCCAAGCCTGTAGTGCCGATGATCCTGGTTAGAATAATGGTCATGCCATCGTCTTTTAGGACAGCGAGAAAAGTATTGGCTTGGTAGGGTAAACCAAAACGAAGTAGATGAGAAAGAGACGGACGACTTATGCCAAATCTCGGTCTCCAAGGATAAACGAGGTACATGGCAACCAGGCCGACCACTCCCCTACCAAGAACGGCGTAAGTGAAAGCGGTAACCCCAAAACCTTGCCAAGCAAAGTAAACGGCTAAACTGTTGAAGGTGAGCGTTTCCAAAACTTGAGGGAGGATAAGTTTATTAAACTTGATTTCTCTTTCGAGCATGATGGAAGGAATAGTTTTTAGAGAACTAAGGAAGAGTGAGACACCCATGGCATACAACAAGTACATGCCTGCTTGGTCTATTTGGTACTGAGTCCGAATAATAGGAGAGAGGACAAAGAGAATAACAAGCAATGTCACGACTAAAACTTGCTGAACCGTAAAGGTGGTGGAAAGATCTTCTTTGGTAATGGCCTCTTTCTTTTGGATCAGAGCGGCGGCGAGACCAATATCGGAAAAATAGGCTAAGAAATTTACCACCGAAGAAACTAAATAAAATATCCCGTAAGTGTTGGGGTCTAGGAAAATAGTGAGCGCCAGGGTGGCGATGAAGGAGATTATTTGAACGATGAAAGTTCTAGATATGAGAGCCAAGACACCGGAAACAGAACGGCGTTTTACCTCTTGGAACTCTAGAGTCGATGGGGCGTCAGGGGAGTTCTGTCTGCCGGCAGACAGGATTTCATCGATCATGGCGGAAGAGTTTTATTAATAGAATGATGGAGAACAAAGTAATTAAGTCTGAGAAAAGACGAACTTTGGTATAGCCAATTTTTGAGTAGACGGAGTGGGTGCCTTGATCAACACTAACGACGACTCTACCCAAGTCCGGATCAATTTCAGTCTTAACTTTTTTGCCGTCAATTTTGGTAACCAAACCCGGGAAAGTATATAAAGGCAACATCACTTTGGCTGAAGGAGAAGAGACATTCACTTCAAAGTTCATCCAGTTGGTGCCGGAGTGAAAATTAAGGACTCCGCCATAACCTTCAGAAAAAATAGGAATAGTAAAAGCCGGAGCGCCAGGTGGCTTGGGAGCTGACCTGGGTAAATAATCGAAGATGCCTCCGGTCACTTGATTTTCCCAACTGTGGCCGGATAACTTTTCTTGAAGAGTCATTCTGACATGTCTTTCGAAGCGGAAGAAGGGCAGATTAAAGAAAATGATAAATAAAATAAGAATCGAAAATAAAATGGGTTTAAAAATCTTCGACAAATAGAGAGTCGAGAGATAGCCGGCGGCAAAGGAAAAGTAGAAAACTGTTAAAGCGACTAGTCGCCAAGGGAATTGAGAGTACTGGAGTATGCCAATTCTTTCCCAGATAGGGTTTGACCGGCTGTGAGTGAGGAAGGCATAAGCAAAACCAAAGGCAATGGTCATTAAGATCATGAGATTGATGGAGTGAGATTTACCCGCAAGGGGTATCCAGGAGAGCCACGTCGCTTCGCTCCTCGCAATGACGGATGTGGATGGAGTGAGATTCCTCGACTTCGCTCGGAATGACATACGGAATACAGCCAATATAGCTGCGAGGATGGCACCGATCCATTGAATGTGTCCGATGGAAAAAGACATGCCGTCTTCCGGACCCCAAGTAGAGCCACCGTAACCCCAGAAGCGGGATAAAAATAACTGTTTGATATCGGCGAAATGGGCCAGATAGTTGAAGTAGCCAATGGTCATGGTGTCGACATGGACGAATTTTTGCTCCAGAATTACCGGCAGAAAGAAAAAGGCTGAAAGACCGACACCTAGGAGACCGGCAAAAAAGAGATCTTTCATGGCGGTGAATTTATGGGTTTTCCACATCCAAAAAAGTGCCCAGATAATAGCCGTGGGAGCGAAGACCAGAGTCATAACGTTGTGAGAGGTTAGCTGGAGTGCCAGAGCGAGAGCGAGAAATAAAAGATTTTGTTTGGGTTTGTCTTTGGTAATAAGACGATAAATATAGAGCAGGATGAAGGGGAACCAGACCATTCCCCAACCTTCATTCATGGCACCACGCACATAAATATCGACCGAGTGATAAGGGGAGTAGACGTAGAGAATGGCGGAGAGAACCCCGCCCCATTTGCCAAAAAATTCTTTGGCTAGTAAATACATTCCCAGACCACTGAGGAAAAAAGCGAGGGCAAACATGACTTTGACGGGTAAGAAATAACCGGCTCCGAGAAGAACCATCAGTTCCATGGGATAGTAAGGCATGGGTGGATAAAACTGCATCAGGGGATAACCGTAGCCAAAACCCGGGTCAGGTACCCAACGGCAAGGAATTTGACCGTCTAAGACACATTTATGAACCTCATAGAGTCGAAATACCTGAAGATCGTCGTGCATAGGGAAAAAGTTCGGTCGAAAAATATCCCACGCGGCCGGAACTATGAGAAGTAACAAAATTATTTCCAAGCGGAATCGCCAAATAAACTTTGACAAAGATATTAGCATGTGGGAAAGAAAGCGCATGTGAGTTAATTATATACGGGGAAAGAGGGTTATTTTAAGCGGAAGAAGAGGAGGGACTCGTGAGTGCCGTCCAGTCTAGCCGACTTGGGATATTCTTTAATTAGTTCCAGTTTAGCCATTTCGGAAGCCGGCAGTTTATTTCTAGAAGCGTTAATAATATAGAAGCGGAGATTGTCTTTGGAAGTATTTAATAATCCCGAGGGAATTTCGGTGTTGTGAGGGTCCGAGCCAACGATAGTGATATTTTTGTGACCTTCGGTATAGATTTGTAAACCATCAGGCAAGGTGCCAAAGAAACCCTCGGTAAAGACGACAACTTTGTTACCATTGGCCTCTTCATTGAGAATATAAGTAGCGATTTCTTTTTGACCGTAACCGGCAGTCCATTCTTCGAGATAACCACTACGCATATCAAAGGACATGGGAGCGGCGGTGGGTTTCAAGAGATAGACAAAGGTGATTATCAGGGGAACGGAAATAAAGATTATTATCGAGGCTTTGATAAGGAGCCCTTTCCGACTAAAAAGCCAGTGAAGACCGAGACCGGCTATAGGAATTAAAGGCAGGGTGGTATAAAGAATGTAACGACTAGTGTAGACTCTGGCAATAGCCGCTTGAAAAAGTAGCGGTAAAAGGGAAACTAGTATTAAAAAAAGATATGACCGCCTGGTTTGGGAATTTAAATAACCCAAGACACCGAGTAGTAGGACAGTGGGAGTCAAAAGGAGAAATAACCAGTTACCGGTTTTTTGAAGATTTTCGATAAGAGGAACAGTTGGGTGGCTGAGAACCTCTTTAACGGTGTAGACGTAGTCGCCGTTTCTGGTGCCGATCATCTGGAAACCAACCCCCAAACGGAGAACATTGTACATGGCTTGGGAAATAACTAATGCCAAAAACAAACCCCAAAGGAGTCTGGCTAAAGTAGTTAACTTTAATTTTTTAAAGTCGAGGAAGAACAGAGCGGTGACAATAACCCACACATAATAAACAGAGGCGGGTGACTTGGTTAGAAGTCCCCCGCCGATAGCAAAGCCAAGATACATGGCATACTCAATCTGGAGTGTCTTGACAAATTTGATAGCAAAGATCAGAGACCAGATACCAAACATAGCCAGAAGACTATCCGCCAAGGCCATGCGGTCGAAGAACATAGTGAAAGGAATGATGGCGTAGAGGAAAGAGCTAAAAAGGGCGATGTAAACTTCGGCAAAAAGAACGTAGGCCAGAACGCCAACGCCGATGAGCGACCCAAGTCCGGCGACGACCGAAAGTAGACGGCCGGCAATAAGAGGATCGGACGTTAACTTAAGAAAGGGTATGGTGGTCCACATAAAGAGTGGTTGTTTGCCGTCCTGAAGCGGTAGGAAACGGAGGGTTGGTTCCGACCTCATGACTTGCGACCAACGAACATAAATAGCTTCGTCAACAAAGACCGGAATCTCATTTAATCGATAGAGACGAAAAAATAAAAAAAGAATCAGAGAAATAATGGATATTCCAATTAGCCAAAGTATATTATTTTTGGTCATATTTGCCTTGTATATCATTTTTCTTGACTTGAATGATTTGCATCAACATATCGATGGACTCAAAAACAAAACCTCTCTGCTTGCTGTTGGAAGTGTCTTCGTCTTTCCAAGTGACATCGACTTCTTTGAGTTTATATCCAAATTTTTCGGCCAGAAATAGAAGCTCGACATCAAAAGCGGAAACGGTCCAACCTTTTGAAGCAACTTTTTTGGTCAAGACTGAAAGAATTGGAAAAATTCTCTTGGCGGCTGTCAGCTTCATAGCTTTGAAACCACACTGGGTATCGATGACGTCGTGAAGAAGCATGGCTCCTCTAATAGAGCGAAAAGTCCAGGAAGCAATCTGGCGCAGTAAGGGAAAATTTTTCCGCATCTTACCTCTGGAGCCAAAGACGACATCAAAGCCTCGATCAAACCACGGTAGTAATTTTTCGATCTCTTTCAAGGGAGTGGATTGGTCCATGTCGGTGTAGAGAACTATTTCTCCTTTAGCTACTTGAATGCCGTTCCAGATACCGGCGGCTTTACCTCCGTGCTGGCCTCGGATCAGCCGGAAATTGGAATGAGTTTTAACAAAATTTTTAATAATGACATCTCCCCCATCAGTTGAACCATCGTCGTTGATGATGACCTCCCAGTCAAATCTTACCGTAGACAAGAAAGAGTTCATTTCATCGAGTACTCCCCTTTTGAGATTGGCGTGTTCGTTGTAGTTACTGAGAATTATGGAAAGTTTGGGGGTCATTTAAAAAGGTTGGCTTGGTAGTATTTTAACTCATCGATGGACTCTAAAATGTCGCCTTTGGCTCGGTGAGGCTCCATCTTGGGATAGTCGGGGATGTTGGGGTACCAGCGGTGCAGAAGCTCCTTTATGGTGTTGGTGTCGACAATCCGATAATGGACAAAGTCGTAGAGCTTGGGCAGGTAGATTCTCAAAAATTCCCGATCAATGTAAATCGAAGAGCCGGCCAGTAAAGCCGTATGAGGAGCGCAGTACTTTCTTAAAAAATCCAATGTCTCTGCTTCTGCTTGAGCAATGGTAATCGAAGACCTCCGAATCTCCTCCAGCAGTCCGGACTGGCTGAAGTGTTCTCTGTTCCACCGAGCCATACCGGTAAGAGTCGATTCCGGCTGATGAATAACCAGGTCCGGCCCCGTGCCAAGCACTTTCAAACTTCCATCGGTAACCACAGTAGCAATTTCGACGATGACGCCTTTATTAACATCCAAATCGGTAAATTCCAGATCGAGCCAGATCAGTGGTGAGCTGGGTAAAGTAGAACTCATTTGGTGTGAACTAAGCGATAAATTTTTAAATAATCAATGTTCCACTGACCCTCTACGTGAGAAGGGCCGAAGACGGCGATCTGCCAAGCGGGATGGCCTTCCGGCTGACAGCTATCCCCATCTTCACAGATAACAAAAAGTTGGTCGACTATCCTTTCCTCACCTCTCACTAAATTGGCTTTTTTGTTCTCCAAGAAATAGCGGTAAGACTCATCGTAGTTTTGCTTAGCAATGAGACCGAAGTTAAAAGATTCGCCTTTTGACTCTTGAATAATCAGATCGACGGTGGCTGAAGTGCGCCAGAGTTGGCGATTGGGATTTTCTTTGACTGGGCTAAAAATCAAACTGTAAGAAAATAGAAAAATTATTAAGGTCAATGAAAAAAATTTAAGAACAAGATTTTTTTCAAAAAGGAAACCGAAGACCGCGCCGAGCAATAAATAGATGGCAGGATAAATAAAGCCCAGATAGTGAACGTAGACATGTTGTTTATAAACACTCAGACCGAGAATTGCAAAACCCAACCAAACAAAAAGTAATTTTAACGATGATTGCCACTTTGATTTAATAAAGACCAGGATCGAGAGGATAAAAACCATGATGGCGGTGAAAGGAGCCAGCAGTGTCTGACGCGCCAACACCATATCGGAGACCGTCATGAGGATTGTCGGCAAGAAACGATCCGATCGGACGGGATTGAGGTTGACCGTAGTTTGTCGGTCGGTAAAAAAGGCACGAAAGGCGTTGAAGTTTAGCCATTGATGTTTAATGTCAAAGAGGAGTAAAGGCGACATTAAAATCAAAAAACTCAAAAAACCAAATAAAGAAAAACGTAAAAAACTTTTTTTGGATTTTAGATCTTTGGATTTATTGATAGAAATCAAAGTAAAGAGCCAGAAAAGACCGAGAACCGGAATGAGGAGTAGTCCGAGATAGTGCATCTGCAAGGCAAAGGCGAAGAAAATACCGACTAAAGATAACCAGAAATATTTTTTATTTCTCCAAACTTCATAAATTCCCCAAATACAAAGCAAGGAGAAAAGGGGCATGGGGTTCGGGTTCCAAGAAGAACGAGAATAGATAATGGCGACCGGTGAAACGGCATACAAAAGAGCGGCCACGACTCCGGCGGATTTGCTAAACCAAACTCGACCAACAAACCAGGTAAGCCAAACGGTCAGAGTTCCGATTAGAGCGACCGCTATGGCAGGGCCGATGGGACTAAGACGAGAAAGCAGCAAAGCAGGGGCCATCAGATAGTAATAGAGGGGGCCAAGGTACATGTTACCAATGCTGGTTTGGGGGCCAATGAAGACCAGATTTCCTTTGGTAACGAGATCCCGAACGATGCGAACGTCACGCCCTTCGTCTCCCAAGAAAGTCATAAAATCACCAATACGATACAGACGAAGGAACAAGGCGAGAAGTAAAATTAAAATCAACAAGACCGACTCGAATTTGTTTTTTTTGATGAAGTCGATCATTTTAACTTGTACCAGAGTCTAAATAAATCGACAAAGCTTTGGATGATAACATCCATGTTCGCGCCGGTGCCTTCTCCTTGGCGGCGAGGGAAATGATTGACGCCGATTTCGACAATTTTAAAACCGGCCTTTTGGGCTTTGATGAGAAACTCACTACTGATAAAAGCACCTCGCTCGCTTTGAAGAGGCTCAATTTTTTCCAATACTTTTTTGGAAATGAGTTTGAAGCCGCAGTCAATGTCTCTCACCGATAAGCCGAAAAGAATCTTGACGAAGATCTGCCAGGCAAAAGTATTTATTTTTCTTGAAAGCGAAACTTTTCTACTTAAGTAATAGCCGATGACCAGGTCGGCACCAGTCTCCGCCTGAGTAGCCAACAAGCGACTGATTTCCGAAAAGTCGAACTGACCATCCGAATCGATGAAAGAAATCCAGGGGTACCGACAGGCATAGAGACCACTTTTAAGGGCCGCGCCGTACCCTCGGTTGGGGTGATGGTGGATGACCGAGATGTTTTTGTCTTGATGACTAAGATTGTCGGCAATTTCCCCGGTCTTATCTCTTGAACCGTCATTAACAATAATCAGTTCCCATTCCGAAACATTTTTTTCCAGATTTTCGACTACGTTTTTGACCGTATTTTTGAGACTGGCTTCTTCGTTATACGCCGGCAGAAAGACAGACAATTTTTCTATTTGTCGCGACATATTCACCAGTATATACTAGAGGTAGATGAAACGAACGTATTTATTCTTGTTGTCGGCCTTGTTTACGTTGGCAATATGGATTCCTTTTGGACTAAAAATGAAACTTCCCCTTTGGGGTTTGGACTTCTCCGAAGGGACTAAAATCCTTTGGCAAAATTACGACGGACCAAACTACTTGATTGTAGAAAAAACTTGGTACGACAAAGAAATGATTAAGACTTCGTTCTCGACTACTGAACCGACCGAGTATTTCCCGGCACACTTTCCTCTTTATCCGGCGGTAATTTCTGTATTTGATCCATTTCTAAAAGGTCCAAGCGCCATGCTCTTAGCCACTCTTATTGGATCCGTTCTCTGTTTCTTGATGTTTTATAAATATTTATTGGAATTTAAATTAAGTGTTGATCCGTTCTGGCTGACTTTAGTATTTATGATTTTTCCCGCCAGATGGTTGGCTCTAAGAGGGGTGGGCTCACCCGAACCATGGTTTATTTTGTTTATTCTGGCTAGTCTTTTTTACTTTAAAAAAGAGAAATACATACTGGCAGGAATATTTGGAGCTTTAGCTCAACTAACAAAAAGCCCGGCAGTGATACTATTGGCCGCTTACGGAATATTTGCTATTGTTCAGTCAATTAAAGAGAAAAAGATTCAGTGGAAATATTGGCCTCTGCTACTTCAGGCTTTAGCTGTCGTTGGTTTATTTTTGTTTTTCAAAATCAGAACCGATGACTTATTGGCTTATCTCCATAGTGGTGATAATATTCATCTTTTTTGGCCACCGTTTAGTGTGTTTGCTCCAAAGGGGCAAGTATGGGTGGGAAATTTCTGGCTGGAAGATATTATCTGGACCTGGTTGGTTTTCGGAATTGGAATTATGAAACTCAAAGAAAAGAAATTGGATATTGAGTATTACTTTGCCGGATTATTTTTTCTGTCGACTCTCTTTATTGCTCATAGGGATATCAGTAGATATATTTTACCCGCGACTCCATTAGTTCTTATCGGTTGGGATAATCTGGTACACAAAAAAGAATTCAAATTAATTGCTTGCTTACTGATATTCCCGATCTTTCTGTTTACTTGGAACTTCTTGCTGAACAACACCGCCCCAATAGCCGATTGGGCACCATATTTGTGAAACAAATATGGAAAGAACTCAAGGAATCAAGGACACAAGAACTCAAGACAGGCAAAATATTAAACAAAAGAACTCAAGGCAATTAAAGTGATAAGTACAAAGCAAAGACTGGAAGATAGATTGCCAATTTTATTACGGTCGGTCGTTCGATTGTGCAAAAAATATCAGACTGAATTAATTGCCAAAAGAATTATTCCACAGCTCGTCGCTTCAATCGGGTCGATTGGTGCAAACTATCAAGAGGCTACGGCCGCGATGAGTAAGAAGGACTTTGTTAAATGTCTTAAGATCGCACGAAAGGAAGCTCGAGAAAGTATCATTTGGTTAGAAGGAATGGACGAATTGTCTGATGGTGCAGATAAACAAATTCCAGAAATAACTCAAGAGGTAAAAGAGGTGAGTTATATTCTTACAAGTATTATCTCGAAAACTGAGTCTTAACCTTTTTCTTTACTTGTCTTGAGTTCTAGATTCCTCGAGTTCTTGAGTTCTTATCGCTTTTTCCAAATCACGAGGTTGTAGATGAACCAGTTGAGGGGGACGGTGATCGCGAAGACGGCGAGGACGAGGAAGAGGGTGCGGTATTGGTCACCGAATACTTGTGTACCGACGCCGATCACCAGGCTGGGCAGAACAATCCCCGAGACGACGGAGCTGAGATTGAAGGTGGTAAATTTTTTGACTAAGGTGGTACCCCAGATCAGCTTTTCGTTTTTGAAGGTCCAAAGGTTATTGAGAATAAAGTTGCTGATGATCGAAAATTCGGCGGCAAGGGCATTTGCTAATGTATTTCTAACCCCAACGACGCTGATCAAATTGCTAAGAAGCTTGGCAAAGATATCGAGGCCGACCTTGTTGATGACAAAGCCAAAAAGACCGATAGTGCCAAATTTGATAAACTTTTGGGTGGTGGAGTCGTTCCATCTGAGTAAAACAGCTGTTCTGAGAATATCTTTGGCTGTCTGCGGTTCAATCTTGGACTCACCCGTTTCTCTGAGGCCAAACTGTAAAGGGATTTCCTTAATCTTGGCACCTAATTGAATGGTCTTGTAAATAAACTCCAGTTTGTAGCCAAAACTTCTGGAATACAAATGATCCATGTCCATGGTGTCGACAAAGCCTTTGATACGGGTAGCCTTTAGGCCGGTGGTGGGGTCGGTAAGGCGGAAAAAGTTTTTGGTTGGAAAGAACATGAAAATCCTTGCAGCTAAGCCACCTACTTCACTAAAGAAAAGTCTCTTGAAACCCCAACCTTTGGGATTACTACCACCTTTGATCTTGCGGGAGCCCAAGACATAATCATAACCTTCATCAATAGCCTGAAGCATGATGGGGATGGTGGTGGGCGGGTGCTGAAAATCACTATCGAACTCGATGACTACATCGGCGTCGTGCTTACTCATAGCTCTTCTAAAACCCTTTACATAAGCTGCACCAATCCCCTCTTTTTTGGTTTCGATCAGAAGATCAAGATCTGGGTATTGCTTTTGTTTGTCTTGAATTATTTTCCAAGTACCATCTGGGGACTTGCCATCGACGTAGAGTAAAACACATTTCCAGTTGGAGATTTTGGGAAAGGTTTTGATAAAAAGATAATCGATCATCCTCGCAGTGTGCCCTGCTTCATTGTAAGTGGGGATGACAATGACGGCGACGGGGAGTTGCTTCATTGATTATTTATCTTTGCAACAATCGCCACCGCAACAGTTATCGTTTTTTTCAGAAATTTCTTCACGTTTTCCGGTTTCGTCGTACCAGTAGAGTTTTTTTTCGTCCTCGCCGACAGTCTTGGTGTGGGATCCGTCACAAAAGGGTTGGTTTTTTGATAAGCCACACATACAGATATGTTTATCTCCTACCTGAACGGGAGTGTGGGCGGTTTTTTTTATTAGTCTGGGCATGAGGATATTATATAGCTCAAGAACTCGAGAACTCAAGGAATCAAGAACTCAAGCTATAATTGGAGTATGAAGATTGATATTTTGACTATATTCCCAGAAATGTTTGAGGGAGTGTTTAAAACCTCGATTATCGGCCGGGCGACAGGGACGAGGGTGGTGGACATCAAGGTTCACAATCTGCGCGACTGGAGTGATGATAATTATAAGAGTGTGGACGATCGGCCTTTTGGGGGGGGCGCGGGCATGGTGATGAGAGTGGATGTGGTGGAGAGAGCAATTAAAGAACTCAAGAACTCAAGAACTCAAGAACTCAAGACTAGGGTGATATTGATGGATACGAAGGGGAAAATGTACGACCAAAAAGTAGCCGAGAAGCTGAAACTCGAAGAACGCCTAATTTTGATTGCGCCCCATTTTGAAGGTATCGACCATCGGGTACATGAACACTTGGCGGATGAGGTTTATAGCATCGGGCCTTACGTCCTGAGTGGTGGAGAGCTACCGGTGATGGTGGTGGTGGACAGTCTTTGCCGCTTGTTGCCCGGGGTGCTGGGGAACTCCGAGTCGCTTAAAGAAGAGTCTTACAGTGAGGAAATGGAGATAGAGTACCCGCAATACACCAGACCGGCGGAGTACAAGGGTTGGAAGGTGCCGGAGGTACTTCTCTCGGGTGATCACAAAAAAATTGAGGCGTGGAGGAAGAAGCGGTAAATTTATATAGATTGCCACGTCGGATTACCTCCTCGCAATGACGAATGGTGGGAGGGAAAATAGATTACAGATGTCAGATGTCAGTGTAATGTAAAGGTTTAGATTTTTTCTGGGCGAGTTCTCGAGCTTCCTCGGCTGTCGTGGCAAGACCGTTTCTTAAATATTTCATTGCTTTTAGATATTGATCAGGATCCGGAAGTATTTCAGCCAGATCTCCAGCAATTTCTAAATACTCAGCAGTCTGCAACTGCTGAATTCTTTTGAATTCATTGCCTTTTCTCTCTGCATCAGAACTGTCATTTCTTTCTTCATTCAAACGGTTGACCTCTTTGTCTCTTAGATATTTCACAAGTGGTTCCATACGAAGGATTATAACTTAGGGATTCCGAAGGGGATGAGATAAATGATAGTATCGGATGAAGGAATTGTCACCAAGTCTTTTATTTTTAATTCGTCAAACGAACTGATGACTACCATTCCCAATCTAAGGCTTTCAGCTTGAAGATAGAGACTTTGAGCCACATGACCGGCTTCGAGATAGACTTCTTTGTCGTGGCCGATGCCACCATAAGCTTCGGCCATCTTACCCATATTGCCGGTGATTACCAGGACCGCCGGAGCTTTTTTGAAAGAACTTTCGTTTAGAGCCTCGTAAAGAGCCTGTTGGAGCTCAACTGATTGGATGGGTTTTAGCTGATGAACCGGAGTTCTGTCTCCCGGAAGATATTGGTACTCACCAGCCTCTAAACCGGTAACTTTGGAAGCTACCAGAAAAATCGATAGAGGGTAGGTTGACTTGGCTGAAGGAGCCGTCCGGCCTCCCCAGTCTACAGTGACCCCTTGCGCGGACCAGAGCATCTGAGAGACTTGTTTGAGAGAAAGTTCTTTATCCTGGAAGTCTCTCCTGGTGCGGCGATTCTTTAAAGTCGCCTCGACAGAGTTACTGCTCCTAAATTCTGGGCTGGGTAGAGAAATATTTTCGGCCGGAAGAATGGTGGCAGAAGCGGTTGATTCCGGACTGCCGGTGGTAGGAGAAGTTTTTTTAATAACTATCGTACCCAGAAGGATAAAAAATACAACTAAAGCAGTCAGCGCCGGTGTTAGCCAGTGTTTGAGAGGTGAAGGCGCTGTCTTTTTCACAGTTTAGATAAAACTGACCACCTTAGCCGTCTTCCTGATACCGGTAAACCATTCTTGGGTTTTGGCGTAGACTTCCTGCTGATAAAGGGTGTCTTTGATATTGGAGGCCACTTCTTCCAGTTTCTTACCCGTAAAAAGGGTGCCGTTGTCGGTAAAATACTTTTTAACTGCCTCGTCGGAAACTTGGATCTGGTAAGTTTTTTCGATCATCTTTTTTAAACTCAAACTCTGTTTGATGGACTCTTTGGCCTTGGCTTCAGTTAAGCCGTACTGGGTCAGAGCGGCCTTGAAAGCGTCTTCACTGCCGTAGTCTTTGACTATTTTGGCCATCTCATCGGCAACCTCATTCTCCGTAACAGTGATGTTGTTTTTCTTTACCTCCTGGAGAAGAAGTCTTTCCGAAACAATTTCATCAAAGGCTTGCTTGCCATACTTCTCAGACATCCTTTTATTTAGTTCGTAACGAGTGACCGGAACCGAGTTGACCGTGCCGGCGAGAAATAGTCCGCGATACTTTTGAGCCAGCAAGAAAAGGAGCGAGCCGAGGGCGATGATTAAGATTAACTTGCCGTAAAATCCAAACGGTGAATGTTTCACTTCGCGTAGCTCTTTAATCATTTTAATAGATTTGACGGTTTTGACGGTTGGTTTTTTCATGGATAAATTTTTATTATTAATATATATTATCACTTTCCAGGTCGATAATATTATCGAAGAAAGGAATGACCGGATCAGGCAGTTCGGTGCCAAAATTAATGATGTTCTGGCGGATCCATTCGTAGTCGGAGACAGAAGTTTTTTCGAATGTCGGCTGAAGAACTCCGATGTCCGGAGGAAGAAAAACAGGTTTGTCTGAGCCACGGAAGATGGTTTTACCGATAGATAGAGCAATTAAAAGAACAGTGATAATTCCACCACTGATAATAAACCACTTATACCGAATGGCTTTGGCTTTCAGTGGCACGAAAAAGGCACCACTTTTAAGATCGTTTATCAATTTTATCGCTTCCGGATTGGTTATCTTATCGGTTAGGTTGAGCATAGTTTTTTTCCAGATCAATGAGACGATCTATCCAGTCCCGTTGAAGAGTTTGGATCTCGGCCATTTTTTCGACTCTCGAGGAAAAAAAGATTTCAGCATCGGCTGATTCTTCGGCCTCAAGAAACTCCAAGTTCTTGGCCAGTAGATCAATTTTTACATCAACCACCTTGGCACTTTCGCGCAGTTCCCGAATCCTGGCCGTAACGGTAGCGGGAAGAGAGCCGGGTAGCTTGGAGACCAAATTCTCTAAAGCAATGTTGGAGTCCAATTGAGTCCTCACTAAAGTGGCAAGTTTGTTGGCGATGATACCGAACTTAATCATCCGATCGTGATGGGCCACGGACTTGGTATATGTTAGAGTAAACTTTTTTAAATCCTCCTGAGTAATGACAGTCTGGGACTTTTCAGCCTCGGCCAGATAAAACTGTCTGGAAGCGGCAAGAGAAGAAATAATGGGTTGAATTGGCGAATAGTCGGTTTTGGTATTGCCGATGAGATCCAAAATGTACCAGCTGAATGAAGCCTTGGCCAAGTCTCGAGAGAGAATCGTTTGTTTGGCTGATAAAATAACTTTTTGCTGATTATCCAAACTAGAAGTGTTTAAGTAGTCGGCTTTAAGGAGTCGGTACTCTGGATAATATTGACGGTATTGACCGTATTGAAAGTCGTAATCTGACTTGGCGGAGGCGAGGATTGAAGGAGCAAAAAAGATAGCGAAAATAAAAATGACGATTGAGAGTTTCATCTAACTACTAGTATAACTGATTATATTTTAGGCAGGCTCAGACCTTGCCCCAAAAGAAGTTCGACTACAGTCTGCCAGGAGGAAAAATGAAGATCGAGAGTTTCTTCGGTGATTTTAGTTTTTAGACCACCCCAAACTGGATAGCGATTTGGATTGGTTTGGGTTTTTAAGAATTCGTGAACAGAGATAGATTTAATGACAGAAGAGTCAGCACTGAGATGATCAATGACGAAGGTAATAAGTTCATAGGGAGTGGTGGTGTCGGAAGAACAGTGGAAAACCCCGTGAGAGCCGGTCTCGATAATTCTATCGAGAGCTTCGGCAATTTCGTCGATAAAGGCAATGCAGATTTGCTGATCCCTGAACAGGGGGTACATTTTGCCATCGGCGTATTTTTTGAGAGCTCCTCTAATGTAGTCAGATTTCGGTTCAAATTTGACACGGACTGGGTAAATAATTCTAAGGATGGTTCCACCATTGTCTCTGACTATTTTTTCGGCTCTATTTTTGGTCCAACCGTACCAAGTAAGTTTTTCGCTGGAGTCGGGTGGTGTTTCTGGTTCTTCGTATGGACCGGGCTGACTTAAGTCCCCAGGAAAGACCATGTCGGTAGAAATTTGGATGAAGTTTTTTGATTTGAAAGAATCGGAAAGGTTTTTTGTCCCCTCAACGTTCACCTGCCACGCCGGTCCGGTTTCATCTCCGGATTGGGCTTCGGAAGCGTTGACATCGGTAAAAGCGGCGAAGTTGACGATCCAGTCAGGATTTTCTTTTTCCAGTAACTGACTGACTTGTTCTTTATTGGTAAGGTCAAATTGGGGGTATTCGGGAGTAACAAAGTTAAATTTATCGGAGTATTTTTCGATGAAGCGGGAACCGACTAAACCACTGGCGCCGGTGACAAGGATTTTGAGTTTGGACATAACTTACATTATCTCAGGTTTGACGAAATCAAAAGAAACAACCTTTGGATCGATACGACATTCCTGGGTATTTTCGTTGGCGACGAAGAATTGATCGGTGAAGTAATTGAGTGTGACTGAATCATTATTGGGATTGATGAAGCCATGAGCCACGCCGGCCGGGATATAAACAAATTTATCGGCCGAGAGAATAATCTTCATCTTCGTCAGATAAGAAGATGATTCAGGACGATAATCGATCAGACCCAGAATGATGGTGCCATTGGTAGTCCAGATTTCATTTTGACTCGGATGAATGTGCCAAAAACGTTTGGTTTTGGGAGCCAAAAATGAGGTATTGGCTTGAACGGGGCGGAATTTGATGCCCAAGTCTTTAAGAGTCACGGTATACCCTTGGGGATCAAGACGGATGGTCTCTTTGAACCAGCCACCGTAGTCATCGGCGAAGGTGCTGACCTTAACGACGTGGACATCTTGGATACCTTCAGCCTTCTCGTACGTTTGACGGTAGAGTTTAATCTTTTTGGGTAGGGCAATGGATCTATTTTTAATTCGTTTAAGTCCCATTTATGGTTGATGATTGTAAAAGTTTTCTGAGGTAATTTTCATATCTTGCCACCACCATTTGTTTGCTCGGTACCAAGCGACGGTTTCTTTTAAGCGTTTGTAAAAGGGTTCTTTTGGCTCCCAACCAAGCTCTTTATTGATTTTTTTCCAACTGACGGCGTAACGACGATCGTGTCCCGGTCTATCCGTGATGTATTCAATTCGGTTAGGGGGGAGTTTCATGATCTTGAGAATCTTTTTGGCCACTTGAAGATTGCTGACGTCTTTTTTCATGCCACCGACGGTGTAGCTACCGCCGATCTTGCCTTTGAGTAGAACCATTTCGATGGCCCGACAGTGATCTTCCACATACATCCAGTCGCGGATGTACCGTCCGTCACCGTAGATTAAAATATTTTTTCCGTCTAAAAGATTGGTGATAGCTCGGGGAATAAATTTTTCGGTATCCTGGAAAGGGCCGAAGTTGTTACTGCAGTTGGTTATGGTCACCGGCAAACCAAAGGTGGTATGGTAAGACATAACCAAGTGATCGGAGCTGGCTTTGGAGGCTGAGTAAGGCGAGTTTGGATTGTATTTAGTTTTGCCGTTAAATTTATTTTTTGAGTTTAGTTTCAAAGCTCCGAAGACTTCATCGGTTGAGATATGGTGGAATCTGGAGCCATACTTTTTGGCGGCTTCCAAGAGAGTCTGGGTTCCCAACACATTGGTTCTGGTAAAAATCATGGGGTCTTCGATGGAGCGATCGACATGGGTTTCAGCCGCAAAATGAACAACCATATCCACCTGAGAGACTAGGCTGTCGACGATTTTTGGATCGGTGATATCCCCTTTGACGAAAGTGTAATTTTGATTATTTTCAATATCTTTCAGCGATTCTTGATGTCCGGCATAAGTAAGACTATCTAGATTGATGATTTGATCGGCGGGGTGTTTCTTTAGCCAGTAGTGAATAAAGTTTGAGCCGATAAAGCCGGCACCGCCGGTGACCAAAAGTCTCCTGCCAGACTTAACTTTTTTGGCTTTTTCGGCCATGTGCTGGCCGGCATGCAAGAGGCTATCAAAAGTACCGGCATCCTGCCAGTAACTATCAAAGACATAAGCCTTTAACTCTCCCCTCTCTAAGTAGGTATTGTTGATACTGTCCTGACCATTAATTTCCAGTTCTCCCCGCGGTGATGGCTTGAGATTCTTGGCCATGTCGACCACCCGATGATCGTAAGTGTATAAACCGACAGAAACATACATAGACTTGGGTTGGCTGGGTTTTTCTTCGATAGACAAAACCTGGTTATCTTTGTCTAGTTCGACGACACCAAATCTTTTGACTTCTTCAAGATTGTCTAGCTTCTTGACGTAGATTTGTCCACCGGACTTGAAGGACTTGATTTGTTCGGAAAAATCTTCATCAATAATGTTATCTCCGAGAATCATGGTGACGTCATCGTTATCAAGAAAATCTTCTCCAATAATAAATGCCTCAGCCAAGCCGCGTGGTTCTTTTTGAATGGCGTAACTAAAATGGACGCCAAATTCCTCACCGGTTCCGAGTAAGTTTAAAAATAGGCCTGAGTTTTCCGGAGCCAAGACAATAAGAATGTCCTTTATCCCCGCTCTGACCAGAGTTTCAATAGAATAGTAGATCATGGGTTTGTTGTAAACAGGCAAGAGCTGTTTACTGATAACCCACGTCAAAGGCCGCAGTCTGGTCGCACGTCCACCGGCTAGGATAATTCCTTTCATAGACGACTATTATACCTTATGACACAACTTTAGCCTCTAAAAAAGTCCTATAACAATAAAACAACCAAGGAGGGCAAAAAGGACGTATTCAGTCACGATTTTTGAGTGATATGTATGTTCTTTTAGGTGATGAACTATACCCCATATAATATATAATAGGGATATTCCTAGAACCACAAAACGTTGAAATATAGGGTTGCCGTTATAAATTAAGATCAGGACAATGCCGGTAGAAACGAGGAGACAGAGGACTAAATAATCGAGAAGATGTCTGAGAGGTTTTTTCATAGAATGATTCCTTGGCGGATAATCAGAAGGATAATAGCCATCCCGGCGAAGTAAGTTAGGTGAGCCCAGGTTTTACCGGAAAGTCGAATAAGATTGTACCTTAAGACAAAGATCCAGTCGAGACTAAGGGCAAACAGAATTAAGATCACAAAGGCGAGTGACCAAGACCGCGAAAGATCTAGAGGGGATAAACCCGATGAAGGAATGATTTTTTCACTGGCTAAAACCGGCAGGGCATCGACCGTACTGGAAGCGATGCGGGAAACGGAAGTCTGGGGGGTACCAAACATTTGAACAACAATGGTGGTCTCGACACCGTTTATGTAGCCATCCATGACGGCAACTCCGATGTCTTGGTAACGGCTATCCAGCAAATTTTTCTTGTGGGTGGAAGAAGCCATCCAAGCCGAGACGATGTCTTTGGGATTGCTAAAGTCACGAGCCAAGTTTTCACCGGCGTGCTGATATTTGTAACCGGCATTGGAAACGAAAGTCCAAGGCTCGGTACCCTGGGGCGAAACATGGGCCCAGTAATTATTGGCAAACATGTCGGTGGCCTTGGCGAGGGCGGCTTGAGACAGTTCCGGACTTGATCTGACGATTTCGAGACCGGCATTAAGCCTTTGATTGTTGGTCAATTCGATCACTTTGGCCACGTCAATTTGAGAAGCATAACCGAGAACTCCCGGAAGAAGCCCAATGGTGATATCGACGATGGACCGGCCCATGATAAAAAGACCAATGAGAATGACAATTGAACGAGGCCAGAGAAGCCTTGCTTTGTGATTGTTGTGGGGATGTGGAACAAAAAGAGTGAGGGCAGGGTGCGCCATAACTTAATCCATTATAAGAGCTTGCTCGTCTTCTTTACAATAACCAAGTTATTGTAATATCCAGACTGCGCTTCCTCTTATAATCCCTTGTAACTTCGTTACAATGTTGGATTATGGCACAAAATAAATCGGCTCCACTGGGCTGTTTTGACCATTGACCGGAAGGCCGAGGGCAAAACCTAGCGTGTTGGCGATGGCGACCCCGATGCGAGTGCCGGTGAAAGAGCCGGGGCCGAGATTCACCAGGATTTCCGTGATATCTTCTTGTTTCAAGCCCTCCTCTGCCAAACAAGATAGAAGAAAGCCAAAAACGTCTTGATTTCTGGGAGAGTCGACTTTGTTCACGAATTCTTTATTACCCAGACGGATGATGACTTGAGTGTTGTTGGTGGAGTCGAGATAGAGTTTCATATATGGATTATATATTTTCGCTGGCTATGTCGGTTAGACACTTGACGGAATTGGTGATGTTACCCAGGGTAAAAATGCTAATACCGTTAATTCCCAGTTCTGGAGTGTTTTTTTCGGCTAGCTCGGTTAGGAGGTACCTGGGTGAAAAGCCGGTAATCATACCTGTAGCCAGAGACATTGCTAATTTTGGTTTTGACTTTAAAAAGGCCATGGCGTCTTTGATACCGATAGTCTCTAAAACCTTGACAAAGGAATTCCACTTCAGTTTTCCGAGAAGTCCGAGCTCGACCGGTAAATAAACACCTCTTTGTCTAATTTCCATAAGCCAATTAAAAAGAGTGTCGGCATCGAAAAACATCTGTGTGACTATTTCCATTTGCACACCTGCCTTCTCGGCAAATTCTTGTTTCTGTAGTAACACTTCGATCGGATCCATATCCATTACCGGATTGCCTTCCGGGTAACCGCCAATTCTTATTTTTTTGGGCAATATCCCTCTAATTAATAAACCATTAAGAACATCTTCAGTCTTTTTGAAGTCTTCGAAAGATGGGTCACCATCTCCTCCAACAATGAAGGCTTTTTCCATGCCGGCGTTTATTAATCTAAGAGAGACCTCGTCAAAATGATCTTGACTATAAATACGTCTGGCGGCGAGGTGTGGCCAAACTCTTTTCATTTTTTCCGGTCCCAGCATCTCAGCAAAATGCACCGTCTCTTCAATACCGGTGGGTCGACAGGTGACACTAATCGTATTGGTTTCGGGGATGATATTTATCAAATCCAAAGCCTTTTCGGTCGGTAAGACTTCGTAATTGGCTTCTGTGATCCACTGTTTTAGATATTCCGGAGGGGTAAGTCTTTCGGCTGATTTTTCGAGCATGTTCAGATTAATAAGAAACTATTTTTATTTCTCTCTGGTCATCACCGGTGGCTTTGAAGAAGATATCGATTCGCTTTTGGGGTAGAATATCAATAAATTTTTCCGGCCACTCAATAACCATTAAGTTGGTAGGATCGTACCAGATTTCTTCAACATCAAAGGCTTTGATTTCAGCTATGGAGCCCAGACGATAGAGATCAAGGTGGTAAAAGGTTTTAATTACCGGATGGTTGGTGATCGGATACTCGCGCATGATAATAAAAGTGGGAGAAACCAAACGGGGAATAGTGAAGAAAGAAGCCAGTCCTTGAGTAAAAGTAGTTTTCCCCGCGGCCAGAGCCCCATAAAGACAGATGGTAGTCCCCTCTTCTAGCCCAGAGGCAAGGTTGTGGGCTATTGCTTGAGTTTCTTGAGCGGAGCTACTAATAAAGAGCTGTTCCATAATTGGTGTTTGATAATGATTAAAGTGGAGATAACTAAACCGATGGAGTCGATGCCCACATCCCAAAGCTTACCGGCCCGGAAAGGCACAAACAGTTGATGAATTTCGTCGGTAAAGGCAAAAATTATGGAGAACAAAAAAGCTTTGGCCGGATTCTTTATCCCCACCGCCCGGTACATCAATAACATGAGCAGGATGTATTCCAAAACATGAGCAAATTTCTTGGAAAAAAAGTCTTCGGCGACGGTGCCATTGACGGGGAGGTCGGACCTCGCAGAAAAAGAGAACATCAGAATCATCCAGAGTATTACCGGCATGTATCTCAATAGAAATTTTCCCATGTGATTATTCTAATCTTTTTTATGCCTAAAATACAACCAGCCACCAGAAACGGTGCTTAAGATAGCGCCAAAAACAAAAGTGTATTTGAGGATTATGTTACGGTTTGGATTTGTTTCCATTGACGTCGGTATTGATTCGGGCGGGATTAATCCCGCCCCTACAGGGGAATCAACAAGGTTGGCGGAATCGGTGGATTCGCCGAGGACCGAGGAGGGTGTTGCAGTAGCCTGCAAGGCCTGGCCTTGCAGGGGCTTGATGGATGGAGTTGAGGTCGGGGTTTTTGTAGGAGTTGGTGTCGGCGATTTTGTAGGAGTTGGAGATGGTGTGGGTGTCGGAGTAGGTGCAAGTGTCGTTTCTACAATATTTTTTGAGAGGATTGGATTAACTTCAAAACTTTCTCCAGAATTGAATGTTTTTTGCTCACTCCAGTCAGCGTAACCTTGTTTGACAAGCTTGATAGTATGGCTACCAAGATCACAACTAACTTCGTTTGAATCGTCACAATGACAACCGGCGCAAAAATAAATTGACTCCGGCGCGTAGTGATGGGTATAACCACCGTCAACAAATATCTTAATGTTAGACAAAGTGGCTCCGTCGGAATCCTTGACAGAATTTATTTTGTAAATAGATTTTGCCGGAGTTGGTGTAGGAGTTTGAGTGGGGGTTGGTGACTCGGTGACGGGAGAAGCTGTTGGACTGGGAGTAGAGGTGGGGCTTGGAGAGGGACCGGCAACCGCTATCAAAGTAACGTCTGAAGATTGAGAAAAACTAGTACCACTAGCAGTGTAACGGCCCACTTTGAAGTAGTAATCTCCAGCTGGTTTGTCCGAGTCGAACTTAAACTTCATCTGGCCGTTCCAACTCCCCGATTCAACTTTGAAATAACTTGACGGAGATCCGGATAAGTTAACCCACCCTCCAGAATTGTTTTTTGTATAGCCAAAGTAGGAGGTACTGGAGTCAGGATAGAAGAAAACCCCCCGGATATATGAGGAACCACAACCGGAACATGTTAAAACCACGTCGACGGTTAATTCTTGGTCCACCATAATTGAGGATGGAACGCTTCCAGTGCTAATAGAGGAGGCGGAAATAATAACTTTTGGGAACAGAATAACCCAGACAAAAAGAAACAATACGGGCAGGATTTGTTTCACTAATTAAAATATAACAGAACACAAAACACTACAAGGAGACTCCTCGTAGAGCCCTGCAAGGCCAGGCCTTGCAGATACTATGTATGCTTAAAAGTAAGCGCTTGCCCGTCTTCTGCTCAATGGTTGTTATATGGCACTAAACGTGGTATAAATAGGTTAGACAGTAATTCCTCAATCGTGGGATTCCGGATGGTTTCTCATAAAAGCGATTGGGGTTTGTTGTACTAAGGAAACAAAAAGCTTTCTTCTACGATGACTTTTTTAATAATGTCGTAATACTTTGAATCTCCCCGCTCGTATTTTCGGAATATTGACCATGATATAAAATCTACTGCTTGTAACTGTTTTACTTGTCTGGGAGTTTTGACTTCTATATTTATTTTAACTTTGTGTTTACTAGTTACTTGAGTTTTTAAATAACTTTCAAAATTTTGATTTAAAAAACGATTTGTCTCGCGCTTTGAAGCGATTATGGTAATTGTATTTGAATCAACAATTTTTTTTGAAAAAATTCTATCCAACAATATGTTGGTTACGAAATTGTACAAAACATGTTTTTCATTTTGGAGTTTGGTATATACCTTTGATTTGTTTAGACAAATTATCATAACCCTTGGTTTTAGGGTTACTAATTTAGACAAGAGTTTTTTTCTTGTTTTTGGAGATTCTTTGACAGCATGGAGTACTCCTCCAGAGAGTCTCTTCACCTTTTTTCGTAAATTAGAGTGAGTTAGTTTGACAAGCTTTTCGATTCTTTTTTCTTCTTCGGTAAACAGAATTGTAACTATAAAATACTTTGATACTCTTTTTGTTTTTGAAAATCCTAGGTCGCCACTTTCATCTAAATATATCGTTGCCATTATTTTTGTAAACTATTTAAGATGGAGGTAGAGTGTCATTTTTCCATTATTTTGGAAAAGCCGAACATTGTTTCCAAAACTGGTTGATCCTCTATAGAAGTAAGCCACACCATCGTCAACCGCCCTGACAATAGTATCATTCGATCCAGACAAGTCGAGTCCATGATGGAAATTGTCTCTATAATAATAAAAATACGGTGTATGTCCGTAACACTGGGTAACTCTTACTTCATTCATTGGCCATGAAGCAGAGCCATTTCCAAAATCTTTTGTAACCGATGAATTTCGAGTGTCGTCACAAGCATCTTTATAAAAAAATATATTTCTTCGTGAAAGAACGCTTTCTGGATTTAGACTTTTATCACCATACCAACTAATATCTCCTGTTGAATAATTAGAGTGGTCTTTTTCTGAAAGATTATAGTAACCGAAATGGAGATGAGCCCCCTTTGAAAAGCCGGTATTCCCCATTACTCCAATAATATCTCCCTTTTTAACATCCTTTTTGCCGGTAAATTGTGATGAAGCCAGAGATGTTAGCTCCGCTGTTGCCTCAGCTTTGAGGGATTGAAATTTCTTTTCATCATTCTGAAATTGAACAAGCAGGACTTGCTTGTCGGCCACTTGTGAATCAAGAACTTTTTTTTGCGAAATGAGTTTTGCCTTTAGTTTTTCAACTTCCTTTTGTTTCGTGACTTTGTCCTGTTTTCTCTGATCGTAGTCGAGACGCGAGCGTTCCAGCTCCGAAAGAATCAGTTGATCCTTGGCCTTAATGGTATTAAGGTATTTTAATTTAGTTAAGAAGTCTCCAAATGAACTAGTCGAAAAAATCATGTCTATCGGAGTCACACGGGAACGGCGGTAGCTTTCTCTGACTCTCGCCAGATAGATTTTTCCCAGCTCGTCCATGGACTCGTTCACCGTTTCCAAAACTCCGCCTAAAACGGTTATTTCTTTTTCCAGAGAGTTAATCTGGATCTGGGTTCGATTGATCTCAGCCCGAGCAAGATTTATTTTTGAATTTAAGGTAGATATCGCTTGTTGATAAGTAGCTATTTGGCTTTCTGATGTGGAAATCTTCTCGTCACAAGCTTTACTTACATTGTCCCAAAAAGTAATTAATTGATCCGGAGGAAGCCCAGATTGTGGTTTGTCTTCACAGTAAACAGCATGAACACCAGTTGGAATCAAAAAAGCTCCGAGGAGAAGAAAAAGAAAGATGAGAGTTTTTTTCATTTTGACCGCTTGACGAACCTGGCGGCGGCGAAGAAACTAGAGATAAAGGAAAGTATCAAGCCAAAGACCAGTAGAGAGAGAAGTAACAAAAGAATGACTTCGGGGCGGATGGGAAAGGAAATAACCCCACCAAGTCTAGGAGCGAGGAAGGGGGTAGAGTAAAGAAGGGTGATGTAGCTTAATACCCAGCCAAAAAGAGCACCGACGAGACCGTAGATAACTGATTCAAGGAGGTATGGCTTGATAATGTAGAAGTTCCGAGCACCGAGAAGTTTGAGAGTACCTATCTCCAAACGACGGGAGGAAATCTTCATGGAAATAATAATCATGATGGTCAGAACGCAGACGATGGTCAGAGCGATGATGAGTAACAATCCAGCCATACGAATGGCATTGGTCCACTTGGTCAGCTCCGAAATGACATCTTCGGGAAAGTCAATTTCCTTTTTGCTCGCCGGAGTCTCACTGACAACATCGGACTTTTCCAAAATGGAGACAATGGTTCCGAAAGACTTCGGATCACTGGCGGTAATCTCGACACTGGCAGGCAGGATATCGGCGGTGACAATGCCCCAGTCGGTGACTGTACCCAAAAGTATCGGATCGTTGCCGACGCTTTTTTTATAGAGCTCCAGTGCATCTTGTTTGCTGATATAAATGGCGTTTTTGACCCCTTGAGTGGAGGTGAGATTACTTATCAGGCCAGCAACCTGATCGGTGGTATGGCCGTCCTTTAAATAAGCGATGATCTGGGGTTTGGTTTCAAAGTTTAAGAGTATGGAGTGCGAGGCGAGGGTGACCAGGGTAAAAATGCCAACGACAAATAGAGTAATGGAGACGACAAAAATGGCGGCTAATGCTTGAAAGGGAGTGCGGCGGATATTTTTTAAAGCGGTGTTCATTTATTTTTCGTTTTGGGTTTTGTAGAGTGAGATTCGGAGTCTGAGATTATCTTACCTTTTTCCAGCATAATTCGCCTGGCAGAGCTTAGATCGATGAGGGTGACGTCGTGGGTGGCCATGATGACGGTGGTACCATCGGAGTTTATTTTTTTTAGCAAATTAAATATTTCAATAGAAGTTTCTTTGTCTAAATTTCCGGTGGGCTCGTCTGCAAAAAGAATGGGTGGATCGGCCGCTATGGCTCTGGCGATAGCCGCTCTTTGAATTTCACCTCCGGAAAGCTGGACGGGGAAGAGATTTTCTTTTCCGGGAATACCAACCATGTCCAACAACCGATTAATTTTGTCCGAAATCTTTTTTGGGGAGTAACCCCCTATTTCCAACGAGAGGGCAATGTTCTCTCCAACTGTCTTGTCCGGAATTATTTTGTAATCTTGGAAGATAAAGCCGATTTTCCGACGAAGAGGTGGAATGTTTTTGGGCTTGATCTTGGAAAGATCCTCGCCATCGATAATGATTTTACCTTTGGTGGGTAGCAAATCACGGATAAGAAGACGGCCTAAAGTAGTTTTTCCCACACCGGACTTGCCGGTAATGACCACGAACTCTCCGGGAGAAACGGAAAAATCAATATCGTCTAAGACTGTGTCACCAGAATAAGTTTTGGTGACGTGAGAAAAATCAATCATTTTGGTAGAGGCATGTTCAGATTTTCGACCTTCACACGACCAACATCCATCAACCAACCTGCCTTTTGACCTTTAAAGGTTTCTCCCCAAACAGTGATTTGGTGACCCACTAAAGTATCAAGATCGATAACTGAGCTAGTCATATAAACAGTTTGCGAGATGCCACCTGGACGGACTAGTTTGTGAGTACCCTCACCGTTTAGACCACCTTTGTCCAGAACACCGGTGGCTGAAGTATTGAAGGCTTTTTCGTCGGCCGAGCCATAGATATCTCCCACCTTGACGCCTGTTTGAGGAACTTCTGCTTGGATATTTTTTAAATCACCTGAAGTGCCACTCGCCAGTTTGCCGGAAATACGGGTCTTCAGGCTTGCCCCGATATAAAAACCAACGATAGCCACAACTAAAAAGATAATGACTGTCAGGTAATTTGATCTCTTTTCGACTACCAAAACCGGTTGGTCTATCGCCGGTTCGGTGCCTGGATCTAGTTTGTCTAGATCAATCGTCTTTATTTCCATAACTTAGTTTATCATCTTTAACTCCGACTCGATAAAACCATCGAGATTGCCATCCAGAACAGAGTCCGGATTGGTTTCTTCATACTGGGTTCTTAGATCTTTGACCAATTTATACGGGTGGAGAACGTATGAGCGAATTTGATGTCCCCAACTGGCGATAGTCACACTGCCTTTTATCAAGTTGAGTTCTTCTTGGCGTTTGGCTTCTTGAACTTCCCAAAGTTTAGACTTAAGAACTTGCATGGCAATTTTGCGATTGGCATCTTGATAACGCTGAGTTTGACACTCCACCACGATACCTGAAGGGAGATGCTTGATGCGAACTGCGGTGCTGACCTTATTGACATTCTGGCCGCCGGCACCACTGGCTCGGCTGGCTTCGAACTCCAGATCTTCGTCGCGAATTTCAATTTCTGTTTCTTCCGGAAGAAGAGGCATAACCTCGACCCCGGCAAAAGATGTCTGTCTCAGCTTATCGGCATTAAAAGGAGATTGACGGACTAATCGATGGGTTCCTTTTTCGTTTTTTAAATATCCGTAGGCAAAACGTCCACGAACCAAATAGGTAACGGACTTGATACCAACTTCTTCCCCGGCCGAGTACTCAATCGTCTCAAAAGTCCAACCTCTTTTCTCGAAGAAACGAGTGTACATCCGAGACAACATGCTAGCCCAGTCCATAGCTTCGGTACCACCCTGACCGGCTTTGATCGAGACGATGGCTTCGGAAAGATCGTATTTTCCCGACAAAAAAGTAACCAGTTCGACTCTTTCGACACTTTTAACTAAGGTTTGAAAAAATATCTCCACTTCTTTATCAAAACCATCATCCTTAGATGACTTCGACATCTCGATTAATTCCTCCAAATTTTTTTCATCGGAGAGAAGTTTTTCTGAGGACGCAATGGTTTCTCTGACTTGAGCCATGGTGGACATCACTTTTTTGGCTTTATCTTCTTCCTGCCAAAGATCCGGTTCACCCGACTGGACGGTTAGCTTTTCCAGTTCAAGGTGAAGTGAAGGAAGATCCAATTTTTCAACGACGTCGTTGATCCTTTTTTTTAAGTCGGTAAGATTTATCTGAGAGTCTGAGGACATTAGGGTATTTTAGCTTAATTTGTAATAAGATTGAGGAATGAGATTGCTGAAGCGGTTTTGGTGGATATTTTTGTTGGGCTTTTTGGCCGGAGGCGGGTGGATGTTGTGGAAAGGTTCCAAAGCAAAAGAATTGAAAGCAATTACCTACACGGTCAAAAGACAAGATCTGACGGAAACCTTGACCCTCTCAGGAGAAATTGATGCTTTGGAAAAAGCCGATTTAAAGTTCCAAACTTCCGGACTACTCTCTTGGGTCGGGGTTAAAGAGGGCGACACGGTAAAGAAATATCAAGCGATAGCTTCGCTCGACAAACGGGAACTGACCAACAACCTGAATCAGTATATGAATTTATTTTTAAAAGAGAGATGGGACTTTGAACAAGGGGTGGATGATAATAAAAATTGGCAGACATTGGGTATGACAGACGCGGCTCGGGACAGTGTAAAAAGAACCCTGGACAAAAATCAGTACGACCTAAATAATGCGGTGCTTTCCTTTGAGGCGAAAAACCTGGCTTTGAAGTTTGCTACCCTAACTGCTCCTTTCGCAGGAATAATCACCAAGGTTGAAGTGCCTGTAGCCGGAGCAAATATCACCCCGGCCAGTGCTGTCTTCTCGATCGTGAATCCCAGCAGTCTATTTTTCTCCGCCACGGCGGACCAGACCGAAGTCTCCTCTTTCAAAGAAGGAATGCTAGGAAAGGTTGTTTTTGATTCCTTTCCTGAAAAAGAATTTAGCGGATCGGTGGAAAAAATTGGTTTTATTCCGAAAGCAGGAGAGTCCGGAACGGTTTATGAATTGAAAATCGCTTTTGACCCGGGAGATCTGGCCAGCTCAATAAAAATGGGGATGACCGGGGACGTTAATTTTGTTTTGAAGGAAATTAAAGAGGTGCTGGCGGTACCGGAAGCGTATGTGAAAAAAGTTGATGGTAAGTTTTTTGTATCGATGAAGACTGGCGACTCAATTAAAAAGGTTGAAATTACCAAAGGAGAGACTATTGAAGGATTGGTAGAAATAAAGTCAGGAATAAATGAAAACGACATCATCTATAATCAGCCTTAAAAAAGTCTATAAAGAATACTTGCTTGGAGACGAAACCGTTTTTACAGCTCTAAAAGATATTAATTTGGACATTTACCAGGGTGAGTTCTCAGCCATTGTCGGTCCGTCCGGATCCGGAAAGTCGACTCTGATGCACATTATTGGACTGCTGGATAAACCTTCCAGAGGAGAGATCATTATCAATGGAAAAGATGTGGCCAAACTTGATGACAATCAAACTTCAATTCTGCGAAACTCGTATGTAGGCTTTGTCTTCCAACAGTTTAATTTATTAAACAAGCTGACAATCCGCGAAAATATTCTTTTGCCGACGACCTACAGCCAGTCCACAATGTCCTTTAATCCGGCGGAAAGAGCCGAGATGCTGATGGATAAGTTTGGAATACTGTCCAAAAAGGATTCTTTTCCGAATAAGATCTCGGGTGGCCAACAACAGCGAGTGGCCGTGGCCAGAGCTTTGATCATGAAACCGCAACTGATACTAGCTGATGAACCAACGGGGAACTTGGACCATAAAACCGGTAATGAAATAATTGATTTGTTTGAACAATTAAACAAGGAGGAAGGGATTACTATTGTGATGGTAACTCATGAACCAAAAATAGCGGAAAGAACTAGAAGACAGATTAAGGTTTTTGATGGGGAAATAATTAGTGATAAAAAATGAAATTTTTAACCGGATTTTATCAACAATTTACCTCCGCTTTAGCCGATTTTCGGCGGGATAAAGTGAGGACAGCCTTGACTTCTCTCGGGATTATGATCGGGGTATTGTCTGTCGTGATGCTGATTGCTCTCGGACTGGGTCTTAAAAACTATATCCAGCAACAGTTTGAAAACTTAGGCGCAAATTTGGTAATGGTTTTACCCGGCTCAGGATTTTCCGGTGGCGGCCCGGCGGGTTTGGCCGGTGGAACGGAGTTTGACGAAAAAGATATCCGAAGCGTAGAAAAAGTTGACAATCTGAAATACGTAGTGCCGGTATATTTCCGTTCTATTACCATCTCAAGTGCCAATGCGGAAAAAACAGGTTACGTCATGGGCGCGAATGAACAGATATTTCAACTGATGAACGTGAAGACGGTGGCGGGCGAACTTTGGACCAAGGCGGACTTGGGTAAAAGGGCCAAAGTGGCGGTATTAGGTTTTACCAAGGCAGAAGAACTTTATGGAAAAGCCGAAGATGCTCTGGGAAAAACAATTCGCATCGAATCAATACGACTGAGGGTAGTGGGTATAGCCAAGAAAACCGGTGACCGAGAACAAGACAACGCGGCTTTTATACCGTACACCACCACCTTCGGCTCTATGAATCCCAAGAAAACATTTTGGGCGATATATCTCGGGATCCCTGAAGAGAAATACGTAGCCGGGGTAAAGACAGATGTTGAAAAGACCTTAACCAAACGGTATGACAAAGATAAATTTTCGGTGACCGAACAGTCGGAAATATTATCGACTGTGAATCAAATTTTTGGAATCATTAATCTGGTGCTGATCGCCATTGGCTCTATTTCTCTCATTGTGGGAGGTATTGGCATTATGAATATAATGTACGCGACGGTAACGGAAAGAACTCGGGAAGTGGGTATTCGCAGAGCTATGGGGGCGACCAAGAGAGATATTTTATGGCAGTTTCTGACAGAGTCGACCTTGCTATCTTTATTTGGAGGTGTAGTAGGACTCTTGCTAGCAGTTGTCATTGTGACAGTTGTCCGAAACTGGTTTCCGGTAGCGATAAATTTATTTGCCGTAATCTTAGCCTTGGGTGTATCGAGCGGCATCGGCATATTCTTTGGGGTGTTCCCGGCCAAAAAAGCGGCCGACCTCTCCCCCATGGAAGCAATTCGCTACGAGTAATAATATGATATATTCTGAACATGACAGAAAAAAGAAAGATCGAAACTTCTGCGTTGCCGGAAAATACTGCCGAGAGTGTCCGGCTGATTCAGAGGGAAATTGAGAAGATTGTTTCGGAAGATATCAAAGAATTTACCTATCAAGCCTTTGCGGAAGTTGATGAACACTTTTGGACTGCCCCAGCCAGCTCATCCGGAAAGTATCACCCGCCGGAAGATAATGGAGAGGGCGGTCTGGTCCGCCATGTGGTAAAGGGGGTGGTAGTAGTAGAACAGTTCGGACGGAGAGCGAAGTTTACACTCAGGGAAATAGATCTGGGAATTAGTGCTTTTTTGCTTCATGATACCTGTAAAAACGGTGTGGTGTGGACATCATCCAATACAGATTACACCCATGGATTGATCGCCGCCAAGTGGCTGGAAAAATTTGATTTGGCTGACGCTATGGCTAAAGAGCAAATATTAAGTGCAGTCCGCTACCACATGGCTCCGTGGTGCTATGCTGTGAGTCCGTATGACGAGCGTCCTTACACCAAGCAAGAAATGAATCAAAACCTGGATGAACTGACTCGAGCCATGTACCCCACCAGAGTAGAAAAAGCAGTACAAGAAGCGGACTACTGGTCTTCGAGACAGTCGATGTCCTATTTCCCCGGAGTGGCGGTGGATTTCAAAAGCCTTTAACCAAGATAATATTTTTCAAGTCCGGACCTTGTTTGTTGTCGCCGGGAACTTCGAGGATGAGAGGGAGATTTTGGAATTCCTTTTGGTTGATAAATAATTTCAGTCCTTCGAGCCCGATTTTGCCTTCGCCGATGTTGGCATGAAGATCGCGATGGGAACCAAGATCGGAAGCGCAGTCATTTAAATGAAGACAAACTAATTTGCTTAATAAATTAAATTGCTTTAGATCATTTATTAGTTTGGAAACCGAATTCGTTTGTCTCAAATCTATACCGGCGGCAAATAAATGAGCAGTGTCTAGACAAACTTTTAGACGGGGACTGTTGACTTTATTAATTAGAAAAGAAAGTTCTTCGAGTGAGCCGATTTTGCCGTTTTGGCCGGCGGCATTTTCCAGGATCAGATCACAACCTTCTGTCTCAGCCAAAATTCTTTGAATTGAAACAATTAATTGATCTTTGACTGAATCAAAACCGGCTCCGAGATGTGAGCCAATATGGATGATAACACCGGCAGAGTGAATGCGAGCACCATTGGTCATATCTATCACTAGAGAGTTTACCGATTTTTCAAATATATTTTGATTGAGCGAAGCGAGATTTACAAGGTACAGAGCGTGGATAAAGACCGGACCCAGTCGATACTGATTGATACCATCGAGGAAAGTGTAAACTTCATTTTCGGCAAATGGCTGACGGAGCCACACACGAGGAGAGCCGGCAAAGATCTGCAAACAACTGCCATCTATCTTTAGAATATTCTCGATGGCCTTGGATAGTCCGCCGGCGATAGAGACATGGCCACCGATTTTTCTCACGCTACTTTTCGACGATGTCGATACCAACTATCTTAATCTCAGTGATGGGTTTGTCTCCTGCTGAAGTAGGAGCGGAGACAATCGCGTCGACTATTTCTTGGCCCTTGGTGACTTTACCAAAGATCGTGTGTTTGTTATTTAACCAGGTAGTAGGAACAACGGTGATAAAGAACTGAGAACCATTGGTAGCTGGACCGGAATTGGCCATAGCTAACATGTATGGCTCACTAAAATTCAAAGAACTGTCAAATTCGTCTTCGAATTTGTATCCAGGTCCACCGGTACCGGTGCCCAGGGGATCCCCACCCTGAATCATAAAATCTTTGATGACCCGATGGAAAATGGTGCCGTTGTATAGAGATTTACCGGAAACTTTTTGACCGGATTTGGGATCGGTCCAGTCGAGTGTCCCTTTGGACAAGCCGATAAAGTTGGCCACGGTTTTGGGTGCTGACTTGGGAAATAGTTCGATCGTGATATCGCCTTGACTGGTTTTCATAATGGCGGTGACTTGGGTAATTTCGGCAGAAGGAGTGGACATAGTTGTTGGAGTGATAATAATAGTTGGAGACGGAGTAATGATGGTAATTTGGGGATCAGTCAACTTAAAAGAGGCGGTTGGTTTGGTGGAGGGTATGAGCTGACAGCCAGCCAGTAAGACGGCGAATAGTAAGGGGATAATTTTTTTCATGATTGAGGACATGGCTTATGATAACATGAGACAGATATGCAGATGCCGGTAGCAGTAGGAATTATTTTGGCGGTTATTTTTTTGGTGGCTTTTTCCGAATGGTTTTATAATCTAGTGAAAGGCTGGAGAGAGATCGTTATTGACGATGTCTATTTTAGGTATCGAATCGTAAGTGCTTCGATAGTTTCCATGATCGTAATTAGTTCGACTTTTTTCGGCATGGCCATTATTACCGAATGTCCGAATCAGGAAAGAGAGGGAGTCTTTGCGAAACTTGGGTGTGAGGAGTATCTAAAAATTAAAGCCGGGACCGAAAAGATATTTGATAGTAAGAACTCAAGAAATCAAGAACTCTAGATATTGAACTATTTTTTGGATTTGAGAAGGGATTCAGGGGATCGTAAAATTTTGTCGACCCATTTTTCGAGAAAAAAACGGTTATCTTTTGTTGCGGTCGAAGTTCCGACTGAATTCCACCAAGCCGAGGTAATTATCCAATCACTTCCTTGTCTTTTGACGGCGGCGACAATTTTGAAGCCGTTAATAACCTTAATGTGTTTATGTGAGTTGGTGGTGTAGCTCTTTTGGACTTCGTCCGGAAAACGAACGGCAGTATCAACCCAGTCGGGATTCAAACCTCGTTGTTTGATTCTTTCCCTTAGGTGTGTTGTCCAAATTACTTTCGACATTTAGGCAAGTTTAACCAAGTCAGGATCTTCCGCCAGTGGACTGGTTGGAGGAGTGATTATTGTGGAGGGAGATCCTTCGGCTACGCTCAGGATGACAGGAGGGGTAACCGGAACATCTGGAGTTATTTGAGCTACCGGAGCAGGGGTAGTGATTGGTTGGGGAATCAGGTCGGCCAGATGGCCAGTACCCTGAGGTTGGTCCGAAGCACCGGGGGTGATGTCGATAACTCCAGGAAGAGGGGTGGCAGGAACGTCTGTGGTGGGTGTAGGGGGGGTAAGGCTCGGTGACCCTATCTGAGGGGTAATCATGTCGGGATTAATATCGAGACCGATTTGAGGTACGGAAGTGTTGTCGTCCATATTGGTTGGGTTAATTATATTTTTAATGCCGATATCCGTGATTAGGGTATCTGGAGATAAGTTTATAACATATTCAATCAAATTGGCGACTTCGGTTAGTTCTAGAGCGTGACTGAGGTCTCGGGGAACTCCTTGTTTTTGGAAAAGAGCTGTCTTCATGAGTCCAGGATAAATGCCGGTGACCGAGATGTTTTGTCCGGATAGATCCATCTGGAGACACTGGGTGAAACCGGTGATAGCCCACTTGGAGGCTGAATAGACGGCGTGTTCTTTCTTCGCATGAAGTCCGTCTTGAGAAATAATGTTGATTATCCGACCACCTTTTTGCGATTTCATGACGGGGATAATTAATTTAGAAAGAAAAATAGTTCCCAAAGTATTAACCCTGATTACTTCCTCTATTTGTTGGGGGTCTGTTTCCTCTAGTTTTCCTTCCGTCCAGATGCCGGCGTTATTTATCAAAATATCGATTCGGTGATATTTTTCAATTACCTGCTTAACTGCCTCTTCTAGTAAGGAATAGTCGGTAACATCGGCCATAACAAAGTCACAGTTTAGTTCCTGAGAAACTTGTTTCAGTTTTTCTTCGTTGTGAGAAAGAATAACTACCTGATGATTTGAGGAAAGTTTGGAGGCCATAGCTTTTCCAAGGCCATCACTGCCACCGGAGATTAAAATTATTTTTTTTGTCATAGTTTAATAATTAAAAAGTTTGTATTGGCTGAGAGGGAAGGTGGGGACGAGGGGGCAGGGATACCGGCTCACGTTGCCTCTTGGAATCGATGAAGTTGGAAATGGCCAAGACGATAATAGCGATGACGGAAAAGGCCATTGCGCCACCGGAAACGTTCATGTATAACTTCCTTTGAAGTCTGGTAAATCTGGGGGTCTTGTCGTCCGGTGTGCCAATCTTTGATTCTGTTTCAATCAGATATTTTGCCACCGTCGGATGATTTTCATACAAACGACTGACTGCTTCAAAACTGACCTGAGCCGGCTTGAGATAAGAAATCCAATAATTTTCTAGCCCTGTTTTCCAAGCAGGATAGGTCTCCCCTATTTCCTCCAAAACGTTGTTTTTGACCATCAAGGCTCTTAGATCGGCGATATCTCTCAAGAAGTTGTAGTTGCCGGTACCCTCTTCGGCCGCCAAACCATAAGTGGCGATGCCAATGACGTTACCTTTGCTAGAGACAGCCGGTCCACCGCTATTACCATGGTTGATCGAGGCGTCGGTTTGGATTAAGTTTTTTTTGTCGCCCTTGGCCTGCTTGAAAGCGCTGATGACACCACGGGTAAAAGTGGGCTGGCTATTGGCGGAAGTATCCAGGAGTATGCTTTTTGACCCCATGGCAACACCCGGAAAACCTACTACCAAAATATCGGAACCGACACTAACTTCATCAATTTTTCCGAGAGGTAAGGCCGGGTAACCACTGCCGGAAACTTTTAGTAGAGCCACGTCCGAAGATGAAAATCCGATGACCGGATCGGGGAGCCGATAGTCGGCAGCGACGAAGGTGGCCGAGACAATATCGGTACCGCTGTTTACCCCTGATTTTGAGAGTTGAATGGGGGTATTGCCGAGTTGGATGAAAAAATTATTAGTGGAATTTTCGATTTTGATAAAGTTCTTTTTCAAAAGTTCACCGACTAAGGCGGCCATCTGATAAATAGACTCCTTATTTTGGTGAGCCTCTTTCACTTTTTGCTCTACCAAAGTCCGATCGATGGGCAAACTGGTTAGAGAAGAAAGATAAGTCTGAAAAAAATCAACCAAGAGATTATCAAGCGAGCCGCCGATGACTCCATAAATGAGAGAAGTTTCCGGAAGATTGGTGACGACGTGGCCGTTGGTAGCAATATAGCCATTTTGGTTGACAAAAAAACCACTACCAACCTGAGCTAAACAAAAGGGATAAGCTTTTTCGGTGTACTTTATCTGAGCACAGTAATTGTTGAGAATCATAACGACCGAGGGACGAATAATGGCCGCCAGGCGAGCCGAATCATCAGGAGTGGTAAGCCCCATGACTTGACTCACGGGAGAAATACCTTTCACCAGATCGAGAACATCGCCTCTGCCAAGATCATTTGGCATAACGGCAATGAGGGAAATGCCTGAATCGCTTGTCCAAACATCGATAACTTTGGGAGAGTTAAGAAACCGAGAGGTGTAAGTTTGAGTCTGCCAACCGATGACAAATGACTTTGACGGTCCCGCTTGTTTTGGAGCCAGAAAATTTTCACCCAGTAGTATTTTGAGAGTGGGAAGATCAATCTCTTCTTTTGAAAACCTAACCGAAATCAATGACCGGAGATGAAAGAAAACCGGTTCCAGGTCCGTCGGTGGTAGCCAAAGAGACTCATCGAAACTCAGTTGTAATGGCAGATTGAGTAAGCTTCCGTCCCAAACCGAATTTTTTTCCAGCAAACTGACTTTATCCAGAGCCGGACGAAGAGAACTGCCGACGCCCATGGCGGCTCGGCTGGAGAGATCGTTTTGATCGTCAAGTACCAGAAGGGCAAGGCCAATTCCGGAAATTAAGAAAAATAAAATAAACAGACCAAGCAAACTTTTTTTAACATTCACAGTATCAGTATAAATTATTTTGAAAGGTCTGTGGGTGTAACCGTCGGTGTTTCCTGTGGTAAGAGAATGGGAGAGCTGTTATCCGGAATCGTGATTTGTTTGGATCCATTGCCGGTCCAAAAAACGCCAATAGCCAGCCAGATAAGGACTATTAAAAATAAGATAAACACGGTGATCTTTCTCATATTTCGAGAAAGTTTGTATCAGCCATGTTAGGATCTTTGGCATCATCGGGATAAAAGTTGCGCTCCCAAGAATGTTTCTTAAGTTCTTCCATGAGCGTACTGGATAATGACCCTTTGTCTGAAACTGCTGTATTGTCAATGACATGTTTTATTTTCCTCATGCCGGGGATAACACAACTAATTTCTGGATGGGTAAGAATAAATCTCAAAGCCAGTTCTGAAACGCTTTGAATTTCTTCGCTAAGTAGACAAGATAGTTCTTCGATTCTTTCTTCTAGTTCAAGCAATCTGTCTGACGAAAAATAGGAGGATCTAAAGTCCCCTTCTTGGAAGGTGGTATTTGAGTCAATTTTTCCGGATAGTCCACCTTCATCTAAAGGAACTCTGGCTATAAGACCAATATTGTGTTCTTTGGCGTATGGTAGAAGTTTTTCAACTGGTTTTTGATGAAAAACATTATAAATGAACTGAACAGTAGAAATTAAACCAGTATCTAAAGTCTTTAAACAATTACTTGGTTGATAGTCGTTGATAGAGATGCCCCAATTTTTAACCTTTCCAGATTTAATAATTTCTTGAATTGTGTCTTTCCACTCTTGTTCGTCAGACCAACTATCATTCCAAACGTGAAATTGGACTAAGTCAATAAAATCAACTTGTAAACTTTTGAGAGAATCGTCAACTTGTTTTTTTATGTGTTCGGAAGGAAAACAGTCAGATAACTTATCGGTTTTCCAGGCTGGCCAATGCCAGTTGGCTGGGGCAACTTTGGTGGCAATTACTACCCTTTCTCGGTTATTGGATTCCTTAATAAATTCGCCAACAAGTTCTTCAGAGGGGTGTCTTTCTGGTTTTTCCTCTGAGTAACCATAAACCCAAGCAGTATCAATAAAATTACCTCCCAACTCTAGGTATTTAGCCAAACTTTTTTTGCTTTCTTCTTTTGTGGCACCAACCCACATATGTGGATCGTTGGCAATTTGCCAAGTACCATACCCGATCTCTGAAACTTTTAAATTTGTTTTACCGAATATCCGGTATTTCATTTTTATTTATAGTTTTGAATTTTTTGAATGTCTTCTTTGAGTTGAGGTAAATCTTTTTTTACTACAGCCCAAACCAGTTCTATATCTACTCCAAAATATTCATGAATTAACTTATCTCTCATACCGGCAATTTGTTTCCATATAATTTCTGGATACTGCTTTCTAAATTCTTCCGAAATGTTCCTGACAGCTTCGCCGATAATTTCAAGTCTCCTCATTATTGCATCTTGTTTTTCTGTAGATGCATAAAAATCGTCAGCTGATAATCCCTGCGTGTATTTATCAACAAAATCGATACTGTCCAAAATGTGTTTAAGAAATACCTGGGGATCTTTTGTCATATTATCCGAACTTGGTTCTGCTGGATATACGATTGTAGATATGGTGATATTGAACGATAGGTAGTTAGATCTACATTACGACCCAAGGCGGTTTTTAGATTCATTTCCAAACCAATAAGATCTAAGAGACTCTTGTCTTTAGGTAATTCCACTAAAATGTCGATATCGCTCTGTTTTGTCTGTTCACCTCTAGCAAAAGATCCAAATATTGAAGAACGTGTAACTCCAGCCTGTTGAAGAAAGGGTAACGCTTTGTGTTTGATCTCATCTAAATCTGACTTCATGAGGAAATTATAACACCGAGGACACTATGACACTTTTGGGTAGTGGCAGTTTTTCCATTTTTTGCCGGAGCCGCAGAAGCAAGGGTCGTTGCGGCCGAGTTTGTGGTTTCCTTGTGTGGATTGCCGTGCTGTTGTGGCGGGCGATTCATGAATCGCCCCTACAGAGGATGATGGAGATGTGGAGGTTTCGATGGTGCGGCGCTGAACCGGCTGGGGAATGTTTATTTGAACTCTGAAGATGCGATGGGCAATCGTAGAGTCGATGCGAGACAATAGACTTTCAAACATCGCAAAGGATTCCTGCTTGTACTCTACCAATGGGTCTTTCTGGGCATATCCCCGCAGACCAATACCATCGCGAAGATTGTCGATGGCATCGAGGTGATTCATCCATAGCTCATCGTAGGTATCGAGAATAACAAATCTTTCGATTTGAAGAAGAACATCGTCCCCAAAATGTTTCTTTTGAGAAGCTCTGGCTTGGGAAATAACGTTACCGAGCAAGGCTTTGACTTCTTCTCCGGACTGACCGGGTAAACTTTTTTCCATCGAGTTGGCAGAGCCCGGATCAAGTGGCAGTATGCTCTGAAAATCTTTGACGATTTGATCTGCTTCCGTCTTATTGACACCTGAAGCCTCATAAACACTAGATAAATAATTTATTTCTTTTTCCAGAGCTGTGTCTATCTGAGCAGAAGAAATTTTTTCATCGCCGGTGAGAACACTCTTTCGACGAGAGTAAAATATCTGACGTTGTTTGTTCATGACATCGTCGTAGTCTACCAAGTGTTTTCTTTGATCGAAGTAAAAAGACTCAACTTTTGACTGGGCGGTTTCGATGGCCTTACTGACCATGCCGGCTTCTAATGGTTGATCTTCCGGAACTTTCAGAAAGTCCATCAGACGGCTGACCTGATCGCCGCCAAAAATACGCATGATATCGTCCTCGAGGGAGATATAAAAACGGGAAGAACCCTGATCACCTTGGCGGCCGGAACGGCCACGAAGCTGATTATCAATACGACGTGATTCGTGCCGAACAGCGCCAAGAATATGAAGTCCTCCCCTATTTTTCACTGCCTCAGCTTCTTTATTCCACTCTTTAATTTCCCTGCCGGTAGGATCTCCACCCAGAACAATGTCCACTCCGCGACCGGCGATGTTGGTGGCCACTGTCACGGCCCCGAGTCGGCCGGCTTCGGAGATAATCATAGCTTCATTTTCGTGATTCTTGGCATTCAAAACCTGATGAGGAATTCTTTTTTTCTTGAGGTATTGACCGACAATATCATTTTGTTCGATAGACTTGGTACCGATCAGCACCGGCTGACCTTTGGCATGCAGTTCCGAAACTTCACCCATGATAGCCGAGTACTTGGCCCGCTGAGTTTTATAAACAATGTCTGAAAAGTCTTCTCGGATATTGGGCATGTTTGTCGGAATGATGATGACATCGAGATTGTAGATTTTTTTAAACTCCTCCGCTTCCGTGTGAGCAGTACCCGTCATACCGGCCAATTTTTTGTAAAGACGGAAGTAGTTTTGAAGAGAGATGGTGGCTAGAGTCCGAGATTCTTGTTGGATCTTGACGCCTTCTTTGGCTTCGATGGCTTGATGAAGTCCGTCCGAATAACGACGACCGTACATGAGACGACCGGTGTGGTCGTCCACAATGATCACTTCATCGTCTTTGACAATATAATCTCTATCTTTAACAAAAAGGGTTTGAGCTTTGAGAGCTTGCTCCAAATGATGGAGAGTTTGATAATCTTGCTGATAAAGATTTTCTACTTTAAGAGTTTTTTCCAGCTTTCTTAGACCATGATCGGTGAGATTGGCCGTCCTTTGTTTTTCATCGACTTCGAAATCGGTGTCGGCCGACATCTCTTTGATCAGATCGGCAAAACGGAAGTACTGATCGGTAGCCTCGCTGTCTGGAGCAGAAATAATTAAAGGGGTGCGAGCCTCGTCGATAAGAATGGAGTCGACCTCGTCGACGATGGCGAAGTGGTGAGGTCGCTGAGAAAGATTCTCCGCCGAACGAGCCATGTTGTCTCTTAAATAATCAAAGCCAAACTCGTTATTGGTGCCGTAAGTAATGTCGCAAGCGTAAGCTTCTGCCCGAGAAGCCGGACGCATGTGCTGAAGTCGGGAATCGGTATGAGTAGTGTCGGTGTATTCCGGGTCGTAAATTATCGCCGGTAGATCTCCTTGGCCGGAGAAAATACAGCCAACCGTTAAACCTAAAAAGTGATAGATGGGACCCATCCAGCCGGCGTCACGACGAGCCAGATAATCATTGACGGTGACGAGGTGAGCGCCCTCCCCCGTGAGAGCGTTTAAAACCATGGCCGGAACAGCGGATAAAGTTTTTCCTTCACCGGTTTTTTGTTCGGCGATTTTTCCCTGATGAAAAACTATGCCGGCCATTAGCTGAACGTCGTAGGGTCTTAAACCTAAAGTACGAATAGAGGCCTCGCGAGTGAGAGCAAATACTTGAGGCAAAACGTCATCCAGAGTTTTCTCGCCCTTTAGCTCTTTTTTTATTTGAGCTATTTCCGGAGCAAACTCGTCGTCCTTCATGTTTTTTATCGAGGCTTCTAAAGCACTGATGGTAGAAACAACTTTCTTCAGTTTTTCAACTTCGATTTTATTGGGATTTAGGATGGAGTCTAGAAAAGCAAACATGTCAATTGATTATACTGTTTAGACGAGAGAAATGAGGAGATTGGAGCGGGTGTGAGCAGTAATGAAGAAAAAACGAGTAGCGAGCGAGCTCATAAAGTTTAGTGTTGGCTGGTGATAGTCATACCAAAAGATTCGGTTTATCAAAACGAAGCGGGAATGGTCTTTGAGACTTTGAATAAAATCCAGGTTTTCTAATTTCTTGGGAATATACTTACCTTCGAAGCAATCTACCAGTGTCAGATCGTAGTTCTCAGATGTCAGATCTCGGATGTATTGAAGGGCGTCGGCGATGATAATTTTCAGGTGTTTGACTTTATCGAGACCGAAGTACTTTTTACTGATACTGGCCATCAGCGGATCGATCTCGATAGCGGTTATTTTGGCCTCCGGATAAAGACGATTAACCAGTAAGGTGTTTGATCCGCCTCCGAGTCCTAATATAAGAATATTTTTAGGAATAAAGGATTTTGGAATTAAATTTCTAAGACCGGTTTTCCAGATATGAGTGAGAATATCTCCGGACTCAATTAGACCATCAACAATCAAAGTTGGCTGACGAAAATAGCGATGTAGTGAAATTTGACGATTGTACGGCGTGTCTTCAAATTTGACGGTCTGAGGAATAAGTAAGTGTTTCAGTGACATGGCTATTGACTGTTTTCGATAGCTGACAGCTCCGCTCTGATTTTCCTGGCTAGATCTCCCCAGATTTTGTAACGGCGATTAAGCATGTTGGTAGAAACTCTGATGGGTTGCATTCCTTGGGTGAGAAAGGCGGCGTCCAGAAGGTCGGCGGCGGCGCGATCTCTTTCCAGATACGAGCCGGTGCCGGAGACAATAGCCACGACGGACATTTTGTCTCTCACGCCTGTGACAATGGTTGAATAACCGGCATTCTCGGTATAAGCAATTTTTAGCCCATTTACCCCGGGGTAAACTCCCAAAAGTCCGTTCCAGTTGGGAAGATAATAAAACCCATGGGCGGAACCGGTGGCTATGTCTTGATTGTCCGATTTAGCGGCATCCAATATTTCTGGGTAATTCTTTTGTACATTATTTACCAGCTTAGCAATATCCTCCAAGGTTGAGTACTGATTTTGTTCATCAAGTCCGTCAGAATTGATAAAGTGAGAGTGATTCATACCGATTAAGTTAGCTTTTTGGTTCATATAATAAATAAATTCGGAATAATAAATACCAACTGCTTCGGCGGCACCATCGACCAAAGCTTGAGCGGCATCATTGGCGCTAGTGGCAATAGCTCCACGGAGTAAATCTTCGGCTAAAAAAATTTCGCCGGCTTTAATACCCAGTATTGTCGGTACCTTGTTAAGTGATCTCTCTTGAACTTTTATCTGGCTATCAAGAGGAATCAAGTCCAAAATTACTTGAGCAGAAAGCAGTTTGGTAAACGAAGCGGGAGAGGTTTTGAGAGAAGTACCTTTACTATAGTAAACCAGGCCGGTGTCTGCGTTGTAAACAAGATAGCGAGGAACTGTGGCTAATGTTGCCAGTTCTTTTGATTTGGAGTAGTCCAGAGCCAGACCGACAATTTTTTTAGAGATTTTTTCTGTTTGATCTTTCCCCAGTATCAAGGGTGAAATAAGGAGTCCGGAATTTTTCTTTGAAAAAAATCGTATACCTCCTCCGATAAAAAGGATCAAAATAATAATTAAAACTAGCTTTTTAGACACGCCGAATGACCTCTTTTTCCACAAAAGGGACTAAAATTATCGGTATTTTCACCGATCCATCCGCCTGCTGATAGTTTTCCAGAATCGCTCCGAGAATACGGGGGGTGGCAATCACCGTGTTGTTTAAAGTGTAAACAAATTTGGTGGTACCATCGGTAGCCTTGTAGCGGATATTGAGACGACGAGATTGAAAATCATTAAAATATGAATTTGAGTGGGTTTCTCGATAGGCATTTTGGCTGGGGAACCAAACCTCCACATCATATTTTCTTCGCTGACCGGCACCCATGTCTCCCGTACACATAAGGAGAACGTGGTAAGGAAGCCCGAGAGCTTGGAGTAACTTTTCGGTATGGCCAAGCATAATGTCATGCATCTTACGAGTTTCATTTTCATCGGCTACGGTATAGACAACCTGCTCCACTTTGTTGAATTGGTGAACCCTAAAAATTCCTTTAGTGTCTTTGCCGTATGATCCAATTTCCCGACGGTAACAAGGAGAAATGCCAACCATTCTCATGGGTAGATCTTTTTCGTTTAAAACTTCATCCTTTCTAAAAGCAGTCAGTGAAACTTCTGAGGTACCGATAAGGTTTTGGCCATCTTGAGTTTGATAATGATCTTCTTTGCCCCAAGGGAAGTAACCTGTACCCCACATGGCTTCGTCGTTCACCATCCAGGGAACGGTCATGGGAGTATAGCCCTCGCCGATCATCATTTTGAGGGCATACATTAGCAGACCATACTCCAGAAGAACCAGGTCATTTTTGGTGAAGAAGGCGCGACTGCCGGCGATGCGAACAGCTCTCTTGGTATCTAGTAAATCTAAATTTTCGGCGAGTTCCTCGTGAGGCAAGACCGGAAAATCAAAAGTGGGTATCGTTCCCCATTTTTTGACCTCAACATTTCCCGATTCGTCCTTCCCTACCGGTACATCTGTGGCCGCGGGATTGGGAAGCCGATACATCAATTCCTTGAATTGTTTTTCTGTCTCGGCGAGACGTGGCTCAACTTCTTGAAGTTTTAATTTGATCTCTTTGCCTCGAGTAATTTGCTCATCACTTGGCTTGCCTTTTAGGTCGGCAATATTTTCATTTCCCTGTCGACGAAGAGCTTCGACCTCTTGAATTAACCGGCGTCTTTCATCATCAACCATTATTAGCTTGTCCACCATGGAGGGGTCAAACTGTTTATTGGCGATAGCAGTTTTTAGTGCCTCTGGCTCAGAACGAATATAGTTTATATCTAGCATAGGCCAATTATAACCCTAAGTCGTCCGCAATTTTTTGCATCGAGGTAAGGCAGATCTCGATAAATTTTTCCAGAGGAAGATTTAGACCTTCAGGTTTTTGACACATTGCTACTTCATTTCGGCGAGTGCCGGCGGCAAACTTTGGTTCTTTGAGGAATCTTTTTAGAACAGAGCTTACTTTAACATCGGCTAATTTGCGAGAAGGATAAACATAGGCCACGGCCATAATGAGACCGGTGAGAGAGTCGGCGCAAAAGATGGACCAGTCGGCTTTGGTTTCCGGTCGAACACTGGTGAGTTCCGGCGCGTGGGAAAGAATTATATGGTGGACAGAATCAGAAAGTTCTAAATTGTATTTTGCCAGAGCTTCTTTGGTATGGGAAGGGTGTTCTGCTTTGTAGGGATCGGAGTAGTCGATGTCGTGAATCAGGCCGGCCAGCAACCAATCTTCTTTCTCGGGTTCGTTTTCTCCCAGTAAATTATTGGCGGAAAAATAGTCGTAGAGACCACCCAGGCAGGCCTCTAGAGCAAGGGAATGGGTAAAGATTTTTTCGTCCAGTTGGATTTTGACGGCCAGGCGGTATTCATTGTTCATAAGAATGAATTATACAAGCCAACCGAAAATAAGATCGAACAAAGAGATACAATTATATTGATGGCTACTTTATATAAACTTTACAAAAAACACATAAAGGGATCACCTGTAAAGGCGATCGTTTTTGATTTTTGTGTGCATGTTTGCTCATTAACCAATGATGTTGCTAGGGAAGGTGAATTTACAGGTAAAAAGGTCCACATGAAGGGGAGATCGGTGAAACATCTTTATGACAAAAGGCCTGCCGAGGAATTTGAATTTGTAATGAGGCACGTTGAACAGGTAGTCAAGTTTCCGGACAGACTTTACGTGAACAGAGGAAGCAAAACAGGCGATTTCTTGTTTTACAAAAAAATTGATGAGGGGGTGTATCTGTGTTCCGTTGAAAAAACTGATGAAACTGATCCTGAGGATGGAGTAAGCAGGATGAACTATATCGTTACCTGTTTTCGGATGAGAAAGGAATCTTACCTGAACAATTACGAGCTTTTGAGGGACTGGAAGGTCGACATTCCTTCATCGTAACACTTTGGATGCTGGCTTTCGCCAGTCTACTTGTGTTCCGCAGTAGAGCCTTTCTGCATTTCAGCCCCTCAAAAACCCACAATTAGGTCCTTTGTTTGTTAATGTCAACTTTATCTTAACTGGATAAAGTATCCTCGTCAAGTTGGGTCAATTTTACTTGACCGATTTGATGTAGTAGCTAACTTTGCCGGCAGGGGCCTCTACTTCCACACTGTCGCCGGTTTTTTTGCCGATAAGAGCTTTTCCCAAAGGTGATTCGTGAGAGATTTTTTTGGCGGCCGGGTCTGCTTCCCATTCCCCAACAATAGAGAATTCGTGTTGACTGCCGTTGACCGTAACCATGACGACACTACCAATACCGACTTCCTCTTCACCGGACTTTTTGATGTCCACCACGTTGACTCGGGTGATAATATCCCTGAGCTCCTCGATTCGTCCTTCGAGAGCGGCGAGATCTTCTCTCGCTGAGTGATACTCGGCGTTTTCGGAAAGATCACCAAATTCGCGGGCTTTAGCCACGCGCTCAATGCCCTCGGGAAGGCCGGTGGTTTCTAATTGTTTTAGTTCATCAACTAACTGGCGGTAGCCAAGAGGAGTCATTTGAACTCGGTGAATTGTTTGGGTCATGTTGTTTTTATAAATTTTTTGGTTATCGTCTAAATATAGACTAAAAAAAGACCAGTCCCTTAGTGATTCTTATTGGGAACCGGCTAGACAGCATGCGGCTTGTATCTTCTGATGTATTTTAAGCTACGTTGAGGCTTTCTGTCAAGCAATTGGGGCACTTTTAGGCTCGTTTAGCCTCAGTAATCTGGTACAATAAAGCTCATGGCCTTGTCGTCTAGTGGTCTAGGACACTTGGTTCTCATCCAAGAGATCGCGGGTTCAAATCCCGCCAGGGTCACCTCAAAGAAGTTTCGCCCAGATATCTGGGATATCGCCCGTGCGCCCGCCCACGCACGGAGCTCCCGTGGGAGTACACGGGATTTCGCAGAGGCATAAGTACTCAAGATTCGATAGGGCTTTTTTTACTCTCTGTCAAGTACTGACATAATACTGTCACCTTTGTTTCAAAACCGGACTATTTTTGGTTGAAAAGTGGACTGGAGGTAAAGCTCGTAAGATCAGTCCATGCAATTACACAAAAGACTGTCTACCAATCAGGTAAAGAGGATCGTAGAAGG
>Ga0209211_10000419_pt1 | contig 87441 bp, 81 predicted proteins | sample RifGroA2_FD_183992 | JGI IMG/M metagenome (GOLD analysis project Ga0209211, IMG submission 183992) | Groundwater microbial communities from Rifle, Colorado, USA - Groundwater A2 (SPAdes) (version 2) | ecosystem: Environmental > Aquatic > Deep subsurface > Groundwater | place: Rifle, Colorado... | reverse complement strand
ATTTTGGGGGTAACTGATAAAACGATAATCAACTCTTCTAGTAATAAATCTTTAATTGACCTTTTATGTTTTCTTTCTTTTTTTTATTCCCTATTAGCTATTGTCTCTATTTTGATTAAAAGTAAGATATTGAAATATATTAAATATGATGTCATCCTCGCATAGGCGGGGATCCAGTCCATAATCACATTTTTAAAAGGTAATTTTAGTCTGGATTCCCTCCTTCGAGGGAATGACGCCTTATACTATTAACAGAGTTAAAAAAATAATATAGCATATAAGTTATATGAAAAGACATTACCTGACCTTTGACAAGTTCAAAAAAAACGCTCTAAAAGACTCCGTATTAAAAGCAGAGTACGATAATCTTCAACCTGAGTTTGCTATTATTGATGCCCTGATTAAAAGCCGGGCTAAAAATAATATGACTCAAAGACAGTTAGCTAATAAAATGGGAACAAAACAATCAGTCATCTCCCGTCTCGAAATAGGTCGCGCCAATCCAACTTTCTCTTTTCTTAAAAGATTAGCTAAAGCACTAGACAGCAAGCTCGAAATTCGATTCACTTAATTTCTCGATTTATTCTTCATTTTTTTATTATAATTTTGATAATTATGAATGGCTTAGCCCCCCCCGAACAGAATCCAAAAGAAATTATGAAAAAAACCTATCCTCATGTTGCTTTCCAACTTAATCAAGAAGTTGACACTTATGTTGGGGCAGATTTTCTTGAAGCAAGACAAAATGGAATAGATTTTAATAAACACCCTCTTTTAATTCCGGCATTAAAAGTCCAAGGAGAAGAGCGAAAAAATATCGTTAATAATTATGTTCAAGAGTACTATGATCATAATAGAGTTGAATTAGAAACTGCGAAAAAAACATTTCAAGACGAATGGGGCGAAGTTGAACCTGCTTTTTTTAATATTACAAATACCGTTTTTAATGAATATGAATGGCCATCTGGGGAATATAGAGGATTCCCTTCAATTTTTAATTGCAACCCAAGGTGGTTGGAAACAAAAAGTTTTCAAGTTTATGTAAATAACGTAGTTGGAGTATCTTATTCTGTTGCGCACGAAATGTTGCATTTTATTTTCTATAATTACCTCGAAAAAAAATATCCAGATTATGTGAAACAAATTGGAGAGGATAAACTTTGGAGTTTGTCTGAAGTTTTTAATGAAATAGCTTTTGAACAACCAGAATACTCAAAATTCAAACCTAATGTACCAAGTTCTTACCCAAAACTACAGCCGATGACAACCGCTCTTAAAGAAAAATTGAAAGGAAAACAATTTAATATCGAGTCTTTTATTGAAGCTTCAAAATCAATCTAACTATTATCATTAATCAATATTCTCTTTTGACTCTCAGCTCGATTTTATTTAAAATGAAATTTAAGTATGCAAAAGATAAGGCAATTTCTACACAACCTATTTATCCCCCATGAAAACAATAACTTTAGGGCGAGATCGCTCCACACTGATTTTCTAGGACTATATCTTATTTTTGCCTTGGTTCTAAGTTTTTCATTTAAACAAATTGGGTTAAATAATGTCTTAGGATTTGCAACTGATATAACTGTTGACAAACTGTTTGAACTGACAAATCAACAAAGATCACAAAGCGGTTTATCAGCACTATCTTATAATGATAAATTAACAGAGGCTGCCAATCAAAAAGCACAGGACATGTTCGCTAAAAATTATTGGGCGCATTATTCTCCGACTGGTTCTACTCCGTGGGATTTTATATTAAACTCTGGATATCAATATGAATATGCAGGAGAAAATCTTGCAAAAAATTTTCTATTTAGTGACGGAGTCGTTGACGCTTGGATGAAATCGCAAACTCATCGTGACAATATATTAAAAAGCGAATACGCTGAAGTTGGATATGCAATCGCAAATGGTACTTTAAATGGTGAACAGACGACACTTGTAGTCCAGATGTTTGGTAAACCGGCAAACGCTCAAATTGCAAAGAGTCCCGTAATTAATCCGCAGGTTGAAGCTCACGAAAAAAGCGAAGCTGCAAAACCACAGGAGATCGAGGTTGTACCTGTTGAAAGCTCTCAGAGCTTGAACCAAGAGTCATTCGTTTTAGCTAAAGAAACAAAAAAGACTTTTAATGCTCCAGCCTTTAGCTTTAATATGAATATTGTATTTTTTAGTTTTTTACTACTATCTTTAGCTTTAGATTTCTATTTTGCTGCCAGATTCAATATTATTAGAGTTGGAGGGAAAAATTTGGCCCATTTTATTTTCATTTTATCTATGTTAGCGGCATTATTTATTTTAAAACAGGGAGTAATTGTTTAATAATTTATGACACATTTATCTTTTCATTTAAAAAAAGAGGTGCGCCGTCATTTGTTTGATTATCTGCTACTGATCACGGCTGGTATCTTTTTCTTAATATCATTTAACGTTTTTAGAGGAGAACGACTACTTGAGTTTATCCTTTTATTATCATTTGCTTCGTTTTATATCATCTGGGGAATATATCACCATATTATTGAAGATACGCTCCATCTAAAAATTGTGGTAGAATATGTCCTCATTGCGTTTACGATAATTTTTTTATTAAAAATTATTATTTTTCCATAATTTCATGAAAGGAATAATTCTGGCAGGAGGACTTGCGACTCGACTCCGACCTTTGACTTGGGTTACTAATAAGCACTTACTCCCGATTTATAATAAGCCGATGATTTATTATCCAATTGAGGCAATGCACAAAGCTGGAATTAAAGATGTCTTAATTTCAACATCCCCTGATCATGCTGGTGACTTTGCCAATCTTCTTAAGGATGGGTCTGAATTTGGACTCCACCTTTACTATTCAATTCAAAACAATCCAAAAGGCGGGATTGCCAATGCAATCGGTCTTGCCGAAGACTTCGCTGAAGGTCAAAAAACCTTGGTGATATTGGGTGACAATATTTTTAGTCAAAATCTAAAATCCGTCGTTACGAGTTTTGAAAAGCAGGATAAAGGGGCAGTCATCTATGGAGTTAAAATGAATAATTTAGCTAAACAGTACGGCGTTATTGAGCTTGATAAGACAAATAAAGTCGTATCAATTATTGAGAAGCCTGAATTTCCAAAATCCAATATCGCTCAAGTTGGTATATATATGTATGACAATAGAGTTTTTAATTTAATTCGAAAACTAAAGCCATCGGCCCGGGGTGAACTTGAAGTTACTGATTTGAATAATGTTTATTTGAGGGAAGGTCACCTAACTTGTCATTTACTTGATTGGTGGATTGATGCAGGAACTTCATATGATGAGCTCTTGAAGGCAAATAATTTGGTTTTTGAAAAAATTAAAAATAAACAACTTTAAGATGGATTTTACACAGTTACTTCTTAATCTTGCCTTAACAATTACCACGATTCTAATAGTTATCGTTGGACTTCACTTAGTATTTGTTTTGAGGACTCTTAGAAATATGATAAAAACTGATTCTTACAAAAATCAAGAAAGGGACAAAAGCGTAGATAAGATCGTCATTAAAAAACATTCCGCTCTCCATTCTATAATTAACAAAGTTAGATTTCTCTCCCCCCAGCACAATGCACGAACTAAAAGATTCTTTATTAAGGACAAATAAAATAGCAATTGACTTTTAATTATCGATTGTGTATGCTATAATAGTTTTTTTGTTACCCTTTGATTACTGAGGGGTTTTTTCGTATTTACAAAACCGTTTTACTCTCGCAATTCTAATGATTACAAAAGATAAACATAATAATAAACCCCGCCAAAATCTTTTCCTCGGTAAGGGGGATTCTGGACTTGAAGAATTTGACTTAATTGAAGTACAAAGAGAGTCTTGGGAAAAATTTATTACTGCCAATTTAAAGGATATTTTACAGGAATTCTTTCCAATTGATGATTACACTGGTAAAAAATTTACGCTTTACTTCGAGGACTTATATTTTGGAGAGCCACGCTACACCTTAAAACTATGCTTACAAAAAAAGCTTACATATGATACACCCGTTTACTTAAAGCTTCGCCTTGTGAATAAAAAGACTGGTTCAGAAAAAAGCCAAGATGTCTACTTCTTTAATCTTCCAAAAATGACCGATAGAGGGACATTTATAGTTAATGGAATAGAAAGGGCGATTATTAATCAGATTGTTAGATCGCCAGGAGTCTATTTTACAGCCGAGATTGATAAAACAACCGGATTAACTCTATATAATGCAGAAATAAGACCATATATCGGAGCATGGATCGATATCACAATCAATAAAAATAATCTTATCGAAATTAAGGTAAACAAAAAAAGAAAGTTTCTTGCTTCCGTATTTTTAAAGTCATTTGAAGGAGATAATAGCAATGAGATTATCTCACAGTTTGATAGTATTGATAAAGGATTACTTGAAAAATATATACTTCCAACCTTAAAGAAAGATCAGACAAAATCAAAAGATGAGGCCGTGCTTGAGATCTATCGAAAAGTTAGGCCTGGTGAACCTCTAATTCTTGATAATGCTTATGAGACTGTGAATAATTTATTTTTCAATCAGAGACGTTATTCTCTTTCTGATGTTGGACGTTATAAGATTAATAAAAAACTAGGTTTAAATATTGAAATAAAAAAAGATAACTATTTGTTAACTAAAACTGATTTAGTTGAAACTATAAAATACTTGGTTAATCTGACCTCAGGAAAAGGAAATTTTGACAATATTGATCATTTAGGTAATCGAAGGTTAAGAACCGTCGGTGAACTTATTAGTATGTATGGGATTCGCGTTGGAATGGTTAGAGTATCTCGGGAAATTAAGGAACGAATGAGCCTTGTGACAGGCGAAACCAATGTTACTCCTTCCCAGGTTGTTAACTCAAAGCCTATTATCGTTGCGATAAATTCTTTTTATAGAACCAGTCAACTATCGACAATTGTTGATCAGACTAATCCACTATCAGAGCTTGATAATTTAAGAAGAATCACCGTAGGTGGGCCTGGAGGAATAGAAAAAGAAAGAGCATCATTTTCCATTCGCGATATTTCAGCTTCGCAGTATGGAAGAATTTGTCCAATCAGATCGCCGGAAGGACCAAATATTGGCGTTGTTACTTATATGGCTTTATATTCTAAGGTAAATAAATATGGATTCTTAGAAACACCATATAAGAAATTAGAAAAAATAAAATCCGGTAGCAAAACTAAAGTTAAAATTTCTGATGAAATCGTATACCTTCAAGCCGATGATGAAGAAAACTATTATATTAGTTCAAACGATGTTGAAATTGACGAAAATAGTTATATCACTTCTCCAACTGTCGTCGCCCGGCACAAGGGTGAAATCATAGAAGTGGAATCTCCTCAGCTTGATTTGATTGATATCTCAGCTCGACAGGTAGTTGGAGCATCGGCCGCTTTAATTCCATTCCTTCAAAACGATGATGCCTCAAGAGCTCTAATGGGTACTCACATGCAATGCCAAGCCGTACCTCTTATCAAACCTAGTTTCCCAATTGTTGGAACTGGAATGGAAGAAAAGGTTAGTATGTCACTTGGGAGGACAATTAAAGCCAAAGAAGATGGAGAAATTAAATATGTTGACGGACAAAAAATTATTTTTAAAGGAAAAAGTGGTAAAACACAAAATTATGAAATTGAAAGATTTATACGTACTAATAAAGACGTTACTTTTGACCAAAGACCACGTGTCGAAAAAGGACAAAAAATAAAAAAGAATGACATTTTGATTGATGGGCCTTCGACTGATAGTGGAAGACTGGCCTTAGGTCAAAATTTAGTTGTTGCTTATACTTCCCTTAATGGTTTAGGATACGAAGATGGATTTGTTGTTTCTGATCGTCTAGTAAAAGAGGATATTTTAACTTCAATTACAATGGAAGAGTTTATTGCCGACCTTGTTGATACTAAACTTGGACCAGAAGAGTTAACTCGAGATATACCAAATGTCCGTGAAGAAGTACTTCAGAATCTTGATAAAGATGGCTTGGTCTTGGTCGGAACTGAAGTTAAGGGTGGTGATATCTTGGTTGGAAAAGTTGCCCCTAAGGGAGAAAAAGAATTAACAGCTGAAGAAAGATTGTTAAGGGCAATTTTCGGAGAAAAAGCAAAGGATATTAAAGATACATCTCTGCGCATGCCTTACGGTAAACGAGGCAATGTGGTAAATATTGAGACAATTGATGGTAAGAAGGATCCAAATGAGCTTGAACCAAGTATTTTAAAAAGAATTATTGTTAATACTGCTCAGTTGAGAAAAATTTCTGTTGGAGATAAACTTGCTGGGCGCCATGGAAATAAAGGAGTTATCTCTAAAATCTTACCTGCTTGGGATATGCCTTACCTTGAGGATGGTACACCTGTTGATGTAATCCTGTCCCCTCTTTCAATTTTATCAAGAATGAATTTAGGTCAGTTATTTGAAAATTTAATGGGAACGATTGCTTCATATAAAGGTATAAATATATCCGCTCCCGTTTTTGAAAAAATAAAAGAAGAATTTATAATTTCTGAGCTTGAAAAGTTAGGTCTTCCAACTGATAATAAAGTGACTCTTTTTGATGGTCAAACTGGTTCTCCGTATAATAGAAAAGTCCTCGTTGGGACAACTTATATTATGAAACTTATTCACATGGTTGAGGATAAGTTCCATGCTCGATCAGTTGGACCTTACTCCCTGGTTACACAACAGCCGTTGGGTGGAAAATCGCAACTTGGTGGACAGAGATTTGGAGAGATGGAGGTTTGGGCGCTTGAGTCTCACCGTGTCCCATACACTCTTCAAGAAATGTTGACTATTAAGAGTGATGATGTTCGCGGCCGGACAAAAGCATTTGAGTCAATTATTAAAGGAATTGATATTCCGCAATCATCAGTTCCTGAGTCGTTTCATGTATTGGTAAAAGAGTTAAATGCGCTTGGATTATCGATTGATTATATTAAATAAAAATTATGGAAGATTTAAACTTGGTAGACTTTTCTGGATTAAGAATTACATTAGCATCACCTGAAAAAGTAATTAAGTGGTCACACGGGGAAGTAATTAAACCGGAAACAATTAACTACCGAACTTTTAGGGCCGAAAAAGATGGCCTTTTTGATGAAAGAATCTTTGGACCAACAAAAGACTATGAATGTTACTGTGGTAAATATAAGAGAATGCGTTATAAAGGAATTGTCTGTGATCGTTGTGGTGTTGAAATAACCACTTCAGCTGTAAGACGGGAAAGAATGGGTCATATTAAATTAGCTTGCCCTATCGCCCATATTTGGTATTTTAAAGGATCCTCTTCGGTGCTAAGCACCATCCTAGATATTCCACCGCAGGCCCTTGAGAGAATAATTTATTATGCTCTTTATTTAGTAATGACAGTTGACCGAGAAAAACAAAAAAATACTCTAAAAGCATTATCTCAGATCAGTCAAGAGGAAATTAAAATAATCGCTGATGCCCACACCAAAGAAGAAGAAAAAGTGAAAGCAGATTTCAAAAAACAATATGAGCAACTTGAAAAAAAAATTGGTAATCAAGAGCAATGGGAAATCACAAAACAGGAGATTGATTTTAAAGAAAGGGAACAGCTTAAATTAACTTCAAATCAATTTGTTGAAAAAAAATCAAAAAAGACTGCCTTTTTTGATCGCTTGGCGAAATTAGTCAGATCGATCGATTCATTTGACGTTGTTGAAGAAGACGATTATCTCTACCTTAAAGAAAAAGGTATTGATGATTTCGTAAATGTAGGGATGGGGTCTGAATCACTATATGAAATATTATCGACTTTTGACATTCAAAAAGAATACGCCATTTCCTTAAAAAACTTAAACGAGTCAAAAGGCGAGAAAAGAAACAAATTATTAAAAAAAGTCCGCTCACTTGAAGCTTTCATAAAGGCAAAGATTGATCCTAAATGGATGGTTTTAACCGTTCTTCCGGTCGTACCTCCAGATCTAAGACCGGTTGTTCAACTACCAGGCGGAAAATTTGCAACATCTGACTTAAATGACTTCTATCGACGAGTTATAAATCGAAATAATCGTTTAAAACAACTCATTGACCTTGGAGCTCCAGAAATTATCTTGAGGAATGAAAAGAGAATGTTACAGGAGGCAGTCGACTCTCTTATTGATTTACAAAAATCAAGAGGAAGGACAAGAGGAGCAGGAGCCGCAACAAAAGTACAAAAGTCTTTGTCTGACATACTCCGCGGAAAACAGGGACGATTCAGACAAAATTTACTTGGTAAAAGAGTTGACTATTCGGGTCGTTCAACAATTATTGTTGGACCTGAGCTTAAACTTGATCAAGTCGGACTTCCAAAAGAAATGGCAATCGAACTATTTAAGCCATTTCTACTTCATGAAATAATTATAAGAGGCTTAGCTCCAAATATAAAAAGTGCTAAAAATTTTCTTGAGAAAAAAGAGTCAGTTGTCTATGACATTCTAGAGGAAATTACTAAAGACCATCCTGTTCTTCTTAACCGAGCACCAACTCTTCATAAACTTTCTGTCCTAGGATTTTACCCAGTCTTAACAGACAGTCATGCGATTAAATTACATCCCACAGTCTGTGCAGGATACAATGCTGACTTTGATGGTGATGCTATGGGTGTATTTTTACCGCTTTCTAAAAATTCAATTGAAGAAGTTAAAAGTAGAATGCTCCCTTATCATAATCTTCTTAAGCCGGCAGACGGCTCACCGATTGTATTACCAAATAAGGAAATGGCTTTAGGTTGTTACTATTTAACAACCATGAATTCTAAATGGTTGGATAAAAAGAATGAGGAATTAAGAATTTATTCATCGGCCGACGAAGCTTTAAATTTTTTCAATGCTGATAAGGTTAGTCTTCGCGAGCCAATACTCGTAATGATTAATGGAAAAACTATTAAAACAACGATAGGAAGAATTATTTTTAATGAAGCCCTTCCAAAAGAAATGGGATATATGAATCAAGAATTTAAAGCCTCTGATATTAAGAATATTATCGTTGCGGCAATGAAATTATTTGAAAATAAAGTTGTCGGTGAATTGATAGATAAAATAAAAGAGATTGGTTTTTGGTCTGCTACTATTTCTGGCGGCCTTTCAGTCTCGATATTTGACTGTAAAATAATTCCTGAGAAAGATAAAGAAATTGCCGAGACCGAAAAAGAAATTGAAAAAGTGAGAAAAAATTTCGATCAAGGGCTCCTTACCCTTGAGGAAAAAAGGCGATATTCTAATAAGCTTTGGATTGATACGACTGAGAGATTAGCCGATAAAACATGGAATTCACTTGATGAAGAAAATCCTGTAAAAATTATTATTAAATCAGGTGGAGCCCGCGCATCACGAGAACAATTGAAGCAATTATCGGCCATGAAAGGGCTCGTTGTTGACCCGCTAGGAAAAATTATCGAGGTCCCGACAAAATCAAATTACCGTCAAGGCCTATCTATCTTCGAATATGTAATTTCAGCCCGTGGCGCTCGAAAAGGGCTTACAGACTCGGCTTTAAAAACTGCCGACGCGGGATACTTAACTCGAAGACTGGTTGATGTCGCCCATGATATGATAATTAAGGAAGAAGACTGTGGAACACAGGAGGGATTAACCATATCGACAGATATGAATCGCGGGGAAAAATTTAAGGAAAGAATTAAAAATCGCTATTTATTAAATGATATTAATCATAATAATAAAGTTATCATCGAGAAAAATGGTCTATTGACAGAAACTGAGTTAAAACTTATTGAAAAACATAATGTTCAAAGTATCGTCGTTAGATCTCCTCTCTTTTGTCAGTCATCTTATGGTGTATGTCAAAAATGTTACGGGACTGATCTATCGACAAATAAAATTGTTGACATCGGTGTCCCAGTTGGAGTAATAGCTGCTCAATCGGTTGGAGAACCAGGTACACAGCTGACAATGAGAGTTAGACATTTCGGTGGAATAGTTATTTCTGACGTGACACAAGGATTACCAAGAGTTGAAGAGTTATTTGAAACGCGTACTCCAAAGATCGTGTCCCCAATCGCTGAGATTTCAGGAAAGATTTCTGTTCAAGAGGACATGGAAAAAGAAGTATATAGCGTAAAGATTACGTCAGCCAATCAAGAAGCGGCTGTCAAAGAGCAAGAATTTATGATTCCTATGTCACAAAAATTAAAGGTGAAAGATGGTGATTTAATTGCTTCAGGCACTGCTCTATCAGAAGGCTATCTTGACGTTAATGACGTCTTAACCATTAAAGGTTTAAGAGCGGCTCAGCTATATTTACTTGATGAAATTCAACACGTCTATGAATCCCAAGGAATTGCTATCCATGATAAGCATTTTGAAGTACTGATAAGAAAGATGAGTGATAAAGTCATTATTGAAGACGAAGGCGATACTTCCTTTATTAAAGATGAAGTTGTATCAAAAATTAGATTTGAAGAAGAGAATAAAAGAGTGCTTTCAAAAGGTGGAAAACCAACAACTGGAAAAATTTCGATTCTTGGAGTAACTCGAGCGGCGATCCATACAGATTCTTGGCTTTCAGCCGCTTCATTTGAGCAGACAACTAATGTCTTAAGTAGCGCTGCAATTAAGGGACAAGTAGATTACTTGTTAGGACTGAAAGAAAATGTTATAATTGGCAGATTAATTCCTGTTACCTTAGGATTAATTGAGAAATATTACGGTAAATTTGTAAACAAATATGCCAACGATCAACCAGCTGATAAAAAAGCAGAGGAGCAAAAGGAACAAAAAGTTTAAGTCCATTGCTCTAAAGCAAAATTTTAATTCTTTAAAAAGAAAGTATCTAACAATAGATAATCCTTTAAAAAGAGGCGTCTGTACTGTGGTGCGCACAATGACACCAAAGAAACCAAACTCAGCGCTTCGTAAGGTTGCAAGAGTGAGACTTTCCAATAAAATGGAAGTGACTGCCTACATTCAAGGCGTTGGACATAATCTAGCAGAACACTCGATAGTATTGGTCCGAGGCGGTCGTGTAAAAGATTTGCCAGGTGTAAAATACCATATTGTCAGAGGTAAATTTGATACTGCCGGAGTTGATAAAAGGACAACTTCGAGATCAAAATACGGAACAAAAAAAGCAACAGCTAAAGCTGCATAATTATTATAAAAAAATATGCCAAGACACGCTTATAAAAAAACTAAAGTTAAGGGAGATAAAATCTATGGTAGCTTAGAGGTATCTAAGTTTATTAACTATGTAATGGTCGACGGAAAAAAAGCCGTGGCTGAAAAACTTTTGTATCAAGTTTTTGAAGATTTAAAGAAACAGGGAGCCGATCCTCTAAAAATTCTTCACCAAGCGATTGAAAACGTCGCGCCGCTTCATGAAGTGAAACCTCGTCGACTCGGAGGAGCATCTTACTTAGTCCCAATTGAAGTAAGACGAGATCGAAAGATATATTTAGCTTCAAATTGGATAATTAACGCCGCAAAGACAAGAAGTAATAAAGAGTTTCACACTTTTTCTGCTAAATTATTAGCAGAGATATTAGATGCTTCAAAAAATCAAGGAACTGCAGTAACTAAAAAAATTCAAACTGAAAAATTAGCAGAAACTAACAAAGCATTTAGCCACTTGAAATGGTAATTAATTTAGACGGTTGATGATTGAAAGTAGAAGATAGTGGTAGAAATTAGATGGTAGGAAATAGAATGGTCTACCTTCAATCTTCTACCTTCAATACCTATCTTCCACTCTCTATCATCTATCGTCGGTATTTTCTCAAAAAACTATGGCTCAACAAGCAGTTGTCACTAAAAATCGTAACGTCCCACTCGATAAAATTCGTAATGTTGGTATCATTGCCCATATTGATTCGGGTAAAACTACAACAACCGAAAGATTTCTTTTTTATACTGGAAAAAGCTATAAGATTGGCGATATTGATGACGGTGACACCCAGATGGACTGGATGCCTCAAGAGCGTGAGCGAGGAATTACAATCGTCTCTGCCGCAACTACTACATTTTGGAATGGAATAAGAATAAATATAATTGATACCCCCGGCCATGTAGACTTTACAGCTGAAGTTGAAAGATCATTGAGAGTCTTAGATGGTGGAGTTGTCGTCTTTGATGCAGAGGAAGGTGTCCAGAGTCAATCTGAAACTGTTTGGAGACAGGCTGATAAATATAAGGTCCCAAGAATTTGTTTTATTAATAAAATGGATAAACTTGGAGCTAATTTTGAAGCGACAGTCGGTGAAATTGAGGAAAGACTGGGAGCGCATCCGGCGATTATGACTTATCCTATTGGCCAAGAATCGGAGTTTAAAGGTGTTATTGACTTACTTACTTTAAAAGCTAAATACTGGGATCAGGATGAGCAAGGTATAAAATTTACAGTAAAAGATGAGATTCCTGAAGATTTGAAACAAAAAGTTACAGCAGCAAGAGCAAAATTAGTTGAAAAAATTGCTGAAACTGACGATAAATTACTTGATAAATATCTTAATGCAATTGAGATTTCTGTTGATGAGCTCAAAGCGGCTCTTAGAAAAGCTGTCATTGCATATAAGTTGATTCCTATTTACTGTGGAACATCTCTTCGAAATAAGGCTGTACAACCTGTGCTAGATGCAATTGTCGATTATCTCCCCTCTCCCCTTGACCTTAAAGAAATTAAAGGTCATCATCCAAAAACTAATGAGATAGTTGTAAGACAGCTAACGCCTACAGAAAAATTTTCAGCTTTAGCTTTTAAAATTCAACTCGATCCTCATGTCGGAAAAATTACTTATGCAAGAATTTATTCTGGCGTTCTTGACTCAGGTACCTACGTTTACAACGTAAATCGTGATCGTCAAGAGCGAGTTAGTAGATTGCTTTTAATGCATGCAAATAACCGTGAAGAGATAGATAAAGCGTATGCAGGAGAAATCGTTGCATTAGTCGGTCCGAAAGATTCAAAAACCGGCGATACGCTCGCCGATCAATCTGCACCATTAATTCTTGAAAAAATCGTCTTTCCAGAGCCAGTTATATCTTTAGCGATTGAGCCTAAGACAAAAGCTGATCAGGAAAAATTATCCTATACCTTGCAAAGATTGGCCGAAGAAGACCCGACTTTTAAAGTAAAGGTAAACCATGAGACAGGACAAACTATCATGTCAGGAATGGGCGAACTTCACCTTGAAATTTTGGTTGATAGAATGAAAAGGGAAATGGGAATGGATGTAAATGTTGGTAAACCTCAGGTCGCCTACAAAGAGACAGTCGCAAAAGCAGCGTCAGATGTCGAGGTTAAGTATATTAAACAAACTGGAGGCCATGGACAATATGGTCACGTTGTTATTGATATAGAACCATTGCCAAGAAGTTCAGGATTTAAATTTATTAATAAAATTAAAGGTGGGACTATTCCTTCAGAATTTATACCATCAGTTGAAAAAGGAGTGACTGAAGCTCTTGAAAAGGGTGTCTACATGGGTTTTCCAATGACTGACCTACAAGTCTCACTAGTCGACGGAAGCTATCATGATGTTGACTCATCGGATATTGCCTTTAAGATTGCTGGAAGCATGGCTCTGCAAGAAGCGGCAAAGCGGGCCGGTATGATCCTGCTTGAACCAATCATGAAGCTTGAGGTCACAATTCCAGAAAATTTTATGGGAGTTGCAATCGGTGACGTCTCATCAAAAAGAGGAAAAATACTAGGAACAGAAAAAAGAAGCCGAGCAGTCGTAATAAAAAGCTACGTTCCTCTTGCTGAATTATCAGGATATGCAACGACAATCAGATCACTAACAGAAGGCCGAGGGATTTTCTATATGGAACCATCTCACTACGAAGAGGTACCTAAAAATATTGCTCAGGCAATGGCTGAAAAATAGAAGATGGGTAACAGGTGAAGAAGCGGGATCTATCTTCTTATTTCCGTTTTCCTAACTCGCTTCTAAACCCAATTACTAATTTGCGGCTTCAAGTAATGAAAATTTTAGTGTTTTCCGATTCTCATCTCTATCTTCCATTTGATGAAAGGAAATTCAATTTTTTAAAAAGCATCATCGCCTCATGTGATCGAGTCATTATTAACGGAGATTTTTATGATAGCTATATGAATGCTTTTGACGAATTCGTTAATTCATCATGGAGTAGGCTTTTCCCCCTTCTTAAAGCCAGAAAAACTGTTTACATTTATGGCAACCACGATCAAAGAAGTTTTTCTGACAATAGAGTTAGTTTATTTTCTGATATTCAGGCCGAAAGATATAAAATAAAAACCGACAAAAAAACTTACATATTTGAACATGGGCATAAAACAAGGATTACGCCTGATGCTAAATTTAAAATAAGTTGGTCAACTAAACATAATGCAATGATAGTCGTTCATTTTCTACGAAATATAGCTATTAAAATATTCGGTTATTTTGGAGTTTTATTATTATTCAAATACAAAAACAAAATATCTAAAAAAATGATCCGAAATTTTTATAAACCTAAAGATAATGAAATATACATTATTGGCCACAATCATTTTGGAGAGATAGATGAGATAAATCACTATGTTTCAAATGGTGCAATTCTATATGGTTTTGCACAATACTTGACAATAGAAAACGATAAAATCCAACTTCATGAAAAATGGTATTAAATTCTTAAAAATTTTTAGGTGTCACGAGTGAAAAGTGTCTTCGAGAACCGGATTGCGAAATTATGAGCAGAGGCTCGCAGAAGAAAAGAATTCACGAGTGACGGAACCTAAAAAATTTAAAGAATGAGATTGACCCCGCCAAAACGCTGACTTGCTCCCGAGGCCTACGTCCTCGCGTCGCAAGAGCGCGTCTGCAAGGGTTCGCGGGGGATTCTGAGAGATATCCCCCTTGACAGTGAACAAATGTTTACTATAATGAATAGATATGTCTACTGATAAATTAGGTTTGTTAAAAAAATTCTTCAAGAAAAACCGGAGACTTCCCTCTTATTCGGAAATGCTTAAAATATTCGGTTTTTCATCTAAGAACGCTGTATTTAAGCTTATTAATAAGTGGGTTGAGGCTAATTTACTCACAAAAAATGATGGAAAACTGGCGCCAACATCACATTTTTTCGCCCTCCCATTACTTGGGACTATAAAAGCTGGCTACCCCATACTCGCCGAAGAAAATAGAAACTATCTAACTCTTGACGATTATTTAATTGAAGACCCAACGTCTGCATTTCTTCTTAAAGTATCGGGTGATTCCCTCACCGGCGTTGGTATTTTTGAAGGAGATATTGTTGTTATTGAAAAGAAAAAGCAAGCAACGATTGGAGACATAGTCCTTGCGCAGATTGATCATGAGTGGACCTTGAAAATTTTTAGAAAAAATAGATCTTCAAGAATAAGTTATTTGCAGGCTGCCAATCCAAAGTATCCTGATTTTTATCCAAAGGCAAGCCTTGAAATATTTGGAGTTGTGAAAGCTGTCGTTAGAAAATTTAACTAAAGGTTGATTACTTCTTTATTTGATTTTATTTTGTTGACAATTCCATTTTCGGTCGTGGTTGCAACCGTTTGATATTTTTTAATTAAACTTAGCACTATATTTTTATTATCCATATCTAATTCTGAAAAAATATCATCAAGGAGTAGTATGGGACTTTTTCTTTTTTCCTCATGATATTTTAACTCATTGATTTTTAACCAAAAAACTGCCAATCTTTCTTCTGACCTTGATCCAAAAAAATGAATGTTTTTATTATTCTCTCCATCGTCCATCATAATCTTAAAATCATCCTTTTGGGGACCGATAATTGTTCTTCTGATATAAATTTCTTTTTCAAGTGACTGTTTTGCTAGTCCAATAGTAAACTCATTCTTAAGATATTGTATGCTGAAAAGTTTTGAATCTAATTTTTGATTAGTGTTCAGATATTCAATATATTCTTGACGTTTGTAGGTAATATATTCTGCTTCATTTTGAAGATATCGATTCCAAAAGTCAAGTTCTTCAAGGACGTAAATTCCGCGCTGATTTTTTTCTAAAATCTTATTTCTTTTTCTCAAGGCTTGTTCATAATTATTAAGTCTTGTTTTGTACTCTAAGTCAAAAAATGAGATTATTTTATTAAAATAGTCTCGGCGTTGTGAGGGCGATCCTTTGATTATGTCTATCTGCTCTGGAGTAAAAAGGACTACCCCTGGAAGTTCTTTTTTGTAGTTGCTCGGGCTACGTTTGGTTTTATTATCAAAGTATGTTTTTTTTGTTTTTTCATTTTTTTTATCAAGTATTATCTGAAAACTTAGTAAGTTTTTTTCATCTGCAAACACAGAATTAATGTCCATTATATTTTTGTGAAAGCCAATTAATTCCTCCTCTTTTTCTTCACGAAAACCAGTGCCTGTTATTATAAAATGAATGCTTTCAAGTAGATTTGTCTTACCTTTAGAATTTTTACCGATGATTATAGTCGCTTCGGGACTTAACTCAAAATTAAATTTATCGAAGTTTCTAAAATTATGAAGAGATATTTTTTTTAAGATCATTTTTTAGTAGCTTTTTTCTTTAATAAAAATTTTGTTTCAAAAAAAACAGGCATATTGAAAGATATTTTCTTTATCATTATTTCCTCCATCGATGAGAATAATTTTTCCCAATAGTTTTTATAAAACAACGATAGGTTCGAATAATCTGGTCCATGAAAAATATCAAACCAAGCGTTTTCCTTTGTCTGGATTTTATGAACTATATATTTATTTGAAACTCTAATTGTTTCTTTTATGGCTTTTTTAATTTTAGATCTTTCGAGTTTTTGCAATAAATCGATTGTGATAACATGATCAAAAGAATCATTAGAATAAGGAATTTTGGTAATATCACCTAATTTTATATATCTTTTTACTCCTGGGTCTGCCATCTCTAAAGCGAAAGGGGAAAAATCAATCCCGTAAGCGTCAACCCCAAAAAACCTTAGCCATTTTACTAAAATTCCATTTCCGCAGCCGATATCAAGACACTTTTTCGGATTGTAGCGTATTTTTGTCATTAAGGCTCTCATAAAATTAAGAATATTATGAATTGATTTTCCAATTACGGAGTCTATTCTATTTATTCTATTCCCACTTTTGCGTCCTGAATAATAGTCTCTATCATAAAAACTGGAATCAATTCTAAAAGGCATAACAACCGTCCCTTTAAAAGGCTCTCCCTCGATGATGTCCTGAAGATTTTTAATGTCATGGCCAGAAGTAATAATTGCTGTAATTCCAATTTGTTTTGCTAGTTGAGTTGCAATTGGATCAAATGGAATATTTAAACCTGGCGACCATTTATCACCGGTTAATTTTTCCATATCTGCCCAAGTAATCCTTTCAATTGGTTTAGCATCTTTGAATTTCTTTGGGTCTTTATCATAAACTACATCAATATTACTAAGATTAATTATTACATTAGCCTTATAATCACGAGCTAGTATGACCGCATCATAGTCGGTCGACCAACCAGGTTTCCATCCGGCGCCAATTGCAACTGGCTCTATCCAATTGGCAATTTTTTTTTCATAATTTATGACTATCCTCGGATTAGCAATGTCTTGAAATATTGTTCTAAGCAGATGCGCATTAAGTCTTGTTGCATGTATCCCTAGCCAGTCTAAATCTTCGTCAGATAATGTTCCGATTACTTTCTTACCAGAATCCCTGTAATGGCGAGCAATGTTTCCACCACCCGCGATCAGAATGAAGCGCCGACCTTTAATGACTTCCGATCTTATTAATTTATTTAGCTTTGATAAAAATACCGAGTCTACTCCGCCGTTTGGGACTATTAGACTGCCTCCGACTGAGATTACAATTGGTGGTTCTGGTTTTTTTATAAACATTTTTGTCTAAAAAAATCCCCGCCTTAATGCGGGGCTAAATATAGTCTAAATAATCTTATAGGTCATATTCGCCTCTAATTATACCCTACTTACGCCCCTAAATCAACCCGCCTCCAAGGCCAAAAATTGCACTAATCACTCTCACGATCAAAAACGAAGCTGCTAATATGAAAAAGCCAATAATTCCTGTTGTTATTTTTGCCTGGGCTGATTTGATCTTTTCAGGATTACCTTGTGACATCATAAAGTCATACCCTCCTGCAATTAAAACAAATAGAAGTACTACGCCTGCAAGTGGCATTATAAACCCAAGCATTTTAGTCACAAGATCGCCCAATGTATCAATATCTTTAAGAGGCCCTTCAATCGTTGACCCTCCCAAATTTATAGACTGAGCTAAAAATTTTGTATTCATTTAGCAAAAAATAAATTTATAAAGCGAAGTATATAAAAAAAGCTTAAATTAATTAAAAAAACTATTCCCAAACTTATATTTACTTCTTTAAGTATAGCACTTAAAATCCCATTATTATTTAATACCAAGAACGATAAATTAATTTTTAATCCTAATAAATAAAAGACTAATAAAATGATAAAAAACACTGGTATTGCTATAAAGAGATCTTGAAGATCGCGTTTTGAAGAAAACATATTGGATGAAATTGAAAAAATTAAGTATGAAAACAAAAGGTTTAAAAAAAACTTATTTGAAGGAAAAATATTGAAATAAAAAATCAGGCTAATTGTGAACATCCCAAAAATAACCGGGGAGACACCGACTATTATACCTCTTAAAAAATCTCTTTTTGTATATTCGACACTTCCCAATTTAATTTCATTTTTTTCAAAAACTGGAAATATAGAGATTTTTTTTACTGGCAACATCAAGACTAAGGCGGCTAAGAAGTGGCTAATTTCATGGACCAACGTCCCTGGAAGATATATTAAGGCGACCATAGAATAAATCAGATTATTCCTATTGGTAAACTTGTTTAGTATCAAAAATATTTCTTTAAGGACTAATCTTGAAACAAAATAGATGAGGACGAGCTCCAATACTAAAACTATCATGTAAATTTGGTATTAAGACATTTAGGGCAAAAAGTTGTCGAGTTTTTTACTACTTCGTTTTCAAAATCATTACCGCATTTGGGACAATGATATTTTTTGAGATTTACTTTTACCATTTCTGTTTTTTCAACATCAAAAACAAAATTATCTTTATCAAGTCGTACTCTAACTACGTCCCCCGCCTTTGCTTTTCCATTTATTATTAAGTTTGAAATCGGATTTTCCATTAGTTTTTGAATGGCTCGTTTTAGAGGTCGAGCGCCATATATTGGGTCAAATCCTGATTGGACTACTGCTTCTATAACTTCATCAGAATAAAATAATCCCATTTCTTGATCCTCTAACATTTTTGTTAAAGCTTTAAGTTGCAACTTGACGATTTCTGCAATGTGCTCATACTTTAAAGGTTCAAAGACGGTAACTTCATCAAATCGGTTAACTAATTCTGGCTTAAAAAATTTAAGAAGTTCTGCCATTACTTTTTCTTTTATTTCGATAAAGCTATCCTTTGGTTTTTCTACTTTTTCCGTCTTGCTTTCTCCGGTTTTTGATTTTTGATCTGTGGTTTTAATCTTTGATTTTTGAGCTTTGATCTGGTTTTTTATCATTTCTTCCTGTATTAATTTCGTCCCAATATTTGAAGTACAGATAACAACTGTATTTTTGAATGAAACGACATGGCCTCTATTATCGGTCAATCTTCCGTCGTCCAAAATCTGAAGTAAGATATTAAAAATATCAGGATGGGCTTTTTCGATTTCATCAAATAATACAACTGAATATGGCTTCCTACGTACCGCTTCAGTTAGTTTCCCTCCTTCTTCATACCCAACATATCCTGGAGGAGCTCCAAGGAGCTTTGCGACTTCATGTTTCTCCATATACTCTGTCATATCAAATCTGACCATTAGTTCTTCACTTCCAAAAAGAACATCGGCCAAAGTCTTTGCTAATTCGGTTTTACCAACACCCGTTGGACCTAAGAAAACAAAGCTTCCGATTGGTCGACCGGCTGATTTAAGACCAGCGCGCCCACGACGCACCGCCTGTGAAACTGCCGAAACCGCAATTTCTTGATTAATCAATCTTTTATGAATTATATCCTCAAGATGAGCTAAGCGCTCAACTTCGGAAGTTGATATCTTTGAGACTGGGATTCCGGTCCATCGTGATACAATATCTCTGATAATTTCGGGTGTGACACTTGTTGTCGTCTGGCTTTTTTTAAGATTATATTCATCTTTTTTTGTTTTTAAGTCAGAAATCATTTCATCAACTTTACTATTCGTTATTCTAGATTTTATTTTGTCACCTTTTTTATCTGACTCTAATTTTTCTTGTTTTAGTTGTGCAATTCTTGCTTCTAGCGATTTAATCTCTTCGGGTAGTGAAATTAAGGGAAGTCTTACAGCTGATGCCGCCTCATCAATTAAATCAACGGCTTTATCGGGTAAGAAACGATCTCCTACATATCTCTTTGAGAGTTTGACAGCTGCCTCAACTACATCGGCCGGAATTTTTACTCTATGAAATGCTTCGTATTTATCTTTTATCGCTCCAAGCATTTTAATAGCCGCCTCTTCAGTTGGCTCAGGAACTAAAACGGGCTGGAATCTTCGCTCAAGAGCTGGATCTTTTTCTACATATTTTCTGTATTCAGTGAGGGTGGTTGCCCCAATCAACTGAATTTCTCCCCTGGCTAGTGCCGGCTTTAGGAAATTTGAAGCGTCAAGTGACCCCTCTCCTGACGATCCGGCTCCAACAATGTTATGAATTTCGTCAATAAAAAGGATTATCTGACCCTGACTAGCTTTAACTTCCTCAATTAAATCTTTCATTCTTTCTTCAAACTCTCCTCTGTGGCTTGCTCCGGCCAAAATACTCATCAAGTCAAGTTGTAATATTCTTTTGTTTAATAATGGCTCGGGCACTTCTTTAGCTACAATCTTTTCAGCCAATCCTTCAACTATTGCAGTTTTTCCAACTCCGGCCTCACCGACTAGAGATGGATTGTTTTTAGTTCTTCTTGAAAGGATATGGATAACTCTTTCAATTACTTGCGATCTTTCAACTACCGGATCAAGTAATCCTTGTGATGCTTTAGCGGTTAAGTCAATTGTGTATTGTTCAAGGGCTTGCTTTTTCTTTTCGGCCGCTTTTTGATCTTCGGTCAATCCTTCTTTTTTCCCAGTTATTTTTTTATTTAACTCTTCTTTTTTTAACCCTAATTTAGCAAGTACCCGGGCTCCAGCTCCTTCACCTTCTTCGTAAAGAGATAGTAATAAATGCTCTGGAGATATAAATTCAAAACCAAGCTTCCGAGCCGCAACTAGTGAACCATCTAAAATTCGCTTTACTCGGGGTGAAGGCGTCGGGGGCTTAAGTTGAGGTGTTGGATTTCTTTTATAAATATTTGTTAATTCTTGTTCAATTAGTTGGGGTTGGATTTTTAACTCTGTAAAAAAATTGTAAATTTCCGAATCGGAAACCAATCCATGAAGTATGTGTTCGCTGTCAACAAGGTCGCTCCCGAGTTCACGCGCCTTCGTAGTTGCTGTCATAAATACCCTATTTGATCTCTGAGTCAAATGCGTCATGAGATCAAGGCCATTACTAGGAGATAGATTACCTGGCTTGCCAACTGTTTGTCTGTTAGTTTTGGTACCATTTACAGTTTCGGTTTTTTTTGTATCCGTTTTTAAATCTTGTGATTTATCTACGTTTTTATCTTTACTATCAACCTTTGCACTTTGCTCACCTTGAGAAGCAGGAGTTTGACTTTGCCCGCTAGCTGGTTGATTGGTTTTTGGTTCTATCACCCGAGGTGCCTGCGTTGGTATATTCTGAGGTTGAACAGGGCTTGGCGGATTTGTATTAATCACTCCCGGAGTGGGAGCAGTGACCTGCCCATTATTGGGAGTTGTATTTTGGTTACCTTTTTTTATAAAATCAAAGAAGTCGGACATAATTTTCATTATATGAAAAAAACAATCATTATTGCAAGTTCTATTCTTTTACTTATTCTCCTTGTGCTTTTTATCCTATCAAGAATGGGCAGACAAGGAGTAAACACTGGTATCTCAACGTCTCTTACACCCACTACTGTCCCATTGTCTGATTCAAAAAATTCAACTTTAACTGAGTCTGATAAAAGTACTTATAACCAAGCTCTTTCACTTACACCATATGAAGATGAAAATTTTAGCTTTGATTACAATCCTATTACTAATCAGATTGTTGTCAGGGAAAAAACATTACAGGGCAAAGATGAATTTAATAAATGGGTAGCTTCAAAAGGATTACCTGAACTTATCAATAATACACAATTCGTTTCTTTTACTAATTCATCGGGGGAATCGCTCTCCCCAACCACTGAATTTAACCCTGTAATTGATTTCTTAAATATTTTTATAAATTTTGGTCGCGGATCAGATCAATCTACGAATTTTAGTCCAGAAGTACCACTTCAAAATCAGTCGCAAAATACTAATCCACAAGGATTCACTTACTATGCTCAATGTGATAGTGAATATGCTGAGCTGCCACTTCCCTCGGGATGTAATAATTGTAATGCGGGATGTGGGCCAACAACTGTTGCCATGATTGCTACTTCATATTTAGGACAAAGTTATAATCCACAAACAATTATTGGAAAATATCAAGCGCTAGGTTATGAATTAAGTTGCGCCGGATCAAGTTATGCAGATGCTAAATCGCTTCTTGAAAGCCTAGGTTTAAAAACCACTGATTATTTAGTTTTTAATTACGAGCCTGCTGACACCATCACGTCCGATTTGAAAAAATTTATAGATGCGGGATGGACATTTTTCACACTTGCTAACTTCACAGATACGGGTGGAGGTCATTATTTCTGGGTTACCGATATTGATAACCAGGGAAATGTATGGGCATACGACCCCTTTTATGGCCGATTTCAAGCGCCGCCTTATAATGAAAACGATCGTTATCCATTCCCTAAATATCGATTAGCATTTGGGGTAAAAAAATAAAATATGCCGCAACCTAATATAAAAGTGTATTTACTAGTATCTGGCTTATTAATTGTGCTTTTTTTAGTAGTCACCTTCGTGCCCTTCGGAAAAAAAACCATCAATAAAGTAAATAAATACTCTCCTATCCCAACTACCGTTGAAGTAAATCCCCCACCTTATTTAGAGCCAACTATTGGGGCCCCGTATATTGAGCCGGTTGAATTTACAGGTGTAAAAGATATTGAGCTTCCACCCGAAGTCCTTGAAAGATCAACTCAGAAACGAGATTTAAGAATCACAACCCCTTTCGATACGGGATTATTCCGGATTGATTTTGATTACTCGGAAGATAAATTCCTTGTATCGATAAATGAACCTAGGAAAGATAATTTGAAACAATTTGAAGACTGGAAACGAAATAATTATCCAGCTATTCCAATCAATCAGTTTATTTTCAACTAAAATTCCTCTACAATCAATTTATGGCTCACATTTTCAAAAAAGCTTTTGATTTTGCTAAAAAAATAATTTTAGTCTCGGCCGTATATTTTTTGGTAATGAATCTATTTCTTCATTTTATTACAAATGACAAGTCAGCTATAAAACCAACATCCAATGTCATTAAGAATAATAGAAGCGAGATTTATAAGGCTATAAATGACAAAAAACTAAATTCAACCCAAGAGGGTAAAATCATGATTGCTATATACCGATCAACTATGTGCGGTATGATTGGAGAAGCTTGTACTAATAATCCAGATGATGGAGAAAAAAATTTTAATAAAAGCATATCCGGCTTTATTTCAAAATTACTGATTGCTCCTTTTGTCAATCCGCCTGCCTCAGGTATTCAGTGGGCATATTCAGGACTACAATCAGCTGGTTTTATTCCGAAAGCAATTGCCGCTGAGGGAATAGGTTTTGCATCTATTAAGCCTTTTGCTAATCTTTGGAAGATCTTCAGAGATGTTGCTTACATGGTATTGGTTATAGTACTTATTGCAATTGGCTTTATGGTTATGTTCCGCATGAAGATGAATCCTCAAACGGTTATATCTGTGGAAAATGCCCTACCCAAAATTGTTGTATCAATGATATTGATTACTTTTTCTTTTGCAATCGCAGGACTACTCATTGATCTAATGTACATAATGATCATTTTAATTATCTCTATGCTAAGCAATAATAATACTTACTTTAATGCCACAAGTTTTCAGAACGAATATATATCGGCAGGATTTACCCATTTATTTACTGATGTGGCCGCGAGGAATAATCTTCTAACTGGAGGTATGTTCACGGCGTTAGCGGATTCACTCATTGGCCTTTTTCCACCTATTGTAACCTATTTTATTAGGGGGGTTATTGGATTTGTCTTGGTTGTAATACTTAATAACACGTTAAGTATGAATATTTTAGGCCCTATCACAGGTGGACTTAATAATGCTAGTCTTGTTGGCACTGGATTAGGCTCTCTTCCTCAGATTTTAGGAATACCTATAAGTATATTGGCTATGTTTGTTATTTTCTTAATAGGATCAACCGCTGGTTTTAGTTTAATTATGTATATTCTCTTAATTGGTACTTTTATACTGCTTGTTTTCAGAATATTTGCTTTACTTTTTACTTCTTATTTAAAATTAATTTTGTTGATCGTAATTTCTCCATTTTTGTTAATATTTGAGGCAATCCCAGGTAAAAACATATTTTCTTCTTGGATAAAAAATATCATTGGTAATTTAATCGCTTTCCCAATTACAATTGCGATTTTCTTAATTGGGTACATTATAGTAAATTCTTCTGTCCCTGCTGGGTATACTGATATGAGACTTCCATATCTATTTGGCATTGAATCAAATTCTTTTAAAATATTAATTGGGCTCGGACTCATAATATTGATACCCGATCTTGTAAAAGTAACAAAAGAGGCACTTGGTATAAAAGACATGCCGATAAGTATAGGGGTTGGTACATTCTTTGGCGGAGCTGCCGCAGTCGGTGGAGGCATTATGGGAGGTATGGGACAATTTGGTAGTGCATCTTTAGCATTAGGTGCCATGGGACCTACGGGCGTGTTTTCAGGATTAGGTAAAAAGGTTGGATTTGTAAGAAAATTATATGGTGGTCCTGAAGCTTACGAAAAAGCTGCAAAAGAAAGAACAGGAGAAGCTAAATAGCTTTGTTTATCTTAAAAATTTAAAAAGATATTTATAGAAACCCTGGAAGACTCAAAATATTGACTCCAATTAAACGAAGAATAAATACCGAAAATATTATTAACATGAGCCCCATAATACAACTCGTAATCATCTCTTGGGCTTTTTTGAGCTTCTCTGGATTACCTTGTGATGACTGCATCAGAAAGGCAGCATAGATTATGCAAAGCAAAGCCAATCCGCCAGCAAGACCAATCCCCCAGCCGAAAATAGTCTCCCCGATGAACCTATCAAGACTCCCTTGTACACAACCTAAGGCCGACCAGACCCCTCCTCCATTAATACATGACAAACATTCTGATTTGCCATTAGTTTGATTTTCACAAAAAGCCTTGAAAGCTTCAATAGGTCCTGGAGTAATTGAAGTTGAAATTTCACATCTGCAGTTGATGTCTGCCGGATCAATGTTTGGAGGATAAGGAGACCCAACTTGACAAGCTACTAACATTTGATTTTGAAGTTCAACTAGTGGATCAGACACCCCTTTCGATATATTTTTATAGACTCCAAAAATTAAATCCGTCATTACTTTAAAAGGAGCACCTAAATCGGGAGCCCGAAGCCCTTCAAAGTCTATCGGAGCACAGCACTTATTAGTCTTAATATCTCCAGCTACGCCGCAGTTGACGCCTGGTACTAAAAAATACGATTGTTGAGCGCTGACATTAATATTTGATGCAAATAAAAACAAAACTAAGCAAAATATGAAGATATATATCTTATTCATTATATTTTAATATTATCAGATTAATTATTTTTTCTTTCCCTCAGATTCTTCAAGAGACTTTTTAATATACTGCCATAAAACAAACATTATGGCTAATGGTAAAATATCATTTATCAAATCAAATGCCATTGCCTTAAAGTCTCCTCCGAATTCTTTTCTTAATTTAGCGGAGTTATATTTATAATCAATTTTCCTCTTGGTAAATGGCGTTTTAAATGGTTTTTTTGTTATGGGGTTAATTATCCAAATATTCTCGCGTTCACCACCTATATATCTTCCTTCTTCTACAGATACTTGTTGCAAGTTGTAAGCATTTTTTGGAAGAAGTCTATATTTTTCTAAAGCTACACAGAAATTATCTATATCTCTTGAGTCCCATTCCCATACAGATCCCGATCTTCCAGCATATTCGGCAGCCATAGAATTTTTTCTACCCATTCCAAAAAGTCCGAATAAAGGCTTGGCTACTGTGTCTTTTTTAAAATATTGAATTACTGCGCTAGCGATTTTGTAAATGTATGGAAAGTCGCCAAAATCACCTGTTCCATGTACTTGATTTATTGAACTCTGGGCTTTTTGCAGATATTCAATAATAGGAGTAAAGTCATTTTTTCCAGAAACTGCGATTTTATTTAAAAGTCTTGGCATCTCGATAATCCATGGAATGACATTGGTTTCAATATTTCCCGTGTCTCCAAGAGCCCGAGCGATCATACGAGGCCCCGTTCCCCGGAAAGCCATTAGACTTAAATCTGTGTCTTCAAGTCCGAATGTGAATGTGTAATCTCTTATTTCTTCAGCTCCTTTTCCATCTAAAAATCCATTGCTAAGCTTTGCTCTTATTAACTTATTCAATGCTACAACCTCATTAATCCTCTCTTCTGTGATTACGCGGGTCCCATTTTCATTAGTTCCTTTAACACTTAATAAAAGCTTCCTGATAGTGTTTTCATCTAGCTTATATAAGACATTATCAGTCATCACATCATTTAATCTTAATTTTTTTGGGTCAAATCTTAGCCCGTCTCTAATCTGCAGGCTTATTTCTCTTCTTAATAACATTTCGGCAAACCCCAAATCTTTTATTACTTCATTAAAAGTATCTCTTTCTTTACCGACTTCTGTTTTAAAAATATTTTTTTCCTTCGCTAATTCATATATTTCCTGCCAGCGGCTTTTACCGTCCTTTGTAAATCTATTTCTTGTCATTCTTAAGAATTTCGATGGAAATTTTGCCGCCGCATAATGAGCAAGAAGATTTTCCATAAATATATTGGACGTTTCAAGCGCAACTTGCTCATCAAAAGATTTTACCTCCCAACCCTCCCCTCGTGAAAGACTACCTTCCCCTTTTATGTGTCCTAGGGCTTTTGCTTCTCCCATTTTTCCTAATTTAGCTAAATAATTATTTAGGTCCGCTTCTGTAAAATTTTTTGGGTCCCCATCATAAAAGTATCTTTTGAAGATATATCTAAAAAGATCTTTTCTTTCTTTTACCTGGTCAGGGGCTGTTTTATTTGTTGCCTTAAGGAAGTCTGCCCCAGCCTGCTTAGTATTAATAAAGTTAAATATCGCCTCATATCCGATCGCTTCCATTGCCTTGAAGGTCTCAGGGACATTAATAGTTCCGTCGGCATCATTGACAAAGTGCCCTTCAAGAGAGTATTTCATTCTCCATCCTTTTCGTTTGGCAGGCCCACCAACGTTACCAATGTCCATCAAAACATCGGCAAATAGTTTTTTCGGTAGATCTCCCCTTCCAACACTACCCTTTCCAGATTTAAAAGACTCCATATAGCGAGCCATGTTTTTAAACATCTGATTATGATCCCAAGTCGCTTTCCCATCCCCTCCAATTGGCATAAAGTAAAACATCGGCCAAAGATGCTCACCTTGCCACCGTAGACCTACATGAAGTGGATTAAATACTGTCAAAGCACCAGCGTCATTGGTCCCGTAGGAAGCAAAGAGCCCAGTACCATTGACATCGACCGGATCGGCATAAGCGCTTTTTTCGGGCTCCGTAAGTAACATTCCTCGAGCCATACCAACCGCACTGTTTACAGAATGCCTAATCCTTTCAATCGGCTCATCTGGATATAGAGCTCTCATTTTTGCGATTACCTCATTTTCAAGTGTGGTATTAACCATTTCAAGTTCATTGGTGAATTGATTAGTTCGGTGCTTCCAGTCGATGCTAGCAAAGTCTGCTTCAAGCATCTTGTCATAAAGGTGATATGCCTGAATTGTCATCGGACCGTCTGGAAGCATCATGATTTCATCAATATCGGTTCCCTTCAAGCTCTCGGCGTAATGCGAAAGTTGGGAATAAAAACCTTCTTTTCCCGGCGGATGATTAAACATAGCCCTAACGTTGTGGAGAAATTCCATCTTATGGATCGTATGATCCATATTAACGTTAAGATTAAGAAGGAACTCACTCAGCTTTACTTCTTTAGGATATGGAAGAGGTTTTAGTCTTGGGTTTGGCTTGCCGTCAAACTCATCAATAACATTGTGTTGTTCGGCGAATTGAAAAAGTTTAATGTTCTTGACTAGATCATATAGTGGATTGTCTTCTGAGTCTCCTGCTTTTTCTATTTCAGTTAACCTTGTATATAACTTATTGATAGCTGCTTGGATTTTATGTTTTATCGGTTCAGGACCATGAAAAATATCTTCTTTGACGATTTCATCGTAAAACTTATCAGGTGTTTTCTGCTGTAATTCAAGGAATAACTGGTTGACTACGGCCCCCATTTCTAATCCTATTTCATTTGAAATTGAGATTCTAAACTGTTTATCGACTTCCATATTTAACTCCGCTTCGCTTTTTACTTGGTTACTTCTTTGGTAATAATCCTTTAGTTTGTTAGTAATTTCAAGCCGTTTTACGCCATTCTTATTAGCCAATTCTGCTATATGATTTATAAATTTTTCTGGTGTATATAGAGTCTCTAAAAATTTTAATTGCTCTCCGGTAAATCTTCTACCTAGATATTGACCTTTGTCTTCAATCCATACCTGTTCATCAAAGTCTTTCGGTCTACCCCGATCAAATTGTTCGTTGTCCTGATCTTGCGCTTGCACTTTAGGTTCATATTTTGCCTTTATCTCATCTTGGGTTTTACCAAAATCCGTCGAGTTATTTTTCAATATGTCAACCACTTCTTTCCCAGCTTCGGGGATATCATTTACAAGTGATTTGACCGCCTTATCGAAACTACTTTCCTCTTGACCTTCTGAAGATATAATAATAGGCTCTCCTCCTCCTATCCACTTGCCCAACCTGTCTTCAATCGAAACTATCGTCGCATCACTTAATCGACCATTAGCAATATCACCCGCTAACTTTTGGACCATGGTCTGAACTTTCTTATCACCTATATCAATTCCCTTGTTAATTACTTCATTTACTTCCAATATTGTTTTTTTTACTTCTTTCGCTTTTTCTTTTAGCTCGTCCTGTTTATCTGCTTTGTCAAAATAACTAGTGGCTTCATGGGCTTGTTGTTGAGTATTTTTTAACTTATCTAGGGCTTTTTTCTTAAAATCTTCTTTCATCTTTGCTTGTTCTTCTGGGTTTCGCTCCTGTTCTATTTTTACCCACTCTGATGCCATGTCGGCTTGAATTTGCTTTATCAACACATCAACTGCCTCACGGGCCTGTTGCTCCATGTTTTTTTGGGTTTTACCATTCGCAGCTTCCGCGTCACCTGGATTCATATAAATATCACTTTATCAAAAAAACGGAAGCTAAACAACTTTTATTTTCGATAAATATGAAGCTTGAAGAAGGGTGTTGAAACATGTTAAGAGGGTAGAAGTGGAATAATGCTTTCTACTAACTTCAAACGCCAAATTTCTTAACCCGCTTCCAAACCCATTTTCTATTTATTATTTCTTAACCGAGATCACTAATCTTCTGTCTTTCCCCTCACCTGTTGATTCAGAAGTCAGGTCTGGGTGATTTTTAGTGACATATTCATGGATAAGTTTTCTTTCATATGATGAAAGTCCTCTTATCTCAACCGGCTCCTGAGATGAGACAGCACGACTCGCATAATCAGATGCCATTGACTCAAGTCTTTCTTTTTGTTTTTCACGATAATCATTTACATTAACCAAAATATTTGTCGCTTCACCAAAAGATTTATAAAAAATTACTTCTAATATTTTTTGAATCGCGCGGATTGTTTCACCATGACGACCGATTACGGTCGAAGCCTCTTCATCGGCTTTAACTATAACTTGATACACACCTTCCTCTTCAGTGACTTCAACCTCAAATTTATTAATCATCTTACCTAGTAGCGCTTCCACCTCAGTTTTTATTGTCTGTGATTTATCCATATTTATTTAAATTCTAAATTATAAATTCTAAGATCCAAACTTGCTTGCGCAAGCAAGTAATTTCTATATCTAAATTATAAACAGTTTTGTTTAGAATTTTAGATTTGAATATTATTTAGTTATTTGAATTTCTGATTTAGATTTTTTACTTTGCTGGTATTGAATTATGCTGAAAAGTGAAAATACATTCCAGTATAAAGATAAGCCAACTGGAAGAGTGAAAGCAAACCATCCGATCATAACAGGAAATAAATATTTCATTTGCGTGCTCATTGCTTTTTGAAAATCAGCCGAATTATCCTCTTTACCACCTATATTTTGCTTGCCCGCCGTAGCGTGAGCGGAGGAGGGTGGCATTGTTGCTTGAGCCTGTAAATATTGAAGAAGACCGGTGACTACTGGAACTAAATAATAAATCCACATTCCGGCGTTTTTCGGTGTTTTTGTTAAATCAAAACCAAAAAACCAACTATCAAGCGATGCTATTTTAAGCATCGGTGAATATAAAACCTGATTAATCTGCGAAATGGCTTTTGTACCATTAACCAAAAAGAGTGAAAGCGTATTATAAAGAGCTATAAAAACCGGAATTTGGATTATCATAAAAAGACATCCAGAAGTTGGATTTATCCCCGCCTGCTGATATAGCTTCATCTGCTCGGCTTGGAGTTGCTTTTTGTCATCCTTATGCTTTTCAGACAATTTATCAAGATGAGGTTTTAAATCCGCCATCTTTTTCGAAGTCTCCATCTGTTTCTTAAAGAAAGGATTGAAAAGTCCACGGATGATCATCGTTAATCCAATGATTGCAAACCCAAAGGCACCAGGAAGCTTTATAAACAAAAAAGACTTATACAATAGAACCAATAGATTTAATATTGGAAAAACAAAAACAGAATTAAAAAATGAGGGATTTAACATAAATTTAAAATATCAAATTACAAATCCACAATTGAATTATCAATCACAAACCTGCCTGCCGGCAGGCAGGTGTTTTAATATTTAAAATTAATTATTTGTTATTCAATTGTTATTTATTATTTGACATTTGTAATTTAGACGGTTATTCTCTTTCTTCCCTTTCCCATTCTCCTTTTGATGACGTCTCTTCCTTTTTTACTTTTCATCCTGACTAGGAATCCGTGTTTTCTTCCTCTTTTTGCCTTTTTTGGCTGCCATGTCCTTTTCATAATTTGAAAATGGAAAACAGGTATAGATGCGGGTTAAGTAAGTGGAATACGGAAAGCTGACCATTTCCAACTTCTTATATCTATTCTCCTAACTCGCTTCCAAACCCAACTTCTAATATTGAATGTTTATCTCCTTTAAACACCTTCCATACAACGTCGGTAACAAATGGGGCAAAGGGATGAAGCATCTTCAGATTTTCTAAGTATGCATCTTCCAATCCTTTTTGAGCTTCAATGTTACCATTAATAACTTCATCTTTCAACTCCTCGATATAAAAGTCGGCTAACCGATGCCATAAAAATTCATATACTAATCCTAAAGCTTTTGAAAACTGATACGAATCCATGAATTTAATATACTTTTTCTTTGTTATTTTCAATTCTTTATTCAGCCTATTCAATTTGTCATTTCGAGCCAAAAGCGAGAAATCTAGCGAAGCGTTATCTCTTTTATTTACGCTCACTTCGTTCGCTGGATTTCTCATGGAACCTGTCCTGAGAGAAATCGAAGGATTCGAAATGACTGAGGTGCGATTCATTTTAATAAATCTCCCCACATTCCACACTTTATTAACAAAATTCCTCATCCCTGTGACTTTTTCTTCACCAAGAGGTACGTTCCCGCCGGTACCTATTCCAAATATTAACGACGCGCGAAATGCATCCGCCCCATATTTATTAACCAAGTCGATTGGATTAATTACATTTCCTTTACTCTTGCTCATTTTTTGACCTTTTGAATCAACCACTTTAGACCAGAGATAGACATCTTTAAAAGGAATCTGTTTTTTTTGATAAAGAGAAAACATGATCATTCTGGAAACCCAAAAAGGTAAAATGTCAGATAACGTCCCCATTACGTCAGTTGGAAATCTAGTCTTATATTCTTCTTCTTTCAAGGTGACCAAGGGCCATTGACCGGAAGAAAACCACGTGTCGAAAGTGTCTGTTTCCTGAATCCAATCCCGACCATCTTCTGGTTCATTAACTGAAACTACGTAATCAACTTTTTCCTCTTTATATAAAGGTACGGTAATTTGTTGTAGTCCTAATTTAATCTCATCTAAACTATGACCCTCACTTAAAAATTGGGCAATAGTCCCCCCTTTTTTAAATTCTCCTTTTTTATTAATAAAACTGAGCCAAATTTTATCTTCATTTCCATTAATCCTGTACCAGACAGGTATCCTAATTCCCCATGCAATCTGGCGGCTAATTGGCCAATCGTGCATTACTTTTAACCACTGTAAAACTTGCTTTTTATAACGCTTTGGATAAAATTTTATTTTTTCATCTTCAATTATTTTTATTACCGGTTTTTTTAGCCCCTCAACTTTGATAAACCAATTGGGAATTATCGTCGGCTCGAGATCTCGACCGCATTTATAACATACAGTCACTGCATGAGTATATTCATTATCGATTTTTTCAATTAGCCCTTTTGCTTTCAAGTCGGCAACTATTTTTTCTCTTGCCACTTTTACTTTAAGCCCTACATATGGTCCGGTTAATTCATTTAGTCGCCCATCAATGTTAATTATTTTTTTTATTTCTAAATTATGCCTCTTCCCGGCTTCAAAATCATTCGGGTCATGGGCGGGGGTAATTTTTACAACCCCAGTCCCAAATTTCATATCAACCATCGTATCTGCAATAACCTTTATATTGAATTTACCCAATAATCCCGTGACTTCAACCGTCTGGCCCACCCATTTTTTATACCGCTTATCTTTTGGGTGAACAGCAATTGCTGTATCTCCAAATTTCGTCTCCGGCCTAACGGTCGCAAGCGTAAATGGCCCGTACTTTAAGTAATAGAGAGGGTCTTTTCTTTCAACATGTACGCTTTCAAGTTCAGATAATGAAGTGCCACAATGAGGGCAATAATTTACTATGTATTCATCTTTATATATATACCCTTCTTTCTCCATTTTCACAAAAGTTTGTATAACGGTTTCAAGCACATGTTTATCAAGGGTAAAAACGCTTCTCTCCCAATCAGCCAAAAACCCAAGTTTTTTAAACTGGCTATAAATTAGCCCAGAATTATCTTTTACAAATTGATAAATATTGTCATATAGCTCTTGCCTGTTAAAATTAAATCTTGATTTACCCTGTTTTGCTAGATGTTTTTCGTATACAAACTGAGTTTCAAAACCGGCGTGGTCTGTACCAGGTACCCAAAGACTGGCAAAACCCATTAATCTTTTGTAGCGAATAAGTATGTCTTCAATCGTATACATTCCATGCCCAGCGTGAAGTGACGCGTTAGCATTAGGAGGTGGCATCAGAATAGTAAAAGGCTTGCCAACTTTTGCTGAAAAAAGACCTTTTTTCTCCCACTCTCTATATATATTTTCTTCAAATAATCCGGGTTGGTATTTTGAATCCATTATTATTAAACTCTAAATTCTAAATTCGAAGTTCCAAATAAACCTCAAATTCTAAGCACTAAATAACAAAAATTTAGTATTTATGATTTAGAAATTATTTGGATCTTAGGGTTTAGTATTTAGAATTTATCCAATATTATATAATATTTTCTTATGGACTGGATTTTAGTTTCTCTTAAATGGTATATATATATTTTTGCAATTGGTCTTGTTTTTCTACCATTAACAAAAAAAATATTTAGCAAGTTTTCCGTTGACTTAGGTTATCCTTTTGCTAAAGTCTTCGCAATTCTTCTCGTCAGCTATGCTTCATTTATTTTGGGAATTTTTAAAATAGTTAAATTCGACCGGATAAATTTATTTTTAATAATTGGGGTATTTGCATTAATTAATTACTACATTTTCAAAAAAACCAGAAAAATACATTTCACTTCTCACAATCTTCTTTTTATTGTGATTGAGGAAGTGTTATTTTTAGCTTCTTTATTATTTTGGGTATTTGTAAGATCTCAGGAGCCATCTATCCGGAGTTTAGAGAAATTTATGGATTTTGGATTTATGAATTCGATTCTGCGTAGCGACTATTTCCCACCGCTTGATATTTGGTATACACCTCTTCCTATAAATTACTATTACTTTGGCCATTTAACCGGGTCGATGTTAATTAAACTGACAAATGTCATTCCTTCCATTGGGTATAACTTAATACTGGCTAATATATTTGCGCTCAGTGTCACTCAGATATTTTCGATAGTTGCAAATATTATTTCAAAGTATTCTCCCAAAGTAAAAACTTTATCGCTGATTTTAGTTGCAACACTAGGCACTTATATTGTTAACCTCGGTGGCAATCTCCACACAATTTATCTTTTTACAAAAGGCTATCCGAATGATACGCCAGTTCCTTTTTGGCAGATATTTTCAAAATATAATCCAGCATCTTATTGGTACCCTAATGCCACTCGATTTATTCCTTATACAATCCATGAATTTCCATCTTATTCATACGTCGTTGCCGACCTTCATGGACACGTCTTTGATATACCATTCGTCCTTCTTACATTGGCTATTTTGTTTTTAATTTTCACAGGTGATTTTTTGTCATCCCGCCTTGGGCGGGATCCAGCGAAGCGTAATTATGCGTTCCCTTCGGTCACTAGATTCCTCGCGAAACTCGGAATGACAAAAGGGATCGGAGTCATATTTTTAGGTTTTCTTACTGCAATTCACTATATGACCAATGCTTTTGATGGACCAATATATATACTGCTTATTCTCGCTTTATTTTTTTATATTTATAGAATTTCTGTTGGTTTTTTTGTAAATGCAATTTTATTGATATTTTCTTTTATACTTTTTTCTTTTCCTTTTTCTTCCCATTTTTCTCCTTTCGTTTCGGGTATTGGAGTTAATTGTGCTCCGGATTTCTTAGTTAATATGGCTAAGCTTGGCCCTTTTATTTTTGAAAAAGGGAACTGCCAGATTTCACCTATTTGGATGATGGCTGTGCTCTGGGGATTCTTTTGGATCAGCTTCATATTACTATTCATTGCAAACAAAATAATTAAACCAACCACTAATCACCAATCGCAAATCACCAAATTCTTATTTATGGTATTCTCTTTTGGTACTTTTCTGGTCATCATCCCTGAATTCTTTTATATAAAAGATATCTATCCTCAACATTTCCGGGCTAATACCATGTTTAAGTTGGGGTACCAATCCTTTATGATGATGGGAATATCATCGGTAGTTACTTTTTTTATAATTAAGTCAAAGAAAAATATTATTCTTTCTATATTAACAGGCGTTTGGATCTTTTTTGCTTTTTTTATTGTAGTCTATCCATTTTTTTCTATTCCATCTTACTATGGATTGCTTGACAAAAAACCCCAGATAGATGGGGCTAGCTGGCTAAATACCGACTTTCCAGAAGATAAGGAGATTATCGACTATTTGAATAAGAATGAAAAAAAGCAACCAGTTATTCTAGAGGCACAGGGCGACTCATACACTGATTACGAAAGGATCTCAGCATATACCGGATTTCCGACTGTGGCCGGCTGGTGGGTCCATGAATGGCTATGGCGCGGATCATCAGAGGTGGTTGGAGAAAGAATACCTGAAGTGGTTACCCTATATGAGTCGAAAGATCTGAGCGAAACTCGAAAATTAGTTGAAAAATACGATATTAAATATGTGATAGTCTCTCGATTGGAACGCCAAAAATACCTAAATTTGTATGATAAAAAATGGCTAGAAATTGGGAAATTAATTTTCAAGTCATCTAATGGGTTTGGGGCTTTGTATCAAGTTAATTAGCTACACAAAAAAATCAACCCAATGGGGTTGACAAAAAATATTTTTTTTGCTAACGTATTCACTAGAGCATTACTACTCGTCGTTCCCTAATATACGAGCGGTAGTGATGCTCTAATTTTTTTGGGCTTAAAGATGATATAGCTGAATTGGAATCTTCAAGTTTTTCTTCGCTAATTTTTTGAATTGATCGGCAACAAAACTTATCAACTCTTTCTTATTGCTCGTCTTCCCTATCTCACTCTTTGAATTCTTCGAATAAATTAATTTTTTCATGACTTTAATATAAAGGAATAAATATTTATTGTCAAGACCTATAGAAAAATACACTCCTTATATAAGATGTCTCATAGTATTTAATAGCGCTTTCTCTTCTTTGTAAGGCTCCAAAAATAGTTATGCAAATACTGTGGATAACATTAAAATTACATAACCGCGAATGATATTGATATAATATCCCTTATGACTTTATCGCTTCTGACGTATAACACTCTTTTCAACAATGGGTACGAAAATATGGATATAATTATTACCACTTACAGACCTGATATAATTTGCTTCCAAGAAGTTGACGCAAGTGAGGTAAATTTTGCTAAATTATTGAAATATGGTTATAAATTGGCTGATTATGAAGCTTCATTTATCCGATTCGGGAAGATTTATTCTGCAGCTACTTTTTTTAACAAAAAATCTATTAAATTTGTCAGCTCTAGGCACATAGATAAAAAACACAGTCTGGTTGGGATGATTTATAATCTATTAAGTTTGATTCTTAGATATGGTATGCAAAAAACCTTTCTATTGACCGACTTTATTCATAAAAAAACAGATAAGAGAATCACTATATGTAATACCCACCTCTTCGTTGCTGCTCCCAATGCTCTCCGGATCGACCTTATTAACCATGTATTAAAAAACCTTGAAATTAACAAAAAAAAGAAATTCATAATTGCTGGTGACTTCAATTATCTTCCCTATCAAAGAAGAAGGCTTGAGGCTTTAATGAAAAAATATGGTTTGCGTGAAGCAACAAAAAACTTGACTCAGACTATTAAGTTTTCCTCTAATGGAATATTTGAAAGCTTTAGTATCTTTCAAAAACTTAGTCTTCGAATTGTAAATATTTTATTTAAAAAGCTAAAAATTGACTATATTTTTTATAAAGGTGTCAAACTTGTAAAAACTGAGAGAATAGAGGTGCGCTTCTCTGATCATTACCCAATCTTATCCGTATTTAATATTTGATTCAAAAGAATGATAAATATCATAAAAAAATTAAGTGATGAAATAAATAAAAAAAGAGTAAATCAATACCTTTTTTTTATGATTGCAAGCATATTGACCGTATTATTCATGGGTTATTATTTTGGGACATTTGATCAAGTAGTCCATATACCATCCCTAAAAAAACTAGCCGATCCTACACTTTACCCCGATGATAAATATCTTGAATTAAGTAAATACCACTATTCATATTTTTGGTACTTTTTTGTCCCCTTTTACCGACTTCACATCCTTGAAATATCAATGTTTATAACCCATCTTATTACTGTTTATCTTACCTACTATGCGCTTTATAAACTTAGTAAAACTTTGTTTAATAGTCCCCTCGCTTCATTTTTTTCAACAGTTGTCTTCATAATTCCCCACATCGGCTTTGCTGGATTTCCAGTATTTGAATTCAGCCTACTCAACCGTACTTTCGTCTTACCTTTTCTACTTTTAGCCATCGACTTTTATTTAAATAAAAAACTTGCTTTATCTTTCATAATATTAGGCATAATGTATAACTTTCATGTAGTTTCTGTGAATTTTGTCTTAGCAATATTTTTTTTCGATTTATTTTTAAGAATTAAGTTTATAAACGTTAAAAAAACTTTGTATAGCTTATTGTCATTCGCAGTCACAGCATCACCAGTCTTAATATGGAAGTTTAGCAATTCGGGAGTCGACACCAAGCTTAATTGGGAATGGTTCAATATTATTAACAAGGGAATTCTTTATCATATTTTCACTTTGGTTACGATTAATCCATCAGTTTTATTCTTGGTTCTAAGCGGGGCGAGTCTTTATTTCATATTCTTTTTTGCACTCAAATATTCAAAAAGCCCTCATAATCCAACCGTTGTCAATTTTGTTTACGCATCGCTTATTATTTTATCCGTTCAAATCCTAGCAACGGCCTTCTTTCCTTTAACAATAATTATTCAGTCTCAAATAATAAGAGTCGGAATATTTGTCCTCATCTTCGCATATATCTATTTTGCGAACTTTTTATCAAGTGAAGTATTTAAAAGTAATCGAAATTATGACCTTAAAGTAATGTTTGGTGGATTTTTTTTGTCACTGACTCCAATTATTCTTGTTATAGCGATTATTGCTAGGAATTTAATTAGGAGTAGACTTATATTTTTTATATCTAAATTATTGTTAATCATGGGCTTTATCGGACTATTAATAATGGTGTACATGATAAATATCTGGAAGCCAGGTATCCATATATACCCGACTCATGATGAGTTATATGACGTAGAAATATGGGCTCGTGACAATACACCAAAAGACGCCATCTTCATTACTCGGCCCGATTTATGGTGGCTTTATAATATCGAGTGGAGGGTAATATCTGAAAGATCTACAGTTGTAACTATGTCCGATTTATTAGAAACGGCTTTTGTCCCCGATTATATTAAATATTGGAAGCCTAGATTTGAAAGTGTTGCCCCTGGAGCTATTAACCAGTTTAATGGAGATATTATAAAAAACTTCAAAACAGCCTCAAAAGCATTTGATTCACTGAAAGAAGAAGATTTCATGAGTATTTCAAATGAATATTCGGCTCAATACCTAGTTGTAGAAAAGAAAAATAAATTAAACTTTCAGAAGGTATTTTCAAACGATAAATATGTTGTCTATTTGCTATTCCTCGATAAATAATTCACTAAATATCCTTCTTATCTTTTGAAGAATATTTTTTGAGTCAAAAGAATCTAATAGATTTTTTTCTTTTATCTTTACTTGTTTTTTATCATATAAATGCCCACCCATATCATAATTGAATAATTTTTTTTCTGTTTTTCCATTAAAAATATATTGTAAAGTGCTCAAAAAAAATGTGTAATAAGCTTTAAGTTTTCCTTCGCGCCTTATTCTTCTTAGTGAATAAGTAAATTTGATTTCATTCAAAAATTTCGCTCTTACACCCCAATTGAATGATCTTATTGCAAGATCGTAATCTTCTCCGAAGGAAAGCTTTTCATCAAATCCACCTATTGTAAAAAAATATTTCTTTTCTATTATTATTCCTGCCCCGAGTACAAATGGTCTACCTATATTCTGTGATATTTGAAATGCAAGATTTACAATATCAACAATAAATTGAGGTTCTGTATTTGGATTATCAGTTTTCATTGCGGGAACAAAAAACAATCCCTTTTTTTTATTAATGATATTTTCCAGTTTTTTTGTAAAACCAGAAGAGATTCTGGAATCTGCATCTAAGAATATCAGATATGCTCCTCTTGCTTTATTTGCTCCATAATTTCTTTGATAAGACACATTTTTTCTTTCATTTTCAATAAAGCTTAGTGGTAAACTGGGAAACTTTTCTGCAACTTTCCTTGTGTCATCTTCTGACATTGAATCAACTACAATAATTTCGAAGTTTGATCTCTTTTGTTTTTCAAGATCTTTAAGTAACTTCGGTAGGAATTTTTCCTCGTTTAATGTAGGAATAACAATAGAGAAAAATGGTTGCATAGGATCCATATATTATAATATATTGATGAAAATTAGCGTAGTTATCCCTGTCTATAACGAACAGAAATATATTAGAAGCTGCCTTGATAGCCTATTGGACCAACAAATAAAGGCTGATGAGGTAATAGTTGTTAATAATAACTGTACAGACAAGACAATTTCGATTGTGAGGAGATTCAAAAACATAAAAATAATTAATGAAAAAAATCAAGGAATTGCTCATGCGAGAAACGCCGGATTTAATATTGCTAAAGGTGACATATTTATTAAAGTCGATGCAGACACAGCCCTCCCGAGGCAATATATTAAAAAAGTTAAAAATATTTTTTCAACAAATGAAATAATTGCTTATGTTAGTGATTTTATATTTATAGATGTCTTTATCTTAAAATTTTCCAGGCTTTTCTCTGTATTATTTCAGTTTTTTTTCAGAGTTATTTTTGGATATAACGTGCTTACTGGACCAGCTTTTGCTATAAGAAAATCTGTCTGGTCAAAAATAAAAGATGAGCTCTGCGTTGATGATGATCAGGCTCATGAAGATATTGATCTTTCCATTCATATTTCAAGCATTGGAAAAATATACTATGACCAAAGTACTGCCATTCATATTTCAGGACGAAGAATGAAATTTAATCCCCTATCATTTTTTATTGAGTATCCGGTAATTTTCTTGAAGATGCTTGGAAGTCATCGATCTAAGCTCAATAAGTGAAGTTACATCTTCGGGTTTTTTATCATCCCTAAACCTTTCAAGTCGCGGAAATCTTAATGCATACCCGGCGGTGTGAACTGGAGACTTCGTTATCTCATCAGCCCTAATTTCAACCACAATTGAGGGAGTCACCCATACGTCACAATCCATCATTTTATCGACCAAATAATTTTCAGGTTTAGATTTTGTCATTTGGATTTTGGATTTTAAATGTAGTTCTCTCCATTCTTCGTCAGTCAACCCCGTTCCGATTTTTGCGATTGTTAAATAATTCTGCTTCTCTTCATCCAGTACTCCTACTAAAAAAGCGCCTATCCCAAATACCGTCCTCTTCCCTTTTCCATAGTCATATCCCATTACCAAGCAATCAATTGTGTCGTTAATCTTTGATGAATAACTTTTTTTGTATTTAATCCAGTTCCATTCCCGAGCGCCAGGTTTATATACGCCATCCTTTTTCTTAGCAAGGACGCCTTCAAGATTTTTCTTAACAGCCTCGTCAAACATCGCTTCAAGTCTGCCCTCCTTTACTACTTCTTCCTGATTGGCTATTAAAATTGTGTCGACAGATATATTCTTGGTAGTAATAATTGATTCTTCTAAAATCTCTCTCCTCTTAAAAAACGGCTCATTTATATAATTTTTTCCGTTTTTATAAAGAAGCTCAAAGGCAAAAAACTTTAATGGAATCTCTTTGGATTTATCAGCTATATCATACTTTCGTTTCCTTTGGACCGTCTCTTGAAAAGGTAAGAAATCTTTGGTCTTTGGGTTGTAGCCGATTGCCTCACCTTCAATAATGATTTCTGATGCCTTAACCTGTTTTTTTAGGCCTTCTACTATATCTGGATACATAAAAGTTACTTTTTCTAAACTTCTAGAAAAAATTTCAATTTGATTTGATTTTTTGTGAATTTGACAATTATGAAGCGCGACTAAACCGCTACAATAACTTTCATTATTTTTTACCTGTAAATTATATAAATTTAAACGTGGGTCTTTTTTTATTTTTTCGTTTCGTAATACTTTGATAATTATTCTGTCGTTAAGCACTCTTGCATAACGAGTTGTTCCCGGAATTATTAATTCATAATATGTACCAATGAAGTTTGTACTTTTTATTTTTACCCTAATTTTATGTAGGCCAATAATTACTCCATGGCGTAACCCTAATAGTTGGGCAAATGCCGCTACATCACGCTCCTTTGTCACTATCTTATAACCTCCTCCATGGCTAATCGCACCATCAGACTCTATCCACCCATTTAAAAATGCAAGAAAATTTTCCTTTGATATGTATGAAAACCATTCTGGGATATTCTTCCCCTTCCATTCCCTCCTGAAATATTGTGATAGCCATAATCGCATTGGCTTATCACGCCAATATAGGGTTAAGCCGCCATCATGCGAGTATTCTGAAATTTTACTTATCTGAAATAAATTCATTATGATTTTTTTGTATCTAGCCGCTAAATTTTTTTCTGTCTTGGCATTAAAGGTAATTCCTACTCTTTCTGTGTTATGAAATTCATTGGTGAAACCATCCCCTAACCAAAATCCTAAAAATTGATAAAAGTCTTTATTTATTTTTATTTTTTTCTGGTAGCCTGATTCATCAATAAGATTAAAATATTTATCTATGTATCCATTTTTAGAAAATTCTGACAAATTGGGTTTAGGAAAAATTAATTCATCCCCAGTTTTTATCTGTTCTACCGGAATCCATTCGTCTTTATTATTCTTAAATACTAAAATTGGATGTCCTTCAGTAATCTTTATGGAATCACCAAGATATGGGTGGAGTTTAAACAATTTTTCTTTTTTATCTATTAATCTTTTATTTGTAAATAATACCTTTTCAAAGGTTCCTTTATGAGTTAAAACCTCGTCGTTTATATTAACATCTTTTACAGAAATATACCCTTTGCTTTTTACATAAATTGGAGTATGACCTGTAATACAACGAAACCCATCAAACTTCGGCTCAACTAAACAAGCTCCAATTTGATCTAAAATTTCGCGGGCAGAAGACATTCTCTCAGCTTTCATCATGATGATAGGTGTAAAGACCTTGGGTCCAATATTTTTTAGAGAATTAATCCCGCCTTGTTTTATTAATTTGCCAATGTATCCAAGTTCTGGTCTGACGTGGTAATATTTCTCAATTATGGGTCGCCATGATTTATCTCCTGACAACATAAAAGAGTAGGCATCAAGTACGGTCATATCCGAAAATCCCATCCTTATAATTCCCGTAGGTAATCTAACTAAAAATCTTGACGATGTTGGGTCAAGTTGCCTAATAAGTTGAGATAATAGGCTAGTTTTTATTTCCTGTGAGCCGGTGCCTGAGACCGTTGCGATGCGATAGAATATTTCATAGACTTTATTTATTTCCAGATCCCCTTCTTCAAATGAGTGGATTTCATTTTTGAATTTCTCTATTGTTTTTCCAAGGTCTCCAATTTTTTTAAATTCTTTTTCAAAATAATTTTTTTCAATATTTAAGGCTGATAGGCAAGATTTAATAATTGTTTTTTCAGCCATCCCAAAATCAATTCCTTCATAAGCTGGTCTTACTCTTCCTTGAAGAAGATAAACAACTTTTTCAATTTCATCAGGAGTCAGTTTATTGAATAATTCTGCCAATATCCTTGTAATCTCAAGGCGTGAAGAGTTTTGTTGGATTTTGTCAAAATAAATTGCCAGTTCTGAAAATTTCATAAAAATTAGAAAATAGAAATTAGGTAAAGAAGCAAGTTAAGAATATAGAATTAGGAAAATAGACTTATACTTTCTAATTTCCAACTTCAAACATCTTAACTCGCCTCTATCCCTTTCCTCTAATTTCTAGACCATAACATATCTTGCTCCCTTAGTGCTACCCACTTTTTTAACCAATCCTTTTTTTATTAAATCTTGAAGGTCTCTTAAAACCGTATCTTCAGAGACATCGGGAAAAACGCTGACGAACATTTGGTTTTGCAAAAATCCAACTTCCTGTAAATACTCAACTACTTTCATCTGCCTTTCGGTTAAATATATTTGCTGTCCGCCAAATTTTTCTTTTAGTTTAACATCCTTTGAAAGTTTAAGGATTTTTTCTTTGATCTTTTCAAATTCAATCGCAGCGCCTGAGGTAAAGTACTCAAGCCAAGAGGTGAGATCACCAGCCGAAGCCTTCTGTAAATTTTGATAGTAGGAAACGGCGTCTTTATCATAATACTCTTCGAGTGAAAAAAATCGCCTTATATCATACCCACCAAGAAGTAGAGTTAAGGTCGCAAGTGTCCGGGCTACCCTGCCATTACCATCAATAAAAGGATGAATTCTAACTAGTTCGTGATGAGTAATCCCCGCCTTAATCACAGGATGTATAATATCGCGGTCGTCGCGATTCACCCAATAAAGAAATTCTCGCATCAAAAATGGTACTTCAACGGGGGGAGGGGGCCTAAAAGTAATCTCATTATTGGCTGAATTTCTGATGATAACCTGTTTATTTCTATATTCACCTAAATTTTCAGCGACTAAAATTTTATCGGTTATTATTCTATGAATTTTCTTAATAATTGGTTCTGTGATTTTATCAATCTTTCTCTTTGCTTCATCATCGATATAATCAATCACTTTTCGATAATTAATAATTTCCTGTATGTCTCTTGGTCGCCCGATTACATCACGGCCTTGAAGGACGTCTTTTGCATCATCCTTTCTAAGCTGATTTCCCTCAATGTGAGTTCCATGATAGGCGGATCTGATAATCGCATCTTCCTTGAATTGTTTTTCCCAGAGGGGTAAAAGTGGAGAATGTTTGATCACTTCCTCTGCCGCTTCAATTTTAGAAATACTTGTTAATATTTTATTAGTGATTAAGAAAGTTGGGCTGAACATACCTTATTATATAATTCAAAAGTAAAAACTTAAAAGGCAAAAATTAACCAAATTTTGAGTTTTGACTTATTGTTGAAATTTCGTTAAACTTAATTTATGGTTTATGCTCTTACGATCGACTCGACTACTTTCCCAGCAGCTAAATTTTCAAATATTGGCACTGTTTTAAATATTGTCCTGCCTTTGACTATGGCAGGCGCGGCCATGATTTTTCTTGCAATGACTTTAATGGCGGCATTCAATATAATTACTCATGGTGATAATCCAGATGCTTTAAAAAAAGCCTATTCTTCACTTATTTTTTCCGTTGTGGGTATACTTATTGTAATGTCAAGTTATTTAGTCGTCCGTGTAATCGGGGGGATAATCGGCGCTCAATTACTACCGTAATTTTATGAAATTATTAACACGACTTGATCCGACTGTTTGGGGAGAGGTAAGCCCGCCGCCTGGAATGGATATTGGCGGAGGCGGAGACCCAGTGGAGTCGCTTGGAGTTTTTATTGGCTGGGGAATAAATATTTTTATCACAATTGCCGGATTATTCATGCTCGTTTACCTTCTTTGGGGCGCCTTTGATTGGATTTCCTCGGGCGGTGAAAAGGAAAAACTTGGTAAAGCGCAAAACAAAATAACCAATGCCTTGATTGGGATGATTTTAATTTTTGGAGTACTCGTCGTCTTTAATGTCTTTGCTGGAAAAATGCTTGGAATTGTTAAAATCGATGAAGCAACGGGTCAATTCCAACTTCAAATTCCGACCTTAAAATAATATTACTTTCCAAATCTTCGCTGTCTCACAGAATAGTTTTTGATGCAATTTTCAAAGTCCTGTGGCGTAAAATCTGGTAAATATTTTTTTATAAACATTAATTCTGAATACTGAGCTTGCCATAGCATAAACCCTGAAAGCCTTTGTTCTCCGCCTGTCCTGATAATTAAGTCTGGATCTGTGAATGGTAATACTTTAGTATCTAAATTTTTACTTATCAGATACTCAGAAAGATTTGAGTTTTGTCCGCCAGCTGGCGGATTGAGTTTTGAGATTGTACGAACTATTTCATCCCTCCCACCATAATCAAGACCAATGCATAGATAATATTTATTAAATTCTTTTGTTTTATTTTCAGCATTAATTATTTTTTTCTTCAATTTTTTACTAATCCGGTCCTTTCTACCTAGATGAATTATCTTAATGTTATTTTTTAAGGCTTCTTCTAAATTCTTGTCTATCATTAACTCAAATAATTCCATTAAGTATTTTATTTCTTGCTTTGATCTATCCCAATTTTCTGTTGAAAAAGCCCATGCTGTAAGTATTTTTATTCCTAATTCTCTTGATTTTTTACCTATTTCTATTAAAGCATCAAATCCTTTTCTATGTCCTTCAAAAGTAGGTAAGCCACAATCCTTAGCCCAACGCCTATTACCATCGGGAATGATCGCAACATGATTGGGGAGGTTATTTATAATCATTTAATCACTGTTCCGAAAAATTTATTATCTAGCACACAGCTGCTTAACGAAGCAATATCAATAATGTAGCTTTTAATTCCAAATTCTGTAATCCTAAGCGCTGTCTCGACCTTCTTCTTCATACTTCCCGTAACGTCTGCATATCTGTTTTCGAAAAATACATTTTTGATATTTGGAAATGATTTTTTTGTTATTTCACTGATGGTATTTCCGTTTAAGTCTAACACACCTTTCGTCGATCCGCAAAAAATTATTTTATCGATTTTAATGTCTTTTTCGTAAAATAGTTTTGAAGTTTCAAAAAATAATCTGTCGGTAGACATAACTATTGCGCCAAGCATTAGATCTTTAACCATATCACCATAGATTACGGGAATATAGCCATCATTTAAATAATTAATTAGGGGATCCATTGGAAGATTGTGAATTTTTTTATCCGATGTTGTGATTATTGAGGAAGGTTTTATAGATACTGCTGGCAGATTATGCTTAGTTAGTGATTTGACTACCATCTGATTTAGTCGAGCGACTAATTCTTGGACCTTGGTCACTCCAAGTTTCTGAACACTTGTCTTTACGCCATTATTAAGCTTATATCTTTCAACCTGCATATGTCCAAAACTACCCGCCCCATTACCGATCATAATTTTAATATCTTTCTCTTTATTTAAAATCTCGCTTACTTGCTTAGATAAATTATCAATAGAATCCAAATTGACCTTTTCCTCCTGATTTTTATCAGTAATTATGCTCCCCCCAAACTTAATAAATATCATCTTTTTCATATCTTATTATACCCTTTTTCCTCGTCTCCTCCACCCCAGGGGTGAAGTTAAGCTATATTATAGCTCTCCAACTACACCCCAGGGGTGGGATTAGAAATCGACTCCAATAAAGGTATTTCAAAGGATACTTCAAACTTGATTAATTGAGATGGCGACCTAAAATGTGGTTTTTGTAGCATATAGTCCATAGACAACTACACCCCAGGGGTGTAGTTTAGAATCATGGCTTCAAGAAAAGAAAAATTCATTAATGGTGATTATTTTCATATTTATAACAAAAACATAGAACCTTTAGCGACTTTTTCCGATGCGAAAATAGTGAATGAATTCATAAATTCGTTTATTTACTACAGATCAAATCAATCAATAATAAAATTTTCAGAGTTCAAGAAACTAAATAATAAAATTAAGCAATATCGATGGAGAGAAATTATGAGTCCTGAAGATTTTCGGGTTGATATCTTAGCTTTTAATATTATGCCTAATCACTATCATTTTTTAATAAAGCAACTCAATGATGGTGGAATTGTAACCTTCATGTCAAATTTAGCTAATTCAATTACTCGTTTCTATAATGTAAAAAATAAGAGGTTGGGGCCAATTTTTCTACCTCAATTCAAGTCAAAAAGAATTAATAGTATTGAGCAGCTGGTGTATGTATCTAGATATATCCACACTAACCAATATGCTAGTGGCTTAATAAAAAATATAAACGATATCTTCGAATGTCCTTATTCTTCAATTAAAGAATATATTGGCGATAATAAACTCCTTATAAATACTGAGGTTATTCTAAATTATTTCAACAATGATCGATCTAAATTCAAGGAATTTATAACAAAAAATGCCGACGACCAAAAACAAAAGAAATACCTGAATCATCTCCATTCAACTACACCCCAGGGGTGAGGTTGGATTGCTGTGCTAGGCTCTAACTACACCCCTGGGGTGGAGTTTAAACACCTTGTTCGGTTAGGTTAAGTCGATATTCTCCGGCCAAAAAAATACCCCGCCGGCGTTAAGACGAGGCATCCCAAGGCGTCCCTTGGGCATTATCACAATAGTGTTTAAGCTTGATAAATTATTTTTCCGTATTTATTAATTTCACCAATTAAGGAATGATATTTAAGTTTTAAATTATCATTTGTTAAAGGTATTGCCTCAATTCGGTTTGATACATCAATAGTTAACCTTGCCAACTTCATTAATTCTTCAATTTCATCTTTACCAAATTGATCAGAAATCACTGCTATATCAATATCTGAATAGGGATGAGTTGATCCTTTAGCAAACGATCCATATAAAATTATTTTTTTTGGATATATTTTATTATTTTTTAGCACTTTAATATAGGATTCTATTTCATTTAATATTCCTTGTTTTTTTAAAATCATCTTATTAATCATATTAGTTTTTTAAACTTAACAAATATATTTTTAGCAATATCTAAATATTTCTGTGTAAATTCCCTTGTAGCTTTTTTATAAAGTTTTTCCTTAAAAATGTCGTAGCGTGCCTCGACATTAAACGTAGTTATCTCAGTTAAATACAATTTGAGTTCTTTATCTAATTTTATTTTCGATAAAGTAGCAAGATTAATTAATTTATGTGTCGGTGGTGGATAAATATCATTTACCTTAATGTAAATCGCTTTTAACGTCTTTTCTATTATAAGGTGACAAAAAAAAAGACAACCGCTAAATCTTCCTAGATTAAATAATTCTTCGGCTGTTTTTAAATCTTCGACCGCGCTCTCCAACCACGCTTTCTGCAATTCCGCTTTTTCCTTTTTTTCCATGCATATATTGTATCAAATATTTACCATTAATATCTTCAGCCAAAAAATACCCCCTCGTCAGGGGGTATTTTCCTCGCGGCGTCCCGCGAAGCACTTAATTTCGGCATCCCGGAACTTAATTATTCTCATTCAATCTTCATTCCAAATATTTAGGATCAGTTTCTTTACAATTGTCATCTGATACTGGTACTGAATAACGTAGCCAATCTTCTTTTCCAGGAGCAACAAAGCGTTTAAATGTATCACATGCACATTTCCAACCGGCGCCAATACAGTCACCGTAGTTAATTTTTACGCTTTTTCCTCCAATTTTAAATGGCCCGCATTGAGTTTTAGCGCTGTTACAGTACATAAGGTTGGTTAGATACTGACTCTTGCTTTTCAATGTCCAGGCAATTAACCCACTTGCATCATCATAAACTGGCACACAAGCATAATCCAGAGTAATATCTGTTGCTAATTTTTGCTTTAATTGATATTCCCCTCCTTCTCCAACTTTCGCTTCTTCTATGTTCATATAATAATCGTTATTTGTTAAAGTCGCATCATCTAAATATTTCACTTTCTTACCGAGATAATTACAACTTGGCATAACAAAATTTTTACAATTTACGGTGTCTTTCACCTGTCCGGCTACGTAATAAAAATCTCCTTTTTTGACAGGTTTAGCAAAATTACACTTATATCCAACATAAGATTTCATGTCTGTGTTATTTCTTGCATAGTAAATACAATTTAGATCAATAGTATCGTTTCCAACATACCTATATAAATTTGGTTGATATTTATTACTTTTTGCTGGCAAGTCAGCATTTACATCATCTTGAAGAGGAGTGACGGAGTCAGACCCATACATACATGGTGCTTCACATGCCACAACTTGCGATCCAGTTGTTGAATTATCGTCCAATAAAAAACTATTCGTCGCTGCACAATACCTACCTGTATTTACTCCTTTGACTAGACCGTCTGAACCTTTAAGGTATCGTTTTTCACATGCATTAGCTTCTAAAGACTGGACTCCTTCTAATTTGCCATCTGCTCTATATTTATTAAACGGTGATGTACATAAGACTGCGCCAGCTTTTGGCATACTTCCTACTTTAGCTGTGTTTGCATAATTCATCACATAAAAAGCGCCGACGACGACTGCGACTAGGGCGACTAAGTATGTGAGAGTTTTTGAAACGCATATTTTGTCTTTCATATTTTCACCCCCTTCCTTTAAATAATTTGCAAATTATTAACAATACTATCAATATATAAGAAAAAGTCCGTGGATGTCAAGAAGAACTGAAAAAACGCTTAAAAATCTAGACGGTAGCGGATAGATAATAGAGCGTAGTATTTTGAGAGTAGATGCTTGAGGGTAGATTTTTTTCGTTTTTTCCATCATCTACCCACCATTATCTAAATACCACCATCCATCTTCCACCTACTATCGTCCAACTTACCACTTTGACGGTAGCGGATAGATAATAGAGCGTAGTATTTTGAGAGTAGATGCTTGAGGGTAGATTTATGTTTTCCATCTTTTTATCAAGTTGGATATTTTACCTCCCAGCCTTTGATACTTAATAATCAAATTATCACTCATACTTTTATTTAAATAATTAAGTGCTTTGGCAGTCTCTAAGTGTACTTCCATTTCATTGGCTGAGCCTAGAGCCGAGCCCAAGTGCTTTTTAAATTCTTTTTCATGTACTCGTTTAGCCCAGCCTTCTGCGATATTTACTGGTATTGATTTTGAAGCTCTTCTCATCTGAGAGATTAAATCATTTTTTTCTATCAGAGGGAACTTGATCACTTCCTTATGAATAATTATCATTAAGTTGAAAGATACATTATAAATTTCTAAGTCCCTAAATGATCTAATCATAATTATTTTGACGATGGTAGGTAGATTGTAGAAGATAGTTTTTTGATGATGGATGATTGAGAGTAGATTTCATTACTCTATTCTCTACCTTCTACCCCCTAGACACCATCATCTATCCTCTATCTACCACCGTCTAAATACCATCCACCATCTTCTACCCGCCACTGTCTAATTGATTTTAAATATCTTACTCCCACTTAATACATAAATATTGTCTTTATAAACAACAAGGTCGGCCGCTTTACTTAAAATAGTAGAGTCAATCTGACGCTCAAACTCGCCAGTCTTTGACATGACGTAAACTGATCCCCGATTCTTATCCCATCCATATATACTATTTAAATCTTTTGAAGTAAAAATTTTATTGAGATTGACATCGTCGCCAGGCAGGCTCATTGAAAACCCGTCACGGAGGCCTGATGTAAATTTAAAAATATTATTACCTCCTCCAATAAAGATGGATGAGTCAATCATGAGTGAATTGAAAGTGGATAAATCGACCGATTGACCGGATGCAAAATAAGACGCTCCCCCACCAAAGCCCTCCTCTATCTTCACATATTTATATATTTCATCATTCCCCTTGTCCATTAAATATATATTTGCGTTAAAAAGTGCCATGTCTGTAATTTCCCCCCATTTTTTATCTTGCTCAACTATTTTTTTTGCTTTACCATCACTTGTGATTGTAAAAATTCCGATGCCTTTCACATAAAAGTATCGATCATCTTCATAGCTTCCGATTAAGTCAGCTGACTTTAATTCTTTAATTGAATCTTTTGTGAGTGATTTTTTTTCAAGGGATAAGTTATAAAGTACCCCCTGATTTTTATCAAGTATATAAAGACTTTCTTCATTTAAATATAACTGACTACCACCGGCTTTTTTATCTTCAACAGCAAGGTCAAAAAATTCGCTGAATTTTCTGTCTTCCTTTTTGAGAATTTTATTTTCAGTTGTATCAATCATCTCCTTAATTTCTGCGACTCCATTATTTTTTGGGTATTTTTTCTGTAAATCGGTTAGCGCCTCTCTGCTCTCAGTCAGCAAAACTTGGGCTCTACTTAAATTAAGAAAGGCGACCTCTTCAGCGGTTGTCAATTTCTGAGCGATCAGACTTTTTGCTGATGAAATAGATGTAGTCGCCTCCTTTGTGGTCCTTCTCCCATAACCTAAAACAACGCTCCAAATAAAGATAATAAAAATTATAAAAACTGTGATAAAAGTTAGTGTCCTTTTCTTATTTCCGTATGATGAGACTTTTAAAGAATTGTAATATTCCGTAAGTTTTGAATAAATATTTTCTGACTCTTTAAACTCTCCTACCTCAACTGGTAGATCAACCGGAGAAATACCAATAAAAAGCGCGACTAGATTTGAATCGTCTTTAGATTTTAAAATTGGAGTTATATCTTCTACAATCTTTATCGGATCTTTATGATCAAATATATTTTTGAATTCGATGTCTCCACCAAGTGTCTCAATAAACTTACCCATTGTAAAAACATATATATCATCTGGCTCAAAATATCCTGAGGCAGAATTATCTCCTTGTAAAAGCGTAACAACCTTATCTTTTCTTTTGATAATAATCCGCCCTCCGCCGACCGTCTTTAAATATAGAATTCCATTATTAATTAATCCGACTGACATGGAGAGAGTGGGGGGGAGATTTTTTTCTTTGATTGAATTGCTAATCAAGCCATCTAGCTCTGATAATTTATTAGGTAAGTTTTCTAAAATTTTTCCCTTTAAATATTTTGTAAATTCACGTCCCAAAACCGTAGACGTTCCCTCTTCAATTTCAACTACCAAAAACAGGTTATCCTCAGCAACAACACCTTTATAACTATTCTCTTTCTCTTCCCCAATGTAAAAAGCAGACTTGTACATATGCTAATAATTACAAAAATATGGTAAATATCAATAGTATCAAGGCGACGGTGATTTGAATTGAACAAACAAAAAATATGAATTGAGTCAATCTATCTTCAAGTGTCTTATTCATAAGGTGCATTTGTTTGTTAAGGATAAGCGAGTAAACTAAATAGAAAAGGGCCAAAAAGACAGTGATTATTTTAAATGCAATATTGGTCAACTGCTGACCATTCAAAAAACTTGATAATTGGTTAAGGTCCATGTTTTCGGGTTAATAACTTATTAATTTCGCGAATTGCGTCTGATGGATAAGAAATATCCGGGAATTCTATGAATTGCTCTGTCCCTGCTGTTTGGATAAATATTGTGCCATAATCAAAAAATGCCTCAAAATATCCGCCAGATTTACTAGTAATATCTTCAATCCTGTCAAGCCTTGCAACTGTTATTTGTTTATATAAAATATTTGAAAAATCAATATCAATAATACGACGAGTGGTTACAATTCCGACATTGAAATACCAATTTAAAAAACTAAACCAAAGATAACTTGCTATAAAAACTAGTCCAAAACAATTAACTATAAATACTTGGGCCATAGTTAATACCGATGAAACCACAAAATTAATAGATAAAAGTAATATAAGTAATAATATTGAATTAAAAACCCAATAAATTTGAGTAAAAGGATGAGCTCTAAGAAGAAGGATTATTTTTTCCCCTGGCTCATGGGTTTCAAATTTGATGTTTGGATACTTGCAGTAGGAAAAAAGGGCTCGATTCAAGATTTCGGGCTTTTCATTGTTGTTTTCCATCTCTAAATATTATATACTATTTACCGCCCTGGTTATATTTGCGACTTGGTACCACCCTTTCCCATCCCGAACAAGGAAGTGAAACGAGTCAGCGTCGATGATACTTCTCGCTATTCGCGAGGGGAAAAGTAGATCATAGCCAGGGCATTTTTATTCAAGTTCTAAGTACTAATTAGTCTAATTAACCTAAATAAGCTCCAAATTCCAAATTGGGATTTTCTAGAAATTAGGGTAATTAGGTCAATTAGACAATTTAAAGATGCTTTCAGAAATTGCTTCTTTTTTGCATCCTTTCAAGAATTCCTGAACGTTGATCGACTTCAATTCTTTACTGGGTAAGCTCTGAAGATTGATATTCCCCGATCCCAACATTGTTTCGATGACCGAGATATATGGTTTTATATTGCATGTTTTTTTTACCTTATTTACATAAATACAATCTCCGTCGAAATGAAATTCATCTTTCTTGTCTTTAGAAGTCACAACGGTTGCATACACTTTGTAATCTTTTATAAATACTTCAAAATCTGCTTCTTGGTTTTTATATATGCAGTGAAAGGGACCTTTAAGATTTATAGTTTGTTTATTTAATGCGATTGTTGGAGTTGGGGTAATTTCAATTTTTATATTCCTTGCAACCTGACCACTTTTTGTAATTATCCCGAAAAGAATGATAATTATCGGAAGAAATATGATTACTCTCGAGATTGCAAGAAAAAAATCATCAAGTTTTTTCATTTAAATCTTTATTTACAGATTCTAATTTTATTAAATCTTCAGGGTCAGTAAGTGATTTACCTGTAATTCCTTTTAAGTCTCCATCCATTCCAGATATACTATCAATTACTTGACGAATATTCCTCTCCTGTTTGGCCCATTTTTTAGTAAACCAGCGTTTTTCTATCTCCATTTCTTCTTGCATTTGATGATACACATCGGCAATTGCATCCATCCTGTTTTTAAATTCTATTCCTGTTAAATAATTCCAAAGAATTTCTTTTTTATCTTGTTTGTTAGTTTCTGAAAGCCGAACCGTGGCGATTTTTATTAAAGAATCTCTTAATAAAGTTGCTAATCCTAAAATTGAATCATAATTACTTATCCAAACCTCATTTTTAATAGAAAAATTCTTTGTACCCTCAGGTAAAACCTGGGTAACAATAACGGCTAAATCCGCATTAACAGCACGTTGGTCTTGTTTTAGTTTGTTAATCCAAATGTCGCTCCAAGCCTTGGTTCTTTTTGATTCCCAAACAATTGACCCGATAATTTTTCCATAATTATTTTTAACAATATGTTGAATATCTGCGCCCTTAATGCCTTTTGGGACTTCTTTAACTTCGTCATAAGGAAATTCTCTTTTTAAGATATTTTCAATCTCCAACTCTAATATTTCACCTTGCGTTTGTTGTGAGCCCTGTTTCATTTGACGATTTAGCTCTTCAATTTTCTTTAAGTAATCTTTCTCTTTATTTTGATATTCTACCTCTTTTAAACGATTTTCTTCGATAGCCTTTTTATATGATTCTTCGCTAATTTTTTTTCTTTCCTCATCAAGCTTTCTTTGACTGGTTAATTCAAATTCTTTTTTATCTTCTTCAAATTTAATTCTTTCTTTCCTTAGAGCCAGTTCATTTCTTTGTGATTCTTCCCTTTTTTTTACTTCTTCTTCTAATTGATCTTTCAATAACTTCATATCTTGGGTAATTTGTCCTCTTATTCTTTCATCAGCGGCGGCTAAGGCTTTTTTCCACATCAATGGTTTTTGCTCACGCTCAAACTCCTCTCTTATTTTATGTCTTAAAGCCTCTTCAACTGGAAATTTTTTATGACAATGTGGACACTCAATAATATCGTTCATATAGACATGATTATATCAAACTAATTCTGACCTTTTTTTGGTAAAATATACCTGTTCTTTTATTTCTTTATTGGTTTATTTGTTTATTGGTATTATTGATTCATTTATATGGGGAGTGGCCCGCCTGCAACGCTATGCGTAGCATTGCGGGCAGGTATAATGGTAAATATGTATTTTTTTACATATGTTTTGAAAAGTAAAGTTGACCATAAGTTATATGTCGGTTGGACAATTGATCTTAAAAAGAGATTAGATCAGCATAATAAGGGATTAGTAGAAAGTACAAAATCAAGAAAACCATTTAAGCTTGTTTATTTCGAAGGATGTTTATCTAAGGAAAAAGCAATAAGAAGAGAAAAACAATTAAAGACAGGTTTCGGAAGAGCTTATTTGAAAAGGAGAATTTAAATTTGGGGAGTGGTGTAACGGTAACACGCCAGACTTTGGATCTGCGCGACTCTAGGTTCAAATCCTAGCTCCCCAACAGTAGCGTCCACAAAAAGTAGCGTCCACAAAACGGCACCTAGCCGTTAAAAATATCTTGGTATATCAATCCCTTGCTTTTTGGTCATCATAAGCCCTGATTTTCCTTTCATAAAGCGAAATTTACCCCTACAATCAGTAAATTTAGAAAATCTTCTTTTAAGAATATATCCATTAAACCATAGACGAGCGTATTCAATTGTTTGAAAAGACCTCAATGATTGAAGCCGTGCCTCGATATGTCCATTTAAACCTTCTATGAGATTTGTGGTAACGGGAGCTTGAGGAATTCCTCGATATGCCAAAAGCTCTGCTTTGTACTTTTCTATATTAGTTAGTATTTGTAAACATAACGGATCATTACTAAAGTCACGATAAAGAATCCACAGCCAGTTATTAAAATTTTCATCAGATAGTTTGTTTGAAGAGTTAAGGATTGATTCAATCCGTCTCATAAAATCTTTATATTGTTTCCCTTGGTCAGATCTAACGTGAAGGTCTCTCCTGATATTTTCCTTAAAGTGATTGTAACAAGTTTGAATCTTACAGCCGGGGAAACGACTACGAGCCGCCATTTTTAAGTTAATATTATCATCGCAGACTACCAACTGCGGTTGACAGTTTAATATTCTGAAATACGACAGGCATTTTGCCCATGATTGATAGTTTTCAGATGGTGCAACTGTAAATACCGGGATATCATGTCTAAAGTAATCAACTCCCCAAAGAAGCACCCAGTTATATTTTTCAGAGGCTACATTAAAATATTTCCCGTCAAACAAGAATATCTTGGAAAAACGATCACAGTAGTTAAAAGTGAATTGATTATTATTGGGTAGTTTTTTCAATTCTTCTTGACATATTTCCCATGCTTTGGATTTAGATATTTTGTATTTAACAGCTAGCTTTCTAAAAGACAGTCCGTCAAGATGGTCATTCAGAATTGATTTTTTATCAATCCAGTAAGTATTAATTGAAAAATACTTGTGACATTTTTTACAGAAATATCTAATTGATCTACCTCTCTTTGCTTTTCTTATTACAAACTCCGTGGTTAAACAATGGGGACATTTAAATCTTTTCATATACCCCATTTAAGTAGACTTTGTTATACTAAATCAAGTTAAAGTGGTGATTTTAGGTGTCACTTTATGGACGGTACCCTCCCCAACCAAGACGTGCATCCCGGAGTAACCGGAATTTTAAGGATATCTTTAAATATGTCTAAAAAAATTATTACGAGAATTCGTAATATCAAGGATTACCAAAAAAATTATGTTACTCAGGTTAAAAATGCCGTAGAAACAGTTCCTGTTATAGAAAAAAATATTGAATGGACAGAATGGGCAGAAAAATCCGTAATTGAATCTGAAAATAAAAATAATAGTATCTTTAATACTCCTGAATTCGAAAACTCATTAAGCCTAATTGAAGACTCCATAAAAAACGTTCTTCCGAATTTATCAATTGATCCTCTTACAGTTGGAGGCACTATTGGAGCTGCTAATGCAACTCTTTCAGAAGTAGTTTTCGATAGAATTAATAGAGGTGCTTTTGGTTCGAGTAACAGCGCAACATGGGTTAACTCACTTAATTCGGATTACTATTCTCTTCAAAAAAAACAAAATATTGTAGATGACATTACTAACATGCTAAAAAGCATTAGGTTAAAAAACGAATTTTTAAAAGCAATAGATAAATATTTAAAAGTGAATTCCGAGATTTCTTCTTGTGAAGAAGTAGCAATCATTATGAGAAATGTAATGGAAGGTTTACAAGGATCACTTTTTGAGTTAGTTAGAAAAAATTCAAAAGTTATACAATCGAAAAAGAATATGCAGTGGGAATATATAAGTAATTCTCTATCAATCGGTGGGCAAGGAAGTAGTCAAAGTTTACTACTCCTGGAAAAGAAGTTGGTTTTTGACGACATTCATAACAAGTTGAGTGACATAGCTAAGAATTCAGTTCCTGACCCTAAATCATTACTCCAGACTTACTACAGTAAATGGTTAGATTTTTTTTATACGACGTTAAACTTAATTAATCCAAAATATTTAAAATAATTATATGGAAAACAAGATTGAATGTTTGATTTGCCACAACAGGTTTACCAATATGGCTACCCACTTAGTGGTAAAACACAAGTTGAACAAAAAGGATTATCAACTAAAATTCCCTGAAGCTAAGGTGGTTTCTGATACATTCCGTGAATGGCAAAAAAACAGAATGACAAAACTATATAAAAGCATCGATGTTGACTATAGAAAGATCGCTGGTAGCAGGTCATTCGATTTCGTTTCGAATCAAAAACTAAGATTACTACTTCAAAGAGATTATCAGTACGCAAAAAAATGCTTGCAGAGTAAATTGTGGAAACCAGCTATTATCCTCTTTGGCTCTTTGATTGAGGCTATTTTGAGAGAAAGCACAAAAACTAATACTTTTGAGACCGCTCTAGATAAAGCACTCAATGATAAAATAATCTCTGAAATTGAATTTCACAAATTACACGTCGTAAGAGACTCTAGAAATTATGTTCATTTACACAAGGAATTATCGGAAGGTGAAACAAAAATAATAAATGACTACTGGGCAAAAACACTATCAGATATATGTGAATCTCTTATAAAAAAGTTTAAGGGAGGAAAACTATTATAAGGGCTGAATGGGTCCTGATCGACACGCTCAACATTTGAAATAAAACCAAGATGAGTATATACTAAAACACATGAGGCTAAATGAAACTGTGGGCGGTACTCCTAATTACGCCTTTCGTTATTTAGCTTTAAAAAACGGAAATGCACCAAAAGTTGCCGAACTACAAAAAACTATTCATGGCGATATGGGAACTGAACCACAAATTCAATTAAATATTAATCAAAAAGAGCTCCCTGATTTAAGAGGTTTTGATAACTTCTTTATGAGTAATGTAGCTAAACAAAAACCACGAACATCAAATCTTGAAATGAAAGATGGACAATACGTAAGAATGTATGATATGGTGGTTGGCTCGAAACAATTCTTGGGTTTCCGTCATGAATATCAAAGTGGGGAAAGGCCTAGAGGAGGTTTAACACAAGAAAAATTAGGAAATGTATTATCATCACTACTCGCCAAGGAACCAATGGAGATAAGCAATGATATAGAATCTCTTCAAGGGCAAATGTCACAAGCAGATTTTGATTTTGTAGTAACTGCTTATCTTTCGCATGGTCGTATAGACTTTGCCTTAGAACTCATCAAAGATGCTGATAAATATCTAATCGCAATAGATAAGGGAGGTAAAACTCCTGAGGTATTAACTGGGATAAATTTAACACGATTATTCAATCCGAACATTAACTATGGAGATAATCTTTTTGATATTGCCTCGATCGTTCTCCGTGGGGATCCAAATAATAACGAGCTTTATAATGAAATGCGTGAAAATATTCTAAAATGGCCTGACGATTTTAAAAATGTTACCACTGCACAATTGAGTCATTTAAATACTCGCCTTGGCCCTATAAGATCTTAATAGTTGGAATTTTTCCGGATATCATGTTTAATTGACTCTTAAAATTTCTAAAACTATCGGAAAGATTGCCTTTTCCCATTCCTGATAGCTTTTAACTGAAGGATGAAGACCGTCAAAGACAAAATCATTCTCATCTATTAACTTCTGGCTTATTGGAAAAATGTCGGCAACTTTAAGACCACGTTTTTTTCCCTCTTCTTTTATAATCTGATTGTATTCCTCAATTAATTTTAAGGCTTCTTCTTTGGGATATTCCCTAAAAGATGGCGATTTAGTATGGTCTGGTATAGTAATTAGAACTATATTCCTTGGTTTTTCTAAAAGAGATTCTAATTTATTAAGAAGTTCTTTTAAATCGTTACGATAATTTTCTATTCCTCTTTGACTGAAGTTATCATTGGCTCCAACTAAAACTGTCACTAAATCCGGCTTTATTTTAGAAACAATTGGAAATTCAATTTCAATTGCATCGCGGACCGTATATCCTGAGACTGCCGGATTAGATGCTAAATATATATCTATCCCTCTTTTTTTCAGATGATCAACTAAAATATTCGGCCATCGCTCCCCCTCCTTGACGCCCAAACCAATTGTATATGAGTCGCCTATTGGGACATATTTAATTCCTTTTTGTGGATATATTTTTCTGTTAAAGACTTGTAAAGAAATGACTGCTATTAAAATGACAACTAAAAAAATAATTTGTTTTAATCTATTACTCATTTGTTTAATGATATAATTTTAAAATGTTAAAAAAAATAATCATTTACGTTTTTATAATTTGTATCGGTTTAGTTTTATATGTTATATTTACAAACAAACCGAACGAAAATACTATGCCTAAAACAAAAACAGAGTCGGCTAAATTACCTTTTTCTTTAGTTAATAAAAATAAGAAATACACTGCGACTTTAAATACAAGTGAGGGAGATGTAAAAATAGATCTTTATGTTGATAAAACTCCAATCACGGTTAGCAACTTTATTTCATTAGCAAAAAAGGGGTTTTATGATAAAACCATATTTCATCGGGTTATATCAGGATTTATGATCCAAGGAGGCGACCCGAAAGGTGACGGGACTGGCGGACCAGGATATCGATTTGACGATGAAATATTTGAAGGCGAATATACCCGTGGAACAATTGCGATGGCTAACGCGGGCCCTAATACTAATGGAAGTCAATTTTTTATTATGCACCAAGATTATCCCCTACCAAAAAATTATATTATCTTTGGAAAAGTAGTTAAGGGAATTGAAGTAGTTGATAAAATCGCGTCAGTCGAAACGAAAGTAAACCCCGGGTCTGGCGAAAAATCAACCCCGATTAATCCTGTCACAATAAAATCTGTAACAGTTAAGGAAAATTAAAAGTCATTCCAGATCATCTGGTTATAGACCTCATGATGATATAGTACTTCTCCGTTTTTCACCTTGATTCCAAGTGACTGCGGGCTTCGATCAGCCGCATTTTGTTTTAAATCAAGGTACTTCTTTTTAAAACTTTCACCAAATATCTTTGTCATTATATTACTTTGTTTAAATGATGATATAGCTGTCTGAATATCTCCTGGTAAGTATCTAACTCTCGGCCGTTTATTTCTATCCTTTTTTTCCGCCTGTCCTTCAAGTCCACATTTAATTAAAGTCAACATCATAAGATATGGATTAGCATCGGGCCCGACGCTTCTGACTTCAATCCGGGCAGATTTTTCGTTAAAAAGTGGAATTCTAATCATTGATCCCCTGTCTGTTTCTGACACTTTTATCTCATTGGGAGCTTCAAAATGTGGATCAAGTCGCCTATAAGCGTTAACACTACTATTTAAAATCAAACACATGTCAGAGGCACTATATAAAATCCGGTAGACCATATCCCAAGCCAATTTTGATAGTTTCGCCTTGTTATTTCTATCAAAAAATAAATTTTTACCACCCTTAAATATCGAGATATTTGTATGCATTCCGCTTCCGTTGACGCCCATTATAGGCTTTGGTAAAAAAGTCGCTGTTAATCCCATGTTTCTGGCTATCTGACGAGCAACTAATTTATATATCTGTATTTGATCGGCAGCATTTAAGATGTCTGAGTACGTATAGTTTAGTTCAAACTGTGATGGGGCAACTTCTGGATGGTCCTTCTCGTTCTCAAAACCCATCGCCCTTTGGACTTCGGCGGTCCTGTCAATAAATATTTTTAAAATGTCGTTGGGTAATGAATGATAATATCCGCCATATGATGCAATTTCAAAGCCAATTTTTTCATTGAAATTTTTCTCCGCATCTTCTCCTTTAAGTAAAAACCCCTCAACTTCATTAGCTGCATATATCGTATAATCTTTTTCTCTATACAATTTATTTACATAACCCTTGAGAATTCCTCTTGTGTCCATCTCATATCCTTTCCCATCCTGACCATACACCTCGCCCATCATTAGCACTTTTCCAGGTCCAAAAACGTCAGAAGGAAGCCACCAAAAAGCGCCCCAATCAATCTTTAAACTAAGGTCTGATTCTGCTTGTCTCGAAAAACCACGAATAGATGAACCATCAAATGTCAAATTTTCATATGAGTCAAGAAAAAATTTCTTGTCATAATCTAGCATATGAAATCGTCCTTCAAGATCAGAGAATCCGATAGTCACCGCTTTAAGCAATTTTTCTTTTTTAAGATATTCTAAATAAAATTTTTTAAGCACTAAGTCGGGAATTCTCGCAGCTCTTTTTTTCTTCGACTCAAGATTTAACTCCTCAAGACGATCGTAAGGAATTTGTAAAAAGTTTCGAAGCGATATTGGATTATTATCCATATATTTATATTAAAAACTATGACTTTTAATTTAAATTCTATTCTAATAATCATAATTATTTAAAAAATAGAAAGCAAGTAGAAATAGGTTCTACATCGTTAACTGTGGTAACAATACCGCTGTTATCAAGACCGATAGCAGACTTAAACTCAAGCAATAATATTTTATAAGCATTTCCTTGTCATTCCCGCGGAGGCGGGAATCCAAGCTAGATATTCCTTTTTGTTTTTTTAAAGAAGTAATTATAGTCTGGATCCCCGTCTTTCCCAAAGGGAAGCCTTCGGCTCACGGGGATGACAGCGTGCATCTTATAATACGAAAAAAACCCGTGTCACCAGTTTTAAGAAGGGTTTAAATTGTGAAGATAATCTAAAGTATTAAAAGTTACCCACAACATTTGTCATAGAACCGTAGAAATATTGAGGAGACCACTTTTAGTTTTCTCGTCTTTTTACAACTCGTCTATGGGTTAAAGAGAGAATTTTTTTTCTTATTCTGATACTTATTGGTGTTATCTCTAAAATTTCATCGTCTGCTATAAAATCAAGTGACTGCTCAAGGGTCATAACCGTGGCGGGGACTAAGGGCACGGACGTTCCCTCTCCGGCTGATCGATTATTAGTTAATTTTTTTTCCTTACAGACATTTATTTCAATATCCATATTGCGATTGGCTACCCCAACGACCATTCCTTCATATATATCTACCCCTGTCCCTACAAAAAGACTTCCTCTGTCTTGTGCATTAACTAACCCGTATGTCATTGACTCTCCTGGCTTTACGGCAACTAATGCACCATTTCTAATTGCATCAAGCCTAGGTCCTTTTGGAAAATAGCCTAAAAAGTAGGTGCTCATAATACCAGTCCCTCTAGTTTTGGTTAGAAGAGTGCTTCTTATACCTAATAAATTATTATCGGAGATTTTGTACATTAAAGTAACTGAATTATCGACAGTTGTCATATCAAGCATCTCCCCTTTTCTTTTTCCAAATTCTTCGGTTATTGTACCCATAAAATTTTTATCGGCAGAAATTGTCACCTCTTCAAACGGCTCCGATTCTATCCCGTCTATTTTTTTATAAATAACTTGGGGCTTGGAAACTTGAAGCTCAAACCCCTCTCGTCTCATATTTTCAATTAACACTGACAAATGAAGCTCTCCACGGCCGGCGACCACGAAGTTGCCCCCATCTTCGCTTGGCTCAATCCGCAAGCCCAAATTTGTTTCTTTTTCTTTAGTGAGCCTCTCTTTAATCTGCCGCGATGTTCCAAGTTTTCCTTCTCGCCCTGCAAATGGAGAGGTATTTGGACCGATGGTAATTTTTATGGTTGGCTCTTCTACTTTAATCGAAGGAAGGCTCACTGGATTTTTTGGATCAGTCACCGTCTGACCGATTGTTAATACTGAAATCCCGGCAAGAGCGATCACATCGCCTGATGTCACTTTTTCAACTTCGATTTTTTGAAGACCTTCAAAAGTATAAAGTTTTTGAGCTTTATAACTACCAATAACTTCTTCCTCATTAACCACAACTATTGTCTGATTTTTTTCAAGAGTTCCTTGGGTAATTTTTCCTATACATAATTTACCTACATAATTATCGTAGTCCAGAGTTGACACAAGCATCTGAAAGGGTTTGTCAGCATTGATGGCTACGTCAGGCACCTGTTTTAAAACAGTATCAAATAAAGGTCTCAGATCTCCTGGGGTGTCAATTGTATAACGCTCGGGCAGGTCATAAAACACTTTTCCATCACGACCAACTGCGTAAAGAGTGGTAAAATGGAGTGCGTCTTCATGATGGGCAAGCTCGAGGAAAAGATTTTCAACTTGTGATATGACATCTTTAGGCCTTGCGTCTTTTTTGTCAATTTTGTTAATTATTAAGATTATTTTTAATTTTGCTTCAAGTGCCTTTTTTAAGACAAATTTAGTCTGTGGCAGTGGTCCCTCGGCCGCATCAACTAGTAGAATCGCGCCTGATGCCATATTAATAGTTCGCTCTACTTCACCACCAAAGTCAGCGTGCCCCGGCGTATCGATTATATTTATTTTTCCATCCTTATAAAAAACTGAGGTATTTTTTGCAAGAATAGTAATACCCTTTTCTCTTTCTAGATCATTTGAATCCATAATTAAGGACTCTCCCATTTCTTTTTGGTTATCACGAAATGTATGAGTTTGTTTTAAAATGGCGTCGACCAGAGTTGTCTTACCATGATCAACGTGGGCTATTATGGCAATATTTCGAATGGACATATATAATAAAAAAACAAGCGAGAACAAATTATATAACAATATATGGGAAAAAACACCCCTAAAAGGACAATTCTTGATCGAATTGAGAAAATAATGAACAAGAGGCAGAAAATAGATTTTAATGCTATTGCAACCTTACATGGTTTAGATTGGACTGAGGCGGAAGATATGGCTAAAAATATATTTTTAAAACCAGGATGGGCGGTGTTTTACGTACGCGACGAGGGGTTTATTGATCACATCTCAATTGTCCCCGCGTATGAAAGTGAGTTCCCCCTAAATCTTTTAAATACTCCACTACTTCATGTGACTCCCCCCCCAATTGGACTTGGAGTTGGGCCACTTACAAATGATGTCTTTGATCAGTCGGGAACGAGAGTGTGCACTGCTTTTGAATTTATCGAATCGTATAAAAATCGTCACTCCTACAAAAAAATATTTTTTGGCCCTCCTCCAACATTCAGTGAATTACTTCTTGAAGAGGCAGGAAAAATTGCAAATGCAATTGCTAAGACGGGGCTTCTTGATGGTAAGCCAATAGTCTTTTCTTACGGGATGTTACCCATTATTAAAAAATTCTTCATTTCGTTTTTTGACTCAAACAAACAAAAGGCTAAGTTTATCCCTATTAAAAAACTACATCAAAGCGTAATACCGCTTTATTGTGGAGGATTGGTCGGAGAAATTTGGAAACGGGCCGGAATTAAAAATATACCTGAAATTAAATTTCTTAAGATGAGAGGCCCTTCCTCATTCTCAATTTTTAAATGGTGCTACGACTACGGAACGATAAAGACCGGTCTAAGCTGGGGATGATCTTTATTCTGCTTCAGTTGGTTTTGGCGATTGAGTTGGTTTGACAGGATTTGAGAAATTTTTTACCTGATCAACTTCTGTCAGTTTATTAAGCTCTCGATCCCACATTCCTTTAACCCGAACGCGTTCCCCAACTTTTATATCGCTGTATACGATTGCTTTTTCTTCGCGATTGACAAATTCTGCTCCTGCAAAATAAACTGTCTGCTCTCCACGATTTACTGTCTTCATTACAAAATTATCAGTATTTAAGGCAGTTACTTCTCCTATGAAAGCACCCCATCTTTTTTGGACTGATTTATTTCTTATTAAGATTGCATCGATTGTGCTTTTTGAATCATCTGTATATTTTCCGATGACATTTACTTCATCCCCTACTGAAAATTCTGATAGTTCGCTTTTTCCACCAAACCTTCTGACCAGTTTGGTTTTTTCCGTTACATTGACTTTAAAATCCCCATCTTCATTATTAACAGTAATAGCGGAGGTCTCAATCGCTGTGATTTTACCTCCAATCCGTGCTTCAAACCTTAAATTTTTCTTGACTAAATTTCTAACTCTTTCCATAAACCCTTCATTTTTTTCCTTAACTGCTTCTTTTACTTCTTTCCTTACTTCCTTTCTTATTTCTCTTGGGCTAACGCTTGCCTCTTTTCCTTCCTCTAGAGTTTCGCGGACAGTTTCTCTAATTTCCTGTCTAAGTCCTTCTCTGGCAATAACTCCCTGATTAACTGATAAAAAAACTAAAAGTGAAAGTAAACCTAAAAATATTTTCTTCATATTATTAATAATTAATAACAAACTCAGATTTGACATTTGAGATCTATCTATCTATATATATGCATCAAACAACCAAAAAGTTGCATATTATTCAAGCCTCTATCTAATGATGTAAAGTTTTTTATGTATAACAAGCTTGGTGTATAGTAATAGTATTACATGAAAAAAACATTAAAATACTGCTGGAAAATTCTTCAATTATCGTGGAGAGCAAATAGATATTATTCTATTCTTTCTATAATTGGTACGATCTACCAAAGCACAATCCATCCTTTCATATTAATGTTGGTATTATCCAAAATACTTGACCTATTGGGAAAACAGAAAGTATTAATATTTACCGATCTAACAGGATTAATTGCGATTTTTATACTTTCCTCTATTTTTTTCAGCATAATCACAAGTTTTTTAGAAACACAGTCCGTTTTTCTTGATACGCGGATGGATAATTATCTTGATCAACAAATAATCAAAAAATTAACTCAACTTGATCCCGCCACATTTGAAAGTTCTGAATTCCAAAATCTTTTAGCCCAAATGGAAGGAGTCAAGGGAACAATAACTGTGAACGTCATGAGAATAACTGCTTTCATTGATTCTGCATTCAAATTTTTTACCGCAGCCGTCATTGTTTCTGTAGCTTTTCCACTATTTATTCCTATTATGCTTATTGCTACAATTCCATCATTTTTTTCGTTAGACCAATATCGTCAAAAGGTCTGGAAGTATTTTGTTGAAGAGAAATCTATTCTTGTTCGTGTTTCTCAATATATTAAAAATCTTTTATCTCAAGACGGCACGTCAAAAGAAGTTGTTATATATAAAACAGGGGGTGTTCTTTTCAACAAAGTAAAAAGTCAACAAAAATTGTATACGCAGAAATTTACAAAAGCCTCTGAATCGGAACTACCAAGCGTTATCATTACGCGCCTTATTGAACTCACCGCATTCCTTTTTACTCAAATGCTTAATCTAAAGGCAGTTATTTCAGGTTCTTTAGGGATTGGGCAATTTGCCCTTTATTTCCAACAGACTCAAAATCTCATGTTAGGATCTCATGGAATGCTTGATCATTATTCAAGTATTAATATGAGGAATAAATATATTGAAAAATATTTTGAATTTATGGCTAAAGATAAAATCATTCATTCACCTGTTGAACCAATCACGATTCCAAACGAGCCTACTCCAACATGTATTGAGTTTAAAAATATTTCTTTCCGGTATCCGAATACAAAAAGATATATTTTAAAGAATTTTAATTTAACAATTGCATCGGGTGAAAAAATTGCCCTGGTTGGTGAAAACGGCGCTGGTAAAACAACTCTTATAAAATTACTATTAAGATTCTATGATCCTATTGAAGGAGAAATATTAATTAACGGAGTCAATATTAAAAATATTAATCTTGAGAAATGGCACAAAGAAATTGGAGCGCTGTTTCAAGATTTTATTAAATATCAATTTACCTTTAAAGAAAATGTATATTTCGGAAATCAAAAACAAATCGACAATATCACCCTACTTAAGGAAGCAATAAAAAATTCAGGAGCCGATCAATACTTAAAAGATTTACCTAATTCATATGATCAGACAGTAGGTAAAATGTTTAAAGAGGGTGTTGATCTATCAGGAGGCCAATGGCAAAAATTAGCTCTCGCCAGAGCTTTTTTCAAAAATGCTCCAATTTTGATTCTTGATGAGCCAACAAGTGCAATTGACGCAAAAGCAGAATATGAAATATTCCAACATGTCCAAGAATTACAAAAAGATAAAACCGTTTTTATCATTTCGCACAGATTTTCAACAGTAAGAAATGCCGATCGTATTTTGGTTTTAGATGAAGGAAGAATTATTGAAGAGGGAAATCATGAAGCATTGATAAAAAAGAAGGGACTATATGAAGAACTTTTCAATATTCAAGCTAAGGGATATAAATAGTGCAGGAATAAGGAGATGGACAGTCGACAAGCACTCCTAACTTTTATTATTGAGTTGATTCCAAATAAACAGTTATTTCTTTTTCCGCAAAGTTGCCGGCTGAGTCATTTGCTGTCACATTTATTATGTTTTCGCCCTCTTCAAGAATAATCTCTATAGAGAAATTTCCGTTTTGATCAGCCTTGGTTTCTTTTTCATTGACGAAAACCTCAGCCATAGCACTTGTCTTTCCCGTTACTTTAACACTTTGTGAATTGACCGTTTCTTTATCGCTTGGGTTTTCAATCATTAGTGTAATGCCTGATTCTGTATCTATATTTTGACTATCGCCTTTATTATCATTATTTATTTTATTTATTTGGCCATTGTTATTCTCTCCAGGCGTGCTTACTTTTTGAAGACTTTTAAATAACATCGAGCTCATTACAATGACAAGAATTAATAAAAATACAAAAATATATTTTTGGTTCATATTTTTTTGTTATAAAACTTATAAATTGACATAATCTTATTTCTTAATGTTATATAGTTTTTAATAAAGGCAATTACTAAAATAAATAGTATCATTAATAAAATAATTGTTATTAGTAAAATCGACTTTGGCATTTCATCCCAAAAAATTAGCGAATTATCTGCAAAGTATTTTTTCCAAACTTCAAGATCCTCCCCAAAGAAGTTAATTAAATCAAAGGATGATTGTTTATAAACTATTTCGGTTACTATTGAAGCAAAAATCCAGGTGAAAAAAGCAAAAAAACTGAACGAAAAAATTTTAATAAATAAATTTGTTGCCGTACTTTTAGCTTCTTCTCTATATAGATCGCCTATTATTCTTTCTTCAAGTTTTTTCATAAATTATTTTTGCTTTTTCTAATTTTTATTTTAGCTCTCCTTACAATTGATTTTACTGTATTCAGGGGTTTTTTTATCTTCACTGCAACTTCCTGATAAGTGTAACCATGTGATAGCATTTCTATAATTTTCCTTTCCTTTTTGGAAACTGTCTCTAGTAAATAATCTGTTTTTTCAACTTCTTGCTTTTCCTCGATGAAGAATTCTTCTTTTAACTGCAAATGTTGCTTTCTCGATCGATAAAACATTTTTAATTCATTTTTTGCGATTTGATAAAGGTAAGGAAGAACTTTTCTTTTTGTATCAAAGTTTTTTAACGATTTAAAAAATTTGATTAGGCTAATTTGCGTCAGGTCTTCTGCATCTTCGTAGGTTGGAGATTTTTTACTAATATAATGATAAACTTTGTTTGTATATTTTTTCACAATCACACCATAATAATCAAGTTCGCCATTTTTTACTTTCATAATCGCCTCGATGTCGGGAGTTTCCATTGTTTCTATGCTACAATTATCCCATGAGAATTGGAAAAGTTCTACTGATCGGAAGGCCTAATGTCGGCAAATCAACATTTGTCAATAATCTTATTGGTCAAAAAGTGGCAATAACATCTCCTAAGCCACAGACAACGAGATTTTCAATAAAAGCGCTTTACGAAGATGAAAGGGGAAAAATAATTTTTGTTGATACGCCGGGGATAATGGGTAAAACTGAAGACCATCTGTCTCAGAGAATAAATGAAAAGACCCTCCAGATAATCAATGAGGATGTTGACTTGGTTTTATATATTATAGACCACACCAGGAAGCGAGATTTTGAAGAAAATAAAGTTCTTGGATTAGTACGTAAAATTAATAGGCCAAAAATACTAGTTATTAACAAAATTGACTCCGAAGATAAATCCTTCCTCCCTCAATATAAATTCTTAGAAGATGAATTTTCATCTGTTTTTCAGATTTCAGCAATTAACCGAACTCATGTCGATCCACTTTTAAATAAGATTTTCGAATATATTACTGAAAAAAGCGATGAAGAAATTCCAAAAGATTTAAAGTATCCGATTTTAAATATTGATAGTAAGATTTTTATAAGCGAACTTATAAGAGAAAAGATATTTTTAATGATGGGTGAAGAAATTCCTTACCGGGCGACTGTGATAGTTGACGAAATTACTGAAAGGACCGATAAATTAACATATATTCGGGCGAGGATTTTGGTCACCGATGATCGATATAAAAAAATGGTTATTGGATCATTAGGTCGTAAAATTAAGGAGATCGGCAGCTATGCCCGTAAAGAAATCGCTCTTGCCATTAATAAAAAGGTATTTTTAGACCTTAAAGTAGAGACCGATCCCCACTGGCAGGAAACCTACTATTAATTTTCATTTTAACTCTTTTTAGGCATTCTTTTTTCCCCAGGATTTCCATCGACTCATTAAGAGGTGGGGAGATTCTTTTACCGGTAATTGCAACTCTCATCGTCATAAAATATTCTCCGGTTTTATAAGTGTTTTCTTTTACTACCTCCATCATTTTTTCACCGATTTTAATTGCCGACCAATCAACAAGTTGATCTAATTTTTCTAAAGTTTTTTTTAATAAATCTTTTTTTGTACTTAAATCCACTTCGTATACTGTTGGTAGTTCAAAAACAAATTTACAAAGCGGTAAATAATCTGATAGCTTTTTTATTCTTTCTTTTATTAAAGGAATCGTTTTCTCAACAACTTTTTCATCCAAATTAATATTTTGTTTCTTATAAAATTCTAAGATTTGATCCGCCAGCTGGCGGATTGATTTTTGTCTTATGTATTCTCCATTCATCCAATCTAATTTGACTGGATCAAAAACGGGAGCCGAAGTTTGAATATCTTTAATATCAAACACTTTTAAATATTCTTCTAACGAAAAAATATCTTTACCTTCTGGATGACTCCATCCCATAAGAGCAAGATAATTAACAATAACCTCAGGAAATATCCCTTGATCTAAATAATATGAGGCCCAAACGGGATTTTTTCTTTTGGAAAGTTTTGATTTATCAGGATTTCTAAGAAGCGGTAGATGAACAAATATTGGTAGCGGCCAATTAAAAGATTTATATAAAATAACGTGTTTTGGAGTTGAAGGCAACCATTCCTCTCCTCGTATAATATGAGTAATTTCCATTAAATAATCGTCAACAACTACCCCCAAATGATACGTTGGAAATCCATCAGATTTTAACAATACTTGATCGTCAATATCTTTTGCTTGAAAAGTTATTTTTCCTCGAATCAAGTCTTCTAACTCTATTTTTTCATCAGGAATTTTTAAACGAATAACGAAAGAGGTTTTATTTTCTTTAATTTGTTTTATTACCTCTTCTTGATTAATTAAGCAATGTCTATCATATCTAGACATCTGTTTTTTTAATTGCATTTCTTCTCTCATTTTCGTTAGTCGTGTTGGAGTACAAACACAGTAATAAGCCTTTCTTTTTGAAACTAATTCTTCAGCATATTTTTTATAAATATCCAACCGCTCTGATTGACGATAAGGAGAATGAGGTCCACCAACTAATGGAGATTCGTCAGCTTTTAAACCAATCCTTTCTAAGGTTTCTAGTATTTTTTTTTCACTCCCTGCGACCAATCTTGTTTGATCTGTATCTTCAATACGAATGATAAATTTTCCGTGATTTTTTTTAGCCCAAGCCCAATTCTTCAAAGCTGTTGCAATGTTACCAATATGAATATCCGATCCCGTTGGAGACGGAGCAATTCTAGTTCTTACCATAATTTCCCTCTGTCATCCCGAAGGAGTGAGACGACTGAGGGATCTAGCGAGTAAAACGAGCGTAAAAAAAATTACGCCTCGCTAGATTTCTCTCCTTCGACTCGTGTGTGCTCGCTCAGGATCGAAATGACAAATTATAATATGTAGATTATAAATAAGATTCGCCTATTAAACAACTTCAGCAGGCTTCGCATTCACATTCACAACAATCATTATAGTTTTTCTCGACTTTAGCCCAGTCTAAATTTTCAAAAAATACATCAATATATTTTGCTCGTAAAACACCAAAATCTATAAAATAAGCGTGCTCATAAGTATCAAGGGCAAGGATTGGTTTAACGCTCCACATTAAATAAGTGTTTTGTGAGTCTCCTAAGTAATTAACCAGTCTTTTTTCACGAAAATTCCATCCCGTCCATACCCAACCTCGGGCGGCGATGCCCGTTGCTTTTAAGTCTTTTTTATATTCTTCAAAACTACCAAAATCTTTTTCTATTTGTTTTAATAATTCTCCACTCGGCGAGCCACCTTTACCGCCTAAATGAGAAAAGTATATTTCATGATTTACAACTCCTCCCCAGGCAAAAGACAACTCAACTTTTAGCTCTCTAATTGTTGAAAAAACCTGGTTGGCTTTTTCATAATCTTCAGCACCAAGCATTGATAATTTTTCCTGAATCTCATTATATTTATTTACATAACCTGTATAAAGCTTTAGATGTTCTTCAACTGTTTTTTTTGAAATACCAGTCATTGTGAAAATCGAGTCCGAAAATTTCATTGGCTCCAATTTAATTATTTTCATAATCTATGAACAATGAACTATTAACAATTAATAATTGAATTTATTCAACAATTAGTTTTCCACTCATTTCCGTGTGACCTTGGCCACATAAAACGGAACAAAAAAATGTAAATTCACCTTTTTTATCTGCTGTAAAATCGACCGTCGTCTCGACATTTGGCTTAAGGTCTGCCTTGACATCAAAATCAGGAATGGCAATACCGTGAGAGACGTCCACGCTGGTTATTTTAAGTCTAACCTTGTCTCCTTGCTTTACTTTTATTAATGCTGGATCAAATGACCATTGTTTAGCGATCATTGTAAATTCCTTCACTTTGTCAGATTCTGATTCTGTTGTTAAAATGGTAGTTTTACTGTTAGCTGACGGATTGGCTACTTGACTATTAAAATATGACCAGCCCCAAAACCCCATCACTATGAAGACCACACCCAATATTAAGTTTTTCATACAACTATTACTTAATTAGTAATAATTGAATATTACCTCTATTTTTTTTGTTTGTCAATCAATAAATCTGGTCTTTTTTCTATCGTTTCCTCTAATGACTTTTCTTTTTGCCATTCCTTGATTTTTTTGTGATCGCCCTTTAATAAAATCTCAGGAACCTTTAAACCCATGAAGTCTTCGGGTCGAGTAAATTGAGGGTATTCTAAAAGCTTTTTCCCATCTAAGTTAAAGCTTTCTTCAGTCACCGCATTATCCTTTTTTAAAACGCCAGGGATCAATCTGACAAGTGCATCAGTTATTCCTGCTGCGACGATTTCTCCACCGGTTAAGACAAAATCCCCCATCGATATTTCCTCGTCGATGAAATTAGAAACTCTCGCATCAACATCTTCATAATGTCCGGCAATAATAATCAGGTGATCCAATCTAGAAAACTTTTGAGCCTTTTCTTGGTTAAATGCCTTGCCTTTTGGTGAAGTTAAGACTACCCACCACTTGTCATTCTGAGCCATAGGCAAAGAATCCAGCGAAGCGCCCTTTTGCTTCTTTACGACGACTTCGTCGTCTAGATCCTTCACTTTGTTCAGGATGACAAATTGAAGGGCTTTATAAATTGGCTCAATTCGCAGTATCATCCCCGCTCCTCCTCCGTATGGTCGATCATCAACTGTCCCATAATCATCAATCGCAAAATCACGAAGATTAATTATTTCAATCTCAACTAGTTTTTTTTCGATTGCCCGCTTAATAATGCTTTCCTCAGAAAAACCTGAAATCATTTTTGGAAAAAGGGTGATAATTGAAATTTTCATCACTTAAAAGAAATTATTAAAAAACCGACTATCATGAGTGCGCCTCCAACTAAAACTGAGGTTGATATTGATTCTTTGAAAAAAATTGTCGCCATAATCAATGCAAGAAGCGGCATTGTCAAGGTCGCAAGAGCGATTGTAAACGCCGACGGTCCCTCTTGGATTCCTTTTACATAAAATATCTGGGCAAGAAAAAAACTGGTTAAACCAAGAATAAATAGGATAAGCCAATTGCCCGTAGTAATTTTTTCTTTAGCAAATAAAAATGTCGGAAGATAAAAAAGCGAGGCAATGATCGATGTTAGGCCAGCAATAAGAATAGAGCTTTGCGTAGGAAAATATTTTCTAATCAAAATTAACTCTAGTGCCCAAAAAAATTCAGCTATTACAATATAAATAAGGCCCGTATTCATAGTAGAATTATATCAATAATATGAAGAAAGTCGTCTTAAAGCTTATTCGCCTTTATCAAAAATCAAAATTTGTAAGAAGCGCTTTTTTCAGAAATCTTTATATAACCGATGCCGTCTGTCGATTCCGCCCGACCTGCTCTGAATACACATATCAGGCAATAAGCAAATATGATGTTATTAAGGGGTCTTTCTTTGGACTTAAAAGAATTATTCGCTGCCATCCGTGGAGTCAAGGTGGCTATGATCCATTGAAATAAAAACACATTGAAATAAAAACCAACTTGACAACTATTTTTTTCTTTACTATATTATTTCCATGCAAACGGTAAATAATGTCGAGGAGCTTATTTATTCTGCTGTTATTTCTCCGGATGATGAAGTAAAAAAAACTTCAAGGATTTCGATAAGAAATATTGCCAAAGAAAAAGGCATTAGACTTGCATCAATACAAGATCTTTACATGGCTTTTGGTCAGGGAAAAGTAAATGGTTTTACGGTACCTGCAATTAATGTACGAACATTGACTTATGATTTAGCTCGTCAAATTTTTCAATTAATAAAAGAAAAAAATATTGGTCCTGTTATTTTTGAAATTGCCCGATCTGAAATTAAATACACATCTCAGGACCCTGATGAATATACTGTATCTATCCTTGCGGCAGCGATTGCAGAGGATTATGTCGGTCCGGTTTTCGTTCAAGGCGATCATTATCAATTCTCTGCTAAGAACTTTGCAGCCAACCGTGAAGATGAAATTAATAAAATAAAGGAATTGATAAAAAAATCAGTTGAAGCAGGTTTTTATAATATAGATATTGATGCGTCTACTTTAGTTGACCTCACGAAAAAAGATCTAAATGAACAACAAAAAAACAATTACGAAATGACGGCACTTCTCACTGAATATATAAGAACTATACAACCTAAAGAAGTAACCATCTCAATAGGTGGGGAAATTGGCCACATTGGTGGAATTAATAGTAGTGTGGCTGATTTTGAGGCTTTTATGGATAATTATTTAAAACTCATAGAATCAAAGGGTATTATCGGAATTAGTAAAGTAAGCGTCCAAACCGGAACTAGCCATGGAGGTATTCCAATGAAAGATGGAAGGATTGCTAAAGTAAGCCTTGATTTTAGTGTCCTAAAATCAATTAGTGAATCGGCTCGTACAAAATATAAGATTGGCGGATCAGTTCAACATGGTGCTTCTACTCTACCAAACGATCTTTTCCATAATTTCCCATCTAATAATACTCTTGAAATTCATTTAGCTACCGGCTTTCAAAATATTGTTTATGATAATATGCCCCAAGAATTAAAATTAGAAATATATAAGTGGTTGGATATAAATTGTAAAGATGAAAGAAAACCCGATCAAACAGATGATCAGTTTTATTATAAGACTAGAAAAAAAGCCCTTGGCCCATTTAAAAAACAGATTTGGGAAATGGAAAAAAATGCGAAAACTACTACGCTGTCTGCCCTAAAAAAACAGTTTGAATTTTTATTTGCTCAGCTTAACTTATTAAACACTTCTAAATGGATAAAAACCTAGCTTTGGAATTTGTTCGGGTTACCGAGGCGGCAGCTATTGCCAGCGCTCATTGGGTCGGCCGCGGTCAAAAAAATAAAGCTGATGGAGCTGCAGTTTCTGCGATGAGAGAAAGATTTAATTTAGTTGATTTCAGAGGAACTGTTGTTATTGGAGAAGGCGCAAAGGATGAAGCGCCAATGCTTTATACAGGTGAGAAGGTCGGCTCAGGAAAAGGCCCGGAAATGGATCTTGCAATTGACCCACTTGAATGCACTGACAGTGTCGCCAATGGCAGATATAATGCAATGGCTGTTATTGCTGCCGGCGCCAAAGGATCCCTACTTCATGCTCCCGATACCTACATGGATAAAATCGCGGTTGGGCAACTTGCTAAAAAAGTTATCGATCTTGATGCGTCCGTTAAGGACAATCTGAAAAAAGTTGCTAAAGCAGTTGGGAAAAGCATTGCTGACATTACCGTTATGGTTCTTGATCGAGAGAGACACCAACAATTAATTGACGAAATAAGAAGCGCTGGAGCAAGGGTAAGGCTTATAACTGATGGCGATGTCTCGGCCGCTGTTGCAACTTGTTTTCCAGAATCAGGCGTAGATGTCATGATGGGTATTGGTGGATCAACCGAAGGCGTCTTAGCTGCTGTTGCTATAAAAGTATTAGGTGGTGAAATTTTATGTCGATTTAAGCCAAGAAAGGAATCGGATATTGTTGAGATAAAAAAAACCGGATTAAAAGATTTAAACAAAATTTTTACAAGTGAAGATATGGCAAAAGGCCGGGAATTAAGTTTTACAGCAACTGGGGTCATCGAAGGACCGATGCTTGAGGGAGTGTTGTTTAGAGAGAAAAAAATTATCACTCACTCAGTTGTTGCCAGAGGCGTATCTGGGACAATAAGATATATCACCACTCACCACCACTATTACAAGTAATTTATTAGAAGTTTGAAGATAGGAATAGAAACGGGATATGGAGTTAGAAAGTCGAAATTAGAAAAGTTAATTTATTTATATTCATTTTCTTAACTCGCTTCCAAACCTAGCTTCTATTTTCCAAAATAATATGATAAAAGTTGGATTAAATGGTTTTGGAAGGATTGGTCGAGCTTTTACCAGAATCGCTTTTACTCGCGGCAACTTTGAAATAGTTGCTATAAATACCCGCAAGACTGAGATGTCGATGATGGCATATCTTTTATCTTTTGACTCTGTTTATAGGCGCCTCGGAATGGATGTAAAAGTTGAAAGTGATGGCTTTTCTGTTAATGGAAAAAAAATTTTCACTTTATTAAATGATAAACCAGAAAACATACCTTGGGATAAATATGGAGTAGAAGTAGTAGTTGATGCAACCGGTGCTTTTACAAAAAAAGTTGATCTAGAAAAACATCTAAAAGGATCTGTAAAAAAAGTTGTATTAACAGCTCCCGCCAAGGATGAAGAAACTCCATTTGTCGTCCTTGGAGTCAATGATGATAAATTTGATTTTAAAAATTCATCCGTAATTTCAAATGCTTCTTGCACAACTAACTGCTCTGCCCCAATGTTTAAAGTAATAAACGATAATTTTAAAATCATCTCTGGTTTTTTGACAACGACCCACGCAGTTACAATTAGTCAGAAACTTCTTGATGACGCCGGTAAAAAAGAAGGCTCATCAAGAGCGGCGTTTACCAATATTATTCCATCAACTACTGGAGCGGCTTATGCAGTCGCCAAAGTAATCCCGGAATTAAAGGGAAAGGTTGATGGTATGTCACTCCGAGTACCTGTTCCCACTGGCTCGATCACTGATATTTCGGCAGTTGTTGAAAAGGCAACTACAGCTGAAGAAGTAAATAAAAAATTTAAGGAAGCGTCAGAAACTTCGATGAAAGGAATTTTAGGATATGAGGAAAGAGTTTTGGTTTCATCAGACTATATAGGATCCCCCTTTTCTTGTATTTTCGACGCCAACTATACAAAGGTAGTTAATGGAAATTTAGTAAAGATTTTTGGGTGGTATGACAATGAATGGGGTTATTCAACAAGATTGGTAGATTTAGTCGAAAAGCTTTCTAATTATGTCTAAGATTAAATTCATCGATGAGATAGAAATTACAAATAAACAGATACTTGTTCGTGTTGATTTTGATGTTTCACTCAACCCAGATCATACGATCGCAAATGATGTTAGAATTCAAAAGAATCTTCCAACGTTAAAATATCTCTTAAAAAATAACAATCGAATTATCTGTATAGCAAAACTTAATAGGCCTAAAACAAGGGATCTGAAACACTCCCTAAGACTAGTTGTTAAAAGACTGCAAGAATATATCCCTGATTATAAAATTATTCTGATAGACGATTTTCTTACGTGTGATCAAAAAATATTTAGAGATCAAAAGTTAAATGAAATCTTGGTCTTGGAAAATATTCGTTTTTACCCAAAAGAAAAAGATTATTCAACAATATTTGCAAAAAAATTAGCAGCCTTAGCTGATATTTATGTAAACGACGGTTTTGCCGTATCTCACAGAACCGACACTTCAGTTATTGGGCCGCCAAAATTTATTCCTGGATATGGCGGCTTGCTCTTGAAAAAAGAATTAGAAATGATCGACCAAGCAATAAAAAATCCAAAAAAACCAATCGTTGCGATTATTGGCGGTGCTAAGGTTTCAACAAAAATTGGTCTTGTTAATAAATTAATAAAAATTGTTGACTATTTGATTATTGGGGGTGGATTAGCAAATACTTTTGTCTGTGCTCAGGGACATGAAGTTGGAGCAAGCTTCTGTGAATACGAAGCAGTCCAAGAAGCAAGAAGGTTACTTTCACTGACTAAAAATAATCGGGCGGAAATAGTTCTCCCAGTTGATGCAATTATAGCGACTTCAAAAGATGATAAGGAGCATGAGGTCGTTAAAATTGAAAATATTCCTCCTGGTAAAAGCATCTTTGACATAGGGCCAGAAACAAAAGCCCGAATCGGTTGCATACTTGCCAAAGCAAAAACAATTATCTGGAATGGACCAGTCGGACTATTTGAAAATCCGGCGTTTCGTGAAGGAACAGACTTTATTTATTATTCAATTACTCATAATCCAGAAGCCATATCAATTGTGGGTGGCGGTGATACGCTCGCGGCGATTTCTAAAAAAGGATATCTAGATAAAATCACTCATATTTCAACCGGTGGTGGAGCCATGCTTGAGTATATTGAAAAAGGGACCCTGCCCGGGATTGAGGCACTCAAAAGATAATTTCAACCACTCTATCCGCTTCCCCTGGCGAATCTACAGTAATCACTGTTTTACTTTTATTAATAGAAGGTAAGAAACTTTTCCCTAAGATCTTGTCCCCATCCATCCAATAGACATCAAGATCTAAATATGTATTCTCATTCCAAAAACTCCTATAGTCCTTATTCGGAAAAATAAAAATCATTCCGTCAATATTTACCGATTTTTTGTAAAACATCAGTCCTCTTTTCCACTGTTTCTGATTACTGGCAGTTAATAAACAGTAGTTTTTGTTATCAATGGAATAAATTTTTGCTAGTTTATTTTGACAACTGCTTCTGCTCACTAACAAATAAGCAACTAAAATGAAGATCACCAAAAATAGAATAATTTTTTTCATGATTAATTTTAGCACGTTTATTATTACCTCAATTATGGTAGAATATTGACTGAATTGTTTTATTTTTGATCTTTGATATTTAATATTTAATTTTTCTTTCGGAGCGTAGCTCAGATGGCTAGAGCGCAGCGTTTGGGACGCTGAGGCCGCGAGTTCAAGTCCCGCCGCTCCGACCAATCAAAATACCTGACGTTTAATTATTGGATTTTTTGCTTAGAAAAATCAAAGTGACCTTTACAATGGAGCCAATCAGAATTTTTGTATCCTGGCTTACAAAGTGTATATCTACCATAAGTCCCAATCGAATAATAGTTTTCTGATTGGTAAGTTGTGCCATCAACCACTATTTTATCCACCCGCAAATTTCTATCTTCTCTTGAGTCGGCATAATCATTAGTAAAGGCAACTTTAATCTGACTGATATCAATTTTAGTTGGCGAATTAAAACTAAATTCCCTAATTTTATCAATAACTTGATAAAATATTGCTTTCGTTTCATCATTAATTAAAAGGGCCATAGTGGGGTATTGGTTTTTTGCTCGAGTGCCATAAGCATAAATTATGATTTTACTATTATTTGAGGATGTTGTTGGATTAATTGTGGTGGGTGTATTAGTTGGAATTGGTGTAATCGTTGACAAAGGTGGTAGAGATGTAATTGTTGGCGGGATAGGAGTTGAAGTTGAGGGTAAATAGACATTTACAATACTTGTTAATGAAGTAACTAACGAGTTAATATTTTTGCCAAGTGACGCTACTTGAGAGTCATTTGTATAAGTTAGAATAGCACTACCAACGGACAGGGCGGTAAAATTAACCGTTGCTAAAATACCCGTTCCATTTTTAGGCATATTTGGATCGCAGCCTAAAACTATATTAATAGCTTGATCTTTAACATCGCCAGGATTTAATACTTTAGGAAAAAAACTTCCAATACTAATTGAGTTAGCACGTAAAATATTTTTATCATAAGTCAAAAAAAGGTCAACTGCTGAGATTGTTTCGGTTTTGGTATCGATAATCAATTGAATATCAAATGAGCTACCGGGAATCGTTGAAATAGTTGTAGGGGAAAAACCTATGGTAGATCCTTGAATAGTTTCAGCGGCCTGTTCTTTATTTATTATAATCGGCTTTTGGATTCTATTAATACTCACATACAGTACTCCTACCATTAATATGACCGAAGCCGAAGGAATAATATATTTATTTATAAAAGTTCCAATTTTTTTTAATCTTTCCATAATGTTATTGAGTTTTCCCAAAATTGGTGATTATCACATTAAAGTCAAAAATATTGACTCTACCATTTAAAACTATATCCGATTTAATAAATCCAGGATTACCTCTTTTACCAAAATCAGAAACCAATTGATTGTAATCATACATGTCGACTTTATTATCAGAAAATCCAGTCGGACCTGTAATATCTCCAGGAATTGGTGTTGGAATAGGTGATAAGGTTGGAGGTATAGGAGTTGGAGTAGGTGGAATGGATGTTGATGTTGGCTGGGTTTCACCTATATATTCATAAGCTCCTATATCATAACCTTGTCCTTGTGGGCGGGTAATACCGTCTTTATCCGTGGAAACACCTGTATTTGTACCGCTATCTATAGCCGGAGAACTGTTTTGAAGACGATAATCGACACTTGAAGGATTGATAAATTTAGGATTAATTTTCCATAACTCACCTGTCGAAGATATTAATCCGTCTGCATTCCAATTTTTTCCATCTGTCCGATACATTAGATTATTACTATGGACCAAAGAGTTATTCGAAGTAGCATCAACTATAACTGGGGCGTACAAATGATCATAAAAGATATTATTTTTTATCGTGACGTTGGGGGTGTTTTTTAAATTAATTCCGCTCGGCCAACATTCTATCCCTACTTGGCAATTTTTTAAGACTGTTTGATTTGTCAGACCTATCCATGTGTTATTAGTAATTATTAAATTACTATTTTCTCCTCCTCCGGTATTAATACCACCATAAGCATGGATAACGTTGTTTTTTATTATTAGATTACTTGCTTTCGCGAGCATAAAGGCGTTTGTGGCTGCAATACCGGAATTGTAGTCGGGAATAAAACAACGATTTCCGTCAAAGATGATATTACTGGCAGCCTCCTGATATGGCAAAGGTGAAGATTGAAACGTTTGAAAACAGTCAGTATGTGAATTAATGACATATTTGCCGTCAAACTTAATATCATGGATATAATTATTTTTAAAAACATGTCCGGAACCATGAAAGTGTATTCCGTCGGCATCCGCCCAATTCGGTGATGGTACACGATTAGGGTGGTGTTGGATTGTATCCCACACTTCATTGCCCTCAATGAGATTGTTCCGGCCACGAACATCGATGCCAAACTGAGCGTTACGATAAAGCCGATTATTTTTAATAATAATTTGGGAAGATGACGTATTGTCAACAATAACAGTTCCGTTTACATTAGTAGCCAATGACTTAATAAGAATACCGCCGTCACTGGAAAACTCAATATAATTATTTTCAATAACACAACCTTTACACATGACTTCTATACCCTTGCCAATAGCATTGATTATTCTGAAGTCTCTGAGGGTAACATAACTTATAGGGAAGTTACTACCAAGGGTAAATCCTTTTGTAGTTGCTGCATTGCTCCCACCGCTAGCTTTAAAAATAATAGGTGCTTGTTCTGTTCCGGATTTATTAATTGTGACCCGAGTGGTTTCCTGAATTCCGTCGGCCACATTAACCGTATCACCAGCTATCACAGTATTAGCAGCTTTTTGAACGGTTGCCCATGGAGAAGATTGACTACCATTATTACTATCGCTTCCGGTTTTAGACACAAAATAGTCTGACGATAAAGCTTCTGTGGGTGAGATAAAAAAAATACAAACTAACACTCCTAATCTTAAAAAACGGATTAAATATTCCTTTATATGCTTTAAACAAAACATTTGTTTATTTATAGTCTTTTAAATTATAAATTTCAATTGTTACTATTTTTATATGAGTTTAGAATTAAACTTTCATAATATTGTTATAATTATTTTTCATATGAAAAATAATTCGTTAATAACAATTTTTTTGATCGTCTTTATCGACCTGCTGGGATTTGGCCTTATCCTACCTCTTCTTCCCTATATAGCTGAAAAATACTCTGCTGGTCCTTTGCAAATTGGATTATTGACGGCCACTTATTCATTTTTCCAATTAATTTCCGCCCCGATTTTAGGAAGATTGTCTGATCGATATGGTAGAAAAAAATTGTTAATCATATCTCAGCTCGGAAGTGCTGTCGGCTATCTTATTCTTGGACTGGCCGGAAATCTACCCCTCTTGTTTTTATCAAGAGTTATTGATGGAATCACCGGAGGTAACATCTCGATTGCCCAGGCATATATTGCAGATGTAACAACCAAGGAAAACCGCGCCCGTGGTATGGGATTGATTGGAGCGGCTTTTGGATTAGGGTTTATTTTTGGTCCTGCGCTTGGCGGCGCTTTGTCTAAAATCTCTTATAGTACACCTGCTTATTTTGCTACGGTAGTTTCTTTAATCACCGTACTTACCACAATCTTCTTTTTGAAGGAAACCGTTAATGAAAAAGATGCTTCGGTTTCGCCAAGGACTAAATTTTCATTTAGCGAATTTAAGCGGGTGCTTAGATTATACCCTATCGGATTATTAATCACTGTTTTTTTTATGTTAAATACCGCCTTTTCAATCATGCAAGGAAACTTTTCACTGTGGACCCAAAAAACTTTCAATTATGACGCCAGTCAAAATGGTTGGCTTTTTACATATATTGGTATTATTGCCGTTGTTATTCAGATGAGAATATTGCCGTTCGTTATTAAAAAATTCCATGAAAAAAATATTTTAAAAATATCTTTATTATTTATGGCAATTGGCCTTTTCTTAATTCCATTATCAAAGAATCCAAATTTTTTATTTGTTGCCCTATTTTTTATGCCTCTTGGAAATGGTCTTGCTAATCCAACCATCCAAGCTTTGGCGTCAGAAAACGTCCCCAAGGAAGAATATGGAGAAACTCTAGGGATCTTGCAATCGGCTGGATCATTCGGCCGAATTCTTGGACCAATCATTGGAGGCGAGATATTTCAATCTTTTGGTAAAGACACTGCTTTTTATTTTGCTGGCGGAATTGTCCTTCTTACTTTGATATATTTAAGATATAAACTAAAATGAAAAAAGGCTTGATCATAATTTTTTTTAGCGTTATTTTTTTTGTGCTTTTTATATTATTCACTTATATTGTAAGACAAGACTACTTAAATCAATTTGATTTTAATACAACAGTGAGACTGCAAAATCACATTCCAAAAAAATATGATGACTATCTCTCTTCTCTTAGCCTGATAGGTAGCTTTGAAATTCTAGCCGGATTAATTTTTTTAATGGTATTATTTAAACGAAAAATAAAATCTATTTTTATTTTTATTCCTTTTGCCGTTGCCCATATTGTTGAAATAATCGGGAAAGCGTTTCTATATCATCCTGGGCCACCATATTTATTTTTTCGTTATAACTTGGACTTTATTTTTCCATCTTCCTATGTCCAACCAGGCTCATCTTATCCTTCAGGACACAGTTTAAGGACTGTGTTTATTACAACTTTGTTTTTTTATTTAATAATTAAATCTAAATTAAAGATTCCATTGAAAATGCTTTTTTCAGCATTACTTGTGATTTTCAACATTGTAATGCTAATTTCAAGGGTCTCATTGGGTGAGCACTGGACATCTGATGTTATTGGTGGGGCTCTACTTGGAGTATCGACCGCGATCTTTTCCTTCTTTTTTTTGTAAGACTTCAATGTTTTAAAACATTGAAGTGAATATTATCGGCCTCTATTTTAAGACTTACTTCACCGCCGATTGGAAATGTCATCTTTGGATCAGAGTGACCGAAATCTGCGTTGGCAAGAATAGGAATATTATTTAGTTCTTTTTTAGATTTAACTATTTTTATTAACAAATCATCGGTCATGTTGCTTCTTTTTTGAAACCTCCCAATCACAAGCCCTTTAACTTTACTAAAACTTTCTAGATGAATTAATGATTGAAGGTCTCGATCGAAAGTATGGGGAACAGATTCATAATCATCTTCCAAAAATAATATTGAGTTATTTAGATCCGGAAAATATTCCGTCCCTTGGAGAAGATTGAAGGTACAAAGATTTGCTCCAAGAATAGTTCCAGTTACCTCTCCTTGGTTTATTATCAAATACCCGGGGTTTATAATCAGCTCTCTTTTATTTTGATCTAAGTACCACTCATCATCGCTCCAACTTTCACTAGGCTCAATCTCAAATTGCTCATCGGACATAAGGCACTTTTTAAAAAATTCTAGAGTATATTCGAAGTGTAGTTTTTGACCGAAAGTTGAATAATGAGGACCAGAATAATTAACTAGTCCTGTTTTTGCAAAAAATGCGTTATTTAACACGGTAATATCTGAATACCCAAGAAATATTTTTGGATTATTTTTTATTATTTCCCAATCAATATTCTTTAAAAGTTGATTTGAGTTAAATCCGCCAATAACAGTTATAATCGCCTTAACATTTTTATCAAAAAATGCTGAGTGTAAATCCTCTATCCGAGATTCAATTGTTGAAGATTTAAATTCGTCAGTCTCGTCAATATGTTTACCAAAAGTTAGCTTTAATCCAAGATCTGAAAACCGTTTGTTGGCGATTGTTTTTGTCTCTTCGCTTAATAACGATGTTGACCTAGACGGAGCGATAATTCTCACTTCATCCCCTTCTTTAAGTTTTTGTGGATATATTTTCATATGTTAATTATACCTTGATATAATATAGCAATGAAGAAAAAACTTGTTTTAACAAAAAAGGACGTTCTTAATTTCTTGGCGGATAAAAAGCTTATGATCATTGCAACATATGGAGACCATCCTTGGATAGCAAGCGTCTACTACTCTTATGACCGTGATCTAAATTTATATTTTATAAGCACTCCATCGACAATTCATGGACGACACATGGAAAAAAATAATAAAGTCGCTGTCGCAATTGTCGATTCGCACCAAAAGCCATCCGCTGCGAAAAAAGGATTGCAGATTTATGGAGTTGTTGAAAAGATTTCTGGGATTAATAAAATTAACTACGCTTTAAGACTTTGGAAAGATTTTCTAAACATTCAAAGACCAGATATAAGTTTTGAAAATATGAAAAAAGGATTATATAAAGGAAGGATGTATAAAATTACTCCAAAAAAAATTAAACTCTTTGATCAAGATAAATTTAAAGTTCCCGATGGCGAAGAGCCAATTTTAGAATTATGAAAAATCTTGAATTAGTATTCGGATATTTAGGATCGACTTTTGCGGCTTTAATATTTTTCCCACAAGTCTGGACTTCATTTAAAACTAAAAAAACGAAGGATTTATCTTGGATGGGAATAATTATTGGGATGTTAAATGGAATCTCTTGGGTTTGTTATGGTCTCATTAAGTCTGATCCTTTTATTTATGTGACAAACTCAATTTTGTTTGTAGGAGCATTCTTACTCATGGTTTTGAAGAAAAAACATGGCTAAAAAAATTATTTTAAAATAAATTTTTCAATCACACTTGCTAATCCGTCTTCGTAAACAGTCGGTGCAATAAAGTCGGCCTTAGCCTTTAATGAATCCTCCGCATTTCCCATTGCTACCTTAAATCCCGCTGATTCAAATAATGGTAAATCGTTGAAACTGTCACCAACAACAATTACCTCTTCTTTTTTTACATTTAGAATTTTCATTAGTTCTTGTACGGCGTTTTTTTTGGTTGCATCTTTATTGGTTACATGAATATCAATCCACCCTTTAATCCATGAGATGGCAAAAATATATGAGATATCTGGAATAAATTTTAATTCTTCAGTTATCTTATCCGCAATTTCGCGACTTGGATTCCTTAAATAAATTACAGAGCATTTATTTATTTGAAAACTTTTTTGCCGGTCATAAAAGGGACTATCTCCCATAATTATTTCGCCAGGATATTTTTTTACAATTTCAGCAATTAATTTAACAGTATTAGGGTCAAGTAATTTCTGCCAAATTATTTTTTCAGATTGGGGATTAATTATTGTTGTCCCGCCCATAATTATTGATGGTGATTCTAAGGAAAAAATCTTAAATATTTCTTTCAAAGAAGATATTCGTCTAGCAGTTGCGATTGAGACAGAAACTATTTTTTTCGCCTGAGAAACCGCTTCAATTACTTTTGGCGAAGGCACACTTTCTCGCCCAGTTGGGAGCGCGGTCCCATCCAAATCAAAGATTAAGGCTTTGAATTTCATATAATTAATTGCTATATTATAGCTTAAATATGATCTATCTTGGAGCTGATAAACATGGATTTAAAGCGATAAAAATTGTTGAAAATTATCTTACTTTAAAAAAAATTGAGTTTACCAACTTAAGTGTAGCCGATGATACTCAAGACATAAAACTTGAAGATTTAATTCCGAAAGTTACTAGAAAAATTTTAGAGTCCCAAAGAAATAAAGGAGTTCTTATTTGCGGGACCGGGGTAGGGGTTGTGATTGGCGCAAATAAAATAAAAGGAATAAGAGCGAATCTTGCAACCGAGAAAACAATTGCTGAATGGTCAGTCGTCTATGATAATTGCAATGTCCTTTGCCTTGTTGGCTGGAAACCAAATATCAAAAAAATAGAAGAAATTGTAAATTCATTTCTGAAAGCCGAATATGATGGGAGTGAAAAAAGACTACAAATGATGAAGACCTTTGACACATGGAGATAATTACTTACCTCTTCCACTGATCAAGTGGAACTTTATAATTTAAATCCACTCGCTAGTTCACGTAACTTTGCTTCTGGATCTGGAGCTAACACAAATCTTGAGGCCATAATTACGCCGACTGCTCCAATTTTTATTGCGTCTCTTATATCATTACCCGTTGCAATTCCAGCTCCTATAATTAATGGTCTTTTTAATACTGCTACTAATTTTTTTATATTACCTTCTTCTTTCGATACCATTGACTCGCCCGTTCCGATCGCATCTTCTCTTTCATACGAGATAAAGTCAGGTTCCCAGGCATCATATTTAATTACCGTTTCCGGATCAAATGCAATCACAACATTTTTTAGATTATATTCACGAGCTTTGTCAAGAATTTTTTTTACATTTTCATCAGTTGTTTTATGCTCGCTATGATTTATTATGACCCCGCTTGCTCCGGCATCTTTCAGTGAATACGGAGAAAGCCAGCCCATGTTTTTTCCCGGATCAATTGGGTCCATATGCTGGGCCCATACTTCAATATCTAATTCTTTTTTAATCCGATAAATATCTGTCGGTTGAGCTACAGGAATGATTTTTATTCCTGTTTCATCTGAGACTTTTTTAACAGAAGACAGTAGTTCAATAGTATTATTGCCTGTTGCTTCTTTATATGTTTTAAGTGAAAGAAAGATCATAGATAAAAATCAACTACCACCACCAAAGGTGGCGGTATGAAATTTCAAGCCTAAAAGGCTTTAATTATTTAAAAACAAAAACACCATCGTCATTTCGAGCGTTAGCGAGAAAT
>Ga0209211_10000418_pt1 | contig 87583 bp, 82 predicted proteins | sample RifGroA2_FD_183992 | JGI IMG/M metagenome (GOLD analysis project Ga0209211, IMG submission 183992) | Groundwater microbial communities from Rifle, Colorado, USA - Groundwater A2 (SPAdes) (version 2) | ecosystem: Environmental > Aquatic > Deep subsurface > Groundwater | place: Rifle, Colorado... | reverse complement strand
CATTATGACTCATTGCTTTCTTTGCTTATATGCCACGGAAGCAACAGGCATGAAGCGATCTCCAGAATGAAAAATGCTCTTCAAGAGTACATTATTGAAGGAGTGAAGACAACGATACCATTTCATTTGGCTGTTTTAAACAACAAAAATTTTGTTAGAGGGCAGTTTACAACAGCATTCATTCGAGACAATGATATCCTTAATTCTGTAAAGGATTATGGAAAAAAGAGAAAAGAATTAACAGATGGGCAGAAGGTGATTATTGTTACCACAGCAGTCTCCAAACATATGGAGAAGAAAAGCGGCAATAGTAAGCCAAATGCATGGGTAATGGCTGGAAGGCAAGAATTAATGCAAAATGAATGAACTTTCTGGCTTTAAGCTCTATTATTTCAAAACTCTAACATCCACTAATGATGAAGCCAAACGTTTGGCTAAGAAAGGTATAGATAAAATTATTGTTATAGCAGATAAGCAAACTAAAGGCCGCGGCAGGTTCAATAGAGAATGGATTTCTGGTTTAGGTGGCTTGTACATGACCTTAGTTCTGAAAGAGAAGAATTTGGATAAGGCAAGGTATCTTACACTAATTGCAGCGGTTTCTGTGGCAAAAGCCATTAAAAAATTAACAAAATTAAATGCCTTGGTAAAATGGCCTAATGATGTGATGGTCAATGATAAGAAAATTTGCGGCATCTTGACAGAAACTATATCTGGCAAGGAAAATTATGCTTTGGTAGGCATTGGCATTAATGTTAATCAACAAGCATTCAATAAAAATATTTCCAATAAAGCAGTTTCATTAAACATTATTACTCACAAAAATTATAATATTAAAACAATAATCAATGAAATAATAAAACAATTCAATACTTTATACCCCCATTATAAAACTAATAATTATAAAAAAATAATCAACATTTGGAAAAACTGTTCGCATACATTGGGTAAAAGAGTAAAAGTTAAGGCTATTTCAGGTGTTTATTTCGGAGAAGCTATTGATGTTGACAATGATTGCAATTTGATTTTAAGATTGGATAACGGAAAGCTTAAGAAGATAGTTGAAGGGGATATTTTTGTGGTTTAGTTTTCTAATGATTTTCTTAAGTTATCTGGAATTCTTATTGATTTGATTGTTTTCTTGTCAACAAAAACATTTATAGTATGGCCTTCTGCCAATAATTTATTGCCGTTTTTTCTTATGACTTCATAATTAAATTTAATGCTGCTGTTGCCTATGCTTTCTATTGCTGTCTTTATTATTATAAAATCGTAGGCAGAATACCCACAAATTTATTTGTGGGATGAATGCCGTGCCTCTATCCCGTATTTGTGCAAGAGGCAGAAGCAGATTTAAGAAGAACATTTATATATCAAATCCTTCTTTTAAATATAGAATGGTTTTAAGACAATTAACTAAAGAACAAGCGAAAGAGGAAGTTAAAAAACTCGTTGATAAATATAACAGAATCCTCGAATCTGGCTCTATTAAACGATACAAAGAAGAAGATACAAAAGCAGAGTTTATCGAGCCACTTTTTGAAGCACTGGGTTGGGATGTCAGAAATACTGAAAATGATGACGAAGTAGTTAGAGAAGAGAAAATCTCAAAAGGCAGAGTGGATTATTCTTTTAGGATTAATGGAATACCTAAATTTTTCTTGGAAGCAAAAGCACTAAAAGAAGATTTAGATAATATTAAATTCGTTGAACAAGCTGTAAATTATTCTTGGCATAAAGGTTGCACTTGGGCTGTTCTTACAGATTTTGAAGCCATCAAAATTTTTAATGCTGAATGGAAAAGCGCAAATCCTTTACAGGCACAATTCGGGCAAACCTTGCCTTGCCAATTATTCTTAGAAAAATTTGATACTCTTTGGCTTTTGTCAAGAGATAGTTTTGAGAAGAAACTTCTTGATATTGAAGCAGAAAAATGGCAGAAAAAAATCAAAAAAACACCCGTTGATAAGCAACTTTTAAGTGACCTAACAAAATTTAGAGAATTACTAACTAAGAATATCTTAAAGAATAATGCTTCAAAGAATCTCTCTGGAGATGATTTAGACGAAGCAGTCCAGCGAATAATTGACAGATTAATATTTATCAGAACACTTGAAGATAAGGAATTAGAAGCTCCAATGTTACAGTCAGTTATTAGAGAAGATTTAAACAAAAAGATATACAAAAAGCTCAATCTTGTTTTTAGAAAAATTGATGAAATTTACAACAGCAAATTGTTTGAATGGCATTTATGTGACCAAGATTTAGTAATTGATGATGATAGTTTGTCCAAAGTTATTAATGGACTGTTTATTACTAGCGATAATACAATGCGTTATGACTTTTCTGCCATTGATGCTGATGTTTTAGGCAACATCTACGAGCAATATTTAGGACATATTCTTAAAAAAACGGATAAAAGGGCAAAATTAGCAGAAGGAAAAGCCCACAGAAAAGAACAAGGAATTTATTATACTCCTACTTATGTGGTTGATTACATTGTTAAAAATACAGTTGGGGAATTAGCCAAAGACAAAAAGTTTGATTTAAAAAATATAAAGATTCTAGACCCTGCCTGTGGCTCTGGCTCTTTTTTAATGAAAGCTTTTGATTACCTTGTTACGCTTGATAAAAAGAAAAACGGAGAAATTGATCAGACAAAGCTCGATTTAACTGGAGTTTCTGCTACATATGGCAGAAAAGTCGAAATCCTAAAAAACAATATTTTTGGGGTAGATTTAGACCCCAAAGCGGTTGAGATTGCACAATTAAACCTTTTATTAAAAGCCGCAGAGAAAAAACACAGACTGCCAACACTAAAAGAGAACATCAAAGTTGGAAATTCTTTGATTGATGATTCTGCTATTGCAGGAAATAGAGCTTTTAAGTGGGAAGAACAATTTAAAGATATAATGCAGAATGGCGGTTTTGATGTTGTTATTGGGAATCCGCCTTATGTTAAAGCTAGAGATACAAAAGATCCCATTTCTAGAAAATATATGGAAACTTGTGGACAGTATGAGACTCTATATAAGATGTGGGATTTGTATATTGCTTTTGTTGAAAAAGGAATAAAATTACTCAAACCAAACGGTTGTTTTGCTATGATTATCCCAGATACTATTGGAGAAGCAGATTATACTACTAAATTAGCAGAGATGATAATTAAAGAATATTCTTTATACCAAATAGACTTCTTTCCATCAATAGAAGTTTTTTCAGGAGTAGGAGTTAGGAATAAAATAATTTTTGTGAAAAATTCAAAGAAGATAACCAAATGTAAAAGGATTTTGCATGACTCTAGAATTGATTTAATTACTGACTTAGGAGTTATGGATAATAATAACCTAGATGTTTTTAGGTTGGCACACTCAAAAATTAATTTTAATTTTGAGAATACTTTTCCCTTAGACAGGATATGTTATGTTAGTTATGGTGCAAGGTTTAACAGCGATAAAAGTGATAAGAATAAATTTAAGAAAGAAGATTTATTATCCGAAAATCAAGATAAAATGCACCCCAAAGTTTATACTGAAGGGAAATATATTGACCGTTATTTCATAAAAAAAGAAATTTTTGTTGAATGGGATACAGAACGTTGCCCTAAAAGATTGGTAAGACCTACATTTCCACAATTGTACCCACCAAATAAAATACTAATGTCTAGACAAAAAAGAATAGCTACTTATTCAGATAAGGGACACGTCTGTGATAATACCATCATCGTAGGCGTACCTTATTATGAACTTCATGGCGTTGAAAATAAAGGCATTCAAAAATATATAAAAAACATTAAAATAAATAGAATCAAAGCTGAGGAGTTATCTAAAGAATATAATCTTAAATACATTCTAGCAATAATTAACTCAAAACTCATGCGTTATTTTTTAAATATAACAAGTCGAGGTAAAATTGACAGTTACCCAGATGATTGGAAGAAGATTCTAATTAAAGAGGCAACAAATAAAGAACAAAAGAAATTAATTGAGATGGTGGATAAAATTTTAGTGCTAAATAAACAGTTGAAAAATATTAAAGACAAACAAACCGATGAAAAAGCCCGTCTTGAGAAAGAGATTCAAAAATTAGATACTGAAATAGACGAAGAAGTCTATAAATTATATGGAATAAATGCTGAAGAAAAGAAGAGCATAGAAGATAGTTTAAAATGAATAATTTGCTTTATCCCTTTAAAATTGAATTAAAATCGTATGCGGAACTTTCTGATAAAGAGATATTTTGTGATTTTACACCATCTAATGAATTAGCAGAAAAACTTAAAAAGCGTGGTTTCAAGTTTGGAAAACACCTCTTAAAATTTCTGAGAAGTAAGTTTAAGAGTATCGATAAATTTAAACTAATTCTTACTAAAGGGGGTACAAGAATTGAAGGAAGCGACGTTTATGTCAATATAGATGAGTATACTTCTCATGGATGGAAAACATGGTATGGAGAATACTCTAGGATAGGAGAAGTTGCTGCTAATTCTTACTTCCAGAAAACTCTTAATCTTGAGCCGATTTTTAGCACTGAGATAGTTAAGAAGTATGGTTCAAACTTTATTAAAACATTTGAGAAATTAGATGAAAAAGAAAAGGAGATGGTTCTTAATAACCCAAAATCTAAAAAGATATTTGAATATATCAATAAACTTCCATTAAAACAACAAAAATATCTACTTAAAAAAATTGACTTGATATTAGGTCTCGCACCAAGATATTATCTTCTTAAAGATAGTCTTAAAGAGTTTAGGAAGAAAGTTCGAGAACATAAAAAACAGAAAGGAAAAAATGAAAAAGATATACATGCGTTCCTAAAAAAGCATTATTGGCTCTTAGGTATAGAATATTGGGATTTAAACATAAAAAGTTCTATTTCAGAAGAAGGAGAAAGAACAGATAAGGAAGTAATCCAAGAAGATTCCACAAAACCAGATTTCATAATAGATGGCATTGATGGAATCAAAACAAATGTAAGATTTATTGAATTGGAAGATATTAAAGATAAAGTAAAACATAAAAAAGGACAAAAAGAAACAGGATTAATTTCTTCAGAAACAATGGATGGGATTTCTCAAGTTTTAAGATACAACATAAATGCAAAATTACAGGGATTACACCCTAAGGGAGTTGTTATTGTAGGAACATACGAGAAAGATGCTCAAAAATGGAAAGAAAAACTGCTCACAGTTAAGGAATTCTTAGGAAATATAGAGATTCTAACATATGATGATATAATTGAAAGAGCAAAAAATGTTATAGAGTTTTTTGAGAAGTACGGAAATAAAAAGAAATAACGCCTAGATTATTGAGATTTCACTTTGTGAAATCTCCGATTGTTAGCTGTCTCTTTAAGTGTGTAGGACAGCCATAAATATCATATTCAAAGACATCTTTGCCTTGCTGTTCTTGAATGTATCTCCTGACTTGTTCTTGAGAAACGTGTCCAGCAGAGCCACAGTAATAACCTCTTGCCCAGAGATTATCAAATCCACTTCCGAAATGCTGTTTATATCCAAGATACTTTAAATCTGGAAAACATCTTCTCAACTGCATTGAAGTGTTGCCTTTTAACTTGTGGATTATCTTGAAAGGCGTTACTGTCGGCTTTGCACCTACAAATAAGTGCAGATGGTCTGGCATAATCTCTAATGCGAGATTATTAATGCTCATTTCTTGGCATTGCCCTTCAATAATTGCTTTAAGAACTTCAACAACCTTTCCAGTCAATATTGGCTTCCTATATTTCGGAATCCAAATAATATGGTAGTTGATATTGTACTTGCAATGATGAGACGTTCTCACCGTTGCGATTTTACTCTCAATCTTGTGCACTTCTGGATTAAAGTGCCGATATATGTCTTTAGTCATTGCGACCACCTCACTCTGAAGGTGGTTGCTTGTATCATTAGGGGTTCTCGTTTAGCGAACCATACATTAAACTTTTAGCTGATAAGCGACCTCTGCAAGAGGGAAAAGTTTAAGTTAAATGGTTTGCGTGAGAAACCCCCAGCTTTAGCTGGATTTATTTTGGGAATATGTCATAACATCGTTGTATCTTGCAGGCTCTTTATAGCTGCATTTTACCTCTACTACTGGGGCTATTACGCCTTGCTTCTCAAATTCATTGTAGCCAAAACCTGATTGTCTTAGAATTTCTGTACGGCCTATTTCAAACCACTTTAAGTAGTTTGCATAGTACACAACACCGCCATGGTCTGTGTCTGCGTAATAAACTCTTTGCTCTGTTTGGTTTGTTTTCATAATCAGTTGAGGTTTTATCATGTATTTATTAGTTTTCGTTTATTATGGAATAGATTATATTTAAAAATTGAATGTTATTACTACCAATTATGATTGAAAAGATTGCAGAGTTGGATCTAAGATTGGATGTAGGTGCATTAAATAATATGCCTGCAAAAAAAATGAAGAAGGTGTTCTCTGGAGTTTCTGGAATAGAGCCGCAGGAATTAGGAGATATTGTTAAAAGAATGCTTGATGAACTTGCTTTAAAGAGACTCCCTATCGGGCTATACACTCTGAGGATTCATAGATTTGATAGAGGTTACCTTTTTAGGCTGGATGTGGGTTATTTGGATGATTTTATTTATCCTGAGTTTTTTGGATGTGATAAAAAGGGAGATAAAATAAGATATTTTTCCGATTCTTAAACAAAGATACAAAAGCCTTTTTTTAATCAAAAACTTTAAATATCGCATAAAAATCTATAAGGCTATATTTGGGGGTGGGGTAAATGGTGTTTTTAGATCAAGTACCTATTTTGAAAAGAATGGTGGAGATGGGCTATACTATAACTTTGATTGTCTTAATAAGCGGCATTGTTGGATTGGTTCTGGCATTTCCTGTTATGTGGCTGTGGAATTTTATTTTTGGCAATCTTTATACAATTGATGTTTTACAAGCATGGGCTTTGAATGTTCTGATGGGCATTTTATTTGGAAACAAAACTAGCGGGAGCAAGTGAGCACTATGTATGAGATAGAGAATAAGACACTATATGAAGCATTATTTAAGCAAAGGAATGTTTTTTTAGATGTGTTTATGATTTTAGCCAGTGTGGTTTTTATGGCTGTTATGGCTAATATAAGAATTCCTTTATGGCCTGTGCCTATAACAATGCAGACTTTTGGAGTTTTGTCAAAAACCACCAATCATAGATGAGTGGCATGTTTGGTCGAGTTAAACAATAGCGTGGTTTTTGACACTCAAAATTACACTTATTAATGGGTAGTTTTTGAGCACACAAAATTCCATGTAATTTATTGTTTGCATGTAAACCACTTATCGTAGATAAGTGGAATTTTGTTGTTTTAATAGCTTTCTTTTTTGGCTCAAGAAAGGGCTTTTTGGCTATTTTGGCTTATGTTTTAGCTGGCTTAGTTGGGTTTGGGTGTATTTGCTGGCTATAAGTCTGGATTTGGGGCTTTAATTGGGCAATGTTTCTTTTGCAGAAGTTTTGATGAATGAGTTTGTGTCTTTTATTGTTGGAGATACTGTTAAGGCCCGGGGAACTGTAGCTTTGTTTCCATATTTATGGAAGGGAGCTGAGAAAATCAGTCAATAATTATCAGGACATCTCCCCTGTTTACAGTGTCATTTTTTTTAACTCTTATTTCTTTTATTATACCAGATTTATTTGCTGTGATTTCGTTTTCCATCTTCATTGCCACTAGTTTTATTAAAGGCTGCCCTTGCTCTACTTTATCTCCTTTTTTAACTTTTATCTCATATATTATTCCTGGCAAAGGAGAAGTTACTGTTCCAGTGCTTGCTTCTGTTGTTTCTTTTTTCTTCAGTCTTTCAAATATATCTGCCTGGCTTTTTGACTCTACTTCGTAAACATCTCCATTGCAATGAACTAGAATTCTTCCGTCTTCGGTTTCTTCAACTTTAACATTATATTCTTTGCCGTCGACTTTAATGGTCAAGTCTTCCATTTTGTTACGATTTAATTATTATTTTTATTAAGTTTTAAATCCTTGTTTTTTATTTAATGTAATTTTTATTATTTTTATAAAAAATCTTTCAAAATTCTAGTCCGCACCATTGTTGTGCGGAATCTATAATGCATCGCCACATTGTGATGCCTAGACTGGAATATTTCCATGCTTTTTTGCAGGTATTCTTTCGCGCTTTGTCGTTAGCATTCCCAAGCATTGAATTAGTACTTTTCTTGTGTTTTTTGGATCTGTTATTATATCTACCTTTCCATGTTTCGCAGCTTCATAAGGGCTAAGGAATTTTTCTTTGTACTCCTTTATTTTTGCTGCTTTGTTGGCTTCTTTCCTAAAAATAATATTTATTGCCTGCTCTGCGCCCATAACAGCAATTTCTGCGTTTGGCCATGCGATTACTTTGTCAAAACCCATGTCTTTTGAGACTAAAGCAATGTAAGCTCCTCCGTAAGCTTTTCTCATTACCATGCTTATTTTTGGAACTGTTGCTTCAGAATAAGCATAAAGAATTTTTGCGCCATGCCTTATTATCCCGTTATGCTCTTGTTCTACACCAGGCAAGTAACCAGTAACATCTACAAAATTTATTATGGGTATATTGAAACTGTCACAAAATCTCACAAATCTTGCTATCTTGTCTGAGCTGTTTATGTCTAAGCAGCCAGCAAGGAATTTTGGCTGGTTTGCTACTATGCCTATTGTTAAATTGTTTAGCCTTGCAAATCCTGTTACTGCATTTTTTGCATATAATTCCTGTGTTTCCAGGAAAGTGTTTTTATCAACAACTTCTTCAATTACATCTTTTACATCATAAACTTTTTTTGGATCTTTTGGTATGATATCTTTTAATTTGCTGTTTGCTCTTTGCGGATTGTCATTTGTGTTTATTAATGGAGGATTTTCCATGTTGTTTTGAGGCAAATAACTTAATAGCAGCTTTATTAAATCAAAACAATCTTTTTCATTTTCTGCAATAAAGCTTGCTACACCAGATTTTTCATTATGAATTAAAGGGCCCCCTAAACCATTAAAGTCTATTTCTTCTCCTGTGACTGTTTTGATTACATCCGGGCCTGTAATGAACATATTGCTGATTTTTTTTGTCATGAATGTAAAGTCAGTCAATGCCGGGCTATAGACGGCAATGCCTGCACATGGCCCAAGAATTACTGAAATTTGGGGTATGACTCCAGATGCTAAAGTGTTGGTTTTGAAAATTAAACCACCAGTATCAAGGCCATGAATCCCTTCCTGTATTCTAGCGCCTCCTGAGTCGAATAAGCCAATAATCGGGCATCCAATTTTTAATGCATGCTGCATCGTCTCTGCAATTTTCAGATTATGCATCTCTCCCATTGAGCCTCCCATGAAGGTAAAGTCCTGGGCAAAAACGCATACAGGGTTTCCATTTATTTTTCCATAGCCTGTTATGACTCCATCTCCTGCTTTCTTTTTTGTTTGTAAATCATAATCATGGGATTTTAATTCTACCAGTTCATTTAGTTCTACAAAAGAACTTTTGTCTAGCAGTAAGCCTATTCTTTCTTTAGCTGTTAGCTTGCCTTTATCGTGCTGTATTTTTATTGTTTCTTTATCATTACTTGCCATATTATTGACCACCCTTAATACATCAAGGTTAAGAACAAGGGTTTAAAAATGTTATGGGAAAGGGGCATAACTTGGTTATGCGTCCCGACAACTAAAATGAGGAGAACCTGCAAAGCGTGATTGACTGAGCGAAACAAAGGAGAAGTTGATAAAATGTATTCTATTTTAAAATATAGGCAAAATGCAAATTATTTATATTTTGGATCTAATCGGTATAATATCGCTGAAAGTTCATATTGAAAATTATCCCCATTTCTTAAAGGGACTCCATTGGTAGTTTGAATACAATCATAACCCCCTATGTTCAATCTTTCTTCTAATTTTGCTAAACATGCTGAATATGCTTCTTCAAAACTTCCTCCAAAACCCATAACATGTGCTCCCCTCTCCCTACCAAAAACATTTTGCCTAGTAGCGGGTTCTTTTGAGAAATCAATTCCAAATTTTAATGCTCCCCATCTACCATCAACAAATAATTTAGAGTTGATAGTTCTACTTGAATAAGGCTCTGGCAACTCATTTAATTCCCCCATAACATGATGTGAATACTGGATAGTTTAAAAACTTTCCCGTATCTTGCCCCAAAATAAATTATACATAACAATCGTTTTGCAAACCTTTTCCTAGAAATCTTACTATTCAATTAAAACAACTTAAACCCCTTGCCTTCTTTTGTCCCTAGAATTCCGCCTTCTACTATTTTAAATGTTATTTCTCTTTCTTCTTCAATTGACCTGTGTTTTCTGATTATTGCCCTGCGGTTGCCGGAAGGGGTTATTTGAAGCTCTATCAAACACTTGCTTCCATACTTTAATAAATCACCACCAACCATGTTAATCTTCTCCTTGTCTTCAAAGTCAGCATATACTTGGTTGGTGACTAAGACTGGAATGAGTTTTTTGCTTGCAATCTCTTTCAAATAAGCAAGCTGTTTTGCCAGTTCACGATTAACTTCATAGATATCTTCATTTTTTCCCAGTTCCAGCCTATACAACATTGCTATGGAGTCGATAATAACCAAGCCAATTTTGTTGTTTATCAAATCTTTTAGTTTTTCAAGGGTTTTTTTCTGCTCTTCAAAAGAAGCAGGCCTTAAGAAAACAATATTGTTAAGGATTTTTGCATAATTTAAGTTAATAGAAGTGCAAATTTGCTTAAATCTTTCCAAAGAAAAATTGTTTTCAGTGTCAACATAAATTACTTTTTTCCCCAGCCTAGCGGTATTTATTGCGCACAGAATGCACAGATTAGTCTTTCCAGAGCCAGCAGGACCGTAGATAGTTGTTATAATATCTGTCTCATAACCGCCATCAAGCATCTTGTCCAGAATCCTGCTGCCAGTTGGTAGTTGCTCCATATAGTGAGGTTATTAAGATGTATTTATTAAGTTTATTAGAAAGCTTAATTATAAACACTTAAAATTTTAAGTTTCTTCCAAATTCCCTTTTTTGTTGAGCATGTACCATTCCATTGGCTTGTTGAATAATACTTTAAAAATGCCCATGTTTACATAATATGTTACTATGAGGCCAATGCTGAAAGAAGCAGCAAACATCGATGCAAGTTTTTTTATGTTTTTTGTTTTAGCCATTGTAAATATGCTACTAATAATAATACCGCTTGTTAATGCAACATTTCTGAATAACTCTCCAAAGAACCTTGATAAATCAATTGGACCTGGAGGATGTGTTATGAAACTTATTGTTCCTGTTGTAAATAACATCAAAAGTAAAAATGAAAGTAAGTAACCTGAACAAAAAAAAGAGATGTAAAATTTTTCTTTAAATCCAATATTTTCATTTTTTAAAAATAATGTAGTAAAGTGCTTTTTGAATGAACTTATTACCCCGTAAGCCCATCTCATTTGCTGTTTGTAGAGATCTTTTGGGGTGTAAGGAACTTCACCTAAGCATTCAAGTTCACTAAGGTAGATAATCCTTTTTCCATTTTTTAAGAGTTTTAGAGAAAACTCTATATCCTCTGTTAAACTGCCAGATTCCCAACCACCAAGCTCTTGAAGATCTTTCTTCCTAACTGCTTCTGCAGATCCGCAAAGAAAAGACAAAGATCCCTTTTTGTTTATAAATGGAAGGCAGGTGTGGTGAAAAACATCAATTATTGTTGAACCAAGGAGGGACACAAGATTTCTATTTTTATCCATAGATTTCCATCTTGCCTGCACTCCTGAAATACTTCCGTCACTTATGAATGGAGCGATTATCCTTTTTAGAAAATCTCTTTCCGGGATAAAGTCTGAATCAAATATGACTAAAATCTCCCCTTTTGATCTTTGAAGCATGTAGTTCAAATTACCGGCTTTATAACCCCTGTTGCTTCCCCTTCTTGTTACAATAATTTTCTCATGCTTTTTTGAAAATGAATCAATCCTTTTTGAGACATCTGGGTTATTGCTGTCATCACCAATAATTATTTCAAATTTTTCTTCCGGGTAATCAAATTCGAGGCATTTTTTTGCACACCTAATAGCAACAAGTTCATTGTAGGTTGGGATCTGTATGGTAACAAAAGGCGCTTTCTCTGCGATGAATTCAACTTCAGCTTGCTTTTTTCGGTTAATAACAGCATAAATAGACATAATAAAATAAATTGCAGATATAGTTATAGCGAGGAATAGTAAAAAATTGAACAAGTTATTAGATATCAGATACAAAAAGTCCAAAATTGGCCTTCCAAGCAGATACTGATACTTGAATATATTGCTACCTATTTCTGAATAAAATTTGATTATCTCAACTATTATCATAACCGCTTCACCTTATGAAATACCTCTTTTTTGTATAAAGATGACTTATTAGGCCAATTAATATGATAATATTTAAAATTATCGTATATGGGAAGTAAAAAAACAGCGCAAAGCTATTTTTAAAGTTAACCTTATCTTTGAATATTTTTATTGAAGCAACTATCAAAACTGCACTTATTATGCCTGAAAAGACCCCAAAAAAATTATAAAAGTTAAGACCCCACTCCGGGATTTTGTATATAACATAAAATGGCCCGGATAAGCTAAACCATCGAAATATATAGCTTGAAAAAGCAAGAAAACTGTAAGTGTTATAAGGCAGCCAGTACATAACCTCGTAGATTATAACTGGAAGCGATAAAATTGCATAGAAAGACCACCAAAACTGGTTTACAAAAAGGAATAATATGGATGGGCAAGATTTGTAGGAAAAGAGTTTTTTGTTCTTAATTAAAGATTGCAAGACACCTATCCACCACCTTGCGCGCTGGGAGTAAAGATCCTTCAGGTTTGAAGGAACAATTGTGTAGCAATAAGCGTTATACACATGAAATGTCTTATATCCTGCATTATATATTTCTAAGGCAATGTCCATATCTTCAGTTAGGGTATCTTTTTTGAAAAAGCCTATTTTTTCTATTACAGATTTCCTATAACAAGCAAGAGCACCAAAAAACCATATACCATTGCTAAATACAGAGGAAAAGCTTTTCCTGATTAGATTATTATAGTGGTACTCTACATTTTGGAAAATTGTCAAGATATTTTTTATGTTTTTAACCTTGCTTGTCCCTGTTGTAGCGCCTATTTTACGGTCAATTAAAGGCTTAACCAGTTCTTTTATGCAATCTCTGTCCAAAGTAGAATCAGCATCTATAGACAATATAAAGTCATTCTTCGCACTCCTTATGCCAAGATTAAGCGCATCCGATTTTCCCTTATGATCCTGTTTAAGAACTTTAATGCCTTTATACTTTTGCAATATGCTTAGGGTATTATCTGTAGAGCCGTCATCAACAACAATTATTTCTATTTTAGATTGGCGATAATTAGAGTTTTTGATTGAATTTATGCACTTTAAAATATTCTTTTCCTCATTATAGGATGGTATGACGATGCTTATATCTGGCTCAAAAGCACTTTGCTTTTTTTTAGTAAACCATGATAGTGCGAAAATTAAGAAGATAAACAAAAGGAAGGAGAATAAAACTAGGAATAGAATACTGCTGAGATCCATGATTAAATTTCCCACGATTATCACTTCTTTAACTATTTGCTACCAAAGAATATGGCAATATTCTTTTTAAACGTTTCGTTTATTATTAATAATGTCTTATTTTAATAACTCTGGAGCAAAATAATAAATTATCATGCCCATAAAAGAAAGAATCAGGGTAACAACTCCAATCGTAATTGCTGCAATTGCAAAACCCTTGCCTATTAGGGTTCTATCTTTTTTGAGTTCTGCAAAGAAGGCAATTCCAAAAACTATAGCTAAACTACTTGTGAAGATATTTAGCGCAGGAAGCCAAAATAACATAGACAAAATAAAAGCTACTTTTGCGTATGTATTAATCCGAATTTTTCCCTGAGGCATATCTTTTAGCGTATATCAATGATATTTAAACCTTACTGCAATCCTCAAGATAAATATAAAACTTTCTAAATTTCGAAAGTATTATTTATAAAGTTATATACTAAACATAAAAATGCCTTTAAAAGATAATAGCGGGATAATCCTAGTAATTGGCATATTTATTTTTGTTAATCTTTTCTTTTTTAATTATTATGGCATATTTTGGGACTCTGCCGTTTATATCGGAATGGGCAAATTTATATATTCTTTCGGCAATGCAGGATTGTGGGAGCCTGCTCGCCCTATTTTATGGCCGCTTATACTTGGACTCTTTTGGAAGATAAAGCTCAATATACACCTCTTTGGCCAATTCTTATCAACTCTTGCTAGCATAATTTCTATCTATTTTGTTTATGATTTAATAAAGAAGTTTGGAAATAAAAACGCTGCAATTATTTTTTCCTTATTTTTTTCACTTAGCATTCCTCTCATTAAATTCTCAAGTGCAATCCTAGTGGACATCCCTTCCATGCTATTTTCGCTATCTGCAATATACCTTATAGTAAAAAAAGAGAAGTTCTTTATTCCAGGTATCTTGATTGGGATGGCTGTTTTAACTAAGTTTACCCATCTTATTTTTTTGCCCATTATTGTCCTTGCAGCAATTCTAAAAAAAGAGGAACGTATAAAAAATATCATATACGCAGTTTTAGGATTTAGCATTCCTATAGCACCTTTTATCACATTTAATTATATACTTTACAGTGATCCAACGTATACCCTTGTACAAGCAAAATGGCTGATAGAACACGTTGTTTCAAACTACAGCTCTTCAACTAGTGCATTTTTCTATCTTAAGAATATCTTTATTGAAAATCCCTTTACTGCACTAAGCCTAATCCCGGTATTTATTTTATTCAAGAGCAAGAATTGGAAGTTGGCGTTGATAATAGCTGCTATGCTTATTCCTTTAGCTTACCATTCCTTCACCCTTAATTATAAGCATATAAGGTACTCTGTTATGTTTTTGCCTTATCTATTTATTCTGGCGGGGCAGGGTTATTCTTACTTGATTGGAAAAACAACAAAGGCAACCCAATATTTGCTTTTTTTCTTAGTTTTTATCCAGATAGGCTATTCTTTTAGCCAAATCCATAACGAATTTTTTGAAGGCACAGACATTTACTCAGATTTCTATAGTTATATTGATAACAACACAATAAAAGGAGAACTTTGGTCAACAACTCCGGCTATAACAGCAGTAAGAGATGTGAAAATCGACGAATTGATGTATTATCCTGTATGGGATAATAAAAAAATTGAAAAACTCGATAAAAAATTAGATAATGGAACAAAAATACAATATATATTCATAAACTCATGCGATATACCTTGCGTCAATTATGACCAAAATTGCCCTGAAAAAACAGAACAATTGATGGGAAAAATATCAGAAAATTTTAATGTGGGGTTTAATAAAACTATGGGCATATGTAAACTAAAAATATATACATGGAAAAATGATGAATAAAATATCATCTTTTGTTGCATTATGCAGGCCCGAGCAATATTATAAGAACATAGTCATATTTCTTGCTATTTTCTTCTCTGGCAATATTTTCAAAATAGATTATATTCTACTGGTTTTTTTTGGATTTATATCCTTGTCATTGATATCTTCAGTTAATTATATACTTAACGATATAGTGGATAAGAAGAAAGATAAGCTCAATAAAGAAAAATCATGTAGGCCCATAGCTAAAGGAAAAATCAAGATTTTGGAGGCCATTATACTTGCCTTTGTACTGTCTTTGGCATCATTGATATTAGCATTTTTTCTCAATCCTCAGTTTTTAATAGCTCTTATCGCTTTTTTTATTATTTCTCTCTTATACTCTCTTGTTCTAAAAAATGAGGTCTTCATAGATATAATAAGCATTTCAATAAATTTTGTAATAAGAGCGATCTCTGGAGCTTTAATAATTCAGGTATGGATATCTCCTTGGCTGATTATCGGAACATTTTTCCTTGCACTGCTTATAGCCACCGGGAAAAGAAAATCAGAGCTTATATTTTTAGGAAAGAACTCTGGGGATCATAGGCCAGTTCTCAGAAAATATTCTAATGAAATAATAAATTCATTAGTCAATATAACAGCAACCGCATTAATATTGTCTTATTCCCTCTACTGCTTTTTGGGGACTTACCAAAATCTATTATTCACTTTGCCTATTGTTTTCTATATACTAATGAGGTACCTCTATCTTATCTATTCCGGATCTGAGAAAGCAAGACTAACTAACAGGATATTTGCAGACTACAACATTTCTATCGCGATTATTATCTATATCATTACCGCAGCTTTGGTTATATACGCTTAAAATGGAAGAGAAAATCTGGGAGCTTATCTCGCTCTATAGCAGGCTGGCGTCCAAGTTATATATTTGCCTTAAATGCAAACTTACTCCAATAGATAAACTTAGCAGTTCTATCCCCAAAGAATGTTCTATACTCGATGTTGGCTCTGGAAATGGGATGTATAGCATTTATCTCTACCTCAAATCCAATAAGAGAAGAATATTAGGAATTGATAATGACAAAAAAAGAATTGATTATGCAAATAGAATAGCCCAAAATATAGCAAATGTTAAGTTTAAAACTCTTGACCTAAACAAAAATTATAACCTTTTAAAATGTGATGTGTACTTGATAAATGATGTTCTGCACCATATTTCCGATAACAACAAAATAAAGCTGCTTAAAAAAATCTATTTGAAAATACCGCGCAACGGAATTTTAGTAATAAAAGACATGCACACTAGAAATAAGATCAAGTTTGCACTAAACTATCTAAATGATAAAATAATGACCTCAAATAAGAAGCTGTTTTTTATAAGTGAACAAAAATTAATTGAATCATTAAGGAAAATAGGTTTTAAAGTCAGATATAAAGAAATCAATGGATACTTGTTCCCCCATATTTTGTATTTATGTAAAAAATAATATTATTTTTTCACCTTAATAAAATCCCCTATGGTAAAAGTGCCTGTTTTTGAGGCTTTATGATGCTCATGCGCTTCTTCATGCTCCTCTACCAATTTTATCTTGAGAAAGCTTTCAATCTTTTTTGCAAGGATTAAAGGCGGCTCAAAATGTCCTGATTCTATTTTTTGTATTAAGGATTCCTTTTCGTTTATTTTATTTGCAAATTCTTCCTGCTTTAAGCCAAGCTGCTCTCGTTTTTTCCTTATTTTTTCTGCGTAATCACTTATTATAACATCTATTTTTTCAGGCTGGCTTATGTTTTCAGCAGCTTTTGCCTTTATTTCTCTAGTATCTTCTTGTTTTACAACGCCAATTACTTTTCCAAACTTGCTGCACTCATGGCATACAGTCAGTTCTGCATCTTCTATTACTGCCTTATACAGCTTTCCTGGAGAACCGCACATGTCGCATAGCATTTAATCACCGATAATTTGTACAACAATTTTCCTGTTTTTTCTTGGGCCATCTAGCTCAAACAGAGAGATAGATTGCCACGTTCCCAACTGCAAGCTATTATTTGTTATAGGCATTGTTTCAGAAGGGCCTAGTATTGTGGATTTTATATGAGAGGCAGCATTCCCGTCTATTTTATCATGCCTCCACACGCCTTCTTTAATTATTTTATCCAATGCGTCTATTGTATCTGAGCATATATTTGGGTCAGCGTTCTCATTTATTATTATGGCAGCAGTAGCGTGCATTGTAAAAACATTGCACAAGCCTTGTTTTACTTTAGATTTTCTGACTATTGCATTAACTTGGCCTGTTACGTCTATCATCTCTTGTTTTTTTGATGTTGAAATAGTGATTATTTCCTGCATTAAGGCTGAATTATACTGCTTAATTTTAAAATTTTTGTTTTTGGGCCAGAAATAAGACAATGTTTAAAAATTACCAATGTTGACAATAGCTTATGAAAGTGATTATAGTTAGTGGAACACCGGGAACAGGAAAAACTACATTAGCAAAAAAATTAGCTAAAAAGCTCGGTTTTGATTATATTGATGCAAATAAAATAATAAGGAGATATGGGCTTTCAGAGGGTTATGATAGGAAGAGGAAGACAAAGGTCATTGATGTTAAAAAATTGAATAGGGCGTTGATTAATGAGATTAGGTTCATTAAAAAAAATTCAAGGAAAAACTATAATTCAACAACAAATTCCAATGAAAAAATAAAGTCCAATAAAAACAAACCAATAAAAAATAAAAATTCAATAAAAATTCAAAAAAATAAAAAACCAATAAAAAAAGCCATGGTTATTGATTCTCATCTTTCCCATTATCTGCCGAGCAAGTATGTAGATTTATGCATAGTTACTAAATGCGATTTAAAGATTCTGAAGAACAGGCTAAAAAGGAAGAAATATTCTGAGAATAAAATAAGAGAAAATTTGGATGCAGAGATATTTGATATTTGCCTGAATGAGGCTCAAGAGAGCAAGCATAATGTAATTGTTATTGATACAACAAAAGGTATTAATATTAATTCTATTTCCAAAAAAATTGGTGATTTTATTGATATCAAACAGAGTTAAAAATATTGCCCCTAGCGCAACATTAGCAATAGATGCAAAAGCAAAGCAGCTGAAAAAAGAAGGCAAGGATATTCTTAACTTCGGTGTAGGAGAGCCAGATTTTAATACACCTTCTAATATAAAAGAAGCTGCCAAGAGAGCTATTGACAACAATATTACAAGGTATACTCCGATAGGAGGAATGCCTGAGCTTAGGGAGGCTATTGCAAGGAAGTTTAGGGAAGTTAATAGAATTAATTATGATGCTTCTGAAGTTGTTGTAAGCTGCGGAGGAAAGCACATTTTGTACAACCTAGCAATGGCTGTATTAAACAAAGGCGATGAAGCTATATTGCCAGTTCCTTACTGGGTAAGCTTTGAGGAAATAATAAAATTAGCAGACGCAAAGGCTGTCTTTTGCAGTACAGATAAAAAATTCAAATTGACAGCTAAAGATGTTGAGGAGAAAATAACAAAGAAGACGAAAATGCTTATTCTGAACAGCCCAAGCAACCCAAGCGGCGCTGTTGCTGATAAGCCAGAAATAGAAAAAATCGCTAAACTTGCTGTTGAGCATAATTTCTATGTTGTTTCTGATGAATGTTATGAATTTTTTGTTTATAACAATAAAGAACAAATGAGCATAGCTTCATTAAACGATGAAGTAAGGAATCTTACAATAACTGCTAATTCATTTTCAAAGACCTATGCAATGACAGGATGGCGTGTTGGATACTGCGGAGCAAATAAGGAAATAATAAAAGGCATGGAGAGCCTGCAAGGCCATTCAACAAGCAATGTTTCTAACATAGCCCAGATGGCAGCTTTAGAAGCCTTAAATGGCCCCCAAGATAGTGTAAAGCAGATGATAAAAGCCTTTGATGAAAGAAGAAGATTTATGCATAAAAGGCTTAATGAAATGAAAGGGATAAATTGCATTGAGCCAGAAGGGGCTTTCTACGCTTTTCCTGACATAAGCGGAACTGGAATGGGCTCAACTGAATTTTCTTCTAAACTTCTTGATGAGGCTTTAGTAGCTGTTGTGCCAGGGATTGCTTTTGGCTCTGATAAGCATGTAAGATTAAGCTATGCCGCATCAATGCAGGATATTGAAAAAGGCATGGACAGAATAGAAAAGTGGCTGAAAAAGATTGTATAAAATTGACAAATAATGGGAATAGACAAAAACATAATTGACAGGAAAAATCTGGAAAAATTAAAAGAACTTAATAATAAATATGTAGAAGGCATTATTGAGAAATATATTCAAATCTGCAAGCCAAAAAAAGTAACTATACTTGCTGGCTCTAAAGAGGATATTGATTATGCCCGGAAATTAGCTTTAGATAATGGTGAGGAGAGAAGGCTTAAGATGGTGGGGCATACTACTCATTTTGATGGCTACTATGATCAAGGCAGAGACACAAAAAACACAAGAATCCTGCTTCCAAAAGGAAAGAAACTAAGCAAATACATAGAAACTGCAGACAAGGACGAGGGGTTGAAAGAGATATTCGGATTATTGGATGATGCAATGAAAGATAAAGAAATGTTTGTATGTTTTTTCTGCTTAGGCCCAAATAAGTCTATATTTTCAGTACCTGCATTGCAGTTGACAGATTCAGCCTATGTTGCGCATAGCGAGACAATACTCTACAGGCCAGGATATGAAGAATTTAAGAGATTAGATGGCTCAAATAAGTTCTTCCATTTCATACATTCTGCTGGCGAATTAGACAAGAGAGGAAATTCAAAGAATGTCGATAAAAGAAGAATTTACATGGATTTGGAAGATGAAAGAGTTTTAACAATAAATAACCAATATGCAGGTAATAGTGTTGGCCTGAAAAAGCTTGCTTTAAGGCTTGCTATAAGCAAAGCAAACAAGGAAGATTGGTTATGCGAGCATATGCTGGTAATGGGTGTAAAACCCGAAGGAAAAAACCGTACTACGTACTTTACAGGAGCATTCCCAAGCGCTTGCGGCAAAACTTCAACAGCAATGATTCCTGGCCAGACTATAGTGGGAGATGATATTGCTTATATGAGGCCCGGGGAGGATGGAAAAGCATACTGCGTCAATGTAGAGCAGGGCATTTTCGGCATAATAGAGAATATCAACCCAGAAGACGATCCTTTAATATATAAAGCGCTTACAACCCCAAGAGAGCTGATATTCTCGAATGTTCTTGTCAAAGATGGAAAGCCTTACTGGCTCGGAATGGGGAGAGAATTGCCTAAAGAAGGGATTAATTATTCTGGGGAGTGGAAACTAGGGGATAAAGATAAAGAGGGCAATGAGATTCTTCCTGCGCATAAGAATGCCCGCTACACAATCCGGCTTCAAGATCTGGAAAATGTTGATTCAGAACTTAACAATCCAAATGGGGTGCCTATCTCAGGAATCATATACGGTGGCAGAGATTCAGATACAAACCCGCCAGTTTTGCAGTCATTGAGCTGGTCTCATGGTGTGTATATTGGCGCTGCTCTTGAATCAGAAACAACAGCAGCAACTTTAAGGAAATCAGGCGTTAGAAGACATGATCCAATGGCAAATTTGGACTTTCTCGCCATACCTCTTGGGGCTTACATCAAAAATCATTTGAAGTTTGGAGAAGCACTTGACAAGACTCCAAAAATATTTGCAACAAACTACTTTCTAAAGGAAAATGAAAAATTTCTTAACAGGAAAGTTGATAAAAAAGTCTGGTTATTGTGGATGGAAGGAAGGGTTCATAATGAATTTGATGCTATTGAGACACCAATAGGCTTTATCCCAAGATATGAGGACTTAAAACAGCTTTTTAGGCAGATATTCAAGCGCGATTATACAAGAGAGGACTATGAAAAGCAATTCTCAATAAGGCTCGTAAAGCTTCTTGAGAGGCTGAACAGGATTGAGGCAATATACAAAGATGAGGATGCTCCAGAAATTTTTCATAAGCACATTGAGCAAGAAGAAGAGCGCTTAAATGAAGCAATGGAAAATTTCGGAAAAGATATAATAAGCCCTTTTGATCTTGAATAGATTTAAATACCTTTATTCTTTTTTTGTGTTTTATATGAAAACGCAGTTATCTTCTTTGGACATGCATTTTCTTTTAAGTGAGTTAAAAGATTTAGAAGGCTCTAAAGCAGACAAGATATATATTAGCGGCAAGGAAGAAGTCTATATTCAGTTTTACAAGAGCAATGTCGGCAAAAAAATATTAAGGATTATTGTAGGAAAAGCTATTTTTATTTCTGATGTAAAAAATGCTGATGAAACACCTTCTGGATTTTGCATGATGCTTAGGAAAAATCTCGAAGGAAAATTTTTGGATTCCATCTGGCAACTAGAGTCAGAGAGAATACTCAAATTAGTTTTCAAGGCAAAAGATGAAGCAAAAACGCTTTACATGGAGTTTTTCGGCAAGGGCAATTTAATTTTATGTAATGAAGAGGATGTCATAAGCGATTCTTTAACGCGCCAAAAGTTTAAAGACCGCTCAATTCTGCCAAAGGAGAAATACAAATATCCTAATATGGCGTATAATTTTTTTAATTTAAAAAATAACCAGCTTGCAGATTTATTAAAAAATTCAGAAAAAGATAAAATTGTAACATGCCTTGCTGTAGAGCTCGGATTGGGGGGGAATTATTCTGAAGAAGTTTGTTTGTTAAGCAGCATTAGCAAAGACACATCACCTAAAAAAATCAATAATGACGGCATTTCAAAAATAATAACTTCAATAAAAAAAATAATTAACAGCAAAAAAAATCCTCAAATAGTCTATAAAGATAAAGAGGCGATAGATAGCATACCTGCAGATTTGGAGCTCTATAACGGCTATGAAAAGAAGAAATTTTCTGGTTTTAATGAAGCTTTAGATACATATTTCACAAAAGAGCTTAAAATTGTAAAAAAAGAAGAAACTATTTCTACAAAGAAGATTGAAGAATTGAAAAGAATAATAGAAGAGCAAAAACTTACAATGGAGAGTATGGAGAAAAAGGAAAATGAAAATAGAAAAAAGGCAGAAATAATTTATAATAACTACCAACTAATTAAAGAGATTTTAGATGAGATAAACAAGGCAAGCAAGAGATATTCCTGGGAAGAAATAAAAAAGAAGCTGAAAGGGCATAAGATTGTTAAGGAGGTTAATCTGAAAGATAAGACTGTTGTTGTTGATATACTGTAAGTGAGTCATAACTACCTTTTTCTTGTATGCTTTTAGTTGGTACAATTTCTGGAAGAAGAGCTTGAACTGTTCGCTGAACCTTTTTCGGTATATAAGGTTTGTTTAATGATTGCACTATTGTTAAGTCACTTGCCCCACCTCGTTTCAATTCTAGTACTGCCCCTATGATTCCTTCTAGTGATTCTTTTTTGATTAATGGCAAGGGTTCTACTGACATTTTAAATTGACTATTGTAGCATTATTTAAAAACCTTTTCCGTAAGCTTTTTAAAACAAGCAATATTACTGCTATACGGACGGCCATAGGGGCTTGGTTCACCCGGTCTCATTCCGAACCCGGAAGTTAAGCAAGCCTCCGTTTCTAGCTGTACTGCGCTTTCGCGTGGGAAACTGGGAAAGCTGTCCATCTTTTCTTATTATCTGATTCCTTATATCTTATATTAGAAAACGACATAAGTTCAGATTTAATTTGTATGCTGTTTTATATATAGTAGCGGTTATTTATGAACAATTACTTATGTCCGCCACTATATAACAGTAAGATATTTAAAAAAAGGTTTATTCTTATAGCGAACGAACTAAATATTCATAAAAATTGTTTAGTTCGTTTAATATAGCAAACACATTTTCCATTACGAAAATTTACTGCGTTTGCTATAGATACAAAATGAAAATATCTGTTATTGGTTGCGGGTATGTCGGATTAGCCACAGCAACAGTATTCGCAGAGCTAGGCAATAATGTGATAGGAGCAGATATTGATAAAGAGAAGATTGAAAAGCTGAACAAAGGAATAATGCCGATATTTGAGCCTGGGCTTAAGGAATTAGTTGAAAGAAATCTTAAGGAAAAAAGGCTGAGGTTTACTCATAACAATAAAGAGGCAATAGAGCATGCAGAGGTTATTTTTATCTGTGTTGGAACACCTCCAAAAGCCAATGGCGAGACAGACCTTAAATATATTGAGGCAGTAGCTAAAGAAACTGCCCAAGCTATGGATTCTTATAAGGTTATTGTCCATAAGAGCACAGTTCCTGTTGAAACCGGTGAAAAAGTCAAGAAAATCATTAAAGAGAATATAAAGCAGGATATTAATTTTGATGTTATCAGCAATCCAGAATTCTTGAGAGAAGGCACTGCAATAAAAGATACAATGGAGCCTGACAGAATTGTTATTGGAGCAGACAGCAAAAAGGCAATAGAAATAATGAAGAAGATTTACAGCCCTGTTAAAGCCCCTTTAATAATAACAGATATAAGAAGCGCAGAGCTGATAAAGCATGCATCAAATTCTTTTTTAGCCACAAAAATATCTTTTATTAACGCGATTGCGCAAATTTGCGAGCTTTCCGGAGCAGATGTCGAAAAAGTAGCAGAAGGGATGGGCTATGATAAAAGAATAGGAAGAGCTTTTCTGAATGCTGGAATAGGCTATGGGGGGTTTTGCTTTCCGAAAGACGTGCAGGCATTTATCAAGATAGCTGAACAATATGGCTATGATTTTCAGTTGCTAAAGGCAACACATAGGATAAACCAGGAGCAGAAACAAAATTTTGTTAAAAAAGTCAAAAATACATTAAAAGATATCAAGAATAAAAAAATCGGCGTTCTTGGCTTGTCATTTAAGCCAAATACAGATGATATGAGGTTTGCTCCCAGCGTGCATATAATACAAGAGCTGCAGAAAGAAAATGCAAAAATTAAGGTGTATGATCCAGAAGCAATGGAAAAAGCAAAGCAAATACTTAATGATGTTGAATTTTGCAAAGACCCATATGAAGCTGCAAAAGATGCAGATGCGCTACTTATTTTGACAGAGTGGAGCGAGTTCAAGGAATTAGATTTGAAGAAAATAAAGTCCTTATTAAAAAATCCCATAATTATTGATGGAAGAAACATTTACAATCCTGAAGATCTTAGAAAAGAAGGCTTTACTTACATAAGCATTGGGAGGAATTAAGGCAGATGGATGCAATAATATTGGCAGCAGGCTATGGCACTCGTCTACACTTACTAACAGAGAATATGCCAAAACCATTGCTGGAAGCAGCTGGAAAGCCAATAATAGAGTACATTATAAACAAATTAGAGGAACTGGATATTGTCGATAAAATATATATTATAACAAACGACAAATTTGAACAAAATTTCAAGCAATGGCTCAACAATTTTGATGCAAAAAAACCAATTGAAATAATTAATGACGGCACTAAAAGCAATGAGAACAGATTGGGGGCTTTGGGAGATGTTTACTATGCAATAAACACAAAAAAAATAAATAATGATATAATAGTTGTTGCTGGGGATAATCTTTTCAAATTTTCATTAAATGAGGCTGTTAATCTATTCAAAAAAAAGAAATCCAATGTTATTGCGCTGCATGATGTTAAAGATACTGAATTAGCAAAGAAGTATGGCGTTGTAGGAGTAGAAAATAATATTGTTGTAAATTTTGAAGAAAAGCCCATTAAGCCCAAATCTACCTTAGTTTCAACTGGAATTTACATATTTCCAAAAAAAACACTGCATTTAATAAAAAAATATATTGATCAGGGCAATAATCCTGATAAAACCGGAAGCTTTATCGAGTGGCTGTACAAGAGAGATACCGTTTATGCATATGTTACTGAAAAATCTTGGTACGATATAGGGAGTATTGAGCAACTGAAAGAAGCAGATAAGCACTTTAAACAATAAAATGAAAACTGTGTTAATAACCGGAGGAGCTGGATTTATTGGAAGCCATTTATGTGAATTTTTACTCGGCAAGGGATTCAAAGTAATTTGCATGGATAATCTTATCACCGGGAGTAAAAAAAATATTGGGTATTTAAATACAAATAAGAATTTTAAATTCATCAATCATGATGTAAGCAAGCATATTGCAATTGATGAAGACCTTAATTATATAATGCATTTTGCAAGCCCAGCAAGCCCGATAGACTACCAAAAAATTCCAATACAGACTTTAAAGGCTGGAAGTTTAGGGACTCATAATACCTTAGGACTGGCTTTGGCAAAAAAAGCAAAATACTTGCTGGCTTCTACATCTGAGGTCTATGGGGATCCATTAGTTAACCCTCAGCCAGAAAGCTATTGGGGCAATGTCAATCCTATAGGGGTTAGGGGTTGCTACGACGAAGCCAAGAGATTTGCAGAAGCATTAGTCATGGCTTATCACAGGATACATAATGTTGATATAAGGATAGCCAGGATTTTTAATACATATGGGCCTAAAATGAGAAAAGATGATGGAAGAGTTGTCCCAAATTTCATAAATCAGGCATTGAACAATGAGCCTATAACTGTATATGGGGATGGTGGACAGACAAGAAGCTTTTGCTATGTTTCTGATCTGATAGAAGGAATTTACAAGCTGATGAATTCTGATATCGATGAGCCTGTTAATATTGGAAACCCAGAGGAACATACAATAATAGGGTTTGCAGAGATTGTAAAAAAATTAACAAAGAGCAAAAGCAAAATTGTGTTTGAAGAGTTACCTGTAGATGATCCTCATGTCAGAAGGCCAGATATAAGCAAGGCAAAGAAAGAGCTTGGATGGGAGCCTAAAGTTGGATTAAAAGAGGGTTTGCAGAAGACTATTGGATGGTTTAGGGACAATTAAATATTTCTGACGAGATGCTCCAAAAAACATTGAAATCAACTATAATGTTTTTTACGCCATAGTTTTCTCGTGCTATAGATATGCTTAATATAGATTAGACTAACTATAGATACAAACCATAGAGCAAGATCTGCCTTATTGATTAAGATCAGCAAGCCAAAAATATTAAAGACTGTTATTGGCATTAGCATTTGATTTAAAAATTGGCCAAAAGATGTTTTACTTTTTTTAGAACTCTTAAATTCAAACTTCGTTTTGGTTTCTGATATATAAGCTGAATAAAACCAGTTAAATACGGCTATAGACCCAAGTATCAGATAAAAAGTGTTATTAGTCATCCTAAATAATCCTATAGAGACTCCAAGCACCAAAAAAAATTTGCATGGCTTATTGGTAATCTCATCAACCCATTTCCCAAATTCGTCTGATCTTCCAGTATACCTTGCTAAATTTCCATCTACATGGTCAAGCAAATAAGTCAACTGCAAAAAAATATATCCAATTACCAAATATAACCATTCGCCTAACGAGAAGAATATACCTGCTACAATAGAACTTACCACACTCATAAAGGAAACCTGATTAGGAGTTATATTTGTTTTCGAAAGAAGCATTGCAATAGGCTCAGAAATTGGCCTGTAAGTGATTTTAGCAACGAAGTTTTCTCTTTCTTTTTTCATATCATGTAATTTATAGGGCATATTATTGTTATTAACCTACTACGTTTTAAATATCTTTTGTAATCTTTTATTTTGTTTGAAATAACAAATATTGGTTTAAAGATTTGCATGATATAGTGAGATAAAGATTAATAAGATTTCAACATATTATTAAGTAAAAAATTTCTCGGCTTTTTCTAGGTCTTCAGGGAAATCAATATCAACAAAAGAAGCGTCCTTAATGTCATAGGCTGCGATTACTTCTCCTTTTTTTATAATACTATCAATCACTTTTATAAAATTTGCATTTAGATTTATTTTTGCTGCATTGTGCAATTCTTCTATCAGCTTTTTAGCTCCAATTCCTGAAAATTTTGCTATACCTATAAATTCACCATTTTCTTTATCATCTTTCATCTTGCTTATATTCTTTATTACCCCCTCTTCTTCTACAACTTTTTCTGCTTCTTCCCTTGATCCATCTTTTTTTATAGCTAAACAAATATCTCCTTTATTTTTCAATAAATCATCAATTGTTTTAAGCTCAAAGATAACATCTGAATAAAGGAGCACAAAACCCTCTTTTAATTCTTCCTTAATAACCCATAACGTAAGAGCCGTACCAGAAACTTCATAAAATGGGTTAAATAGTGTTTTAATTCCAAGTTTTTTGCATAAATTCTCAACTTTTTCTGATAGGTAGCCTGTTATTACAGTAATGTCATCTATCCCAGATTTCTTTATAAGTTCAATTTGCCTTTCTAGAATAGTTTTTTTACCTACCTTCAACATACACTGAGGAGTATCTTTAGTTAAAGGTAGCAACCTTGTTGCCTTTCCTGCTGCTAAAATAATTGATTTCATGTGGATACTATTTTAACTTAGTTTGTTTATAAATTTTGGGTTTTATCCTAATGCCTCGATTCCTACTACTTTCTTTCTTATATATGCGCTAAAACGGTCTATAGCTATTACCATCGATACCATTATGATCAAAATAATTAAAACTTCCTGATTTCTAAAAAGCCTCATGCTGGTTATTAGCTCCATGCCAATGCCCCCAGCACCAACCAAACCTAAAACAGTTGCCGCTCTAAAATTATTTTCTAAATAATAGAGAACATAATTAATAAACAAAGGTTTTACCTGCGGGAAAATTCCCCTAACTATAACCTGAATCTTATTTGCGCCTGTTGAAATAATTGCTTTAATTACTTCGGGATCTACAGTTTCAATTGCCTCAGAAAAATATCTTCCTAAAGCTCCAGTTACATGCGCAGCTAAAGCTAAAACACCTGGAAATGGACCTAACCCCACCATTGAAACAAAAATAAGCCCCCACACAATCTCATTTATACCCCTACAAGTGTCAAATATTGTCCTTATAGTATGGTATACAAATTTATTAGGCATAATATTCCTTGCTGCCAAAAAAGACAAAGGCAAAGCTATCAAAGCTCCTAGGGTAGAGCCTACAATAGCCATCTGTAAGGTTTCAACAGCCTTTAAAAGAAATATTCCTAGATTGCTTATATCTGGGGGAAACATTCTTTTTATGAAATCTATCATAAAAGGGATCCCTTTAACAAAATTAGCTGGACTAGTATTTGTTCCAGTTATAGCCCAATAATAAATAATAACCACTAATAATCCAATCAGAATTCCTTTATATTTCCATTTTGGAAGTTTGAGTTTTTCCATATTTAAAATCCAGTTTTCCCGTATAGGTACCAGTCTTCTGTCTTGCCGTATATGTCAACTATATCTTTTTCTGTAAGCTCTTCTGGTTTCCCGTCAAAAACTATTTCCCCATTCCTCATTCCTACTATTCTTGAGCCGTATCTTTTAGCAAAATCAAGAAAATGTAAACTGCTAATTAAAGTTATGCCTTTCTCAATACATATATTATTTAACAAGTCCATAACCTCTTTCATTAGTTTTGGGTCAAGATTAGACACTGGCTCGTCTGCAAGCATAATATCTGGTTTTTGTGATAAAGCTCTTGCTATTGCAACTCTTTGTTTTTGGCCTCCACTCAAGTTAGCAACTCTCTCATTCTTATATTCGCTCAATCCAACTCTTTTGATGCTATCTTCCACTGCATCACAATCTTCTTTAGAGAATTTTCCAAAGATTGTTTTTAAAGAACTATTAAAGCTCAACCTTCCATTCAAGACATTATTAAAGACAGTTTCTCTCTCGATAAGATTAAAATTCTGGAAGATCATTCCGATTTTTCCCCTAATTTTTTCAGCTTTTTTTATTGGGCAGTGTAGTATATCCTCTCCTTCAATAGATATTTTTCCAGAATTAGGCTCTATTAATTTGTTTATACATTTAAGCAAAGTTGATTTGCCTGAACCGCTAGAACCAATTATCACCACACTTTCCCCTTTTTTTATATGGAGGTTAATATTCTTAATAGCTTCTTCATTCCGATTTTTGTAAGTATGGCTTAAATTTTCTATCTTTATCATTTTAAAAAATCCAGTAACCTGTTCTTATTATCTCAGCAAAATTATTTTTTGGCATGGCAGAGTTTTCAATTTCTTTCGCAAATGATTTATAATCATAATCAACAAGCCTAAATCTGACATCACAGTCATCGCTTAAATCAATAATAGCATAACTCGCTTGCGGACTTCCGATTCTTGGTCTTCCAACACTTCCAGGGTTTACTACATGCTTATTATTAACAATTTTGTGATATGGTAGGTGTGTATGAGCGCAAAATAAAATGTCTATATTTGCTTTTTCCATCATATTATTTATTTGATCATCATTTAGCAAATCAAACCTTCCACTAATATTATCTGGAGAACCATGAATCATTAGAATTTTTTTGTTGTTAACACTTAATCTTATTTCTTTTGGCAGGTTTTTTATCCAGTCCTTATTTTCTTTTGAGGTATGTTGTAAAGTCCAGCTATAACTAATCTTACCCATAGCAGTACTTGTCAGACTAGTGTAACCGCAACCACAATCGTCTTTTTCAAAAGCTGTCGCTTCATCATAATTTCCCATGATTACAGTGATATTATTTTTTTTGTCTTTTAGTATTGGAAATATCTTATCTGGATGAGGAGCATACCCTACCAAGTCACCTAAACAGAATATTTTTTCTACATCCTGTTTTTTTACATCTTCTAGAACTCCTCTCAAAGCCAAGTAATTGCTATGTATGTCACAAATAAGCGCTATTTTCATTTTTTTCCTACTAATATCAAATTCTTAACGTCAATCAGGCAATCTCCATTTACAATTTTCATATTATATGCTTTCTTGAACATACCAGAACCCGTTACATGCATCTCAAATATTTTATCTTGTTTTTTCTTTGGCAAACCACTATTTTCAAGCCAATTTTTAACACTAAAATTTTTCATAATATGTGTTGACACGTTAATATTTTTAAATCCCGATTTTTTCATCATATTTACCAAATCTTCTTCAAGAAAAGTCAACCTATCTTCTTTTATCTTAAATATTTCAGAATAATCTTTTTTAAGTTCTGGCTTTGGTGGCGTACCTTCTGAAAAAACCATTTTACCACCATTTTTTAGAACTCTGTAGCATTCATCCATAGCTTTTTGGGCTCTTTCTATTATATGATGAAAAACTTGTCTAGCTGTTATTTTATCAAAAACATTATTACAGAATATTGGATCCCTAATATCCCTCTTGATGAAATATTTATTGCCTTGCCAATTACTATGCTCAAGCATATCTTGTGAGATATCCAAGCCTATTACTTCTCTTACTAATGGAGCTATTGCATGCGCTATTACACCTGTACCCGTACCCACATCAAGTACTATATTATTTTTATTAAAATCTGTTGATGCTATAAATGCTTCTATATAAGAAGGCTCATTTACCCATTTAAGATTGTTATAGCCTTTAGCTCTTGTTTTCCAAAATTGTTCTTGGTTCATAATTTTATCCATATTAAAACAACGGAATTCCACCAATCTAAGATTGGTGGAATGAGTAGTGCTCAAAAACCACCCGCTATGTTGGTGGAATTCCGAGCATCAAAAACCACTGAATGTATTACAATCACAAAATCATGCCACCCATCTCTGATGGGTGGTTTTTGACAAATAAAAAAAATAAAGAGATTATTTTTACTAGCAGTCTACGTACTAGTAACATCCATTCCAAGAGTTTTTGCAGTTTCTCTTATTATATCATAATCGCTGTCAGACACTTGTTGGTATCTTGCAATATCTCCCCAGCCACCAACTTGGTGTATTGTTTGCTGGTCCATTGTTATCAAGGCAATTTTTATTTTTCCTTTGAGCTCTGCAGGCAAATCACCTCTTACTACTATAGGGGAACCTGGAATAGATTCTGAAATGTAGATAATCTTATTTATTTTAGGATCTACTTCTCCTGCCTTTACCATTCTGTCATAAGAGTTATCGCTATCTGCACCAGCATCTACTTTTCCATTTGCAACTGCATATTCTACTGCATTGTGGGTTCCAGCATAATAGCTCATACTAAAGTCTTTATCCGGATCTATCCCATTTTCTATTAACATTTTTCTTGGTATAAGATTTCCAGAGGTTGAAGCTGGATCTACAAAAGCAAAGCTTTTCCCTTTTAAATCATCTAAAGTTTCTATTCCACTGTCTGACCTTGTAACAATAATTGAATGGTAATCTGATTTACCATCGCTTCTTCTTACTCCATTAGCAATCGCTTCTGCCCCTGCTACGTTTGCCGCTATAATATAGGAAAATGGCCCAAACCAAGCCATATCGATATGCTTGGATCTCATTGCTTCAATAGCAGCTGTATAGTCTGATGTAACTTGTATTTCAACTGGAATGCCTAGTTCTCCAGATAAGTATTCCTTAATTGGCTCGTACTCTCTTAGCATCTCTGCAGCATCATCTGCGGGGATAAGCCCCATCTTTAAAACTTTAATTTCACCTGTTTTTGTTGTTTCTTGTGTTTGACAAGCAGCTAATAACACAATCAAACACAAAAATATGCTTAATACAATTTTTTTCATTTTTAATGCCTCCTTATTTTTTATTCTCGTAGGCAAGAATACTACACAGTTTCTGTGTAGATGAATTGCCTTGCCTAAAGTTTTTCTACTTCTTAAATAAAAGATTAAGCGTGCAGCGAAATTTCGGCACGCTCAATCTCAACTCGATTTAGCGTTAGCTTTCGTTGCACGGAGCAACGAAAATGAAACAAATAATTGAATTGGAACATTACAACCACAAAGTTGGCATCAACTTTTGGCATATGAATTGGCAAACAAAGTACCGCTATAATATGTTTGCGAAGTTTGAGTACAAAAACCTTGCGGAAGCTTGCGTCCGCAAAGCGGCTTCAAGGCATAACATTAAAATCCGTATCCTTAATGTTCTGCCCGACCATTTACATACGCTTGTTACATTGCCGAAAGGCATGACTGATGAAAAAGCCATGCAGCTTTTGAAAGGCTGTTCAGCATACAGCTTTTTCAAAAACCACCCTAAATCTCGCTTAAGATACCCTCAAGGACATCTCTGGAGCAGAGGCGGCACTGCTGTAACTGTTGGCTATAACCAACTTAGTGATACAATCTTGTACATCTTAAACCAAGCTAAGCATCACGGTTTAGCTTGAAATTCCCTACGCGGGATACTGCGGACTTTAGTCCGTCAGAGGAGGTCATTTCAACAAATTTTTTGATATCTCTCCGCCAATTCTTTTATAATCTTGTATGGTATCAAATTCAGCCCAGTTCTTTTTTATTGGAGCACAATAAATCTTTTCTCCTTTGTCAATCATTTCTTGAAAGATATCTGTAATATAGGATTTCTGCCATTCTTTTGCATTTTGGTATGGATCTGTCATCTTTAATGTTGAATTTAGCCTGTCGAAATGTTTTAAGAAAATATTGGTTCCTTCTGGGGTAAATTTCCATAAGCCGATAAACTCCCCCTGTTTTTCTTTTTGGATACCCTCAGTAAAAATATGCTTGCCTATCTTAAGCATTCTTTTATTATCGCCTATAATCACATTTTCTGCTTCTGAAATAGGATGATCAGTTCTTCCTTTATAATAATCATGCCAATCAGTATCAACTATAGATGCAAAATCTTCTTTTGATTTTAATAAAGCCTTAACAACACTGTCATTATACCATATGTCAGAATAAGTCATAACTGCATCTTCTTTTGTCTTAATTGCTTCTTCCAGCTTTGACCTGGCACGCATTAAAGAATGAAGTATATTATTGTTCCAAAAGTCAGTATTTTCAAAATATGTTACCTTAGGAAAGTTTATCTTATCTTTTTTATAACCTCTTATTACAGAAATATCATTTATTCCATTATTTCTGAATAGGTCTATTGTGTTTTGCAGTATTGGTTTTCCATCTATCTTTAACATGCATTTTGGGATGTCGTCTGTTAACGGTCTCAACCTCTTTGAGGGTCCTGCTGCTATTATAATTGCTTTCATTTAGAAAGTGATTAAGTTTTACTTTAAAAATCTTCCACCGAAAGGCTTAAATATGATGAGTTAAGAAAAATTACAAACCTTCTTTCAAAAGAGTTATTATTTCACTGTCTAATCTCTTTAGGAATTCCATTTCCCTATCTACTCTAAGATATTTTTTTGCCCCTAAATAAGTAAAGAATTCCCTTATAGAGAAATCAATAGCTTCGTAATTTATGAATGGCCTTCCCATCTCCCCCATCTTTATTATCATTGCTTTAATCATAGACTCTGGATTTAATTTTTTATCTAGCAGTTTTTCTTTTATTAGCCTTCTTTGCACAATCATTGGGAAAATCTTTAAATCAAACTTCGTATTCCATACTTCACTTTTCATTATTTTTTCCCTAAAATTAAAATTGAATTCTTTGTTTTGCAGTTTTTCTTTAAAAACAAAAAAATCTATACTGTCCCAAAAGTTCCATTTCCCTGAGCAAGCTGAAGAGTGAGGCAAAAAGAATTGCACAGGTTTTGTAAAAGCATCAAAATACAGAGAGCTTATAGCGCTTAAAGCAGCATTTGTTTTGTTTTGGCTTATTTTTGTTTGTTCTTTATGATTAGTCAACCCGCAAACATCACCAAACAGATTTAAGAAGTTTTCATGCTCTTTTTTTAATCGGATATAATAAGTAGAACTCTTCGCAACCTTGGTTTTGTTTTCAGTAAATATTTCTATTGCTGAATCAAGAATCTGGGGCAAATTATGTAAATTGTGTGTAGATAAGCTAATGTCTTCTCCTATGTTTGGCACGAAAGCGTAGATAGCAGAATTTGTATCACAACCGCAAGCTTGCAATAATTTTACGCTTAAAATGCCTTTTGTTAATTTATCCATTTTTACCTTGTTTTTGCATTTTTTCTATATTAACATTGTTTTATTCTGTTAAAATCAAATCCAACCTTAAAGAAGATTTGATTATGCATTCCTTACAATCCCATCAAATAAAGATTTGTCATCCTTATCCATTATTCTGAGGGCTAATAGCGCTGCAATATATATAAACATTCCTAAGATCATAGCTAAAAATAAATTTCTGATAAATGGCAATAAAAAACCCATAATAGCAGCGGCTATTATTGGCTTATAAATAAATGCGCGTATAAATTTAAATTTGAAACCACACTTAATTATAAAGGAGGTGTAAGCAATAAAGAAGGCAATTTCAGTTATTAAAGTTGCAAAAGCAGCACCTACAAATCCATAAAGGGGGATTAATATAAGATTTAGGATTATATTTATCAATGCAGCTACTCCCTGGCTGAAAAGCCTTGAGCCCTGCTTGTTTATAGCCATTAATGTGAACCCAGTTACAGGGTTAAGGAACTTCAGAAACAAGTAACCTGATAATATGCTAAGCGCTATTGCAGATGCAGCATATTCTTTTCCATATAACAATAAGATTATTTTATCAGAAAGAATGTAGATTCCGGCTGCTACCGGAAGCCCTATTAGGAGCATGTATTTAAATGACTTCTCGTAAGCAAGCCTGAGAGATTTTTTTGAGTCAACATAAAATCTTGACAACACAGGATAGATAGAATTTCCATACATTAAAGGTATAAAAATAAGCGAAATTACTATATTAGTTGCAGCAGAATAAATTCCCACTTCTGCTGTAGAGCGCATTTTTGAGAGCATTATCACATCTATATACATGTAGAGGCTTGAGAAAACCAAAGAAAGGAAGAATAATGAGGATTTTTTTAATAGGCTTTTTGAGAAGCCATAATCAAATTCAAAACTAATTTTAATGAATCTTGTGTAGGTTATGAAAAAAGCAATTATTAGGATAATAAATTCCGTTGCCAGAAAAGCCATAGATGATGCTAAAAGCCCATAATTGTTTTTTATCAAATAAAATATTATTCCTGCGAGTATGAGCATTCTTAATATCTTTATGAAGGCATCATAGTGCATTCTCTCAAAAGCCCGGAATATAGCATAACACAGCTCAGTAAAAGACTGTATTAATGTAAAACCCAGCATGATGTAAGCAATTGTTTTCATCTCTTCAGAATACCCCGCTATGTTAAGGAATAAATAAGCGGAAACAAAGGCAATTGCTGAAAGCAGCAGCTTTATTATAATGGAGTTAGACAGATACTTTGAAGCTGATTTTTTATTCCGGCTTATCTCCCTTACAATCAAATTAGATAAGCCAAAATCAGCAATAATCACAAACAAGAAGGCAAAAGCAAGCCCAAAACTGAATATTCCGAAGCCACTTTTTCCAAGAACTCTTGCCAGATAAGCAAAGATAATAAGCTGGATTACCCTAGATATAATCTGAGAGCTCATTAAACTCAAAAAATTTGCAGTAATTCTTCTAGCAGTTCCAGATATCATCTTACCCCCTGCCAAACAGCTCTTTATAATAATGGCTAACTGTTTTTCCCTTATAGTTTACTATAAATGCAGTTGTCTGAATTAATGCGGAAATTGTTCCATATACTGCAAGATATAAAGAAAGGAGCATATACTGTTGGAAAAAACCCTGTTGCATATTGATAAGCTCTATAACTGCAATTATTGTTACATGCATAATATTTGCAGGGTATACCCAAAATTCACGCACTATATCATATAGGCCATATAATTTCTTACCTGTTTTTGTGCCACCCCCTTTGATGTTGGGCTTCCCTGTTATAGATATTTTTTGCATCTTCTTCCCATTCTTTATTTCACTCATTCTTTCAGCAATTACAGCATCCTTTATAGAGCTGAGAACTATGGGTTTGCCAAAGAGTGCAGCCAAAAACCCAAAAATCAGTATAGAAGTAAAACCTGTTTTGAGAAAGACACCATATGCAAGTGTGAAAAAAAATAAAGGAACTGCAACGTTATGGTATACTTGCTCCAGGAATGTACCAATAATCCCGTCTTCCTTCCAATACCTTGCAACTTCTCCATTTACATTATCCAGTATTACTGTAAAATGTATTATTAGAACGCCAATGAAAATCATCCATAAACCGCCAAAAGCCATGAATATTGAACCTACAATCAGCAGAAGAATCATAGACAGGGTTACATAATCTGCCGAAATTTTAGTGTAAAGAAGAAGTTTTGTTATATATACAGATATCTTCATCGAAACCAGTTCCATATACAATGGCTGCTTCTTTGTCTGGCATATCTTCCTTAAGTCTTTAATTGGTTCTACCATTTTTTATGATGATTTTGTTTAGTTTTTTTGACAGCGCTTCCCATGCCAAATTTCTTAATACGCGGCTATAACTTACTTTTTTATTCTTTTTTATTGCATATATTAACTTTTCTGCCATATCATGTTCGTTGTCTGGTTTGCACAGATAACCTGCTTTTGGCAATATTATTGCAGAATCGCCTATTTCTGTAGCAACAATTGGAATACCTGTTGCCATATACTCTGCTAACTTATAGGGAAAACAATATTGTGAAAACGCATTCTTTCTGTTCGGCAAAACTGCAACATCAGCAGCATTCAATGCAGTAATAACATCATCTCTTTTTGGATATTCTTCGTAAATTATAGAGTCTTGCTTTACATCAATATTATCTAAAATTTTTCCGCTTAATAATAAGTAGCCATCTGGAATAGTTTTTTTAACCTCCTTAAATGCCTCAATAAGTATGTCCACTCCCTTAAATTTGCTTATCTCTCCAACATAGATTATAATTTTTCCTTTTGGCAGCTTGAGAATCTTTCTTGCCTTTGTCTTATCCATTCTTTTGAATGCCTTTAAATCAATGCCATTCTGTATTGTGCAGGTTGGTTTTTTTCTGAAACTCTTGACATGCGTGTTTAATGACTCGCTGACTGTAAGCACTATATCAGAATCTTTAACTGCTTTTTTGTCGAGATATTTCACAAAAGGTATTTTGTACGAATCGTAACAGCTATATTCATCCTGCATATCATAAACATATTTTATGTTGAACTTTTTTGCATATCTATGCCCGAGAATTCCCAATAATGGGTCAGTGGAGCCTACAATATAATCATAATTATTTTGTTTGATTATTTTCTTCAGGTTTTTTAATAATCTAAAATGCTTTAAAATTGAGTAAGGCCTTATGTAATAGTTTATGTTGTTTATTCTCATGTCCTTGTTTTCGTGCTTCTTATAATCCGGGCAAAAGAAATCAATTTTATGCCTTTTTGCCAGTGGCTCAAACAGCCTTATCTGCCTCCCAAAGTTCTGCATAACCATATCCTTATTTGCGCCAAAACGCTTCATGATTACGAGAATGTTCATTTTGAACTTCCTTAATTTTTTATTTTTTTACTCGCGTTTAACTCTTCTAGCTTTTTTCCGATATCTCAAATACTTTTAGTATTAAGGTTGCTGAGTATGACTTTACACCTCAATATGAAATTTTTCACAGAGTCTTCGTCCTTAAGCATTATACTTTTGAGGTAATATTGCGCCTGAATCCTGTCCTCTTTCAGATTCCTAAGGAAATCTTTCTCATCTTTTGTGAAATCGAACAAATCCATCAATTCTATTGTGCATTCATGAATTTCGCTTTTAATTCCGCATCTCACCAGAATAGAGTAGATGGCGCTGTAGCAGGCATAGTATGCTGTAATAGTCTTCCATTTGCCTTTTGCTGAAAAAACATTTTCTAATGTTTCGTCAGCTTCCTGGATATAGGACATGATAAGGTGAGGTTTTGGTTCTGTTAATTTAATTCCCCTTTTCTGGCACAAGCACCATTTGATTTTTTCAATGCTCATAAAGTTGCCTCAATAATCATTCGAATAATCTTGGAGATATTGCCGAAAAGTATATGGCTTTTTAGTATTTCTAATGATAATGCATTCTTAGCCTTTAACGCCTTTGCAAATTCTTCATATGAGATGTAATGCTCATTAATATTTATGGAATACTTATTTTTTATTGCTTTGATGCTACCTTTTTCAGCTTTACCCACTAGAACTATGTCTATATCAGATTCTTTGTCAAAAGCGTATGCTGAATAAGAGCCAAAGAGGATTATCGCATCCGAATGAATTAGAATTTCATTGATTATTAATGAGGCTTCTTTCACTTTTTGCTGGAATTCAAGGGATTTATAGCTCTCTATTGTCTGCAAAAGGGTATAAGCGGTTGGCTTTGAAAAATCTATGAAAAATAATTTATTCCTTCCCTGAACAGTGTAGTTCAGGAGGTTTTCTGCCACCAGGCTGTTTAAATACCTTGAAGCAGACTGCTGGGGGATATTAGACAATTTCGCTAATTCTGTCTCAGTAAACTTCTGCCTGTATCCTGAAGCAAACGGAATAAGCAGTTTAACCCATTTTTGAGTGATATTACCCATATTTGAGTTAAGAAATTCCTTAGGTTTTATAAGCTTTTCTTTCTTTTTCATTTTGAGAAATAGGCTTTATACCAATCTATTGTTTCATTTAACCCAGAATCAATGCCATATTTGGCTCCCCAATTAAGAATTTTCTTTGCTTTTCCGGAATCAAGATACTGCCTGTCAATCTCATTTTTTGCTTCTCCAAGAATCTTAGGCTTAACATCCTTTCCCATAAGTTTTATAATTTTGTTATATAAATTCAGCACACTAATAGGTTTTCCAGTGCCAAAATTAAAGGCTTGGCCTGCAACTTCTTTCCTGTGCAAATTTTCTGCAAGCGTTATGTAAGCATCAACAGCATCTTTTATGTACATATAATCCCTTTCAGGAGTCCCATCACTTCTTATAATCGGCTGCTCATTTCTTATTAATCTCATAATAACATCCGGGATTATTCTGCTCTGGTTCATATCTGCTGGCCCGTAAGTATTTGCGTTTCTTGTTATGGCTAATGGAAGCCCATATGTCATGAAATAAGATCTTGCAAGAACATCAGCGCAGACTTTAGAGGCATCATAAGGAAAATAGCCGTTTAAAGGAGAATCTTCAGTGTATGGCAGTTTTTTCTGCTGCCCGTAAGCTTTATCAGATGATGCAATGATTAAGCCTCTAATGGTCTTTGAGATCCTGCAAGCTTCCAGCATGTTCCATGTTCCTTTGATATTTGATTCAAATGTTGATAAAGGGCTTCTGTTGGCAGGCCCGACTATTGCCTGGGCAGCTATGTGAAAGCAAAATTCAATGTCATATTCATTAATACATCTTTCACAATCATTGAAATTAACAAGGTCTCCATGAATAATATTTATTTTATCTCTTAAGTTCAGGATGTCTAAATTATTGGTTTTTTTAAGGTCTCTTACTATAGTTGTCACTTTTGCGCCTTTGTCAATTAGCGCTTTGGCTATATGGCTGCCAATAAAGCCATCAGCTCCCGTAATCAATGCATTTGTATTCTTCCAGCTTATTTTATCCATGGTGCCTTGCCTTTGTTATATAATTCGTTTAGTTCTATGACATCCTTTAATGTGTTCATCGATTTCCAAAAGCCATTATGCCTGAACGCAGCAATCTGCTTTTCTTTTGTAAGGTCTTCAAATACCTCTTTTTCCAAATCATAACCCGGCTTTATATAATCAAAAATCTTTTTGTCTACTACATAAAATCCGCCATTCATTAAATAACTTAATTTTGGCTTTTCTTTGAATTGTACTACATCATTATTTTTATTTAACTCAATAATTCCAAATGGAGAGATTAGAGGCACAGCAGTAAGTGTTACAATTTTATCTGTTTTTTTATGGAAATCTACTACTTTATTTATATCTACATCACTCAAATCATCCCCATAAGACAGAAGAAATGTATTCTCTTTTATTTCGTTTTTAACTTTCATTAACCTTTCAGCCTTAGTGGAGTTTTCCCCAGTATCTATAAACTTAATATTCCAACTTCTATTATCTTTAAAATATTCTTCTATTTTTTCTCCTTTGTAGCCTAAGCACAGTATGAAATCTTTATGCCCGGCATGCGCATATAGCTCCATAAGGTGGTGGAGTATAGGCTTATTGCCTACTTCTACCAGTGGCTTAGGGATTTCTTCAGTATATTCACTTAATCTTGTCCCCTTGCCCCCGCATAAGATTACAACTTGCATGGTTTAAGGTTACTTTATGGTATTTAAAAACCTTTTTGAAAACATTTAAGAATCAGCTTACTGCTATTGTCAAATTTCTAGAATCGCTTAAAGTCCCATTCTTTGCTGTCGCATTGACATTAAATACTCCTGTTGTGGTAAAGTTGTAATCCAGATAGACAAATAGTTTTTCATTTGGCTGCAATAAAGCATTATTTATTGCATTGATTACAGAGCTATCTTTTGTATCAAAAGTCCAATTTACATTTGTCAGGTTTGTTGATAGGGTATTTTCTATAACAATTTCAAAAATTCTTTTAGTTCCGCTTATATTTAATACTGACACATTGCTTACTTCAATATCTGGAACATCTATTGCAATAGTTTCTGAATCTGTATGAGTCTTATTTGTTGCTGATGCAGTTATAGTATATTCCCCAGTTGTTGTGTAATTGTAGCCAGCAAATATAAACATGCTTTCATTTGGCTGCAAGCTGAATAAGTTAGTAGCTGTAATCGTTTCCTGTCCAGTATTCAGGCTCCAGTTAATTCCTAACATTAAGCTGTTTCCTGTGTTGTTTATATTAAATCCAAATATGGTTACTGTTGAATTTTGATTCAAAACTGAGAAGTCATATACATCAATATCTGACTGGTTTATAACAGAAACATTCCACTGCATGCCTATAGCTACAGTTCCATCTGAAACATTTAATGTAACATTATGGGTACCAATTTCATTGCTTATTGGAGTGTATTTCCATCCTTGCTCTGTGCTTTTTTCTGTTGAATCGAGCTTCCAGCTATAAGCTAATGTATCTCCATCTACATCGCTTGATGTATGGTTAAATGTTAAGCTATTGCCAAGGACTATTGTTGGGGTTAATTCTGTAGGTGTAAATGTATCAATTGTTGGAGGATCATTTACTGGTGTCACATTTAATGTTACATTATTGCTTGGTATTGTTAAATTTCCTATGTCTATGGCTGTAAATATTGTATTCCTAACACCAGTAAAGTTTCCATCAGGAGTTAATGTTACAATTCCGGTATCATTGTTTATTGAAATGGTTATATTATTCAATAAGGTATAATTGTATTTCAAAGAATCTCCATCAATATCGCTAAAGTATTGTGTTAAATCCAAAGAAATGTTTATTATATCCTCAGGCCATTTCCATTCTGGAATATCCCCTGTAAATGTAGGAGCATCATTTACTGATGTTACATTAAGAGTTAGGTTATTGCCGCTTACAGTTAATCCTGTATTGTCTATTGCTGTAAATATAGCATAGGCTATTCCTGACCAGTTTGCATTTGGCGTTATGTTGACTTTTCCTGTTATGTTTTCAATATAAATGCTCACGTTTTCTGTGTTTGAAGCTGTAAAGTTTAAATTAGCATTATCAATATCATAGAAATGCCTTGTCAGGTTAATGGTGCTGTTTATAGTGTCTTCCGGCCATTTTAAGCTTGGGACAGGGTTGCTTGAATTAAAGCTTGGCGCATCATTTATTGGGTTTACTGTGACTAAAATAGTGTCATTATCTGTTAAGCCTGAAGTGTCATTTACTGTAAATTTAATATTTTCACTTCCTGAGAAATTTCCAATAGCGGTAAAGTTTACTAAATGTGTTGTTTCATCAATATTAACAACAATATTTGTATTTCCTGAATAAGTCCATGTTAAATCCACATCATCATCTTCTGCATCGATTACGTACTCATCCAAATCCAAGCTGTCGTTGTAGGCATCTTCATTAAAGATTATATCTGGAATTGCAGTTATTGCTGGCTGGCTGTTTGTAGTTACAGAAGCTGTTTTTGTGTCTGAATAAGTTGGATTAGATACGGTAAAAGAAGGATTATAAGTGCCTCCAGAACTGTATTGGTTTTGTACATAGATAAATATTGTTTCATTTGCCTCCAAATCAAATAAGTCACTTGCGTTTATTATTTCACCATCATCAGTTGTTAATGACCAGTTTATATTGGTTATATTGTCATTTTCAAGATTATTCTGGACAATAGCTTCAAAAACAACATTCAATCCGTTTACATCCAAATCGTCAAAAGAGGTTATTAATAAGTCGCCAATTTCAACATTAAGAGTTCCCAGAGCTGAAACACTGCCATTTGTAGCATTAACCATTACCACATAGCTTCCATCACCAGAATAGTTATATTCTGCAAAAATAAAAACATCTTCATTAGAATCCAAACTAATGTTTTGTGTACTATTAATAATGTAAGAATCTCCTGTGTCTAACTGCCAAGATATATTATTAATACCAATGTTGCCATTATTCTCTATATCAAACTCAAAAACACGTAGTGTGTTATTGGAATAAATTGATTGTAAAGAGCTTATGCTCATGTTTGCTATAACTTCAGTAATGTTAATTTTGGTTGTATAATTAGTATTTCCCCAATCAGACTGCGAGGCATTATCATAAGCTAAACAATTCCAAATAAAAAAAGTAGCATCTGGAATATTATTTATTGTAAAGGTTTCATAATCTGCTGTACCTGTTAAAGTTTTTGTTTCTTCAGCTTGCCATGTTCCGCTTATGTTGTGGTATAAAGTTATATTATCTAAATCATTATCATCGGTTGCTGAGCAGTTGAAAAGAATGTTGCCTGTTGTTGAGATGTTGTTGTTTGAGGGGCTTACTAAGGTTACTGTTGGGGGAGCATCACATAAATTATTATCACAACTACCTATTGTTGTTCCATTACAATCAGATTGTGCTTCTACACAATCACAGCTAACTCCTGAACTGCCATCTTGTAGATTTGAAGGGCAATAATCTGATGCTGTTTTACAATTGCCATTTCCATTACAAGCACCATCTACTTCATCTTCTCTATAATAACAAGTTAAACTACTCCAACCGTAATAATATGATGGTGAGGCACCATCATCACATTCTACTGCTCCACATTGACTAAAATAATCATTATCTGTTGCTTGATTTGCACAATTACCAGAGCCATCACATTCTTTACAAGTTGCTGTGCATTGGTTGCTTCCTGTTGTATCTTGGTTATGGGCTGCTATATTACTAGAACAAGATGGTGTATCTCCTGTTCCACTGCTGCAAACTACACAAATATTACAATTAGCATCTTGTCCTTCTGAATCTCCTCCATTATCAGTTACCCAATCATTAACTCCATTACAATATTTGCTTCCATATTCATGGCAAGCATTACCAGAATTGCATTCTTGTCCTCCTAAATCATCACCTTTGCAAATATAAGCTCCATATTCGTCTCCTGTATCATAACCAGGGTCATAGCCGCTTCTTGAGCATTCTTTTCCTGCTGCTGCACAATACTTGCTTCCTGAGTTTATTGCTGTTACGCAGTTATTACTGCTACATTCTGGATCTTGGGTGCAGGATTCACCGTTTTGTTTTAAAACAGTTACTTGAACACTATCAGAATCTTCTTGGGTATTACTACCGTCACCAGATACACTTATTGATTTTGCCCCACTAGTAATTGCTCTTAACGTCCATGTTACAGATCTGCTATCATCCCAACGAATATCGCCCAACACACTATCGTCGTCTGAACCATATGTCATTGTTACTCCATCTTCCCTTGTAGTTTCCATTGATTGTATATTTACCCCACTTGGTAAAGTTATTTCAGAATACACGCCTGAGGCTACATAGGATCCAGGAGAAACTGTTGCAGTTACTGTAAAGTCCTCATTAATATTAACGCTAGTGTCACTTGCACTAACTGAAACACTTAGGGTGGGTGTTGGATCTCCTCTAATACGAAGAAATATGATGCCATATTGCTGAGAAGAACCCGTAGATATATTTGTGGGGCATACCTTCACTTTAAAATAACCTTCCCCAGGATCATCCCAAACTACCCTCTCTACATTATCCACAGTTGAAGCACTGTTTTCTTCGCCACTATAACATCCATTTAAATCCCCACCCTTATCTATATATAAATCCAAATTGTTTAATACTGCTGAATCTGCTAAAAAATCAGCAGGAGGTTCATTCCAAACAAGAGTTACAATAAACTTATCAGTATCATCTGGTACAGATATATTATAGAAATGATAAGCAGATTCGCTTACATTGTTTGTTCCTCCATATGACCATTTCCAACCGTCAGAATAATCTAAAACCCAGTGAGCAAGATAAGAATCTACTTTACCAGCACCATATTTATTGGGATTCCCACGGTCTATGGCATTTGTTATAAGCAATGCCTTTACTAAATCTGGACGCTCCTCAAGGAAGGAATAATGATCAAGTAATGTAGTAACTAAGCCAGAAACATGTGGTGTTGCCATACTTGTTCCACATTTGGATACGTAGCCATCATTATCTTGATAATCGGCTGAATATATATCACAGCCTGGTGCACTAATATCTGGTTTTTTTCTTTCATCTCCTGTAGGTCCTCCGCTAGTATCATCCCAATAATCATCAACATCATGGCTTCCAGTTTTTTCATCCCATGTAGCACCTACAGTAATAGCGTTTTTTGAACATCCTGGATAACGTATCTTATAAGTTAAACCTTCATTACCTGCTGCAATAACAAAAACCCTTTTATTATCATAAACTTCTTCATCTACTTCTCTACTAATCGCATCAGTTCCTTCGCATGCTGTCTCAGCATACCCAAGACTCATACTAGCAACATCTGTTGTTCTTGACTCCATCGCATCAATTATATCGCTAGGTAATGCTTGACCTTGATTATCTACTACTTGGTCTATGTAAATATCACTAACTCCTGTAGCTACACCTTTGTATTTACTATTAGCGTTTCCACGTCCAAGTAGGATTCCTGCTACATGAGTTCCATGCCCAAAATAATTATCGTCAAGAGGATTAGCACCAACATAACTATCTGCATCAGTTGGTGTAGGTAGATCTTGATGACTAGATTCATAACCTGTATCAATAATTTGGACAGATATGCCTGAGCCATCATAACTTCCACCCCTTATATAATCAGCGCTAATAGTTGGTGTACTTTCATCAAGCAATGTAGTTAAAGTTGGAGATGGCTCAATAAATGCAACAAATTCTAAATTAGCTATTTCAGGTATAATATTTGGATTTATTATAGTTCTATATCCCTTAGCCCCTAAAGAATAATTTTGTATATAATTTCTCTCTTTCAAAATGTCACTATAAACTCCATTAGTATCCTCTTCAAATAAAGCAATCCAGATAGGAATTTTCTCCATAGATTTATTAGGGATAGAATTAATAAATGTTTCAAAATTTTTATTGACATTGTCATCGTACTTTCTTTCTGGATAAAGAATCTTTTGAAGTACAGGATGTATCTTTAGATCTGAATCAAAATTTCCTATCCAGTGAACAAATGATAAGTTTTGGATATGTGATAATTTATTTAAAGGAAGTTTTACAGCATAAATTTGCTCTTTTGAATAAGTTAATATTTTTACACCTAAATTACGAAGTGTATCTAATTGAGAAGTAATCCTTCCTTTTACCATAATATATACATAAGCATATTCTTCAACATCAACTTTAGCTTGCAGGTTTGGATCAGCTTTCTTAGTTACAGTAAAATTACCAGATTTGAGGTATATTATATGAGGATACTTTAGCTCCGTTTTTTCTAATTTTTGTAGTTCCATTTCAGAAAATTCAGCTGATTTGACGTCTTCTAACTTTATATTATCTTGTAGTTTTACTGTTTCGTTATTTGAAATGGCATTAACAAAATTTACAATTATTAAAACAGCAATTATTATGGACAAAATTCTTTTTATCATTTTAACTTTTATTTATAGTACTTTATATAACGCGTTCAGCTGGTGAATAAGCTATAAAATCAACAAATTCTAATTTTGCAATTTCTTGTGTGGCATTAGGATAAACTGTAGCAGTATAGTAATCTTTACAATAACGGTGGCTAATATTAATGTTAATGCTTTCTAGAATTCTCCCATAATTACCAATACATCCATAAGTTATTTCTTCAATTAATGTACCATTCTCTTCTCTTCTGTAACCTCGGGTTTTGATTACAGTCCTATCTTCAGATAAATTTGTATCTTTTTCAAATAATTTAATTTGAATTGGTATCTTTTGGGTAAAATTAATACTAATAAAATCCTGAAGTTCTTTGTCAAATTTAACAATAGGATCAAAATTCCCTATCCAAAAAACGAATGGTAAGTTTTGAATTTCTGACAATCTATTTAAAGGAAGTTTTACACCATAAACTTTTTCATTTGAATAAGTTAATATTTTTACATCGAGGTTACTAAGCATATTCAATTTTGAAGATGTGACTTTACCACCAATTTTAATGTAAGAAAAAGTATGATTTTGCATACTAACTTTAGCTTGTAAAGTTGGGTCAACTTTTTGGGTAATATTGAAATCTTGTCTTCTATAATGAAGTGTAAATGGGTAAATAGGTGATAGATTTTCATATTCTTCTGGTAAAACTACAAAAATTACGGATTCTTTTTGTGGCTCAGAGATAAGTGTTTCATTACCATAGATATAAATCTTTTTTTCTTCAAGAAATACCTCAGAAGGCTCTTCTAAATAAACATAAACTTTATTTTCTTCTTCAATTTCTGTTGAAATTACTACAGACTGATTTTCATAAATATAAACCTTATTCTCTTCAGGAACCCTTACAGCTTTGTATAAAACTTTGTTGTTATACAAGTAGGATTGACCTTCTTCAAGAAAATTTGAAGCTTCGTTTTGTTTAACATGAAATTTCTCTTCTTGAATCTGTTCTGTTGTTAGTTTTTCTATTGTTGATGCCTCATTTTGATATCCACACCCTGCTAAAATTAATAAGGTGCATATTAATAGTATTTCTATAAACCCCTTATGTTCCATCTCAACCACCTCCATCTTTTACCTTGACTACCAATATTTTCACCTTATTATTAATTTCTTTATATTCAACAATCTCAACAGATTTATTTGAAGTCAAATCAAACAATTCTGTTGCATTAATTATTTCACCATCATCAGTAGTCAAAGACCAGTTAACGTTGCTTATGTTTTCATCTAATTGGTTTTTTCCCTGTATTTGAAATATTGCCTTGGTTCCATCAACATTTAAGTCGTCAAAGCTCGTTACTACCAAATCCCCTATGCTCACGGTTGCACTGAGAGAAGACACTACTGTAGTTGACTGCCTTAAACCAGTAGCATTTGCCTTTACGTTAAAGTTTCCGGTACCACTGAAATTGTGTTGCAAATATACAAATGCTTTTTCTCCAGCGCTTAAGGAGCTTATGTTTATTATGCTGTTTATTACATTATTATCATTTGTATCAAATTGCCATTGGATGTCTGTTACAGTGGTATCACCGTCGTTATGGATTACAAATTCAAAGATTTTTAAAGTGTTATTTGTGTGCAAAGTTGTTATTGAGTCTATTGCCAAAGAAACAGTTTCAGTTGTTACAGTATTTTGCACAATATTATTGCTTTCGTTGCTCTCATCAACCAAATTGTCAAAGTCTGCTATTGCTGTGAATAAGGTTGTGTTTGATGTATTACTTACCATAAATGTGTAATTTTGTAATTGATTGATATCCAATAGAACTGTATTATTTGTTACTGAAAAAGTCTCATTATTAAAAACGTCTAAAAATATATTAAATGCTGGAGATTCCCCCATATTAGTAATTTCAACAGTAATATTGGTTATGTTAGTTGTCTGGTTAAAACTTGCATTCATTTCTACTTTCAGGTCCGGCAAAGGTGGCCTTTCAAAATCTGTGTAAGTTAAATTTAATATTGTATGAGGCTCGAACTGCTTATCTGTAATATTGCTATTCTCGATTAATTTTGTTATACTTAATACGTAAGGACCACTTATTTTTGTAGCATAGATATCAGAGCCATTAATTCTTACAGTAGGTGTTTGATTGCCGACTGATAAGCTTTGAGTTATAGACAGGTTCTTAACAAAATTATTAAACAGGTCAAATATTTCAGATTGTATCTCATAAGTATTTGCATTTTTGACTGCTATAGTAAAGTTTATTTCTAAAAATTCTGATAAATTATTGGCATTTGTATCAATTCTGGAGCTGCTGTAGTTTCTGAAATAAGATGTTTTTGCAAAATCTTCATAATTGTAAATAGAGGTCGTATAACTAGGACGAATAAGCTTTTTACCTATTAAAACAAAATCCAAAGTAAAATTTCCATTGTAGTGGGTTGACTTTATAGTTTCATTATCAAAATCCAGAGAAGCTGTTTGCAATCCGGATGCTAGTGTTATTTGCTTGGTGGCACTAATTGTAGTTTGGTTGAACTTCAAATAAGCAGTTATGTTTATGTCTTGGTTTTGAGTTGCATTAAGCGTCAAATTAATTCTAATATAATTATTATTAATATTTTCATCTGTAATTCTATTTATACTTGTCCCATTTTCAAATGCATTGTAAGTATTAGTCTCAACATTATATTTACTAAATACCAACAGGTTAGTTGAGTTATAAATCCTAACAGAGTAGTTGTATTTATTCTTTGTCAGCAATCTAGTATCAAAACTAATATTAATATTTGATATACCGGAAGATAGACTTTGGTTAATTTTATTTGACAAAGTTCCACTTTCTTCTACTAAATCAAAATAGACTTCAAAAAAGGCAGTGTAAGTGGAATTTACTGTAAGGTTTATTATCAAAGTATCATTTTGTCCGTTTGAGTCAGAATCCATAATATAGTCATCAAATAGATTTATATTTAAAGTTCCGTCATTATAACCAAAATTATAAGAATCAATTAGTTCTTGAAGTGTCAAGGCACCAACATTTGGAATTGTAAATATTAAAATTAAATACGTTAAGCCCAATATTGAATTTTTAAATTTCATGTATTTGCCTCTAAATCCTCATCACTATGCAGATAATCAAAAACAAAAATACCATCTAAATCTTCCTCTGAAATGTAGTCAATTCTTTCTGTAACAGCCTTAGAAAAATAGAATTCTTGATTGTCAACTATCTTCCTTAAAGCAGCAATGTCTCCATCAATCTCATTTCCGAAAACATAGATATTATTACTTTTCTTAACTGCTACACCATTATACGGCAAGCCTTCCCTTTTGGAGTTAAACCTTACAAGATTATCTTTAAGTTCCCATCTTTTGCCATTATCTACAATCTGCTCTCCTGTGGGAATATTGCTGTTTTTTCTTCCAACGTAAATATTTACTTCTGCATTCGCTTGAGATACTAAATCAATGTAATCATCTAAGAAATTGTTATAAACTGAAGCTAAAACACTATAATTAGTATTAACATCCAAGTAAGCTTTGGTTAATGGACGAGTAGCTTTTTTGATGTAGTTGTTGCTTTCGTCTGTTTCTGCTATTGTGTTGGCAAAGTCAACTGTTATAGAGACAAAGTCTGTTTTATTTAAGTCCCATAATACTGAAACGTTTTGATTTTGATATTGAGAAACTGAAATGATCTTGCTTTCATTCTGGGTTACATCACTCTTTAAATTCTGTCCTCTGAAATCAACCTTAACGTTATTTGCAGTTACCTTTTCTACATTGATTAAAGCTGTAATATTATGCTTATTGCCTTGGGATTTTATAGAAATATCACTTGATTTAATTGATAAGTCTGTTTTGTTGATGCAGACGTTGCAGGTAAATGTTAATGAATCGTAATCGTCTTCTGAATCTATAGATGTTGATTTTGTATCGCATAGAGTGTCATCAGAGCATTTAATTGTTATTGATTGGCTGCTTCCACAAGTTACTGAAGTGTAATTTATTAAGCGATTGCCATCTTTATCAACCGAGCCGTTAAAGACGTTATTGCTGTAAACTTTAGTATTTGTTAAGGGGTTGTTTTTAGTGTCTGCGACTATTGCGGATATAGTTCCGCTGCAATATTGGGTTGTTGGAAGCTGGCATGGATTTATACTATAAGTTTTAGTTGTAATGTTCGCTGAGTCAACACACACTTGTCCGGTCTGACATGAGTCAGTATCTATTGTAACCCACGCACTGCCATACCAACCTTCAGCTACGTAGGATGCTAACCCCGTGCATCTCCATCTTTTTGTATTTATTACATAATAAGTAAGTGTGCCACTCTCTTCTATACCAGAACCTGGAGTTGTGCAGTCATCATAGATTCTTGCCTGGCTTGTTCCTGTTCTTGCAGAAGCATAATTTATTATTTCACGATATCGATCTATCAAAGTGCTAACAACCTGACAGTTTGTCTCTGTGCCACATGTTATATCTGGATCACTATCACACTCATTTTTGTGTGTAGTTGTATCAAAAAAACAATAATTAAGTCTACCGTTTGTGCCACCATCAATCCAATAGCATTCTCCTTCTGGAGTTGGCACAGTAGTAGAAGTTACTTTAACAGTAATGTTATCGTTAATCCACGCTATACCATCACTATTCGATGAACCATCATAAATATAATAATCAAAATGTTCAATAGCAGTTGCCAAAATAAAAATGTTTCCATTCTCGCTTACATTATAAATATTTGATTTTTTACTGCCGTCATTGTAGGTTATATTAACCAAATAATATCCTTCTTCAAAATCAACATCATCTATAGTTCCAGTACCATTTAACCAGAACCAATAAGATTCATTTTGCAATCTGAAGTTGGTTATATTAAATAATTCATAAAAATAAGATTCATTTGCTTGAGTAAAATTAAGGGAAGTTAAATTAACCTGCACCAGCCCATACCCAAATATATCATCTTTTCCTTCCTGACCTAAATCCAAAGCATCATTCCTTAATTTTGCCCTTATCTGCTCATTCGTTAATGATTTATTATAAGACTTAATCAAGGCAGCGACTCCGGCAACATGGGGAGCAGCCAAAGAAGTGCCTGATGAAACTGAATAAGTATTGCTCAGGGATGTAGAATTTATGTCCACTCCCGGAGCAACTAATTCCTGCTCAAAGCCATAAGAGGAAAAGTAGGCTAAATCATCATTTTCTGTTACTGCGCCAACCGCTATAACTGTAGAATATTTTGACGGATACAAGATATTATCAGTTCCTTCATTTCCAGATGCTGCTACTAATAAAATTCCATTATTATAAGCTTCTTCTAAAACCTCTTTAAAGATTTGTGAATAAGAAGAAAAACCAAAACTCATGGAAACAATGTCCATATTATTGTTAATTACCCACTCAACTCCAGCTATAGCATCGCTTAAGTCTCCAGCAGAACCATGCAGTATTTTTACAGGATACAAGCTGACATCTGGAGCAACTCCTACTAATCCTTCATTATTCAATAAGGCAGCTATAACACCAGCAACTTTTGTTCCATGGCCATGGCTATCATAATAGTTATTACTAACGATAGAAACCCCCCCAGCGAGAATTAAATCATCATGCTGCCAAATTCCAGTATCCAAAACAGCAACTTTAATTCCAGAGCCATTGCTTAAATTCCAAACATTATCAGCATTAACTTTTTTTACATTAAATGGTATCTGTTCTTCCAATAAATTAATATCCTGCTCTAACTCCAAAAACTCTATTTCAGCATCCTCTATTAAGTCCTCTATGTCATCTATTTCGCCAGTTATTTTAGTTAGTTTGAATCTGTTAATTTTTCTATCTAAAGTAATATTAACAAGCTTAGCTTCATCAATAGAAGTTTTAAACTTAATAATAAACTCTCTTACTTCCTTTTTATTTTTTATATTTTTTAAATAAGCTTCAGTTTCATTGTTTAACTTAAATTTATTATCCTCAACTATTTTTGTTAGATTTTTTATTTTAGGTAGTAAGATATTTAATGTTGCATTATTTATGGGTAATGTTAAATTGGTTTGATTTATTATTAGGGTACTATTATCTATCGGAATGGTTAAATTAATGCTCTGATTTATTGGAGTTATATTTATTGATGGAATTGTTTGATTTATAGTTTCGTTAATTGTCGATTGATTTGTTGATGCTATGTTTTCCAATGTTTGATTTTCAAGTGTAATGTTATTTACCGTAGTTTCATTTACCGTTATGCCGCTTACAACAGCTACTAATGTTAAATTTAGGGACTCATTAAATTCTATAACAAGGGCTTCATTAGTAGAATTAGTCAAAGCAGCGCTTACAAAGACAAAAGAGCCTAAAATAATGGCAATTAAGGCAGTTATAATCCCTGCCTGCCCACTTTTTTTACTTTCCATCAGCTCACCTTTTTGTTATCACCTCCTTTTAGCCTCATTTCGTCGCATTTATCATCAACTCAACTTTATTGATTATGGTTGAGTTGGTTATATTTGACATTTCCAATACATACAGCACAGGAGTTATGTTAAATAAGCCGACATGAGCCTCCCCGCTAGTTATATAGTTAAATGCCCATACCTTGCTTCCTTTCTTTGCCATCCAGTCAAATGTTCCAAAATCTTGGGTACCATCAAGCTTTCTTGCGTAAATCTGCTGGTTAGTGTGATTAGTGTAGCCGCTTAACAAGGCATTCTGGACTCCTCTGCCTATGGCTGAATCACTACCTGCCTCCAGGCCTGTTATTGTCAGGCTTAATGGGCCGCTGGTGCTTTTGCCTGTCGTATTTTCATTTCCGCTTGAATCTCTGCAGCCGATGTAAATGTTGGAATTCGCAAATGTCAGCTCGTCATCTGGAACTAAAGTACAGGTATGTGAAGAAGTGCCTTGCCCTATAGTGCAGTTCCTATCAACTCCTAAATTAACATATTGGGTGAAGTTTATACTCTGGGTTCCAATTGCACACCATACAGGTTCAGTTGTTGTAAAATTTACCGTGGGTGTTGTGTCGCTTGTAGAGCATGGAGTAGCTGGGTTAGTTCTCCAGTTTACGCAGCCAGCGCTTCCTTCCGAGGTCATATTATATGAGTTTTGGTTTATCGCTGGTGGTGTTGTGTCAGATGCGTCTGTTGTAAAATTGTTTTGCGTTCCTGCTCCATCATTAAAAACAAATGACCTGTTGGCAGCAGTTATAACCTCATTATAAATTCTTATATCGTCCATTTTGCCATCTATCATATAATCTCTGCCATCAACTCCATAACCTCCTATAACTATTTGGTCATTAGGCAAATCCCATCTTCTGTCGGTGGGGTTAGAAACACTTGCTGTATTATTCAAATAAACATTAGATACTCCAGATGTTGAAGTAACTATGACATGATGCCACACACCAGCACCCATATTAGGAACTGTAAATGTATATTGTGCGCCTGCCGAGTTCATAGTTTCTATCCCTGTATTTGATAATGTTCCAGTCCCCCCATAGTTTGGAGAAGTGGAACTTCGTGATATAAACCAATTATTTACTCCAGAATAAGTCACATCTGGCTTATACCAAAAAGCTATTGTCCAGTTTGAAACTCCGCCATAATTTATGTCATCAGCATAGTAGAGGTCATTAAAATAACAAGCCCCACCTATTTTTCCCCCACTTGCATCCCATAATAAAGCATTTGATACTGTGCCATCGTAACTGGCGTTCATAGAATTGTCTAATACTGTTCCGCTTGTTTCATCGCATAAATAATGTGCTATTAAATCTGCGTTTACTAAAAGTGGAACTAATAAAAGCATTACAAAGATTAATAAGAGTTTAAGTTTCATTTTGACACCTCCTTAATAGCTAATTTATTTAGGTAGAAAGTAGGGTCATCTGCAACAAAATCTTCTCTTGAGTTTTTGTAGAATGTTTTTATGCTGTTGTCGCAGATCTCAAACTTCTGGCAGCTTGTGCCTCCTTTGCATCCATGAAATTGTCCATCATTTGCGCCATCATATATTGACTGGCAGGTTACAATCAAACAGCTATTTTCCTCTTTATAAACGCAAGGACCCCAGTCAGAATAATCTATCCGTTTCTTTAGAACAGCGGTTCCTTGATCAATTGATATTATAAATTCATCATTAGGACTACATTCTGTTTTGTTTTTTGTAATAATATTTTCTCCTGTTTTACATTGAAAATTGGATTGATCTTGCTTTAATGAGCAATCAGTATTTGGTCCAGAAGTATTCAAGCAGCTTGTATAGTTATTGTAACGAATACAAGCCCCATATACATTCTGCACTTCATCATAAAATGTGGTAGTGCATGTTTCCTTTTTTTCTAAGCTTATGGTAGGAGTTATTTGACTCCTCTTACTTATAATATTGCTTATAGGGCTTAGCTGGCTAAATGCTACTATTGACAGCAAAACAACTATCACAAATATTAACACCAGTAAATTTATTTTTTTCATAGAAATTCACCTCTATCGTTTTTTTTGCAATAAACTTAAGAATGGCGTTAAATGCAGAATAAGAAAATGCCTACCAAAAGGATTTCTAATCTGTCTCAAATAGCTAACTGACGTTTTTACTCCTCTTTTTGCTTTTGAGGTAAAAAGTTTGAAATCACACCCCGCAAACTTTAATCTTAAGAACTATTATTTATATATTCTGTTTTCGTATGTGCATAGTCGATAATTAGCCTCGATTTTTTCTGAAATTTTGCTAATCTTGACCAAAAACCGAAAATATTAAATATTTGTAGTTACTTTGTAACTACATTATGAGAAAATCAATGAAAATTGAGATGGAAGGCTTTGAGGTTGTCGAGAAAATAGCTGTTAAAGGAGGCAACAGCTCAAGAATCTATGTTCCAAAAAAATGGGAAGGCAAAAAAGTAAGGGCTGTGCTTATCGAATAGAGATAAGCACCAATTATGAAGGCAAGCCCAGGGAAGAAATACTTGATGAATTGATTGATAAAATAATAGAGATTGATAACCTCAAGAAAAAACTTCGTAAGTATGAGAACCCTCATACTCCTCCAAGTAAAGACGAAAGAAAATCAAGAACGAACTTTATTTCAATAACTGGTTTAGCAGTAGGCAAGAGAACAGGCTACAAAGGAGCTACGAGAAAGCAAAAAGAGCCCAATGCCTTCATCAATTGCTTTGATGATGTTTGCTCACAATGCGGTAAGCATAATAAGCCAAAAAAAGTCAAAAGTAAAATTTATGAGGAGATACCAGAGCCTCAACCCATAAAAGTCATTAAGGCAGAATGGGGCATTTATGAATGCCGATGCGGGCATTGCTGGGAATCAAAGCCAAGAGAAGTGCCCGACAAAGGGGCATTTGGTAAAAACCTCCAAGCCCAGATAACACTTCTTCGCTTCGATGACAGGCTCCCTTTAAGAAAGACTATTTTAGCTATAGAAAGGCAGTTCAAAACATCATTAACATCAAAAGCGGTTTATGATGTTACTAAAAGAGTTGCTGACAAAGCAACTCCTGCATATGAGAATGTTAAGAAGAAAATAAGAAGGGCAACACATTTGCACATTGATGAAACAAAAATTAAGATACAGGGAAAAACACATTGGCTCTGGATATTTCGCTCCCGAGATAATGTTTTCTTTGTAATCCGGGAAGAGAGAAATAGAAATGTTCTCGATGAGATTTTAGGCCATCATTACAATGGCATAATAATATGCGATGGGCTTTCTGCCTACGAAGAATATACGCAATATCTTCAGCGGTGCTGGGCGCATATTTTAAGGGAGACAAAAGAAATGGCAGAAAAATACTAGGATGCTAAGCCAATGCACAACTGGATGAAAGATTTGTTTGCAATGGTAAAATCAGCAAGTGTGAAAGACACGCCTAAGAAAAGGCAAAAACTCTATGACAAATGCATTCAAGAGATGAAGTGGCTGATTGAGAAGTTCTCATCATACAAACATCTGGCTAAAGTTGTGACAACAATAAAGAACGGCTTAGATTTTTGGTTCACAAGAATCATTCATCCGCAGATTGAGCCAACAAACAATAACGGTGAAAGGTCTTTGCGGGAAATGGTTGTCATCAAAAAAATAATGGGCACACTACGAAACCAAGACGGCGCAGATATTTTGGCAAAGATGATGACCTTAATCTCCACATGGAGATTAAATGGGATAAACCCATTTTATTCTTTAAGAGAGATTATTTAGCTATGCACATACCTGTTTTCAAAACATATTTATAATATAGCTTTTATCTCACATATTATGGAAAAGAAGATCCTTGTCATTGCAACAACATTCCCCAGATGGAATAATGACAGCACCCCTAGGTTTGTTTATGATTTATCAAATAGGCTGACCTCTAGCTATAATATAATAGTTCTTGCTCCACATCATAAAAATGCAAAAAAAAAGGAAACTATGGGTAAATTACAGATCAAGAGATTTGTATATTTCAAGCCAGAAATATTGCAGAAATTATGCTATGATGGCGGAATAATACCCAATATGAGGAGCAGTTTTCTGGCAAAAATACAGATGCCCTTGCTTATAATATCTGAATTTTTTGCATCATACATGGTTATTAAAAGTGAGCATATTGACATGGTGCATGCGCATTGGATTCTTCCACAGGGATTTGTTGGCGTCTTTCTCAAGAAATTGCTTAAAATACCGCTATTGACTACAGTCCATGGAAGTGACTTATTCCCGCTAAAAAACAAGTTTTTTAAGAAGCTGCAGCATTTTGTAATAAAAAATTCAGATTGCATCACAGTAAACAGCAATGCAACAAGAGATGAACTTATAAAAAGGTTCCCAGATTATTCTTTTAAGGTTGCAGTAATGCCCATGGGCGTTGATACTGATTTATTTAAGAAGAGAAATTTGAAAAAGCCAAGAAAATACAAAAAAAACAAGATATTGCTTTTTGTCGGAAGATTAAGCGATCAAAAAGGGCTGCAGTATCTTATTGATTCAATGCATGACATATCCAGATACAGCCCAAATGCAAAATTATTAATTATTGGAGAAGGCCCTTATAAAAAAGAGCTGGAGGATCAAGCAAATAAGCTTGGAGTTGAAAATAATTTAGAGTTTCTTGGCTCAATGCCAGCATCAGATGTTGCTAAATATTATAATTTTGCAGATATATTCCTCATCCCTTCGCTCTCAACCAAAACCGGAACTGAGGCTCTTGGCTTATCAATGCTGGAGGCAATGGCATCTGGATGCGCAGTTATAGGAACTGATGTAGGTGGAATCCCTTTTGTGATAAAAAATGGCTATAACGGCATATTGGTTAAGCAGAAAAGCTCTAATGAACTGTCGCATGCAATCATTACATTGCTAAAAGACAAGAAAAAATCTCAAAAACTTGGAAATAATGCTGCCAAGTTTGTAAAAGAGAATTATTCGTGGGACAAAATATCAAAAGATTTTATAAAAATCTATAATAATTTAATGCAATGAAACAAACACTAAGAATTAAATTGTTTTTGTATAGATTTTTTTCCACGCATATTGGAAAATCACTTTTAAGGTTATTATCTTTTGGAGTCGCGGTAAAAAATATTGGAAATAAACAACTGAAAAACTCAAAAAAATATCCATTTTTAGTCGTAATAACAACTGACGCAGAAGCTGGATACGTTGATAAAGGTGAAAGGAGAATTTGGCAGAAAGAGAATCCAGAAGCATTTATTGGTTATTCTCATGGTATAAGGAATCTTATGGATGTTTTTGACAAGCATAGAATAAAGACAACTTTCTTCCTTTCAACGCAATGCTTCTCAAGCAAAGGCATTGAGCACAAAAGGATAAAAGATGAGCTTGGCAAATTAATAAAAAAAGGCCATGAAATAGGATTGCATTTGCACCCTGATTCTGATTTTGTGCTTCAAAAAAAACTTTCTATGCAATTTAAGGCAACCAGCGCATTTTTTTATAATTATAAAGAAAAATTAAGAATTATAAAAGAAGCTAGAGAAATAATAAGAGAAAACCTTGGAAAAAGTATTGAGAAAAAACTTGTAAGCTTCAGGTGGGGTAATTGGGCTTTGGATTCTGAAGGAGCAAAAGCATTAAGCAAACTCGGATTTAAAATTGACAGTTCAGCAACACCTGGAATCAAAGGCCATCTTAATGATGCAATGAAGTATGATTGGAGCAGAGTAAAAACACATTATCCTTGGAAATTAAGTGCAACTGACTATCAGGCAACAGCTCATAACAATTCAAAAATTATAGAGATTCCCATTGCTACTTTTGATTTTTTTGCGGTTAAATTAAGGGCGGATCCTGTAAATTCGGTTTTGCTGAATAAGGCTTTTACAGAATACTATAAAAAAGCCGACAGGTCAAAGAAGCCGTTTCCTTTTGTAGTTATAACCCACAGCCCGGAAGCGACATACTATAATGGCAATCCAACAAAAGCGCTAAAGGATTTGGATAAATTTATTTCTTTGGCAAAAAGTTATGAAGATGTGGAGTTTGTTACTTTACGAGGGGCTTATGAAAGACTATGAGGTAATAATTGCCATGTTTTTTAGAAAAGTGCATAAATGAATGGAGATAGTGCGCTACTCTGCCCAAATACAATTAATATACCAACTAAAATAAGCATAATGATTATTGGTGCTAACCACCAAGCCTTTCTGACTTTGAGGAAGTCCCATACTTCCCCCAATAAAGATTTGTTTACTGGCATTTTTAAACACTTTACCAATCTAAGATTTAAATACTTTTCTTTTTTAAGTCATTTTTGAATTAGTTATATAATTATATAACTTTTGAGCCACTAAATCATGGCCATTTACATTCCAATGAGGTTCATTTTCAAAATAAAAAGAGTTGTCAACGTTTAATTTCTGAAAATCAGGCAGTAAATCAATATACCCTATATCTAATGAATCCAGTATTTCTTTAAACTCTGTCTGCGGCCTTTCCATAACTATCTCTCTATCTTTATGAAAATTGATGTACCTCTCCCATTCTTTATTATCTACTTGCTCCTTAGTGGGTAATATAGCAACTATAAGTTCAAAGCTATTACTATTGGCAATCTCTTTGCTGGCCTCCATAATTAGCTTCATATCTTTCCAAGTACTCTCATGTTTTTTATTGAACCCATCACAATATATACAATCGAAGTCGTCTTGTACACTTTTCCTTATTTTTATAAGAAGAAAACTGAATTTGTTTCTTACCAGGTTATATGTTTGAGAATATTTCCACAAAAAGTTACCAATGGTCCTATACAATGAGCCATCATCAATAAAATTTTTGTTTCTTAACCTGTTGCTCTCGTCTACATAGTATAGTTTTGATTTTATGTTTAATGGCAACCCTTTATTATCTACCTCTAACCATTCATTATCATTAATATCTGTTAAGTCATTTCCCACCCAAATGCCAAAAATTACGATGTCTGGCTTATATTTAGAAATTTCATTTTTTAAGAATAGGTAATACGAGTCAGGACTCATAGCAGCTTTATATCCTGCGTTGATAACTTCTACTTTCTCTTCCCCGAATATATCTTCTAAAAATGCACTATATGTCTCATTTTCCTCTACTCCATGCCCGAATGTAAAGGAATCTCCGAATACCATTATTCTTGTCGTGTTTGCGCTTTTTTCTAAAGAAAATTCCTTGTTTCTGAAACCTTTTGAATTAATTTTTATATGGATATTGAATTCTTCAGTAATGTGAATGTCTTCTGAGTTTGGCTTAAGAGAAAAAGGAAGATAATCATATTTGACGAAAATCTTTCTTGAGGACTCTTGCATGCTCTTTAAAGTTTGCTGAGGGTAGAGAATCCTTAGTGAGACTTCTACAAAGAAAACAATAATAAGCAAAGTGACAAATAAAACCAACAAGTTTTGTATTAATGGTTTAATCTTTCGCATATTTCTCGCTATCCCACATATCTTGCTGATTATCATCCCTTTTTATTAAAAATTTATCCATTATCAGGCAATCTATTCCTGTGCCCATCATGCATTTATAAGCGTCATAAGGCGTGCAAACAATTGGCTCACCCCTTATGTTAAATGATGTATTTATTAGGATAGGTATCCCCGATAATTTTCCAAACTCTTTAATCAGGCTATAATATAAAGGATTTTGATGCTTTCTTATTGTTTGCAGCCTTCCAGAGCCATCTACATGTGTTACAGCAGGTATTTTGTTCTGCCATTCCTTTCTTATAGGATAAACCATAAGCATAAAATCAGTCGGCTCAGGAACTGGTATGTCGCAGTCAAAATACTTCAGAGCATCATCTTCACATACAACAGGCGCAAATGGCCTGAATTTTTCCCTATGCTTAACTTTCAAATTCAATATTTCTTTCATCTTCAGATTACATGGATTGGAAAGAATGCTTCTGGCGCCAAGTGCGCGCGGCCCCCATTCCATCCCTTCTTGGAACCAGCCTACAACATTATTATCATAAATAAGTCTAGCAGTTTTTTTCATTAACTCTCTTTCATCTCTGAATTCAGAATATCTGATGTGGTTCTTCTCCAAAAATGATTTTATTTCCTTGAACGAAAATTTAGGGCCCAAGTAAGCATCCTTCAATATGTACTTCCTATTGTGGCCTAATATTGCATAGTACACGTACAAAGCGGCACCCATGCTTGCCCCCCCATCCGAAGAATTTGGTTGTATCCAAATGTTCTTAAAAGGACTATTTCTTAATATCTTGCCATTATAAACACTGTTCAGACCACACCCACCAGCAATTACAATATTTTCGCATTTTGTGGCTTTATAAACATTATTCAATATTTTTGTCATTACCTCTTCAAATATAATTTGCAATGCCGCTGCAATGTTTTCATGCCTTCTAGTCACTTCAGAATCGGATTTTCTTACTGGCCCTTCAAGTAATTTGCATAATTTTTTGGAAGGCATCCTACCTTTGTAATGATAAACAAAATAACTCATATCAAACCTATAGCTTCCATCTTCTTTTACATCAATGACTTTTCTTAATCTTTTGTAATATGGATTGGTATCCTTATTCATATCACCATAAGCTGACAGGCCCATCACCTTATATTCAGAATTATTAACACTGAACCCAAGATAAGCAGTAATTGTTGAATAGAGCAGCCCAAGAGAATGCGGAAATTTTATCTCCTTCGCCAAATGAATATTATTGTCCTTCCCAACACCATATGCAGTTGTAGTCCATTCTCCAACGCCATCAACAGTCAGAATCGCAGCCTTTTTAAAAGGACTTGCAAATAAAGAACTCGCAGCATGCGCCAAGTGATGTTCTACGAACAGTATACCTTTTTTATACCCTAGTTTTTTCCTTATTGTTTTTACAACCCGTAGTTTTTGATTGATCCATGAAGGAGTGGAACTCAAGAATGTTTTAAAACTTAAAGGGAACAATTCAAGATGTTGCGACAACAGCCTTTCAAACTTTAGAAAAGGTTTTTCATAAAAGCCTACATAATCGATGTCATTTATTGCGATATTCTGGCTTTTTAGGCAGTAGTTAATCGCATTAATCGGAAAAGATGTATCATGTTTTTTTCTTGTGAACCTTTCCTCTTCAGCAGCAGCCACTATAACTCCATCTTTCAATAAAGTAGCAGATGCATCGTGGTAATAACAACCTATCCCCAAAATATACATTTTTCATCCTCAAAATTGCCTGTAATACTCTTCCATTGGTTTCTTTTTTAAGTTTAAATCTGACCAATAAGTACTTTTTTTTCCTAATTTTGTTTCTAAGAAATGTTTTCCAGATAATTTTGCAAAAATAGAAGTAAGCCCTACACCAAGAAAATATACCAAAGACAGCAGTATAGTATTGATTATTATTGCTATATTATGACCAAAATATCCCATACCTTTCCTAAAACCTCTAAAAAACTGTTTTAACTTTTTCATCTTAAAAGCCTGTTTATTGCAGCACCTGCTAAAGTAATTAGTATCGTAATTACCATTACATGCAAATAAAACCACGAACTAGGAATTTTTTTAAATGATAACAGGACAAAAAAAAGAATTGTTGTGAACAGGAAATAACCGAATACATAACCCGATCTCTCTCCTAATTTTTCTATTGTCTTGTTTTCTTCAAAAATCATAAATGCTGTTAAAAATGGCACATTTATAAATGTTTTTAATAGAATACAGAGAATTATTTTTTAACTGCTATTGTAAAATAATAAGTTGGCCATCTTCCTGATTTATCCAAGAAATCAAATACGCTTATTAACTGGGCTATAAAATAAAAAGGGTATAAAATAATAATTGTGAAAAAACTAATTATTTTTCTTATAGCTTTAGGCACCATTAATGGCACCCCTTTGATTAGGGAGTGGAAAAAAACTGCCGGAAGATTAAATATACCGCCTATTGTTTTTATTTCTTTTATGATAAAATCTTCTTTTAACAGTTCTTTGATGCCGTATTCCGTAAACCTATATTTATCTTCGGGAGCATCATGGATTGGATACATAAAAGGCATTATAAGCACAAGCTTTCCATTTTTCCTTAGTATGCTGGAAAATTCCTTTATAGTCATGAAAGGATTGCTGCAGTAGTATAGTGAGTTTACACATATAATGCCATCAAAGCTTGATTTTTTTAATGGAAGCGACATAGCATCGCAGACAACATGGACTTTTTCTGTATGTTTTATGTCTACGCAAACTATTTTTGCCTTTATGCTCTGTTGATAATATGGTTTTTCTCCACAACCAATATCAAGAACAACATCAGAATTTTTGAATCTCCATTTCAATAAAGCCAATACTCTTTTCTTTATAATAAAGAATTCTCCAAGCATTTTACTTTTTGAGCATATCAGCCATAAATCCAAATATTATTATCTGCAATCCGATGCTTAATATTAGCACATCCAGCATCATAAGGCCAAGATGCCTGAATGCGCCATTTCCAAAAAACTGGAAATAAACAAGGTAGAGCCCCATTAAAAATCCAATGAATAAAATAATGCTTCCAACAATTCCGAAGAACTTCAAAGGCTCGAAATCCCTGTAAACCCTTATCAGGTTGATAAAAGCCCGTATGGCATAGCCAAAAGGATTGCTCATGAGCCTGCTTTTTCCGTCTCTTTTTGCGAAGTAGATTGGAACTTCTTTAATCTTGAATTTTTCCATGACTGCTCTTATAATCTGCTCTTGAGTGTAAGTATGGTTTGAGGTTATCTTAATCTTTTCTGCAACTTCCCTGGTAAAAGCCCTGAAGCCTGTCTGCGCGTCTGAAATCTTTATTCCCGAAATGTTTGAAATCACTTTAGAAAATGCCTTATTTCCGAGCCTTTTTATTATAGGCATACTTTCTATTGTGCCATTAAACCTGCTTCCAAGAACCATGTCATAACCCTTATTAATTTCCTTAACCAGTTTTGGTATTTCTACAGGCTGGTACTGGTTGTCAGCATCAATATGCACAATAATATCTGCTCCCATTTTCAATGACTTCTTTATTTCTGTCTTGAATGTTTCTGCTAATCCATAATTTCTTGGGTGGGAATAAACAACAGCGCCTGCATTTTTCGCCACCTCTGCTATGTTATCCTTGCTTCCGTCATCAACAACAAGTATTTCATAGTTATAGCTGTTGCTTTCCATTACTTCCTTGATTTTGTCAATTACAATGCCTATGGTTTTTTCCTCATTGTAGGCAGGTATAGTCACAACTATTTTCATACGCTAAGCTAAAGAATATTGCTTTAAATATGTTTCTAATTAGGTTCTTGAATAATAGTGGCATTGAAAAGTCCTCACATTTGGAAAACAGGCAACTTCGCTTAAACTCGTTGCAATTCACGAGTGCCATCGGTTCGCATTTCTATGTTTATCATAAAGGCAAAAATTCCCATTGCAATTTCCTTTTTGTCGAATAACTTGTTTTTAAGATGCTCGCAATATTGATGGCACCCTTCAACTTTTCAATGCCACCAGAATAACAATAACTTTTTAAACGAATTTTATTTAGCTCTTTTCATGAATCCTATAACCATTGTACTTTTCTTCGTGTACTGTTACGGTTTAGGCTTTACTGTTTCTTCCTTTGTGAAAAACTCTGAAAATTTTCTTGAAAGGAATTTGATGAGGCTTGGTTTTGGCTTAGCTATGTTGCCTTTTTTAGGTTTGATACTGAATCTGATCAATATCCCTATTGATTGGAAAATTATATTGGCATTGTCTTTAGCATACCCGGCATATTATCTTTTTAAACATAAATCAAAACCACAATTACAGTTTAAAATTACAAAAGCAGATATCAGTATTTTGGCAATGCTTGTTTTATTTGCTGTAAACCTGTACATATATGCTTCAGGGGCATTTGCATACCCTTATTTAGAAGATGATGACTCCTGGAGCCATGCTACGTCAGTTAAATTTGCATCAATAGAAAAGACAGTTTTTGTGAGTGCGAGAGGGGTATTTCATTATATTGATCCCTATCCTCCATCATATGATATCCTGCTTGGGATATTGCACCAGACAAGCAATTCTATCTATTTCACTTTAAAGTTTTTTAACGCATTGATAATATCATTATCTACAATACTCTTTTATTTTTTTGTAAAAGAATTTACCCAAAATAGAAATAAGGCATTATTTGCTACATTTGCTTTGCTTTCAATACCCGCTTTTATGTCTCATTTTATTTGGGCAATATCCCTGACTGTCCCATTGTATTTTGTTGCTTTTTATGCTCTTGAGAGAATGAAATATGATAAAAAATGGTGGATTTTAGCTGGTTTGGTTATGGTAACTACGCTTACATCTTCACCTACCCATAGCACTTATTTTGGGCTATTTTTTATTTTATATTTAATGACAAAAATGATTTTAGAGGGGAAAATATTATTTTATCACGCACTAGCAGGCCTTACTGGGGTTTTTCTCTCTCTGGTTTTCTGGTGGGGCCCGATGGTTGTTAAATATGGTTTTATTGGGACTCTAGAAGGATTAGGCATCTCAGTTGGAACTGGTGTTGGAGCTTTAGCTGTTGCTGGAACAGCTGATAGGGTCTATACTTTTAAGGATTTCTTTATTGCGCAAGAGCAGAATATGATAAATAATCCTATAGGGATTGGTGTGTTTTTATCTATCCTGACTGTAATTGCATTGATATTTATATTTTTGAAATTTAAAGATTTGTTTAAGAAAGAAAACCATTGGCTTGGAATAACGCTGGCATGGCTCATTCTTACATTTTATGCTGTTAATGCTGTTAATATGCCTATCAAGATATCACCTTTCAGGGCATGGATGCTGTTGGCAATTCCCGTATGTATTTTAGCTGCTGAAGGAGCGTTTAATCTATTAAACCTATCAAGAAAATCTTTTGGAAGAATAGGAATGTATGGGGTATTACTAATTTTATTGGTCGGAGTATACTTTACATCTACACAGCAAAAAATAGCGGTGAATACTGCAATATGGCCTCCTGGAGGGTTTTGGAATTATGCACAGGACTCGTCTGGCCGTGTTTTTTCTCCTGAGCTAGAAGGGTATTTATGGATGAAGGAGAATCTGCCTAAAAACTCGCACGTTTTTACTTTTGTAAATAACGGACCTATTTTAGGCCTGGATATGTATACTTGCCATTGGTGCCAGGATGTAAGGGATTATATGCAAAATGGCTTTAACCAGAGCGCGCAGCAAACGCATGGTTGGTTCAAAAAAAGCGATTATGAGTATTTGGTTATTGATGCTCAAACCGTAAAAAAATTTGGCGCTAATGAATCAAACAAAAAACTGCAGGAACTTGCAGCATCCGGATTATTCCAGCCTGTTTTTCAAAATCAGGGTGCTATAATATTCAAGATATAAAATGAATAAAAAAATTGATAAGCCTACTCCTTGCGGATATTGCAAAAAGAAATACAGCCAGATTCTTTATAAGACTTATGACCTACATGGAAATCATTATAACCTTAACCAATGTAAATGGTGCAAAGCAATTTTTCTTAGCCCGCGCCCAAACGCAAAACAGCTTTTGATGGCGTATGACAATTCTTATTATGGGGAGGGCAGCGAGAAGTTTAATAAATTAATAGAGGCATTTCTGGATCATTTCAGGAACCAAAGAGCTAAATTATTAGTTCGGTATTTAGGAAAAAATGGAAAAGTGCTGGATATAGGCTGCGGAAATGGCAAATTCCTTGATGCGTTAAGCAAAAAGGGAAATTTTAATCTATATGGCACTGAAATGCCTGGAAAAGCTGCTGAGCGGGCATCCAAATTAGGAAAAATTAAGCTGAAGATAGGGAATCTAGATGCTAATGATTTTCCACATAATAGTTTTGATGCGATTACTCTTTTCCAGGTTTTTGAACATTTAACAGAACCTAAAACTACCTTAGACATCGTTTCCAAAATAATTAAGCCAAAAGGAATACTTATAATGTCATTTCCCAATATAGATAGCTTTCAAAGCAGGATATTTAAGGGAAAATGGCTGCATTTAGACCCCCCAAGGCATTTATTTTTTTTTAAGCCCAATGATTTTTTTGCAGAAATGAAGAAATACGGATTTAATCTTATAAGCCAGAGGCATTATAGCATAGAGTATAATCCCTATGGAATGCAACAGAGCATTTTGAACTGCATTATCAAAAAAAGGGATGCTCTATATGAGCATCTCAAAGGAAATAAGGATTATGCAAAAGATTATTCAGAATTAAGCTTGTTTTTGCAGTCTATGTTCTTTAAAATAAGCTTTCCAGTTTTTGTAATTAGCGATCTGCTTGAATCTTATTTCAAGAAGGGAGCGGTTGTGCAATTCGTTTTCAGAAAAATTTGAAACAACAAAATTCCACTTATGTCATGAAAATCAAAGATTTTCAGGACACCAAAAATCCATATGAGATTTTTTAGTGTTTCATAAGTGGTTTAAGTGCAAGCAAATACATAGCATGGAATTTTGTGTGCTCAAAAACTACCCATTAATAAGTGTAATTTTGAGTGTCAAAAACTACGCTATTGTTAACTCGACCAAACATGCCACCCATCTGTGATGGGTGGTTTTTGACATATGATGAAGGCACTACTAATCTTTGTCCCAGTAATATGTGCATTCCGGAAATCTTGGTGATTTATCTTTTTCATCAATGGGATATAACTTGCATACTTCAGGCTTGTTTTTTTCTATTGAACATCCCTTTTTATACCCCAGACTTTGTTCGCAGTTAGCCCAAGAGCAGCAGTCACATTTAGGGAACTGGCAATATCCTTTTCTTTGGGCTATGCTTTTCCTGACATATTCCTTTCTAAACCTGATTAAAAACCTTCTCCTCAACCCTATACCCAAGTCATACAAACTTAGATGTGTTAAGAGATATATGAAATTAAATTTCTCTTTTGGCTTGTTTTTCTTTTGCAGCATTTTAAATTGTGATTAAACTTTTGTTTTGTTTGCTTTTAAGCAAACCTAAGAAATCTTTTAGGATTTCTTACTGTCCGTAATGCAGCAAATCTATATCGTGAAACTGAATTTTTTCCAACAAAATATAGTTGCTGTTAATGTAATTCTTTATCTTTCCATCCGGGTCTGAATATTTTGTGAAAGTAAATAATATCCAAAATGAATCAATACCCACTAAATGCGGCTTTAGCTCGTCAATACTTTTGATTCCTATGATATTATCACTTTCGCCATAGTAATACTTCAAAGCAACTTGGGCACTAGGTATATTTGTGAATATAATCTCGTTTTGAGGCAATAATTCCGCAACTTCACGGAACTCCTGCTTTAGTGTTTTGTCGTAGTAATAGTGAATTGGCAAAATACTCAAAATTATGATTAAGATGATAATAGCATTCTTATACTTTACCTTAAAGCACCCCAGTGATACAAATATAAGATATATAGGGATAACATAAATAAGCTGCCTTATCTGGAATAATGAGAACTTTGGAAGTATAAGAGAAGAAACAAGGATAATTGCTATCGGAGCAAAAAACATAAAAACTAATAGTAGCGATGCAATATGCTTCTTGGAGTTTTTTATTCCAATGAGGAATAAAATGCCAGTTACCACTGAAATTAATGATACAGAGAGGATTAATGAAAATTCATATGAAATTATGTTTTTTGGAAAATTGTCTACTGCTTTTAATATGTCATCTTTTGCAGGAACATAAGTAAATAACTGAACACCAAATTCAGCAATTCTTGTAATATCAGGCCTGCCATACACTTTTTCGGTATCAGCAGTGTCAATGTCTGAAAAAAATGCTTTGCCTATAACAGGCATTGAAACCACACCCAAGATAAAAAGAGCAATAAATAATTTCTTATCAAACTTCATTTTTATTTTATATATCCTATATAATACAAATAATGCATATAATCCCTCAGCAAATACAAATATCAGCCATGAAAATTGAGAGTAAAGAATAATTATATTACAAATAGTAAAACCTACTATATAAGCCCATTTTTCTTCTTTTAAATACTTAACAAGAAATATTATAGAAAGGAGACTAAAGAATAACACAAAAGAATATACTCTTGCTTCTTGAGAATATAGAATCAATGTTAGATTTATTGCTGAAAAAAAGGCAGATAATAATGCTATTTTTTTATTGAAAAGCAGGTTTGCAAGATAGAACACTAAAATAAGGGTTAATATGCCAAATACTGCTGAAAACGACCTTAATGATAACTCATTAATCCCAAAAAGCATAGACCATACTTTAAGTGAGAAATAATAGGCTGGTAAATCACCCGCTGGGTAATATTCCGGCAGGATTTTGTTTTCTTCGTTTATATTCTTTAATAGCTCTGGCAAATTATATTTTTTAATTGTAAGAGCTGTTGCTCCTTCGTCAAGCCAGAAGCTCTCTTTACTAATATCATTTAGCCTTAGAAATGAACCAAGAAATATTATGGCTATGAGCAATATGAGGAATTTACTTTTTTTATTTATTTGATTAATACCTTTTACTATTAATTTTTTTTTATGCATGATATACTACCTTCTTATTATTAAATTATGCATCAATGTCCATATCCCATATATCTCCAAAGCTTAGCGGGTCTTTTTCCTCAGTGTCTTTAGGATTATAAGTTGTGTTCATTACGTGTATTAGGACTGCATCACCTTCTATAGCTTTATACCCATGCCATATCCCTGGAGGGACTTTAATCAGTATAGGATTTTTGCCATCCAACAAAAATTTTTTTATTTCTTTTCCATCACTTACAGCGTATATTGCCTTGCCCTTAGCGCATAGGGTGTAATCAACCTGTTTTTTATGCTTATGAAAACCCTTGATAACGCCATTATGTACTATAGATATGAGGCACTGGCCGAATTCTCCTTCAAAAAGAGCGTCATCTGCCCTTAGACCTTCAAATAAATATCCCCTGTCATCCTCATGGATTACAAGCTTTTTTATCTTAACTTTATTAAGATTCATATTACTTTTGCATAGGGTATATGGACAATGAATTTTACATTTTTACCCTTCTCCTTTTCTTTTATTTCTTCAGCATAGTTCCATACCAGCAGTAGAGCATAATCCGGATTATCTTTGTAGAATTCATCTGGAGATACAATGGGAATGTGCATTCCTGGGCTATAAAGCCCCTGTTTTGTAGGAGTACTATCAGTAATATAATCAATCATGTCCTTGCCTATATTGCAGTAATTCAGTACTATAGTTCCCTTGGAAGACGCGCCATAACCCACAATCCTTTTTCCCAAAGACTTAATTTCTTTTAACATTTTGACAAGCATAATTCTTGACTTTTCAACGTTTTTTGCGAGCTTATTATAAGTTTCCAATTTATCCAAACCCTTTCTTTTCTCATCTTCCAGACTTTTGTATATAGAGTCATTTATTTTATGCGAATTCTTATTGCATACATAATAACGCATAGAACCACCATGGGTAGGCTGCCGTTTTACCTCAAAAATTTCCATACCGTGCATAGAAAAAAATCTTTCTAGGGATGTGACAGAGAAATAAAAAACATGCTCATCATATACCTGGTCGTACGCATTCTTTTCAATTATATCTATGATGTATGGCTCTTCAAATACAAAGACCCCATCTTTTTCCAAAAGCAGCTTAACGCCTTTAGCAACTTCATGCAAAAGTTCTATATGGCATATAACATTAGCACCATAAATCACTTTAGCCTTTCCCCTGGTTTTCAGAATTTCTTTTGCAAGAGATTCGTCAAAGAATTTGCTTATAACATCTAATCCTTTCTTCCTTGCAGCTTCTGCAACATTCCTGGAAGGCTCAATTCCCAAGGATTTAATTTTCTTATTATCAAAATTTTTAAGCATTATGCCGTCATTGCACCCTATTTCTACAACTAATGGATTTTTTTTGCCACTCAAAAATCTGCCATTCAATTCAGCAGAAAATTCCTTAAAGTGCTCTTCCATTGTTTTTGACACTGAAGAGAAATAAGCATAATTCTCATTGAACATAACTTCCTTATCTACCCTGTTTACAAGCTGGACCATGCTGCATTTTTCACAAAATCCAACTGCAAGCTCAAATTTGAACTCTGGCTTTTTAAGGTCATCTTTTTTTAGGAAAGCATTTGCTATTGGCATCTGCCCTAGAGAAAGAAACTTTATAATTTCATCGTTGCAAATAAGGCAATTTTTCATAGTAATTGGATTTTAGTTAGGTTTATAAATTTTTCCTGCAGCCTGTAGAAATTAATATAAATAAAGCCTATCTACGCAATAAAGCTTTTAAAACAACGGAATCACACTTTTATGGATTGTTTTTGACATGAGCAAGGAAAAGATACTTATAACTGGAGGGTTGGGTTTTATAGGAAGCAATTTAGCTAAAAGATACGCTGATCTAGGGGCAGAAGTAACCTTATTGTCAAAGAGCAAAAAAAATATTATTAATGCCAAAGGCTTTGAAGATAATGTAAACATAGCCTATGGAGACATATCTAACATAAAGGATGTTTCAAGACTAATATGCGATAAAACTAAAATATTCCATCTAGCAGCCCAGACAAGTGGCATAACTTCTATGGAAAATCCCTATATAGATATAAGAACCAATCTTATTGGGACTATGAATGTACTAGAAAGCTGCAGGAAACATAACAGAAATGCAAAATTAGTTCTTACGGGCACAGTTACTGAAGCTGGAAAGGTTAAACATCTGCCCATTACTGGAAAAGAAAAAGAGTTTCCTATAAGCATATATGATGCCAATAAATTAATATGCGAGAAATACGCAAGAGTTTATCAAAAATCTTATGGCATTAAATACACTTGTCTGAGATTTCCTACACTTTATGGAGAAAGGCAGCAGCTTAACAGCCCAAGGTTCGGAGTCACAAACTATTTTATCGGCAGGGTTATAAAAAAAGAGCCTATAATTATCTATGGCAATGGGGAATTTATAAGGGATTATGTCTACATAGGGGATATTATTGAGGCATTATTGCTTGCATCAGAAGACAATCCCAAAGTAAATAACAAAGTCTTTCTGCTCGGATCTAATAAAAAGACCAGGTTTATAGACATGGCTAGAGAAGTTATTGCTGCTGTTGAAGAAATTATGGGGCTTAAAGGAAAGATAGAATTCAAAAACTTTCCTGAAGAGCATAAGAAAGTGGATGTTGGAGATTCTTTAGTTGACTATACAAATTTCAATGAAGCTACAGGGTGGAGACCTAAATTTAGCTTTGAAGAAGGCATTAGAAGAACTGTATCCTTTTACAAGGAGAGGCATAAAGATTATCTTGAAAATGAAAGATTATAAAATAAGAAGAATGGATGGAGAACGTGTTTTAATACTTGGAGGCATGGGAGCTATAGGAAGCAATCTAGCGCATAAAATAACAACTCTTGGAGCTAAAGTTACTATTTATGATAGTTTTATGGAAGGTACAGGCGCAAATCCTATAAATATAAAAGAGATTAAAGATTTAGTAGATGTAGTTAAAGGAGATATTAGAGATATTAAGCCCTTGACTAAGGCAGTGAAAGATAAAACAATAATATTTAACTGCGCTGCACAGGTAAGCCATTTAGTATCTATGCAGGATCCTTTTTTAGATATAGATATAAATTGCATAGGGCATATTAATGTTCTTGAGTCTTGCCGGAAAGTTAACGATTCGGCAAAAATCATTTATACTGGGACGAGAGGCCAAAATGGAGAAGCTTTGTATAATCCTATAGATGAAGATCATCCTGATAATCCTATAGATATTTATGGAGCAAATAAATTAGCTTCAGAGCTTTATCATTTTGTCTACCACAAGGCTTATGGAATATGGACTACCTCACTAAGGCTTACAAATACTTATGGACCAAGAGCACAGATGAACAATCCACAGCATAGCATTGTCAATTGGCTTATCAGCAAAGTGTTGTTAGACGAAGAGATAACGGTTTTTGAGCCAGGCACACAGCTTAGGGATATAAACTACATGCAGGATGTTATAGATGCTTTGATATTAGCCTCTCAGAATAAGAAAGCGAATGGCGAGATGTTTCTTCTTGGTTCAGGGCAAGGCATAGAATTTGTAGATTTAGCCAAATTAATAATAGAAATAGCGGGAGCTGGAAAATACAGAAAAGTTCCATGGCCGGAGGATAGAAAAACCATCGAAACTGGCAGTGTCGTAATTAACTATTCTAAAATAAACAAATTGCTTGGGTGGCATCCAAAAACAATGCCTGAGGAAGGCATCAAGAAAACAATATCTTTTTATAAACGGAACTTTAACAGTTATTTTAAATAAAATGAACCTACTTGTAACAGGCGGCCTTGGCCATATAGGATCAAAATTAATAAGAGATTTTGCAAAACGAGAAGAAATAGACCTAATCAGAATATTTGATAATTTGTCTACACAGCGATATTATTCTCTGTTTAATTTGCCAAAATATAAAAGGTATCAGTTTATTGAAGGAGACATAAATGATAAAAATGCCTTAAAATCTGTCTTGCAAGATATAGATGTTGTGCTGCATTTAGCAGCAATAACCGATGCTCCGGCTACAATATCAAAACCAGAAATAACGCATAAAGTTAATTTTGAAGGAACAGAGAATGTTTTAAATGCTTCAATAAAAGCAGATGTAAAAATATTTCTTTTTCCTTCAACAACTAGCGTTTATGGGGAGGCAGAAGGCCAGATTGATGAGAGATATGATAACTACAAACCATCAAGCCCGTATGCAGAGTCTAAATTGGCTGCAGAAAAAATTGTTCAAAATGCATTTACAGAACATGGGCTTCATACTCTAGTTTTAAGGATGGGCACTATTTTCGGAAGAAGCATTGGGATGAGATTCCATACTGCTGTAAATAAGTTTATTTATCTTGCGTGCATGAAAAAACCATTAACTGTGTGGGAACATGCACTCAACCAAAAAAGGCCTTACCTATGGCTAAATGATGCTATCCGCGCATTCGAATTTATTGAAAAAAATGGGAAGGTAGGAGAATTATACAATGCTGTAACGCAAAATTACACCTTGCAAGATATAATAGATGCAATTAAAGCCTTTATACCCGATGTAAAGATTAGCATTACAAAATCTCCTATACCTAATCAAAAGTCTTACGTAGTTTCAAATAAAAAAATATTAGATTTGGGTTTTTCATTTGATGATTCTTTGTCAGAATCCATTAGAGAAACTGTTGAATTATTCGATGCTATAAAAAATGATTAAAATGATATGTACATCAGAAGTCTGGGTTGATAATGGCATGAGAAGGGCAGTAGAAAAAGTATTTGATTCTAAAATCTTTGTTATGGGCAAGTATACAAAAGAATTCGAGAAAAAATTTTCTGATCATATAAATGTAAAGCATGCAATAGCCTTAAGCAATGGAACAGCAGCAATAGAAGTTTCCCTGCAATCTTTGAACATTAACCCTGATGATGAAGTCATAGTCCCCTCGCATACAGCATTCCCTACAGTGGAAGCAATATTAAAAATAGGGGCTAAACCTGTTTTTGTGGATATAGAAGAAAGCACTTATAACTTAGATATTTCAAAGATAGAAGAGAAAATAACAAAAAAAACGAAAGCTATATTGCCGGTGCATCTTTATGGCCATCCTTGCGATATGGATGGGATAAAAGAAATAGCAGAAAAACATTCTTTAAAGGTCATAGAAGATTGCGCGCAGTCCCATAATGCAGAGTATAAAGGGGTGAAAGCAGGGTCTTTAGGAGATGCAGGATGTTTTTCATTTTACCCCTCTAAGAATATGACTGTTTGCGGAGAAGGTGGAATGATAACCACTAATAATGATTCTGTTGCAGAAATGGCAAGGAAGCTTATAAACCATGGGCAGGAAGGAACTTATAACCATGTAATCATAGGCAATAATTACAGGCTTGGAGAGATACAATGCGCAATAGGGATAGAACAATTAAAAAAGCTTGATTATTTCACTCAAAGAAGAAGGAAAATAGCTAAAATGTATTCAGACTTATTGGGGCAATCTATGGTTATTCTACCTGGGGAAAAAAGTTATGCCAAACATGTTTACCACCTTTATGTAATTCGCTGCAATTCGCATAAAAGGAACGACCTTATGAATTTTATGAAAAAAAAAGGTGTTCAATGCGGAATACATTATCCTCTAGCATGCCATCAGCAAAAGGCAGTTTCCAAGGATTATTGCAACGAAAATCTTCCTATAACGGAAAAAATAGTAAAAGAAATAGTTTCTTTGCCGATGTACCCGCTTCTTAGCGATGATGACATATCAATGATTGCGAGTTCTATACTGAAGGGCATTAAGACTGCATAGCTTAACAAATTTTTCTAGAATCAGTTTAAAATAAATTTAGATATTCTTAAAACCGCATTATTCTTTAAGAAAAATTTATAAATGCACTTCTTAACCTGCAAATGCGTGAATAAATGAAAGGGATAATATTGGCTGGGGGAACAGGAGCAAGGTTGTATCCACTTACAAAAATAACTAATAAGCATCTTTTACCTGTTTATAACAAACCTATGATTTACTACCCTTTGCAAACTTTGATAAATGGCGGAATAAAGGATATATTGATTGTATCAGGGACAGGGCATGCAGGGCATTTTTTAAATCTGCTTGGGTCAGGAAAGGAATTTGGAATACAACTAACTTATGAAATCCAGGAGGAAGCAAAGGGAATAGGCCACGCCCTAAGTCTGGCTGAGAATTTTGCAGGAAAAGAAAAATGTGTTGTAATATTAGGCGACAATATTTTTCAAGACGATATAACGCCCCATATTAAAAAATTCATAGAATTGAAAGAAGGGGCAATTATATTTCTTAAGGGGGTTTCCATGGATCAGGCAAAAAGATTTGGGATTGCTGTAGTAAAAAATGATAAAGTTACTTATGTTGAAGAAAAGCCAAAAAATCCAAAATCCAACTTAGCTATGACCGGTCTGTACATGTTTGATAAAAATATATTCAAAATACTTAAGAGCTTAAGCCCATCTTGGAGAAACGAGATTGAGATAACTGAAGCCATTGATGTTTATTTGAAGAAGGGCATGCTGTATTATAGAAAAATAAACGGATTTTGGTCTGATGCAGGAACCTTTGATTCTTTATTGAAGTCTTCACAATTTGTCAAGGAAACTGAAAAATAATTGTATTATAACCTATTTGTAACATGGAAAAAAAAGTTTTAGTTTTAGGCGGTGGGGCTTCAGGGCTAAGTGTAGCCTGGAGATTGGCTGAAAATAAGGTGCCTGTAGAACTGGTAGAATCCAGCACTAGGACTGGGGGATTAGCTTCAACAGTAGAATATGGAAAATATTATCTTGATTACGGGCCGCATTATTTTTTTAGTGAAAGGCCAGAAATTATCAATAAAGTTATGTCAATATATAAAAAATATAATAATCAGGATATACCTGTAAAACATAGAGATGTATTGCTGTCATTCCATGGTAAATTTTTAAAATATCCTCTTTCTATAAAGAATATTTTATTTGAAATACCGATTTATGATTCTATACACATAGTACTTAGCTATTTCAAAAGCCAGGCAAAGGAATATGCTAAACAGCTTGTAAACAAGTTTACATATATTGATAATTTTGAAACATGGGCAAAACTTAACTTTGGGGAATACCTGTATAAGATATTTTTTAAGCCATATACAGAGCAGTTTTGGGGAATAGAATGCAATAAATTAGCGCCCAAGACATTACCTACAAGCCACCAACTTTCATTAATTAAAACCCTAAAATTAATTTTTCATAAGAAAATTAGCAAGAAAAACGCATCCTTGGCCGAAAGAGAAACTTCGTTGTTGTTGTATTACCCTCCAAGAGGAATAGGGATGATTACCGACTCTATAGCCAAAGAAGCCAAAAGATTAGGCGTTAAATTTAATCTAGGCTATCATGTTAAAGAGATAAAGCGGGATATGCCAGAATCTTTTGTAGTGACTGGTATAAGTAATGGAAAAATTAAGAGATTCAAATCAGATTTCATAGTTTCTACAATACCTTTAATGCCCATGCTAGGAATGCTTAAGCCAGCACCTCCCAGAAATATTATAAAAAAATCAACAGAATTGGATTTCTTGTCATTTATTGTGTTATACATAGTAGTTGATGCAAGGGTGGTACTGCCAAGCTCTTATTTGTATTTTGTAGGAAGGCCTTATAATAGAATTTCTGAAATAAATAAGTTTTCACCTAAGATGTGCCCTCCAGATGAAAATATGATTGGTGTAGAAATAAGCTGCCAAGAGAAAGATGATGTCTGGAAATACAGCAAAGAGCAGCTATTTGAGCATTGCATAGAATATTTAGAAAAAGACAAAATAATAAAACGCGATGAAGTAAAAAAATTATTTGTATTGAAAGCAAGATATGGCTATCCTATCTTCTTTAAAGACCATAGAAAAAACCTAAAACCAATATTGGATTATATAGGCTCAATCCCAAATTTTAAGGTTACAGGACGTGTAGGAAATTATGAGTATGTCGATATTGACCAATGTATATCAAAATCGTTCAATCTTGCCGATAATATTGTTAAGAAATTAAAGATTAAAGAGTAGGAATCTTAATTACCCTGATGCCCTTTTATCTGTTATTTTAATTGCACGTAATATTGGAAGTTTTCTACTATTTTTCTGAAAAACTTTTGTAGATATCACTTAATTTTTTTGCAGACTTAACTGCGCTAAAATCTTTAGACCTTCTCAATAATTTCTTTTTGTCCCACTTCTTATTCAGCGCCAATATTATTTTTTCTGAAAGGTCATTTGGGTCTTTCGGCCTTACAAGAAATCCTACATCTTTGGTTACCAGCTCAGGAGTACCTGCAATTTTTGTTGCTACTACCGGCTTTCCGGCTGCCAAGGCCTCGCATAAGACTACAGGAAGGCCCTCACTCAGGCTTGGCAGTACAAAAATATCACATGCGTGCATATAAGTAACAATTTCATTATGCGTTTTCTGGCCTAAAAAGTTTATATAACTGTCCAGATCCAAATCCAATGCCATTTTTTTGAGCTTATCTTCAGAATGGCCAGAGCCTATTATACAGCATAAGATATTTTTTTCTTTTTTTAGAACAAGCTTAAGCGCACTAATTAAATATTCTACACCTTTTCTTTCAAATAAATGCCCTATAAACAGAATTATTTTTTTATCCTTTGGCAAACCTAAAACTTTTCTGGCATTATTTTTGCCTTTTGGCTTAAACTTGTCCAACAATGCCCCCATAGGTACAACAAAAAATTTTTTCCCAGAAATACGCTTTTCTATCTCATTTTGCAGAAATCTGCTTTGGCATATTATGGCGTCTGATATTTTTAAAGCTGATCTGACCAGGAAATTTGAGGGCATTTGCTCGAGGTAGCGGTTTATATCATCTCCATATGTTGTAATTAGGAGAGGTTTCTTATATTTTCTTTTTAGCCTTCTTCCCAGCAAGCCTTCACCCAATACACCATGTAGGTGGATTATGTCCGGATCCCATTCTTCAGCTATCTTTTCCGTTATCTTTTTGGAAGCTAAATAGGAAAAAAAACTTTCTATCGCCAAATAAAAATGCAGAAGCGTCAACTTAAACAGCATTCTCGGAATCATAATATATCTTGGATGATAAACTTCAATTCCACCAACTCTCTCTTTAGATGGCACCTTAGAGAATCTGTAATACGGGTTAAATATTTTTATTTTCGGGACATATGCATATGGGTAAACCACCTTTATCTCGCAATATTTTTTAAGCTCCTTAAGCTGGTTCAGCAAGAAAATAGCTGCGACAGGGTTATTTTTTGTTGGAAACGAGTGGGTAATAACCAGTAATTTTATTTTTTCCTTCATGGTATCATCTTAAATAAATGCTAATTCTATTTTTTCACCATTCTTTATTCTCTTTGCACCACTTTATTGTATTTATTGTTTTGTCCAAACACTCTTCAAATGAATATTGCTGCTCCATCCCATAGGGTAAATCCGCAAGCTATTTAAATAATTTGCCGTTTTATAGATAGAAATGAATATTATATTTATTGTGGTAGATTCTTTACGCTCAGACCATTTAGGCGTAAATGGATATAGCAGGAATACCAGCCCCAATATAGACAAGCTTGCAAAAGAAGGGGTCTTTCTTAAAAATGCAATATGTGCAATTCCAAGGACAACCCCTTCTGTTGCATCAATACTTACTGGCTTGTACCCGCATTCACATGGCGTCAGATTTCTTTTTACACAAAAATTGAACCCTAATGTGGCAACACTGCAAGAAATTTTACAAAGCCATAGCTACAAGACTATAGGCAATGATATAGAAATGAACGATACAGGCATTGAAAAAGGTTTTGATGAATTTAATTTATTGCGATGGAGAATAATAAATAAAATAAAAAGAACTATTAAAAAAACTATTGACTGGGGTTATGAGGTAAACCCTGCAGAGACTCTAACCAATTTTGCAGTAAAATATGTTGAGAAATTAAAGAATGAAAAATTCTTTTTGTATTTGCATTATATCGGATCGCATTGGCCATATAATCCCCCAAAACCATATGATGAAATGTTTGACACTGATTACAAAGGAAATCATACTTTTAATGGAGTCAATGGCAAGATAAGCAGGGGAGATTTAATCTTTAATAATAACCTCTCAAAAGAAGAAAATGAACATGCTGTGGCTCACTACGACGGGTCAATAAGGTTTATAGATTTTCAAATAGGCAGACTGCTAAATCATCTTGACAGCCTTAATTTAACAAATAACACTCTTATAGTCCTGACTGCAGACCATGGCGAGTGTTTTGGAGAGCATAATCTTTACTTCCAGCATGGCGAATACCTATATGACGAAGGGCTAAAGGTGCCATTGATAATAAATCATCCAAAATTGCCTAAAAAGAAGATAGAAGGCCAAGTACAATTAACTGATATAATGCCTACTATTTTAGAAATTCTGGATGTGCCTTTAATAGAAAATATTGATGGGGTAAGCCTAATGCCTATGATAGAAGAAGATAAGGCGGTAAGGGAATATACCTTTGCAGAAGGCGGAGAGAACCTTTTTAAGCAAAACAAAAGATCATATTTTGGAGGCATAAAAGGCAAATGGCGCATGATAAGGACAGATGAATGGAAGTTAATCTATATTCCTCATCCAGAAAAAGATATATATGAGTTCTATAACCTAAAGGAGGATCCAGAAGAAACTAGGAATCTTATAAATAAAGAAGCAGAAACAGCTAATAATTTGAAAAGGGAATTATTTAAATGGATGGAGAAATCAAAGGAAGATGAAGGAATAGACTTAACTGAAAAGTCAAAGATATTACTAAGAAAACTGGGATATATGGAGTGAATTATAGATATTTAGTACAAAATTTAGAAATAAAAATTTATGAAAAATGTATGTTATGAGGTACACTGAATGAAAGTAGAAAAAGTAGCTGATAAATACGAGGAGATAAAGAAGTTAGTCGGGGGCAAAGAAGTATTAGACCTAGGCTGCCTGAAGCATTCTATAGAGCAAAAAGAGAGAGAAGGAAAAGAATGGGTCCATGGCGTAATAAAAGAACATGCAAAATTTGTTTTAGGCGTGGATATAGAAAAGAAAGGGATCGGGGAATTAAAGAAAAGAGGCTATAATGTTATTTATGGAAAAGTTGACGAAATTAGCTTTGACATTGGAAAAAAATTTGATGTAGTTTTCGCTGGAGAATTAATTGAGCACTTAGACAATCTCGGAATTTTTTTAAAAAATGTTAAAAAACATCTGAAGAATGGCGGATTGCTTGGAATAACTACTTGCAACCCCTATTTTTTCCTAAGATTTGTTGAGATAATATTAAGAGATGAGATATATTGCAATCCGGATCATACACTATGGCTAGAGCCAAGGACAATAAGCCAATTATTCAGAAAAAACAAATGGGAAATCAAGGATATATTCTGGATAAGAAGACCAAAATGGTACAGAATTGGAGGCTTGCCAATGAGGTTTAGAAAGTATTTTCATCGTGGATTTATGGTTATTGCCCAACCAATTGACTAACTGAACTTTGATACGATGTTTAACCCATTCAAAAAGAAAAAACCGAATATAATTATGATTCTGATAGATGGAACTCGGTTTGATGCAATTGAAAAAACTCCTTTTTACCAAGAACTAAAAAAAGAATCAGTATTTTTTTCTCAGTTAATAACTTATGCGCCTTATACATTGGCTTCTCTAAATTCATTGTTTTCCGGTATATATGGTTATAAGAATGGCGTAAATGGGTATTACAAAGCTTATAGTTTTGACAAAGAAAATTGCTTTACATTAGCACAGTATTTAAAAGAAGCAGGGTATTATACGGAGGCAGATTTTCTTAGAGATGGCTTAGCACCTACGCAGGGCTTTGGCAAACCAAGGGCTCATGACGAATTTCATGATGATTTGTTAATAAGGCATTCAGAAATTTTAACTCTTATAAAAACTAAAGAGCCTTTCTTTCTTTTTTTGCACTATAGTAAAATTCATGCAAATGCAGTTACGGTTGCGAAAAATTATACTGATTTTGATGAAAAATTTTTTAACAAGAGAGATGAGAATTTTAAAAATTATTTAGGATGGGTACAAGAGAGTAGCGATTATTTAAAGACTATTATAAAGAAAATAAAAGAGGAGCATTTATGGGAAAATTCTATTATTCTTATACTCTCTGATCATGGCGTTAGTGTTGGAGAGCGACCAGGTGAAAAGATGTATGGGTCGTATCTTTATGATTATACCATAAGATGTTTTTTATATTTGATTGGAAAAAAATTTTTAAAGAACCTAGAAATAAAAAACATTATTAGGAATATAGATATCCTACCTACAATATTAGATATTCTTAAAATAAAAGAAAAAAACAACTATAAAAAAATACAAGGAAAGTCTTTTCTTCCATTTATTTATGGCAAAGAAGAAGATAGGATAGCATATTCAGAAACCGGCGGCCTAGGAGGCCCCACACCCTCTCCAGAAATCCATAATGTACGGGCTGTAAGAACAAATGAATGGAAATTAATTTATAATGAAACTAATAAAAAGAAAGAATTGTACAATCTTGTTGAAGACAAAGAAGAGAAAAATAATCTTATTGGTAAAAATTCCGATATCGAAGATACTTTATGGAAAGAAATGATGAAATTTCAAGATTTAAATGAATAGAGAATAAATTTTTATTTAACAATCCTCCTATACAACTCTTTTAATTCTGCAGTATTTATTACTTTCAATAAGAATAAAAGTGCTATATAAACTATTCCAGACATAATTAAGACAATAGCAGTCTCCAACCATACATTAAAAACCAAAAGCCCTTTTAGCAGCCATATTATCAATGTAAAAATTAATCCTGCTATCAAGCTTTTTGCCCATATTTTTATTGGAAAAGAAATTTCAATAAACTTTCTCATGTTTATCAAGCCAATTGTCATCATTATAAGATAGCCTAAAGATGTTGTTATTGCAGCGCCATTTATGCCAAGTAATGGAATTAATATTAAGTTTCCTATGAAATTAAATATTGCCGCGCTATAGACTATCTTGCTGGTAATCTGAGGCTTGCCTATACCTGGGAAGAAATTGGAATTTATCCCGCTTATTGTTGCAAATATCATCCCTATGCTTAAAATTTTCATTGCATTGGCTGCAGGCATATAGCTTCTTCCAAAGAAAACACTTATGATCAAATCTGCAAAAGAAAACATCATAAAAACCAAGGGTATAATGATTATGAAAGAGTATTTGTATAATAATTCCATCCCTTCTCTCAGCATTTTTTCCTTTTTTTTGGCCCATAATTCTGATGTCAATGGAAGCAATACTTCTGAAAGGGCTCTTGGGAAATAGAGCAATACTCTTGCTGTAGGCAATGCTACGCTATACAAAGCAACACTTGTCAAGCCTGTAAAATATGTCAGCATTATAGTATCTGTATACCCTAAAACCACCCCTCCAACACTTATTGCCAGAATATGTATGCTATATTTGGATATTCTTTTCAACAGCATTTTATTTATCATGAATTTAGATACAAAGAACTCTGGAAAAACCTTTTTTACTAAAATCCAACTAAAAATTATCAGCAAAACAATAGGTGTAATAATATATGCTATTATTGGGCTTAACAATCCGTAATTTAATTTGAAGCCTGCTAAGATAATAATTGTTATCAATGTCATTCTTATTAAATCAACTCCAGAGAAGTAGGCCATTTTTTTGAAACCCTGGAAAGCAAATTTCAATACCTGGGAAAAACTATCTAAGAAAAATGCGATTGCCATCAGTATAAGAATAATACCTGCCTGGGAATTATGGAAATAATTGGATGCAAGAAAATCAGAAATCATGTATATCACTATTATAACAATGGAATTTGTAATGAGCTGTATAATAACAACATATAATATCGAGTTTTTTATAGAATCATTTTCCTTTTTATGCATAAATTCTGGAATAAATTTTGCCAGAGCCTTATCAAAGCCAAAGCTTTTGAAAATGCCAATAAGCCCTAAAAATGCAAAGACAGCATAGAACAAGCCAAATTCCTCCATAGAAAGATTTTTTGCGAGAATAACTCTTACAAGATACCCCAAAAATGCAGCTATAATGGATATGGAGAATATTGTAGCTGCACCTTTAACAGCAATTTTTGTGTAGGTCGTCATTTTTAAAACAACAAAATTCCACTTATGTTGCATAAGTGGTTTACGTGTAGCTATACATTGCATGGAATTTTGTGTGCTCAAAAACCATCCATATTTAGTGGAATTTTGAGCACGCTGAAACCCCTGAAGGTTTCTGGTGTCCAGCTGGGACATCAAAAACCACCTAAATGTGATGCTAATAAAATCATGCCACCCACATCTGATGGGTGGTTTTTGACACTTTATTTTCTATGCAAGCAAATGGCATATCCATTTATAAATTTGTGTCATTTACTACAATAATACCAATTACTTTTTATACATAACAGATATACCCCATAAAATGAAAAAATCCTTTAAAATAGGAATAAATTATAAATTTGCCCTATTTGCGCACATCCAATATAAAAAGATAACCTATTTAAATAAGTTATTCTTTAATTTCTTAGCGGGGGAATAGTTAAATGATAGAAGGAGTTAATATAAAAAAACTTAAGAAACTATCTGATGAAAGAGGATTTTTAATGGAAATCCTGAGATGCGATGACCCACTTTTTAATAAATTTGGCCAGGTTTACATGACTACAGCAAAACCAGGCTACGTTAAGGCATGGCATTACCATAAAAAACAGACTGATAACTTTGTATGCGTTAAAGGAAAAATCCGGGTTGGATTGTATGATGGAAGGGAACATTCAAAAACAAAAGGAGAAGTGCAAGAAGTTATATTAAGTTTAGATGATCCTATATTGCTGCAAATACCCCCGCAAGTTTTCCATGGTTTTGAGAGTAATTGGGATGAAGAAAGCATTATTATCAATATTCCAACAGAACTCTACAGCTATAAAACTCCGGATGAATACAGGATAGATCCTTTTAACAACGATATACCATTTAAATGGAAAAGCAAGAAAGGGGGGTAAAAATCAGGATATTGGTGACTGGCGGACTAGGATTTATCGGAAGCAATTTTATTAGATATATGTTAGATAGATATAACTACCATATTATTAATCTTGACAAAGTAACTTATTGCGCCAACTTTGAAAATCTAAAAGATATTGAGAAAAATAAAAATTATAAATTTATTAAAGGGGACATTTGCGATAAAAATGCTGTCAAAAGCGCAATGAAGAGTTGTGATATGGTCATAAATTTTGCTGCAGAAACCCATGTCGATAGATCCATTGGAAGCCCAGATGATTTTATAAGGACAGATGTGCTTGGAACTCATGTACTATTGAGCCAAGCAAAAGAAAATGGCATAAAGAGATTTATACAGATATCCACTGACGAGGTATATGGCAGTACTGAGAAAGAATCATTTAAAGAGACTGATATTTTGCATCCGAGCAGCCCCTATTCTGCAAGCAAGGCTAGTGGAGACTTGATTGTCTTGTCTTACTGGAAGACCTACAATATGCCGGTGGTTGTCACAAGAAGCTCCAATAACTTCGGGCCTTACCAATACCCAGAGAAATTGATTCCTCTGTTTATTACCAACCTTATAGAAGGCAAGAAAATTCCCGTTTATGGAGATGGGCTTAATGTTAGAGACTGGATTTATGTTTTGGATAATTGCGAGGCAATTGATTTTGTTCTGCATAAGGGGGTTTTAGGCGAGATTTATAATATCGGTGCAGGAAATGAAAAAACAAATATCGAAATAACAAAAATGATATTAGCAGGGCTAGGAAAGAATGAATCGTTTATCGAGTACGTCAAAGATAGGGCTGGCCATGATAGGAGATACTCCTTAAATTGCAAAAAGATTAATAAACTTGGATGGAAACCCAGATTTAGATTTGAGGAAGCGTTAAAGGAAACTATTAAGTGGTATAAGGAAAATAAGAACTGGTGGTTAAAAATAAAGTCTGGGGAATATTTAGAATATTATAAGAAACATTATTATAATGCCCATAATATGACACGCCACACATAAAACTAAAATGATACCCTTATTTAAGCCAAGTTTTGATGAGAGAGAAATAAAAGCAGCGACACAAGCCATTAAAAGTGGATGGTGGGGCTTAGGGCCTAAAACAAAAGAGTTTGAGGAACAGTTTGCTTCTTATATCGGCACTAAGTATGCCGTATGCCTTAATTCAGCTACAGCTGCTTTGCATCTTTCATTAAAAATTCTTGATCTTCCAGAGGGAAGCGAAGTAATAACAACACCAGTCACTTTTATCTCCACTGCATTTGTGATGCATTACAATAACCTAAAACCTGTCTTTGCAGATATTAGCCCAGACACACTTAACTTAGACCCGGACGATGTCCGCAAGAAAATTACCCATAAGACAAAAGCAATATTGCCGGTTCATTTTGGCGGCCATATCTGCGATATGGATGAATTGATGTCAATAGCATCTAAACATAACCTGTTTATTGTAGAAGATGCGGCGCATGCAGCTGGAAGCTCCTTCAACGGAAAAAAAGCCGGAAGCTTCGGGCAGTTTGGGTGCTTCTCATTTCATGCTGTAAAAAATCTTGCTACCGGAGATGGGGGCATGATTACACTAAATGATAAAAAATCATACGAGAGGCTTTTAAGGCTGCGATGGCTAGGCATTGACAAATCAACTTTCTCTCGTAAATCAGAGTCATATTACAGCTGGGATTATGATGTCAAGGAATTGGGATTTAAGTGCCATGGAAATGATATTCTTTCAAGCATAGGCCTTGTGCAGCTGGAAAAACTGGAGTTCACTAATAAAAAAAGGAGAGAGATATTCAGGAAATACAGTGAAGCGCTTAAAGAGGTTAAAGATTTTGTGGAAACACCTGTTTGGTGCGATGGTCATATCAGCGCATGCCATAACTATGTAGCTAAAGCTAAAGACCGGGACATGCTGATAGAACACCTCAATGCAAACGGCATTTCTGCTGGAGTCCACTATAAGCCATTATACCTACATTCATATTATAAGGGACTAAAAACAAATTGCCCTGTAGCTGATAAAATTTGGACGAAACTAATTTCTTTGCCAATGTTTCCAGATCTGAAAAATGAAGAAATTGATAAAGTAATAAACTGTATTAAGGCATTCTATAGCAAATAATTAAAATCTTATTTTTTATTTAGCCAATCTATTCTGTTATGTCTTATTCAAAATTTTGTATTTAATAACTCTCCAAAATAACTTTAAACCATATTTTACACAAGCAGGAAAAGTGGTTGAGGAGGAAACATCTTCGTATCTTGTGGGAATGGGTATTTCAGCAACCCTAAACTTCTTTGACACTATTTGAATCATTGCTTCTTCATCAAATGTCATGCCATTAGAGTTCCTCATAAATGGTATTGTTTCCAATACCTTTTTGGAATAAGCTATGTATCCGGTAGCAGCATCTGTTATTTTTATTTTTAGAAAAAGATCGAAGTACAGAGTTAATGCCCTATTCCCAATTCGCTTCCACCATGGCATTTTTCCTTTTTTAGCATCACCTTTTATCAGCATCCTTGAGCCATAAACAACATCTGCTTTGCCATCTTGGATAGGTTTTATAATTTCCGGTATTTTTTTAGGGTCATACTGATAATCAGGATGCACTAGAACTATGATATCAGCTTTATCTTTTAATGCAGCAGTATAGCAAGTCTTTTGATTCCCCCCATACCCCTTATTTTTTTCATGCACAATTACCTTTAGACCTAGCTTCTTGGCTATTTCCACGGTTTTATCTTTGCTTGCATCATCTACAAGAATAATCTCATCAACATATTCCTTGGGTATATCATTGTAGGTTTTTTCCAGAGTTTTCTCTGCAAAATACGCAGGCATTACAACAATAACTTTTTTTTCTTTTCTATCTTTCATTTTTTAAATTAAAGCTTCGAACTGCAACAGCTTTATAAATTTTTCTGGCAACTGGAGTTGGTTAAACTCTATCATACTTCGCTAACAAGAACGCCACACTTTGCACGAAAAAATGTTACGTATTTTTTGTGTCCCTCTGAGATATGGCAACCTTGTCAGCTCCGTCTGGCCATGATCTTGCAATTTCGTCTACACCAAAATTCTTAATATTGCAGGATAAAAGAGGCAGTTAACAAAACTGCAGCAAAAAAGTAATCGTTTAATAACCTGACCTATTATTTATGATGTATTTCAATCCGTGAAGTATATTTTTCTTGTTTAGTTTGAGAGTTTGTATGACTGATATTAGCATTGCCA